>WKJB01000017.1_pt1 | contig 76373 bp, 75 predicted proteins | sample 5403331 | NCBI WGS metagenome assembly WKJB01 (sample SAMN13198853, study PRJNA488119) | plastic metagenome | isolation source: water-polyurethane dispersion (WPUD) containing a polyether... | place: Mexico: Mexico City | collected 2016 | reverse complement strand
ACCGCTGGAACGCCGACGGCCTCGAGCGCGCCGCCGACTGGGCCGCCGACGTCGGGCTCGACGTGTGGGTCGTCGAGCGCGACCTGCTCGACCCCGCGCGCTACGCCGAGACCTGGATCCGCGACGGCGGCACGCGCGCCGGCACCGCCGAGTTCGAGCGGATGTGCGCCGCGTGGCTCGACGACTTCGTGCGGCGCGAGGTGGCCGAGGTGGGCTTCGGCTACCTCGTGCTGCGTCTGCCCGGCGGCACCGCCCCGTTCCGTCGCGCCGAGCGCGCGAGCGCGCCCCTCGACGGCGTCGCGGGCATCGGCGCCCACCTCTCCGCCGCCCTCGCGGCGCGCGACCGCGTCGCCTCCCTCGACGACGACGCCCTGCTGGGGCTCGCGTTCACCGTCGCGGGCGACGTCACCGAGGAGCGCAGCCACTGGCCCGGCGAGCCCGACCCCTCCGTCATCGTGCTGCGCCAGGGCGGCGGGCTGCGGCGGGAGCTCAAGGTCGACGCGGCGCTCGCGGCGGTCGTCGGGGCGTGCGACGGCGAGCTGCCGCTCGGCGCGATCGTCGGCGCCGTCGCCCAGCTCCTCGAGGCGGACGCCGGGGTCATCCGCCCCGCGATCGTCGCCGAGGTGCGCGAGCTCGTGACCGACGGGTTCCTCCTGCCGTCTGCCGCCTGACGCCGGCGCGGGGCGCGCTGACAGTCACGTCCCAGCGCGCGCCCAGCCCGCATCCGTACCGTGGGCGACGGAGGCAACACATGGGATTCCTGGATCGGCTGTTCGGTGCCGGACAAGACCAGGCGCGTGCGCATGAGCCCGCGCGGCCCGCGGCTCCCACCGAGGACGAGCGGGCGATCGAGCGCTACCGCTACCTCATCCGTACGGCCCCGCCCGAGACGATCGAGCAGGTGCACGCGGAGGCCTTCTCCCGCCTCACCGACGGTCAGCGCGCCCTCATCTACGAGGAGCTGAGCCGCGGCGCGGGCACGGGCGAGCGCCCGCTCTCGAGCGAGCCCGCCACCCTCGCGCGCGCCGCGACGCGGGCGGAGCTGCGGCAGCCCGGCTCCCTCGAGCGCGCCCTCTCCGGCAGCTCGGCGGGCGTCACCCCGGGCGCCCCCGGCTTCGGGTCGATGCTCGCGAGCTCGATGCTCGGAACCGTCGCGGGCTACGTCATCGGCTCCGCGCTCGTGAGCGCCTTCCTGCCGTGGGACGCGGGCTACGACGCCGCCGCGTCCGACGACGGCACGGACGATGCGGGCTTCGGCTCCGCGGACTTCGGCGGGGCCGACTTCGGGGGCGCCGACTTCGGCTTCTGACCCGCCCCGAGCAGCAGGACCGCGAGCGCGAAGCCCGCGGCGGCGATCGTCGCGAGCACGACGTCGAGGCCCAGGATGGCGATCGCGACCACGGGCGGGATCGTCGCGACCGCCGCGACGGCGAGCGCGACGGTGCTCGCGGGGCGGCTGAAGGCAGCCGGGCGTTCGAAACGCCCGAGCGGCAGCGACAGCAGGTAGACGAGACCCAACACGACGAGGAACACGACGGGACGCGTCCACCACCAGGCCGCCGTGCCCGCCGCCGGAGCAATCGCAGGCACGAGGAGCCCGAGGCCCGCCACCGCGAGGATGAGGGGCAGGTGCCACAGGTACACGGTCATGAGGCGCGTTCCGACGACGAACACGAGCGCCTGCATCGCACGCGTGCGCATGAGCGCCGTGAGCGGCGGCTTGAGCAGCTGCAGGAGGGCCGCCTGCCCGACGCCGAGCGCGACGAGCGGCACGGTCGGCGGGTTGAGGTTCGTGAGCATGTCGACCGGGTACGGGCCCCAGACGGTGAGCGGAACGAGCGCGGCCCATCCGAGCACCGCGAGCAGCACGAGCTGCCACCAGCTGCGGCACGCGAACCAGCCGTCGGCGTACCAGAAGCCGAGCTGCTGCACGAGCGGCCACACGAACAACAGGTTGAGGTAGCCGAGCACGCTCGCACCCGCCTGGTCGACGGGCGCATCGGTGAGGGCGAACCGGATGACGTCGACCGCGATGACGGCCGCGAGCAGCACGGCGAGGGTCGCGACCGGTGCTCGCTCGTGCCACGTGAGCAGGATCGGCGCCGCGAGCTGGCAGATGAGGTAGGCGCCGAGGAACCACAGGGGGCTGCCGACGCCCGTCGCGACCGCGCCGAGCAGGCCCGCGTCGACGCCCGCGAGCATCGCGCCTCCGAGCGCCACAGCGAGGAACACGAGCAGCGGGAGCGACGGCCGCACGAGCCGCTGCATCCGCGTGTGCGCGTAGCTGCGCGCCACCTCGGCGTCGCCGCGGCCCGCCTCCGCCGCACGGCGTCGTGCGTTGCGCAGCGACGTCGCCGTGGCGAAGCCGCCGACCACGAAGAAGAGGGGCATGACCTGCCCGACCCACGTGGCGCCGGCGAACCAGGGGAGCTCCTCGAGGGGGCGGCTCACGGTGATGCCGCCCGAGGCATCCGGACCCACCCCGACGAACAGCAGGTGCACGGCGACCACCACGAGCACGCAGAAGACGCGTGCGAGGTCGAGAGTGAGGTCGCGACCGCTCAGGTCGACGCCGTCCCGGGCAGTGCGCTCCGTCGTCACGAGCACACTGTAGCGGCGCGCGGTCAGCCCTCCGCGAGGAGGCGCACTGCCGTGTCGAGGTCGTACGACTGGCCCACCTCGACCGAGGTGTTGAAGACCGACCCCTGCAGGCTCACGAACACCGGCCCCGCCTCGAGTACGTACCCCACGACGCGCCGCCCGTCGCGAACCCGGTGCACGTCGTCGAGCACCCGCTCGACCTGGAGCTCCGTGCGGGTCGAGCGCGATTCGACCGTCGAATGCATAGCCACCACCTCTTCCGACATCGCCCCCGTTCGGGGGGGCGCTCCCCGTCGTCGTCCCCATTGAACGCCCGGTTCGCCCCCGCGGCAAGAGGGGCGCACGAGGGTTGCGCGACATTTCACTCGTGCGTCACATCGAGGAACCGCTCCCACGGGACGCGGAGGCGGATGCCAGGGTTCTGCCAGGAAGATCCGTCAACGTTGATGACGGCCCGGGCGCCCGGCGTGACCACCTCCGCCGTTCCCCTCCGCCCGACAACACGGCCCGACCGATGATCCGACGGCGCGCAGCTGCGCTCTCCCGCCCCGCGCGGGACAGAACCCGAGAGACCCGTTTCCGTGCCCCTTTCCTTCCCGAACGCTTCCGCGCGTCCCGGAGACGCCGCCCACATCCGCCTCGGCATCTTCCGCGGCATGAGCCGCCGCCGGCTGGGCGTGCTGACCCTGGCGCTGAGCATGTCGCTCGTCGTGATCCACGACCTCCCCGCGTCGGCGAGCACGGTCGCCCAGGACGCAGCCCCCGTGTTCGAGAGCCAGAAGCTCGAGCTCACCGAGGCCAGCCTCGCCGCCTCCGCGATGAAAGTGCCCGTCGCGATCGAGCGCGACGACTTCTCCCTCACCTACTACACGCCCGTCCAGTGGCCCATCGACCCGGGCACCCGGATCTCGAGCTACTTCGGCCACCGGGCCTCGCCCTGCCCGGGCTGCTCGACGAACCACTCCGGCGTCGACTTCACGCCCGGTGCGGGCGTACCCGTGCACGCGATCGCCGACGGCGTCGTCGTCTCGATGCCCATCGGGGGCCTCGGTACCCAGGTGGTGATCCGCCACACCATCGACGGCACGACCGTCTACAGCGCGTACGGGCACCTGCAGTCCGGCTCGGCGACCGCCGTCGGCACGCGCGTGCGCATGGGCGACGTCATCGGGCGCGTGGGCAACACCGGCATGAGCTCGGGCACCCACCTGCACCTCTCGATCATGGTCGGCGACTGGAACTTCATCGACCCGCTCCCGTGGATGCGGGCGCACGTCACCGAGCCCTGGGGCTGAGCCCCCTCGCCGCAGTGCGCGACTACTCCTCGTGCGGGCGGTCGCCCGACTCGTCGTCGAGCAGATCCTGCAGGGCGCGGTCGACCTCGTCCTGCTCCGGCTCGCCGCCCGTGAGGCGCGCGATGAGGAGCGTCGGGTCGTCGATGTCGGCGTCGCTCGGAACGATGTCGGGGTGCGCCCAGAGCGCGTCGCGCGCCTGAGCGCCCACGGCATCCGTCACGGCCTGCCACATCGCCGCTGCCTCGCGCAGCCGGCGGGGGCGCAGCTCGAGACCCACGAGCGTCGCGAATGCCGACTCGGCGGGGCCGCCGGCCGCGCGCCGACGGCGCACCGACTCGGCGATCGCATCGGATTTCGGCAGGCGCGTCGTCGCCTGCGCCGTGACGACGTCGACCCAGCCCTCGATGAGGGCGAGCATCGTCTCGAGGCGGCGGAGGGCCGCGAGCTGCTCCTCGGTCTTCGGAGGGATGAGCTTGCCGCTCGTCATGGCCTCGCGCAGCGACTCGGGGTTGGCGGGATCGAAGTCGGCCGCGAGCTCCTCGAGCGGTGTCGTGTCGATGCGGATGCCGCGCGCGTAGTCGGTGATCTGCGTGAGCAGGTGCAGCCGCAGCCACTTCGCGTGGCGGAACAGGCGCGCGTGGGCGAGCTCGCGCACCGCGAGATAGAGGCGCACCTCGTCGACGGGGATCTCGAGGCCCCTCGCGAAGCCGTCCACGTTCTGCGGCACGAGCGCCGCCTGGCGCTGTTCGCCGTCGAGCAGCGGGATGCCGATGTCGCCGCCCGAGACGACCTCCTGGGCGAGCTGCCCGACCACCTGACCGAGCTGCATCGCGAAGAGCGTGCCGCCGACGTTGCGCATGACGCGCCCGGCGTCGCCGAGCATGCTCGCGAGCTCCTCGGGGGCCTGCTCCTGCAGCACGTCCGTGAGCGCGGACGCGATCGAGTCGGCCACGGGCTCGGCGAGCTGCGTCCACACCGGGAGCGTCGCCTCCGCCCAGCCCGCGCGCGTCAGCAGGGCGGGCTCGGTCGTGAGCTCCGCGATGTCGGTGGCCTCGGCGAGCCACAGCGCGGCCACGTGGAGCGCCTGCTCGAGCGACGACACCTCGCCGGGCGTCGCCGCGACCGCGGAGCGCGCCGCGAGGGCCGTGGCCTGCTCCTTCGCGAGCGACCAGTTGATGCCGTCGCCGGAGCTCTGCAGGGCCGCCTGCAGCTGACCGATGAGGCGCTGCACGAGCTCCGGGTCTGCGGGTAGGCCCGCGGCGCTCGCGAGCTGAGCCGGGTCGAGGTCCGAGTTGCCGGAGAGGAACTCGCGGAGCATGTCGCGGAACTCCTCGCCGGGGTCGTCTCCCGAGCCGGAGAACGGGTCGCGGGGCTCGTCTGCCATGCGATCAACGCTAGTGCGCCGCACCGGTGATGCACCGGCTCGATGCCCTAGGCTGACCCGGTCTTCGCTGCGCCCGCAGCGAACACGGAGGACCCTGTGACCGACCCGGACGGCTCGAACGCGCCGGATGACGCGCGCGACACCGCGCCGCGTCGTCAGCTCGTCGGGCAGGGGCTGCTCATCGCGGCCCTGCTCGGCACGGCGCTCATCGGCATCGCGCCCGCGCCGTACGTGATCGAACGGCCGGGCCCCGTGTACGACACCCTCGGCGACACCGCGGTCGGCGGCGAGAAGGTGCCCGTCATCGAGGTGGACGGGGCCGAGAGCTACGAGACCGACGGACGGCTCGACCTGCTCACCGTCTACATCGACGGCTCGCGCGAGAGACCCGTCGACTGGTTCGAGGTGCTCGGCGCGTGGCTCGACCCGCGCCGCGCCCTGCTGCCGATCGACTCCGTCTACCCGCCCGGCCAGACCGACCGGGAGTCCGACGAGAAGAGCGCCCGCGACATGTCCGACTCGCAGAGCGCGGCGATCGCCGCAGCCCTCGCCGAGCTCGACATCGAGTACCGCTCGGTCGTCGTCGTCGACCGGGTGAGCGCGGGCGACCCGGCCGACGGGGTGCTGGAGCCCGACGACGAGCTGCTCACCGTAGACGGGACGGCCGTGTCGACCGACGCCGAGCTGCGGGCGGCCATCGCGGATGCCGGCCTCGGTGCCCGGATCGAGCTCGGCATCCGCCGCGCGGGCGTCGAGAGCACCGTCACGATCACGACGGCGCAGCGCTCGGAAGACGACCCGTCGCCCATCATCGGCGTCGTGCCGCGCGTCGAGTACGAGTTCCCGTTCGAGGTGGAGATCAACCTGCCCGATGTCGGCGGCCCGAGCGCGGGCATGATGTTCGCGCTCGGCATCTACGACACCCTCACCCCGGGCGCGCTCACAGGGGGAGAGCACGTCGCCGGAACGGGCACTGTCGACGCCGAGGGGCGCATCGGGGCGATCGGCGGCATCCGTCAGAAGATGATCGGCGCCTCCGAGGCGGGCGCCGAGTGGTTCCTCGCACCGAGCGACAACTGCGGCGACGTCGTCGGCCGCGTCCCCGCGGGGCTCGAGGTGTTCGCTGTCTCCGAGCTGTCCGAGGCGGTCGAGATCGTCGCCGCCATCGGCCGCGGGGCGGCCACGGACGGCTTCGAGCGCTGCACCTGACGGCGTCCGCTCCCAGAGCGCGCCCAGCGCCGCGCCCCTAGGATGGAGCCCGAGCCGCCGGCGCTTCAACGCCCCGACCGACCCGCAGGAGCGAACCCCGTGACATCCGCCAGCCCCACCGCCGTCCGTTCCCGTGGACGCAGCACCGTAGCGATCGTCGTCGCGATCCTCGCCGTGATCGCCGTGGGCTTCCTCGCCTTCTCGTACCTGTACGCCGACCTGCTCTGGTTCGACCAGCTCGGCTACCTCGGCGTGCTGACCACCCAGTGGTGGGCGGTCGCCGTCATGTTCCTCGTCGGCTTCGCGGCGATGGCGCTCGTGCTGTGGGCGAGCATCTACATCGCGTTCCGCTCGCGGCCGCTGTACCAGAAGCTCGGCTCCCAGCTCGACCGCTACCAGCAGGTCGTCGAGCCGCTGCGCCGCCTCGCCATGATCGGCATCCCGGTGCTGCTCGGCCTCTTCGTGGGCGTGTCCACGGCCGCCCGTTGGACGACGGTGCTGCAGTTCCTCAACCGCACGCCGTTCGGCGAGAAGGACCCGCAGTTCGGCCTCGACGTGGGGTTCTTCGTCTACGAGCTGCCGTTCTACCGCGGCGTCGTGGCCTACGCGTCGGCCATCGTGCTCATCGCGGGCATCGCCGCGATCGCCACCCACTACCTCTACGGTGGGATCCGCATCAACGGTCGCGAGGTGCGCGTGACGCGGGCCGCGCGCGTGCAGATCGCCGTCACCGCCGCGGTCTACGCGGCGCTGCAGGCGCTCAGCATCTGGCTCGACCAGTACGCGACGCTCACCAACGACACCGGCGTCGTCACGGGCGCCACCTACACGGACGTCAACGCCGGGATCCCGGGTCGCGCCATCCTCGCGGGCATCGCGGGTCTCGTCGCGGTGCTCTTCGTCGTGACCGCGGCCATCGGCCGCTGGCGCCTGCCGCTCATCGGCACCGGTCTCCTCGTCGTGTCGAGCCTCGTCATCGGCACCGTCTACCCGGCGATCGTGCAGCGCTTCACGGTCGACCCGAACGCGAAGAGCGTGGAGGCGCAGTACATCCAGCGCGCGATCGACGCGACCCGCACGGCCTACGGCATCGACGACATCGACGTGATCTCGTACGACGCCGTCACGACGGCGACCGAGGGGCAGCTCAAGGAGGACGCGCAGACCACCGCGAGCATCCGCATCCTCGACCCCGCCATCGTCGGCGACACCTTCAAGCAGCTCGAGCGCGTGAAGCAGTACTACCAGTTCGCGAACCACCTCGACGTGGACCGCTACACGATCGACGGTCAGACCCAGGACACCGTCATCGCGGTGCGCGAGCTCAACCCAGCCGGTCAGAGCAACAAGAGCTGGTACAACAACACGCTCGTCTACACGCACGGCTTCGGCGTCGTCGCCGCCTACGGCAACAAGCGCACGGTCGACGGCCAGCCCGAGTTCCTCGAGTCGGGCATCCCGTCGCAGGGTCTGCTCGGCGAGTTCGAGCCGCGCGTGTACTTCGGTGAGAACTCGCCCGTGTACTCGATCGTCGGCGCCCCCGAGGGCTCGACCCCGATCGAGCTCGACTACCCGCGCGGCGGCGAGGACAGCGAGGCCAACGCGACCTACACCTTCGACGGCGACGGCGGGCCGGTGCTCGACGACATCATCAAGAAGCTCGTCTACGCGCTCAAGTTCCAGTCGGCGGACCTGCTGCTGTCGGACGCCGTGACCCCCGAGTCGCAGATCCTGTACGACCGCAACCCGCAGGACCGCGTCAAGCGCGTCGCGCCGTACCTCACGCTCGACTCCGACACCTACCCCGCGGTGGTGGACGGGCGCATCGTGTGGATCGTCGACGGCTACACGACGACCGCCGACTACCCCTACTCGAGCATCCAGCAGCTGTCGGCGACGATTGCCGACACCTACACGCCGAGCCCCGACTTCCCGCTCGACGACATCAACTACATCCGCAACTCGGTGAAGGCCACGGTCGACGCCTACGACGGCTCCGTCACGCTCTACGCGTGGGACGCCGAGGACCCGCTGCTCAAGACGTGGCAGAAGATCTTCCCGTCGACGCTCAAACCGGCCTCGGAGATGAGCGACGAGCTCACGGCGCACGTGCGCTACCCGGCCGACCTGTTCAAGGTGCAGCGCTCGATCCTGCAGACGTACCACGTGGACGACGCGGGCACGTTCTACTCGGGCGACGACGCGTGGGCGACCCCCAACGACCCGACCGTGCCGCCGGCCCAGGCCAAGGCGCAGCCCCCGTACTACCTGACGATGCAGGTGCCCGGGGCCGACCGGCCGTCGTTCTCGATCTACTCGACCTACATCCCGCAGGCGCAGACGGGTGACGCCGGTCAGAGCATCCTCACGGGCTTCCTCGCCGCGAACGCGGACCCGGGGGAGGACTACGGCAAGCTCACGCTCCTGACGCTCCCGAAGCGCGACACCGTGCCGGGCCCCGGCCAGGTGCAGAACTCGTTCAACACCGACACCATCGTGGCGAACGAGATCAACATCCTGCAGCGCGGTGACACGAACGTCGTCTACGGCAACCTGCTGACCCTCCCCGTCGGTGGCGGACTCCTGTACGTGCAGCCCCTCTACGTGAAATCGACGGGTGAGACGAGCTACCCGCTGCTGCGCAAGGTGCTCGTGGCGTTCGGCGACCAGGTCGCGTTCGAGGACACCCTCGATCAGGCGCTCGACGCCCTCTTCGGCGGCGACTCCGGCGCCCCCGCGGGCGACCAGGACGCCGAACCCGGCACGGAGGAGCCCGGAACCGAGGAGCCCGGCACCGAGGAGCCCGGAACCGGCTCGGAGGTCGACAACCCGGCCCTGAAGAAGGCGCTCTCCGACTACAAGAAGGCGCTCGACGACCGCACGAAGGCGTACGCGGAGGGCGACCTCGTCGCCGCAGCCCAGGCCGACCAGCGGATGCGCGAAGCCATCGAGGCCGCGATCCAGGCAGCCGGCTGATGACCGAGGAGCGCCCGCAGGCCGATCCGCGCGAGCCGGTCGACCGTCACGCGGGGGAGTGGCTCGACCGCAACCGCGCCCGCTGGGACGAGCTCGTCCCCATCCACGTGGCGTCGCCCATGTACGATCGCACCGCCCTGCGCGAGGGTCGCGGCCGCTTCATGACGCCCATGGAGGAGGACGAGCTCGCCGAGTACGCTCCCGACGGCTGGGAGGGCAAGCGGGTGCTGCACCTGCAATGCCACTTCGGTCAGGACACGCTCGTCTTCGCCCAGCGCGGCGCGGAGGTCGTGGGGCTGGACTTCTCGATGCCCGCGATCGAGGAGGCGCGTTCGCTCGCCGCCGAGCTCGGCCTCGCGGACCGCGCCCGCTTCGTGCACGCGAATATCTACGATGCCCGCCACACGCTGCCGGAGCCGAACAGCTTCGACGTCGTCTACGCGACGTGGGGCACGATCGGCTGGCTCCCCGACGTCCCCGAGTGGGCGCGCATCGTCGAGTGGTACCTCAAGCCCGGAGGGCGGTTCTACTTCGCCGACAGCCACCCGGCCGCATGGGTGCACGAGGACCGCAAGTCCGGACGCGGCCTCCCCGAGCTGCGCTACGAGTACTTCGCCGACGGCCGCGCCGACGTGTGGGACGAGGAGGGCGACTACGCCGACGACGACGCGGTCGTCGAGAACACCATCACGTGGGAGTGGGCGCACACGACGGCGGAGGTGATCACCTCGGTGCTCGAGGCGGGCCTGCGGCTCGACTTCTACCACGAGCACGACCTCGTGCCGTGGCGCTTCTTCCGCGTGCTCGAGGAGAAGCAGGAGGGGCTGTGGGGCTGGCCGAAGGAGCGCTGGCTGCCGCTCACCTACTCCCTGGGAGCCACTCGCGACACCGCTGGTTGAGCAGCGCCCGGAGGGCGCGTGTGGAAACCGGCCCCCCGTCAGCACCCCTTCGCCACTCGTGCTAGGCTTACATCTCGTGCCGCGGGGTGGAGCAGCTCGGTAGCTCGCTGGGCTCATAACCCAGAGGTCGTAGGTTCAAATCCTGCCCCCGCAACCAAGAGAAGAAGGCCGTCCGAAAGGGCGGCCTTCTTCGCATCTCAGAGCGCCACCTGCTCCGGCGCGGACAGCAGCCGCCATCCGGTTCGCCCCAGGCCCGGCTCCACGCCCAGCCGAGCGGCGGCGGCTCGTCGTCGGTCGCATCGCGCCTCCCGGCGAGACCGAGCTCCGCGAGCGCGGGCGTCTGGTCGAGCAGGAAGCCCGCCGTGCGCAACTCCGGAGGAGCGCCCTCCGTGCGCGCCGTCCAGGCGGCGATCTTCCAGAACCTCCGCGGGATCCGGATGCCGCGGTACGGAGGGTCGTCGGGCTCACGCACGGGCCCGGTGAAGACGCTCACGCGATGGGCGTGGGCGCTCGCGTAGGCGAGCACATGGTCCTCGAGTCCCGCCCACAGCTCGGGCCGCTGGTTGAACGGCGCGGCCTGCGGGGCCGCGTTCGTGTAGGCGAACGTCGCCTCGTTCGCGGCGACGGCCACCGCCCGGTCGCCCCACACCGGGTCGCGTCGTCGATGTTGACGCCCGTGCTCGCGGCGAGCCGCGCCTCGGTGTCGAGCAGCACGGTGAAGTGCGGGTACGGCAGCTCGACGACGGTCCGCCCGGCGGTCGGGCGGGGGAGCGGGGCCCCGACGGCGAGGAAGGCCGCGTCGTAGCCCGCCTCCCGCACGACGACCCCTCGCCTCAGCCGGTGATGAGGGACTCGTGGATCGACATGAAGATCGTGCCGATCTTGGCCCCGTTGGGGACGAAAGAGATGACGGCGCCCGAGTCGGAGACCCCGACGACGGCGTTCGCAGGGAAGAACTGCCCGTAGGAGGGGCTCGCCGCGTAGGAGGCGAGCAGCGCGTCGTCGAGATCGAAGGTCCACACGCCGACGCCCGGCTGCACGTAGTCGATCGCGAGCACGGCGTCGACCGGGTCGTACTGCATGTCCGCCTCGCTCGCGGCGATGACGACGCGCGTCGGATCGGTCAGGTAGTGCTCGATCGCCGCCGTGTTGCCGCTCGCGACGGCACCCTCGAGGTCGAGTGCGCGCTCCTCGTCGGGGGTGGGCGCGTCGGCGCCGGTCCCGTCGCTCGGCTGCGTGCTCGGCTCGGGGGTCTCGTCGCTGGGCGACGCATCGACGGGGGCGATCGTCTCCTCGGGCACGTCGTCGCCCGACGCGCAGCCGGCGAGGGCGGCCCCCGCGAGCAGGATCGCCGCGATGGGCGCGAGCACCCGGGCGGTGAGCGGAGCGGGGACGGGACGGGTGGTGGCGGACATCCTGCACCTCGGCTGCTGGGGGCGTGCTGTGGTGGGTCGATGATATCCCCCGGGCGGTCGCCGACCGGGGCGTAGGCTGACGACATGCACGCGGATGACGCCCCTTTCGCGGTGGCGGTCGCGCAGTTCGCGCCGAGCGCCGACACCGCGGCGAACCTGGACGAGATCTCGCGCCTCGCGGTCGACGCCGCCTCGCGCGGCGCGATGCTCGTGGTGTTCCCCGAGTACTCGTCGTACTTCACCCCCACGATGGGCGCCGACTGGGTGGAGGCGGCGCAGACGCTGCACGGCCCCTTCGTGCGCGGCCTCGCCGAGATCGCGGCCGAGCTCGGCATCCACCTCGTCGCCGGCATGCTCGAGGTCGTGCCGGGGGAGCCGGAGCGCGCCGCCAACACGATCGTGGCGCTCGATCCCGACGGCGAGCTCGTGGCCCACTACCGCAAGCAGCACCTCTACGACGCGTTCGGCCAGCGGGAGTCCGACTGGATCGTCGCGGGCGCCATCGAGGAGCCCCGCACCTTCGTCGCGGGCGGTTTCACGGTGGGCATCCAGACCTGCTACGACGTGCGCTTCCCGGAGGTCACGCGCCGCCTCGTCGACGCGGGCGCGGACCTCGTGGTGCTCCCCGCCGAGTGGGTGCGCGGTCCCCTCAAGGAGTCCGCGTGGCGCACGCTCGTGACGGCGCGCGCGATCGAGAACACCGTGTTCGTGGCCGCGGCCGACCAGGCGCCGCCGATCGGCGCCGGCAACAGCATGATCGTCGATCCGATGGGTGTCGAGCTCGCGACGATCGGAGACGCGACGGACACCGCGGTCGCCTGGATCACGCGCGGGCGCCTGAACCACGTGCGCCACGTGAATCCGGCGCTCCAGCTGCGGCGGCACCGCGTCGAGCCGGTGCCGCCCGGGGCGTAGGCCGCTAGGCGGTCGCGTCGATCCGTCCGGCGGCCCGGCGCGCCTGGACGGCGATCACGATGAGCACGACGCCCGCGATGATCGCGTACCACCCGAGCACGAAGATGAGGCCGATGAGGGCCGAGAGCGGCGTCGTGACGAGCAGCACGGCGAGCAGGACCCCGAACAGGATCGAGACCACCGAGAACAGGATGCCGAGGGTCTTCGCCCCGCCGCTCGCGAGGGAGGCGGCGGCCGGGATGCCGAAGATCCCGTCGACGACGGCCCAGATGGCGATCGTCCAGAGCAGCACGAGCAGGGCGAACGCGCCGGCGGCCGCGGGGAAGACCATGGCGACGACACCCGCGATGACGCCGACGACGCCGATCGCGAGCATCCAGCCCCAGCGCGGGTCGGAGCGTCGCGTCGCGACGGCGTGCGCGATCGTGAAGGCGCCGTCGACGAGCGCGTAGACGCCGAAGACCCACACGAAGGCGATCGCGGTCGCGACGGGCCACACGAAGGCGAGGATGCCCAGCACGATCGCGAAGACGCCGCGCAGCAGCACGAGCCACCACACGGACCTGATGAAGCTGCTGACCTCGATGACACGCTCGTCCGACATGACGGCCCCTCCCTCGGAACCCGGCGCGCCCGGAGGCCCGCCGTCGTGCCAGAGCCTAGCGATGCGACTCTCTCACGGCCACCTTCTCGGCGTAGTGCGCGAACACGCGCTTGCCGGGGGTGGTGTCCTGGACGTCGGCGTCGACGCCGCGCTCGAGCATCAGCTTGAGGCCGTCGGCGACGGAGTCGATGAGCCGCCCGGGCGCGGCCATCGCGACGCCCGATCCGAGCACGCTGAGGACGGCCGCGACCTGGTGCGGGTCGGCGTCCGGCCGAATCATGCCCGCGTCCTGGAGCGCGGGGAGCAGCTCGGGGTGGACGGTGAAGTCGGGCACGGCGGCGACGCCGTCGATCGACCGCATGACGCGGTTCAGGCCCTCCGGGTCCTCGATGTAGAGCGCTCTCGCGAAGGGGTGCTCGAACACCGCGACGAGCGCGTAGCCGAAGATGCGCGACGGGAGACCGCCGCGCGGGTCGCGCTCGACGTTGTCGACGATGGCCTTCAGGAGACCGTGCGTCTCGCGCGTGAAGAGCGCCGCGAGGAGGGTCTCGAACACGGGGAAGACGAGGCGGATCGCGTCCTCGTAGGTGCCGAGGCGCTGGGCGAGCGTGGGATAGCTCAGCGCCTCGATGCCGTCGCCGATCACGATCGCGGAGGCCGCGTCGAGGATCTGCTCGGCGGTGGGGGTGGTGGAGTCCATTTCGCTGCCGATCGAGATGGTGAGTGGTGGGCCCCAGCCTAGACGGCGGCTGGTGCCGCTCCCTGCCCCTCTTCGGGGGCGGAACCGTATACGGCGAGCGGGCGGCGTCAGACCCGGATGGCGGCGAGCCGGTCGGCGGCCTCCCGCAGCACCTCGACGCGCTTGCAGAACGCGAAGCGCACGAGCGAGCGGTAGGGGCCGCGGCGGTCGGGATGCACGAACGCCGTGAGCGGGATACCGACGACGCCCGCGAGCGCGGGGAGCCGTCGGCAGAACTCCTCGGCATCGTGGACCCCGAGGGGCGCGGCGTCCGCGATCACGAAATAGGAGCCGGACGGGCGGCTCACCGCGAAGCCCGCGTCGCGCAGCCCCGCCGAGAGCAGGTCCCGCTTGCCCTCGAGCGTCGCGGCGGCGTCGCGGAAGAACGCGTCGGGCAGGTCGAGGCCCCGCGCGACCGCCGGCTGGAAGGGGGCGCCGTTGACGTAGGTGAGGAACTGCTTGACGGCGAGCACGGCGTCCCGCAGCGTGGGCGCCGCCGTCAGCCAGCCGATCTTCCATCCCGTGGTCGAGAACGTCTTGCCCGCGCTCGAGATCGTGATGACGCGTCCGTGCGCCCCGGGCCGCGTGGCGGCGGGAACGTGCACGCGCCCGTCGAACACGAGGTGCTCGTAGACCTCATCGGTCACGACGAGGGCGTCGTGACGGTGTGCGAGCTCGATCGCGAGGTCGAGGAGTCCGGCGTCGAGCATCGCGCCCGTCGGGTTGTGCGGGGTGTTGAGCAGGATGATGCGCGTGCGATCGGTCACGGCCGCGCGCAGCGCCTCGGGGTCGGGGCGGAAGTCGGGGGCCGCGAGCGGCACCGGCACGTGGCGTCCACCCGCGAGGGCGATGACGGCCGCATAGGAGTCGTAGACGGGCTCGAGCGTCACGACCTCGTCGCCCGCCTCGACGAAGGCGAGGAGCGTGGCCGCGAGCGCCTCCGTCGCCCCCGCGGTCACGAGCACCTCGCGGTCGGGATCGACCTCGAGATCGTAGAACCGCTGCTGATGCCGGGCGATCGCCTCGCGCAGCACGGGCATCCCGAGCCCCGGCGGGTACTGGTTGACGCCGGACGCGATGGCGTCGCGCGCGGTCTCGAGGAGCTCGGTGGGGCCGTCCTCGTCGGGGAACCCCTGCCCCAGGTTGAGCGCGCCCGTCGCGGCCGCGAGGGCCGACATCTCGGCGAAGATCGTGGGGCGGGCGACGCCGTCGGCGTCGAGCAGCAGAGCCCCGCGAGCGGCTCTCCTCCAGGGTGCGTCGGTCACCCGCACACGCTACCCGGAAGGCGGATCACGAGGCGAAGTAGGCTCGAAGGCCGAGCATAGGGATCGTTCAGCTTGGAGCCGCACGCTGGCGTCTGCGTGAAAGGAGCGCCCCCATGTCCGACCTCGAGTCGCCGCAGAACCCCACCCCCGACGCCTCCGAGCCGACCGCGCCCGAGACCCCGACGCCTTCGGTCGAGCCCGCTGCGGAGTCCGCTCCCGCGGCGGCCGCGGAGACCGCCCCCCAGCCCTCCGCGGCTCAGCCCGCCGCCCCGCAGCCGACCGCGCCCACCGAGCCGTTCGTGCCGCTGCCGTCGGCCGCCGCCGCATCCGGCCAGGTGCCCCCGAGCCTCGGCGGCCCCGTGCCCGCCCCGGCGGAGGCGGCCCCCGCCGCGCGCCCGCGTTCGGTCGCCGTGCCGATCATGGCTGCCGCCGTCATCGCCGCCCTCCTCGGGGGAGGTGCCGGCGCCGGCGTCGCGGCCTGGGCCATCACGAGCCAGCAGTCCCAGCAGCAGGGGCAGGCGTCCGGCCCCCAGACCATCAACGTCAACAACCCCGACAGCGTCGACGTCGTGACGGCCGTCGCGGCCAAGGCCCTCGACTCGGTCGTGACCATCCGCGTCTCGTCGTCGAGCTCCGGCGGGTCCGGCTCGGGCGTCGTCCTCAGCTCCGACGGCTACGTGCTCACCAACACCCACGTCGTGACGCTCGACGGCGCCTCTGCCGACGGCACGATCGAGGTGACGACGGCCGACGGGCGCATCTTCCCCGCGAAGATCGTGGGCCTCGACCCGATCGTCGACCTCGCGGTCATCAAGCTGCAGGGCGCCGAGAACCTCACCCCGGTCGAGTGGGGCGACTCCTCGAAGCTCGACGTGGGCGACCAGGTCGTCGCGATCGGCGCGCCGCTCGGCCTCTCGAACACCGTCACCGACGGCATCGTGAGTGCGCTCGGCCGCAGCATCCAGATCCAGTCGTCGGCCGTGCCCGACTCGGGCGACGACGACGCGACCCCCGACGACCGCCAGAACGGCGGACAGGGGCCGTTCGACTTCTGGAACTTCGATCCGGACGGCGGCGACTCGCCCCGCCAGCAGCCGACGCGGTCCTCGACGATCTCGCTGCCCGTCATCCAGACCGACGCCGCGATCAACCCGGGCAACTCCGGTGGCGCGCTGCTCAACGACACGGGCCAGCTCGTGGGCATCAACGTCGCGATCGCCTCGACCGGCGGCTCGCTGTCGGGCAGCCAGAGCGGATCGATCGGGGTCGGTTTCGCGATCCCGTCGTCGCTCGCGAAGCGCGTCGCCGAGGAGATCATCGAGAACGGCTCGGCGACGCACGGGCTGCTCGGCGCGACCGTGAGCACGGCGTCCTCGGCCGACTCGGACGTCGTGGGGGCCGTGATCCAGGAGGTCACCTCCGGCGGCGCCGCGGCGCAGGCCGGCCTTCAGAAGGGCGACGTCGTCACCGTGTTCGCCGGCAACGCCATCACGAGCAGCACCGACCTCACCGCGCAGGTGCGCGCCCTCCCCGCGGGCGCGACGGCGGAGCTCACGTACCACCGCGCCGGGCGCGAGCGCACCGTCGAGGTGACCCTCGGCGAGCTGCGTCTCTGACCCTCGCCGAACCCGGCCCCCGCCGCGCGACCTCCGTTCCCCCGGGTCGCGCGACGGGGGCCGTCGCATCCCTGACACGGGATCGCGCGTTGCTAGGCTCGACCGAGCCGCACCCGCGGGCACAGGAGGACGCATGGCAGAGCCGGACCCGGCGCCCGGTGTCTCGTATGTCATGCCTGTGCTCAACGAGGTCGCGTACATCGCCGACGCCGTGGGTTCCGTGCTCGAGCAGGACTACCCGGGCCCCGTCGAGGTGATCCTCGCCCTCGGGCCGTCGACCGACGGCACCTCCGAGGTCGTGGCCGGTCTCGTGGCCGCCGACCCCCGCATCCGCGTCGTCGAGAACCCCGGCATGGACATCCCGATCGGGCTCAACCTCGCGATCGAGGCGGCGCGGTACCCGATCATCGTGCGCGTCGACGCCCACACCGAGCTCTCGCCGGACTACACGCGTCGCGGGGTCGAGACGCTCGCGCGCACGGGCGCGGCGAGCGTCGGCGGCGTCATGGCGGCCGCCGGCAGACCCGGCGTGCAGGCGGCCATCGCGCGCGCCTACAACAGCCGCTTCGGGCTCGGCGGCGCGAGCTACCACGACGACGACGCCGTCGAGGAGGGCCCCGCGGAATCGGCCTACCTCGGCGTCATGGACGCGGCGGTGCTGCGCGAGGTCGGGGGCTACGACGTGACGCTCCGCCGCGGCGAGGACTGGGAGCTCAACTACCGTCTGCGCAGCTCGGGTCACCTCGTGTGGTTCGACCCCGCGCTCAAGGTGCGCTACTGGCCGCGTTCGAGCTGGGGCGCCCTCATGCGCCAGTTCTGGGCGACGGGCATCTGGCGCGGGGAGCTCGTGCGCCGGCTCAAGGCGCGCAACTCGCCGCGCTACTTCGCGCCGCCGCTCTTCGTGATCGACCTCGCGCTGTGCGTGCTCGTCGCCCCGCTCCTGCTCACGGGTCTCGTGAGCGGATGGCTCGCGTGGGTGCTCGCACTCGTGTACCTCGGCCCCGTGCTCTACCTCGCGCTCCTCGCGTTCGCCGCCGTGCGCTCGCCCGGCGACGCGCTCGCCCGCCTGCGGGTCGCCTACGCGATCGCCGTCATGCACGTGAGCTGGGGCTCGGGCTTCATCCTCGGCGTGCTGCGTGGTGCACGCGACGCTGTCGACACCTCGCGCACCGAGTCCTGACCCGCTACAGCCAGCCCGCGTCGATCATCCGCTGCACGACCCGACGCCCCGCGTCGCCGTCGTCGAGGGGCGTGAAGCGCTCGCGCCAGCGCATCGCCTGCTGGCGGTAGCGTGCGCGCGCGGTCTCGGCATCCCGGATCGCGTCGAGCAGCTCCTCGCGCGTGCGCACGACGGGGCCCGGGGCCTCTGCGAGCAGGTCGAAGTAGAACCCGCGCAGGTCGGAGCTGTAGTGGGCGAGGTCGGGCGTGAAGAACACGACGGGGCGCCCGGTCGCCGAGAAGTCGAACATGACCGAGGAGTAGTCGGTCACGAGCACGTCCGCCACCTCGAGCAGGTCGGCGACGTTGGGGTAGCTCGTGACGTCGATGAGCCCGTCCGCCTCGAGGTCGCGCCCGTAGCGGAGGGTGCGCGAGTGCCCGCGCACGAGCAGCACGTGATCGGGCCCGAGCTCCCGCGCGAAGCTCGTGAGGTCGAGGTAGTCGACCATCTCGGTGCGGTCGTCGCGCCAGGTGGGCGCGTAGAGCACGACGCGCGCGCCGTCGGGGATGCCGACCGCCCGACGGATGCCGTCCGCATCCGCGCCCGAGATGAGACGGTCGTTGCGCGGGTAGCCCTCGTCCCACGTGCCGCGCGTGAACGCGTAGGCGGAGCGGAAGATGCGCGCGCTGTACGCGTTCTGCGCGAGCAGGGCGTCCCAGCGGGCGCTCTCGCGCTTCACGGCGATGCGCGTGCGGAGCCCGACGTTCGGGCGGTCGAGGCCGAGACGCTTGAGCATCGTGCCGTGCCACGTCTGGAGCACGTGCTGGTGGGGTCGTTTGCGGTAGCGCTTGCGCAGCCAGTCGTTGACGATGAGCACGCGCGCGGCACCCCGCACGCGCCACCACTCGCGGCTGCCCTCGATGAGTCGGATGTCGCCCTCGGGGATCGCCACCGAGCCGTCGACGACGCTCCAGTAGCGCGCGACGTCCGGCCGCATCCGGCGCAGCGTGCGTGCGATGCCGAGCGGGTTGTCCGAGGCGGACTGACCGTAGAAGCTCTCCAGGAACACGGCGTCCTCGGGCGTCGGCGTGGAGCGACGGTACTCCCGCTCGAGACGGCGCTGATTGCGGGCGCCCCGCTCGTCGTCGGCGAGCGGGGGCGACACGGACAGCACGAGGCCGCCGCCCTCCGCGCGCAGCTCGGCGTGGAAGAGCGGATGCGTGAACCGGCCCGGCAGCTCGGTGTCGACGTGCAGCCGGCTCGTCGGGACCTCGCCCTCGAGGTACACGCGGTACGCGCCCGAGGGGAGGGCGAGGCCCGTCGCGCCCCAGCGGTCGGTGAGCAGCGGCAGACGCACGCTCAGGCTGCCGCCGGCCTCCACGGGCGCATCGACGCGGGCGCGGGAACCCTCGAGCCGCACGACGTCGACGGGGCGCACGGGGTCGGCGACCGTGAGCCGCAGGGCGGGGCCGTCGGCGGCCTCCTCGAAGTGCGCCTCGACGACGCGCGCGCGGGGAAGGCGCCCGTCGGGCACGTGGACCTCGACGGGCGTGCCGGTGCGCGTGAGGATCTCTGCGAGCACGCGCTCGGCGCTGCGGCCGTCGAGCCGGTCGACGTGCTCCTCGCGCAGCCACACCGTGTGGCGTGCGATGCTGCGGCCGAGCTCGGTGTCGGTGCCGATCGCGTCGAGGTGCTCGAGCACGTGCTGCCAGCTCGTGACGTAGCGGTCGTCGCTGAAGGTGCGGTAGTTCTCGTATAGCCCGCGCTTTCGCGCGTATGCCTCGACGTCGGGGGCGAAGAACACCATGGGCCCGTCGGTGAGCGCGTAGTCGTACGCGATCGACGAGTAGTCGGTGACGAGCGCGTCGACGCCCGCGAGGGCGGGGGTGACGTCGACGAGCTCCGCGCTGCCGAGCATCCGGATGCGGTCGGAGACCCCGGGGCCCGCGGCGTAGTCGCCGAGGCCGAGCGGGTGCGCGCGCACGAGCAGCACGGCGTCGCGCGCCTCGAGCCAGCGGGCGATCATCCGCCACTCCTCGCCCGTCGGGGCACCCGGGTCGGGCGCGCCGTCCCGCCAGGTCGGGGCGTACAGCACGACGCGCGTGGCGTCGTCGATGGGGCCCGCGGCATCCGCGAGCAGCATGCGCGCGTCGGCGCGCACCTCGGCGGGGTCGCGGCCGAGCAGCGCGTCGTCGCGGATGTCGCCGATCGCCCGGATGCGGTCAGGGCGCACCCCGAAGGCGCTCGCGATGCGCGGCGCCACGAGCTCCGAGGCGACGGGGAAGAGGTCGATGCCGCGCCCCGCGAAGCGGTAGGCCCGCGCGAGCAGCGCGCGCACGTAGCGGTGGTCGGGCACGCCGCGGATCTTGAGCGTCGCGGGGGAGTCGAGGTGCAGCTTCTTGAGCGGGATGCCGTGCCACAGCTGCACGACGAACGCGCCGCTCGTGCCGTAGCGGTTCACGTCGCCGTAGCCGTGGGTCACGACGACGACGCGGGCGCGCAGCGTCAGCCAGAAGCCGCGCCACGAGCCCTTCGCGACCGCGTCGAGTCCGCGCGCGGTCGCCTCCGCGAGCTCGGCGTCCGTCGTCGCGAGCCACACGAGGCGCGTGCGCTCGTCGAGGGTCTCGCGCGCGAGGCGGTAGAGCGGCAGCGCGCCCTCGCCGAGCCCGATGCCGCATCCGAACACCCAGAGCCGCGCGCTGCGGGGCACGAGCAACGCGGCAAGCGCGCCGAGGGCGTAGAGCGGCAGGCGGAGCAGCTTTCGGGCGTTGCCCGCGCCGAAGGTGAAGGTCGCAGGCATCGGCACGATTCTGTCACGCGCACCCCCGGATGCGGGGCATGCGTCGCGCACCTCGTCGCGCGTGCCGTGGGACTCAGATCGTGTACGTGCGCGGCCCCGGGGCGTCAGCCCAGGACGCGCCCGACGGGGGCGGCGGCGGGGTGGTCGGCTGCTCGCTCAACACGAAGTGGCGCCCGAGACCTGCGTGGGCTCGATGCGCACCCAGATCGGCTTCTCGGTGTCGAGCTGGTTGCGCAGGCCCGCGCGCTCCGCCTCGGCGATCTCGACGGGGTTGGTGATCATGCGCGCCTTCCCCTTGAGCACGACGCTCCACGCGAAGCCGGTCTCGCGCCCGTCGATCTCGAACGCGACGTCCGGGTTGACGGTGAGCTCGAGCAGCTTGGAGCCGGGGGCGGTGCGCAGCAGGAGGGTGCGGTCCCACGCGACGTAGTTGAGGGGGGTGACGTCCAGGACGCCGAGCGCGCTGGTGGCGAGCCGACCGAAGCGCTCGCGCTCCAGTAGGGCCCAGCACTGGTCGTCGGTCAGGCGCGTGACGGGTGAGGTGGCCATGTTCTCATCCGAGCGGAGGTGGCGAGGCGCGTGCAGTGCCGAAGGTCCCACGCGCAACCGATCGGTAACGATGCCGCCGTCCGGCCGGTCGGCCCCGGAACGTGCTGGTGTAATTGTTCGGGCGCCTCGGCGCCCGCGGAGGGGGAGGATCACGCATGGGAATCGCGAGCGACCTGAGGGCCGCGCGGAAGGTCCTCACGAACGCGCTGAAGTCGCGCAACACGCGACGAGAGCTCGCGCACCGCATCGAGACCGAGGGCACCGGCGAGCCCGCCGAGGTGCACGTCGCCGTCTACTTCGCCGACACGCGCGTGAACCTGTACCAGATCCGCCAGTGGTACGGGCCGCTCGCGGAGCTGGCGAAGAAGCACCCCGTGACGATCATCACGCGCAGCCCGGGGGCGACGCTCACGCTGAAGGACGAGGCCCCCGTTCCGGTCGTCTACTGCCGCCGCGTGACCGACCTCGAGGCGTTCGTCGGCCGCCACGACGTGCGCATCGTCTTCTACGTCAACCAGAACATGAAGAACTTCCAGATGTTCCGGTACGGGCGCATGTGGCACGTGTTCATCAACCACGGCGAGTCCGACAAGATGTACATGACCACGAACCAGTTCAAGGCGTACGACTACGCGCTGGTCGCCGGTCAGGCCGCCATCGATCGTCTCTCGGCGAAGCTCTGGGGCTACGACGTCGCCACGAAGGCCATCCCGATCGGTCGCCCGCAGGCCGACCACTTCGCGGGCGAGGTGCCCTACCCGAGGGACGGCCGCACCGTCGTGCTCTACGCACCCACGTGGGAGGGCGATCGCCCCGCAGCGGCCTACGGGTCCATCGCGTCGCACGGTCTCGCGATCGCGGAGGCCGTGCTCTCCTCGCCCGAGCACCGGCTCGTGTACCGCCCGCATCCGCGCTCCGGCGTGATCGACCGCGAGTACCGCGAGGCCAACCAGAGCATCATCGCCGCGATCGCGGCCGCCAACGCCGCCGACCCGGACGCCCACCACGTCTACGACGACGGCCCGCAGCTCGGCTGGCAGCTCGCCGACGCCGACGTCGCGATCACCGACATCTCGGCGATGGTCTACGACCGTCTCGCCGTGGGCAAGCCCATCCTCGTGACCCGTCCCGTGTCGCCGGATGCGGAGGTCGACGAGCAGGGCTACCTCGGCGCCGCCGAGTGGCTGACCGCGGAGGGGGCGCGCGACGTGCTCGCGGCTGTCGATCGCGCGCTCAACGACCCCGAGGCCCGCGAGACGCTCGCGCACTGGTCGCAGCACCACTTCGGCGACACCACCCCGGGTGCCGCGACCGCGCGCTTCCACGCCGCCGTCGAGAAGCTCATCGCGGAGTGGGAGCGCTTCGCCGCGATCCATGCCGGCGACCCCCGCACCTCCGAGTCCGACCCGTTCGACGACGACGAAGACGAGGAGGGCATGCCCGCCTCGGGCGACTGACCCGCGCTAGAACGCGATCCGCCACAGGTACTCCTCGCCGCTCGGCCGGAGCCACCGGATGACGAGGGTCGTGTCGCGTGCCAGGTCGTCGCCGCGGATGCGCAGCTCGAGCTCGTCGCCGGGGGCGAGGGCGCGCGGATGCCCCGCGGGCATGAGGCCGCTGCCGAGCAGCGTGGCCGTGACGCCGCGCACGGTCTCGGTGCCGCGATTGCGCAGCACGTAGCGGGGCGCGTCGCGGCGGTCGAACGCGAACGGGACGCGATACGGCTCCATGTCGGTGACGCTAGGGGCGACCCCGGACCCGAAGGCGCGTTCGAGGGATGACCGCTGCTGTCGGTGGCTGTGGACGAGACGAGACGCGCGTCAGGCGCTCGGCGGCGGGGGAGCCTTCCGCTTCGCGGCGCGGATGGCGCGGCGCTCGCCCGCGGCGACCGCGCGTTCCGCGCGGCGCGACGCCCGCGGCCCGGGCGCGACGACCTTCGGCTGCGTGCTCTCGGGGAAGCGAGGCGGGGGAGGGCCGAACGCCGTGCGCGCGGTCTTGACGACGCGGCGGCCGAGGATCTGGTTCGCGGCGCCGCCCACGACCGCGCCCACACCGAAGGGCAGCACGCGGCCGACGATCCCACCGCCAGCCGAGGCCATCATGCGCGGCAGGTAGACCTTGCGAACGCGGTCCATGAACTGGGCGACGGCCGTGCGCGGGAGGTTCTTCGCGATGAGCGTGCCCCAGAACTCGGGCTTCGCGGGGCCGCGGCCGGTCGCCTGGCCGGTGAACTGCAGGATAAGCTCCTGCGACGGGCCGCCGACGACCATCGCGAGCACGAGTGCGCGCGCCCGGTCGGGATCCTCCACGGGGATGCCGTGCAGCTCGGCCACCGACTGGGCGAAGAGCGCCGTCGATTCGAGGAACAGCACCGTCTCGGCGCCCGAGATGGCGAGGGCCGCGCCCGTGCCGACGGCGGGCACCGCGGCCGCGACGCCGACGCCCGCGCCGCTCGTCGTGACGGTCGTCAGGTAGCGCCGCTCGAGCACGCGGAGCACCTGCTCGGGGGTCGCGTCCGGGTACTTCGAGCGGATGCCCCGCAGGTGCGCGAGCACGGCCGGGCGCTGCACCGACATGACGCGGTCGAGGATCGCGTCGATGCGCGAGAGCGTCGCGGTGTCGGCGGGCACGAGCTCGCCCTCCGCCCCGTCACGGGGCGCGGGGGCGTCGGCCGGGTCGAGCATGACTCCACGCTACGCGACGGCCCCGTCCGGATGCTGCGACCTCGCCCGGAAGGTCAGCGCGCGCCGTAGTCGGCGTTGTAGCGGTCGACGACCTCGCGGATGGGCGCGTCGAGCACGAGCCCGCCCTTGTCGAGGTACAGGCCGCGCGTGCAGAAGCGCAGCAGGTCGCGCTCGTTGTGCGACACGAAGAACAGGGTGCGGCCCCCCGCGAGCAGCTCCTCGATGCGCGTGTAGCACTTCTCGCGGAACGCCTTATCGCCCACCGCGAGCACCTCGTCGACGAGGATCACGGGCTCCTCGAGGCGCGAGATCACGGCGAAGGCGATGCGCACCTTCATGCCGCTCGACAGGTGCTTGTAGGGGGTGTCGACGAAGTCCGCGATCTCGGCGAACTCGATGATCTCGTCGAAGCGCTCGTCGATCTCCCGCTTCGTCATGCCGTGCAGCCCGGCGGTCAGATACACGTTGTCGCGCACCGAGAGGTCGGCGACGAAGCCGCCCGTGATCTCGATGAGCGGCGCGACGCCCGCGTCCACGGCGACGCGGCCCTCGTCGGGGTAGACGACCTGCGCCACGAGCTTGAGCAGCGTCGACTTGCCCTGACCGTTGCGGCCCACGACGCCGATCGCCTCGCCGGGCAGGACGTCGAAGCTCACGTTCCGCAGCGCCCAGAACTCGCCCGGGCGGGTGCGGCGGTTGCGCCCCGCGAACAGGTCCTTGAAGCTGCGGCGGGAGGAGCGGTTGCGCTTGAATCGAATGCCGGCGTCGCGCACCGAGATGACGGGCGCTGCATCCGTGGTGCGCGCCGCGGGAGCCTGGGTGACCTCGGCCATCAGATCTCCTTCAGCACGGTGCGGATCGTGCGGTGGTAGACGGCGAGGCCGAGCACGAGGGCGAGCACGCTCATGCCGGCGCTCACGGCGACGGCGAACCAGTCGAGCTGCTCAGGGAAGAACGCGGCCCGGTACAGCGTGAAGATGCCCGCGAGCGGGTTGAGCGAGCCCCAGAACTCGAGACCGATCGCCTCGAGGTCCTTGAGGCCGTAGATGATCGGCGAGGCGTAGAAGAGGAAGCGCAGCACGAGCTTCACGGCGCGCTCGAGGTCGCGGAAGAACACCACGAGCGGCGCCACGATGAGTCCGATGCCGAGGGTGAGGATCGCCTGCAGCGCGATCGCGAGCAGCGACCACAGGGCCTCGATGTGGACATGGGCGGGGTTCGCGGTCCACAGCGTGCCGATCGCGAACGCGACCACGACGGGGATGCTGAACAGGAACTCGATGCCCTTCGACAGCACGAGGCGCGCCACCCAGATGGTGCGGGGGATCGTCGTGGACCGGATGAGCTTCGCCTCCTTCGTGAAGGCGCGCGTGGCATCCGTGATCGCACCGTTGAACCACATCCACGGCAGCAGCGCCGTGAGCAGGAACACGATGTAGGGCTCTGCCCCGACGGTGCGTTGGAACACCTGGGTGAAGACGAACCAGTAGATCGCGCTCATCGCGAGCGGGTCGAGGATCGACCAGAAGTAGCCGAGGAACGACGTGGAGTACCGGACCTTGAGGTCACGGGTCGTCAGCAGCCACAGCGATCGCCGGTACCGCGTGAACGGCGACCAGTCGCGTCGGGACAGCGCGGCGGAGGTCACCGCCTCAATCTAGTGCGCGATAGCGACCGAGACCTCAGAACACTCGGTCGACGCCGCGGATCACCGCGGCGCGAGAAGGCTCAGGTTCGCGCGCTCGAGGTCCTCGGCGAAGTCGATCTCGACCGCGTAGAGGTCGGTGATGTCGACCGGCACGAAGCGGACGCCGTCGTGCTCGATCGCGAGCTCGATGCCGCGCTCGAAGTAGTCCTGCGCGTCGCAGCGCTGCAGCTGGCGCACGAGGGCGGCCTTGTCGCGGCTGGAGACGAAGTTGATGCCGACCGCCTCGCCGAGGCCGCCGCGCACGGTCTTCGAGAGCTGCTTGATGGCACCGCTCTCGTCGATCGTGTACTTGACCTCCTCGTCGGACACCTTCGAGGTGTTGACGGTGACGAAGCTCTGGTCGCGGGCGACGAGGTCGCCGGCGCGCACGAGGGCCTCGGGGTCGAAGACGACGTCGCCGTTCATCCAGAGGACGGGCGCGTCCTTCGTGGCCTGGAGGGCGCGGAGGAGGCTCTTGGAGGTGTTGGTCTGGTCGTAGGCCTCGTTGTAGACGAAGTCCGCGTGGGGGAAGGCCTCGATGATGTGCTCGAGCTTGTAGCCGACGACGATCGTCACCTTGACGTCGCGACCGAACGCCTGGTGGATGTTGTCGAACTGCTGCTGCATGATCGTGCGGCCGTCGCTGAGCTCGGTGAGCGGCTTCGGAAGCGAACGGCCCAGGCGGCTGCCCATGCCGGCGGCAAGGATCACGATCTGGGTGGTCACGGGGTCTCCTCTGATGGTCTGTGCTGCGGGTTCCGTTCATCCGGATGACACCCGCGGGTCGTTATCGGGACACGCCGTTGTGCTCGTGGAAGTTTATCGGCGGGGCTTGGGAAGTCACGGGGAGTTCGCCCTTTGTTCTCGTTTCGTGATAACCGTCCCACGGCCCGCGAACGGGCGGATCATCCTCACGGATGAATCTGCGAGGGCCCGTCATGTGCGGTCCTCCCGTGTTGATACGGTGAACCGGTGGAGTCAGAGCCCACCACCCCCACGACCTCGGCCCGACGCCCGTCGGGCTCGTCCGCGCGACGCGGTTCGGCGTCCGCGGCGTCTCGCGCGCGCTCGGGTGCGGCCCGCGTCGACCCGCCTCGGCCGAAGGCGGCGCTGGCCGCCGACCCCGAGACGGACGCCCCCGCGCCGGCCGAGCCGGACACCGCGGCTGCCGAGTCGGTCGAGTCGGAGGTGACCGCCGCCGAGGCGGTTGCGGCCGTCGCCGCGCCGAAGCCGAAGCCGAAGCCGAAGCCGAAGCCGAGGTCGAAGACGAAGCCCAAGAGCACGTCGACGCGCACCCGCACGAAGCCCGCCGCCGAGCCCGCGTCCGCTGTGCCGGTGCAAGCGGAGCCGGTGGATGCGGAGCCGGTGGATGCCGAGCCGGTGGATGCCGAGGTCGCCGAGGTGCCGGTCGAGGCACCCGAGACCGTGGAGTCCGAGCCGGAGACGTCGGAGACCGAGTTCGAGGTGGAGCCCGCCGCCGAGCAGGCCGAACCCCCCGCTCCCGCGAAGCCCGCCCGCGCCAAGCGCAAGCCCGTGCGGGCCGTCGCGCCCGAGCTGCCGGCGTCCGCCCCCGCGAGTGTCGAGGTTGCGCTCTCGGTGCAGGGGCTCACCAAGTACTTCGGCGACCGCCCGGCGGTCGACGGCATCGACCTCGAGGTCGCGCCCGGCTCCTTCTACGGAATCGTCGGCCCCAACGGCGCCGGCAAGACCACGACGCTCTCGATGATCACGGGCCTGTTGCGCCCCGACGCGGGCGTCGTGCGCGTGTTCGGGCTCGACGTATGGCACAACGCGACCCTCGCCAAGCGCAAGATCGGCGTGCTGCCCGACCGCCTGCGGCTCTTCGACCGCCTCACGGGCGCCGAGTTCCTGCACCACGCGGGCGCCCTTCGCGGGCTCGACCGGGCGACGATCGCTCAGCGCTCCGCCGACCTGTCGGCGGCCTTCGGCCTCGAGCACTCGCTCCACCGTCTCGTCTCCGACTACTCGGCGGGCATGACGAAGAAGATCGCGATCGCCGCGGCCATGATCCACGCGCCGCGACTGCTCGTGCTCGACGAGCCGTTCGAGTCCGTCGACCCCGTGTCGACGGCGGTCGTGCTCGAGGTGCTCACCAAGTTCACGCAGGCGGGCGGCACCGTCATCCTGTCGAGCCACAGCATGGAGCTCACCGAGCGCGTGTGCGACTCGCTCGCGATCATCGCCGACGGCCAGGTGCTCGCATCCGGTCCGATCGCCGACGTGCTCGAGGGTCGCAGCCTCGAGGAGCGGTTCGTGGAGCTCGCCGGCGGCGAGGCGGCGGTGGAAGGCATGGAGTGGTTGCAGAACTTCTCCGACTGAGGCTCCGGATCCTCGCCAACGGGTTCCGGCGTCCGCCGGCGCAGGTCGTCGCGATCGTCGTCGGGCTCCTCGTCGCCGTCGTGGGCGTCGTGCTGTTCTGGCAGGGCGCCGCGTGGGTGCGCAGCCTCGACGACGACGACTTCGCCATGCGCGCGAACACCGTGGTCGGCTCCTGGCTGTCGCTCGCCGCGATCCTCGTACCGCTCATGGCGGTGCGTCGTGTGGTGCTCTCGCCGCGCGCGTTCCTCGGCTACCCGATCAGCCCGGTCGGCGTGGGCGTCACGATGCTCGCCTACACGCTCATCGGCCCCGGCATCCTGCTCGTGCCGATGGCGCTCGCCTCGACGCAGGCGTGGCCCGACGCGACCTCGACGCAGGTGGCGTGGGCCGCCGCCCCGCTGCTGTTCCTGCAGACGCTCCTCGTCATCCAGCTCGCGCGCGAGGTCGGCGTGGCGCTGCGGCGGCATCCGCGGATCGCCGGGTGGATCGACTTCGTCTCGGTGCTCGTGCTGCTGCTCGGCGGCGCGACGGTGCTCGCGATCCTCGCGCCGCGCGTCCCCGGGATGCTCGACGTCGTGCGCGCCGTCCGCCCGCTCAACCGCTTCCTGCTCGCTGTGCCCGACGTGCTCGCCGACACCCCGCTCGGGATGCTGTGGGCCGCCCCCGGTCACGCGTCGACGACCCTGCGCGATCCGTCCACGGCGTGGCAGCTCGTCGGGATCTCGGCGCTGCTCGTGCTCGCCCTGCTGATCGTCTGGTTGGGGCTCATCGCGGTCAAGCTCAAGCCGACCCGTCGGCTCCCGGGCCCGCGCCGTACGCGGGTGCCCGGCTGGTTCCGCCACTTCCCGTCGACGACCGGCGGTGCCGTCGCGGCCCGCTCGCTGACCTACTGGTTCCGCGATCCCCGCTACCGCGCCGTGTACGCGGTGCTGCCGTTCGTGCTCGTGGTGACCCTCGTCGCGCTCTGGATCGGCGGCGTGCCCTTCGAGTACGCGGTGCTCGTACCGCTGCCGCTCATGACGGTGCTGCTCGCCTGGTCGACCTCGCACAACGACGTCGCCTACGACAACACGGCGGTGTGGCAGCACATCGCCGCGCAGACTCCCGGGCTCGACGACCGTCGCGGGCGCACCGTCCCGGTGCTCGTCTTCGGCGTCGTGCTGCTCGCCGTCGGCATCCCGCTCACGGTGTGGGGGCACGGCGACCTCGCGATCGCGCCCGCGTTCACCGGCTTCTGCGTCGCCCTACTGCTCGGCGGCGTGGGCGTCGGCAGCCTCTACTCGGCGCGCTTCCCGTACGCGGCGCCCCGGCCGGGCGACCAGGCGTGGGAGACCCCGCAGGCGGCCACCAACCAGGGCGTCGTGGCGCAGGGGATGTCGGTGCTGCTCGTGCTGCTGTGCGCGGCGCCGACGTTCGGGCTCGCGGCGCTGTGGTGGATCCGCGGCGGCACATGGGGCTGGGCGGCGCTCGCGGTGGGCGTCGTCAGCGGCGTGCTCGTCTACGTCGTCGGCCTCCGGGCGGGTGGGCGCACCTTCGACGCCCGCGGCCCCGAACTCTTGGCGTTCACCCAGCGAAACTGAGCCCGGATCCCGACGAGACCCGGGCGTTCCGTCGTAATCTGGGCGGATGAGCGACCTGGATGCGGATCGGATCGGCGGGGGCACCGACGTGCTCGACCGGGAGCTCGAGAAGCTCCTCGAGGGCGAGCTCACCGAGGACGGTGACCACGACCGCTTCGCGCACTACGTGAAGAAGGACAAGATCGTCGAGTCGGCCGTCACGGGCAAGCCCGTGCGCGCTCTGTGCGGCAAGAAGTGGGTGCCGGGACGCGACCCGTCGAAGTTCCCCGTGTGCCCGGAGTGCCAGAAGATCTACGACATGCTCAAGTAGGGCTCGGCCCTACAGGTAGCGCGTCGGGATCGCGGCGTCGCCGCGAGACAGCCGCAGCGCGTTGCGCGGCAGCTCGGCGACGGCCGCGGCGTGGTGCGCCCGCGCGGCCTCGAGCCCTGCCGGCCCGAGGGCCTCGGCCGCGGTCTCGCCGTGGGTGACGAGCGGAACGTGCAGCGCGCGGCCCTTCGCGGGATCGAGCGCCTCGACGGGCGCTTTGTCGACGTGGACGTCCTCGGACACGGCCACGCCGTCGCGCAGCGCTCGCACGGGCTGCTTGCGGCCCCCGACGGTCGCCTTGCCCGCGGACGTCTTGCCGACGCCGATCCAGCCGCCGTCGGCATCCTGTCGCGAGACGAGCTTGTAGACCATGCCCGCGGCCGGGGCGCCGGAGCCCGTCACGAGCGCCGTGCCGACGCCGTACGAGTCGACGGGTGCCGACGCGAGGGAGGCGATCGCGTACTCGTCGAGGTCGTTGGTGACGGTGATGCGCGTGCCGGTGGCGCCGAGCGCGTCGAGCTGCTCGCGCACCTCGCGCACGACGACGGCCAGGTCGCCCGAGTCGATGCGCACGGCGCCGAGGTCGGTGCCCGCCGCGCGGATGGCGGTCTCGACGCCGGCGCGGATGTCGTAGGTGTCGACGAGCAGCGTCGTGTCGGTGCCGAGGCGCGCGAGCTGGGCGCGGAACGCCTGCTCCTCCTCGGGGAACAGCAGCGTGAAGGCGTGAGCGGCGGTGCCCATGGTCGGGATGCCCCACGTGCGTCCGGCCTCGAGGTTGCTCGTGGCGGAGAAGCCCGCGAGGTAGGCGGCGCGCGCCGCGGCGACCGCGGAGCGCTCGCCTGTGCGACGCGACCCCATCTCGGCGAGGGGGCGGCCCTGCGCGGCGGACACCATGCGCGCGGCCGCGCTCGCGACGGCGGAGTCGTAGTTGAGGGTGGAGAGGGCGAGAGTCTCGAGCACGACACCCTCCGCGAAGCCCGCCTCGACCACGAGGATCGGGGAGCCGGGGAAGTAGAGCTCGCCCTCCCGGTAGCCGCGGATGCTCCCGCTGAAGCGGTAGGACTCGAGCCAGTCGAGGGCGTCGGCCGAGACGACGTTCTCCCGCTTCAGGTAGGCGAGCTCGTCGGGGCCGAAGCGGAACTCGGCGAGGGCCTCGAGCAGCCGCCCGGTGCCGGCGACGACGCCGTAGCGGCGGCCGGTGGGGAGGCGGCGCGCGAAGAGCTCGAACACGCACGGTGTCTCGTGCGTCCCCGCCTGGAGGGCGGCGTCGACCATCGTGAGCTCGTAGCGGTCGGTGAGAAGCGCCGTCGACGTCATGAGCCCAGCGTAGGGGCGCGGCCCACGCTCGACACCCCGGTGGGCGCGGGGGTCGGTGCGGACGGTGCGGGGGTCGGTGCGGTCGGCGTGGCGGTCGTTGCTGCTGCGACGACGTCGGTCGGGGCGGCGGTCCGCGCCCCAGTCAGCACGGTCGGCACGGTCAGCACGGTCAGCACGGTCAGTACCGTCAGTACGGTCAGCAGCCTGGCCCGCGCGGAGCGACCGTGCAGTCGCGGTCGACGAGCACCGTCTTCGCACCGCCTGCCGTGATCCGCAGCTCGTTCGCGGGCAGCACGATCGTGCCCGCGATCGGGACGAACGCGCCGCCGCCGATGCGGTACTCGGCGCGGTACCGGATGCTCAACCGAACCGTGTAGTCGCCGGGGGAGCGGTACACGTGGCTCGTGGGGGTCGCGTCGAACTCGCGCAGCCCGAGCCCCGCCCAGGTGCCGCCCTTCGTCGCGCGGGTCGCGCTCGCGCCGTCCCCGTAGTCCCAGTGCCACGACACCGGCGTGAACCGCACGTCGGCCGGCTGCCCGAGCAGCTCGCCGGGCACGACCTGAGGGTCGACGAGCGCGTAGAAGTTCGCCGGCAGCCCCACGACCACCCAGCCGTCGGGCTCCATCCGCTGGACCCCGGCCGTCGGGCGGAACCGCGCGATATCGGCGAGCGTGACGACCTGCACGTCGAACCAGTCGCGGTGGTCGCACTCCTCGGTGAGGACGGGGGCGTTTGGGGTGCAGGTGGGTGGGTCGGGGGTGGTGTTGGGATTGGAAACCTGTGTCGGGGGCGAGGGGCGAGCTCCGCCCGCATTGCCGGTGATCACGGCTTCGCTGCCCTCGATAGCGCCCGCCCAAGAGCAGCCAGAGGTGTAGACGCTTGCACTGTCGCAATGTGCCCCGCTCGGGCCTCCGGCGTGCAACGCGAAGCTGACGGCTGCCGCGGCAATGAGGACCTTCAGCAAACGCCTCCCCCATCCCAAGGTGTGCGATACGCGATCACCAGACCGTCGGAGGTCACATCGAAGGCGACCTCGAACGGAACGAGAGAGGGCCGGTCCGGAGAAACCACGGACCTCCCCGAGGCGTCGAGGACGTCAGTCTGCGAGATGTCATCACACGAGTAGGTGACAACTGTGCTGTCGGTGAACTGTTGAATACGCATTTTGAACGTGCTGGATCCGGTGAGCCTCCATCCCTGCGAGCGAAAGCTGGCGAATGCTTGCTCTTCCTGCGCAATGACCTCGGTTGTCGCGAGCCCCGTGAGTTGGCCGTCATAGATGCCCCCGGCCGCCAGTACGCCGTCTACGGCGGTGAGGAAATCTGCGTACGCCTCTTCAGCCGCCGCGAGCGCTTCTTCCTCCGAAGCGAAGACGGGGTCGGCATCCGGCGTGGGTGGGGGAGAGGGTGCTGGGCTGGACGGGAGGCAGCCGGTCAGCACGAGCGCCGCCAGCAGCGTCGGGGCGACCAGACGGGGGGTTCTGCGCATGCCCGACACGTTAGGGCACGGGCGTCCGTCCACAGGAGGGATGTCCACAGGCGGTCTCGCCAGCCCGCGCCCGTCGCCGATAGCGGGCGGCGAACCCGACAGGCGGCGGGAGTACGTTCTCCCGCCGCCTGCACGCAGCTCCGCCCGGCCGTGCGGTTTCTCCCGCCGCACGTGCGGTTTCCCCCCGCCGCACGAGCAGGCCCGCCGCGCACCGGGCGCCGACGGCGGGCGCGGGTACGCTGGGAGACCGTGACCGCATCCGACCCGTCAGGCGCCGCGACGGGGGTTCCCACCGACGCGCCGATCGGCGTCTTCGACTCCGGCGTGGGCGGGCTCACGGTGGCCCGCGCCATCCTCGACCAGCTGCCGAACGAGGCGATCCTCTACGTCGGCGACACGGCCAACGGCCCCTACGGTCCGCGCCCCATCGCCGAGGTGCGCGCCCTCGCGCTCGGCGTCATGGACGACCTCGTGGCCGAGGGCGTCAAGGCGCTCGTGATCGCGTGCAACACCGCGTCGTCGGCCGTGCTGCGGGATGCGCGCGAGCGTTACGAGATCGGCCACGGCATCCCGGTCGTCGAGGTGATCCAGCCCGCCGTGCGCGCCGCCGTGCGCGCCACGCGCAACGGACGGGTCGGGGTGATCGGCACCGTCGGCACGATCCAGTCGCGCGCCTACGACGACGCGTTCGCCGCCGCCGAGGGCCTCGAGCTCGTGAGCCGCGCGTGCCCGCGGTTCGTCGAGTTCGTCGAGGCGGGCGTCACGAGCGGCCCCGAGCTCTTCCAGGTGGCGCAGGAGTACCTCACGCCCCTCATCGCGGCGGACGTCGACACGCTCGTGCTCGGCTGCACCCACTACCCGCTCATGTCGGCCGCCATCCAGTACGTGATGGGGCCGGGTGTGCGCCTCGTCTCGAGCGCGGAGGAGACCGCGGCCGACGTCTACCGCACGCTCGTCTCGCACGGACTCGAGCGCACCGCGACCACCCCGCCTCGGCACCGCTTCGAGTCGACCGGAGACGACGAGCGCGCCTTCCGGGCCCTCGCAGCCCGCTTCCTCGGCCCCGAGGTGCGCCACGTCGAGAACTTCCCGACCGGCGCCATCCACCTTCCCGCGAGCGCGCAGCTCGCGCCCGACGCCTGACCGACCGCCCACCTCATCCGCCCGATCGGAGAACACCCACATGACCGAGACCCGCGCCGACGGCCGCACCCCCGACCAGCTCCGCCCGGTCACCATCGAGCGGGGGTGGAGCGCCCAGGCCGAGGGCAGCGCCCTCATCTCGTTCGGCAACACCAAGGTGCTGTGCACGGCGAGCTTCACGAACGGTGTGCCGCGTTGGCTCACGGGCAAGGGCACCGGATGGGTCACGGCCGAGTACGCGATGCTCCCGCGCTCCACAAACGAGCGCATGGACCGCGAGTCGGTGAAGGGTCGCGTCGGGGGCCGCACGCACGAGATCTCACGGCTCGTCGGCCGCAGCCTGCGCGCCATCATCGACACGAAGGCGCTCGGCGAGAACACGATCGTCATCGACTGCGACGTGCTGCAGGCCGACGGCGGCACGCGCACGGCCGCCATCACGGGTGCCTACGTGGCGCTCGCGGACGCTGTGGAGTGGGGCCGTGAGAAGGGCTTCATCGGCAAGAACGCGCGTGCTCTCATCGACACCGTCTCGGCCGTGTCGGTCGGCATCATTGACGGCGTGCCCATGCTCGACCTGGCATACGTCGAGGACTCGCGCGCGGAGACCGACATGAACGTCGTCGCGACGGGTCGCGGGCTCTTCGTGGAGGTGCAGGGCACGGCCGAGGGCGCGCCCTTCGACCGCCGCGAGCTCGACGCGCTGCTCGACCTCGCGCTCGCCGGAAACGCCGAGCTCGCGCGCATCCAGGCCGAGGTCCTCGCGTGACCACGTTCGTGCTCGCCACGCACAACGCGCACAAGGTCGGCGAGCTGCGCCGCATCCTCGGGGAGCGCCTCGGCCCGCACGAGCTCATCGGCTACGACGGCCCCGAGCCCGTCGAGGACGGCGACACCTTCGAGGCGAACGCGCTCATCAAGGCCCGCGCCGCGAACGCCCACACGGGGCAGCCGGCGATCGCCGACGACTCGGGCATCTCGGTGCGCGCCCTCGGTGGCGCCCCCGGCATCCACTCGGCTCGTTACGCGGGCACCCGCAGCGACGTCGACAACTACACGCTCCTGCTCGAGAACCTGAAGGGCGAGGCGGATCGCGCAGCCGAGTTCGTGTGCGCGGCGGCCCTCGTCGACGGCGACCGGGAGATCGTGGTGCGCGGCGTGTGGCCCGGCGAGGTGCTCGAGGCGCCCTCGGGCGCGCACGGCTTCGGCTACGACCCCGTGTTCAAGCCGGAGGGCGTCGCGACGAGCTCGGCCGAGCTCACCCCCGACGAGAAGAACGCGATCAGCCACCGGGCGCGCGCGTTCGGTCAACTCGTCGAGGAGCTGCGCCGCATCTACGGCTGACGCAGGGCTCAGTCGACGGGGCGGGCAACTGAGAACGGTGTTCGTTCCCGAGAAGCGCGGATGGCGCTCCCGGGCTCCGTGCGCCGCCTAGCCTGGACAGGTGGGTCACGATCACGCGCACGATCACGCGGCCGCGGCGGGAGGAGACCGCACGCGCCTCGCGGTCGCGCTCGCGATCACCGCCTCGGTGCTCGTCGCCCAGGTGATCGGCGCCGTCGCATCCGGGTCGCTCGCTCTGCTCGGCGATGCCGGGCACATGTCGAGTGACGGCATCGGCCTCGCGGTCGCGCTCGTCGCCTCCGTCATGGCGGCCCGCCCCGCGACCGACCGCCACACCTTCGGCTTCCAGCGCATGGAGGTGCTCGCGGCGCTCGCGAACGGCGTCATCCTCGTGGTGGTCGCGATGCTCGTGGGCGTGGAGGCCGTGCGGCGTCTGCTCGAGCCGTCGACGCACGTCGAGGCGGCGCCCATGCTCGTGGTCGCCGCGGTCGGACTCGCGGCCAACGTCGCCGCCTACCTCGTGCTGCGCGGCGGCGACCGCCGCTCGCTGAACATGCGCGGCGCCATGCTCGAGGTGCTCGGGGACATGCTCGGGTCGATCGCCGCGATCGCGGCGGCCGTCGTCATCCTCCTCACCGGCGTCGCCCAGGCGGATGCCGTGGCGTCGATCCTGATCGCGGCGCTCATCGTGCCACGCGCGTTCCTCCTGCTGCGCGACGTCGTGCGGGTGCTCACGGAGGCGGCCCCGCGCGATCGCGACGTCGAGCAGATCCGCGACCACCTGCGCGGCGCGCGCGGCGTCGTCGCCGTGCACGACGTGCACATCTGGAACATCACGTCCGGCGCCCCGGTCTTCACCGCCCACGTCGTCGTCGAGCCGGAGGTGTTCGCGCGCGGGGGCACGCACGAGCTGCTCGACGAGCTCGGCGGGTGCCTTGCCGAGCACTTCGACGTCGCCCACTCCACCTTCCAGCTCGAGCCCGCGGGCCACGAGGAGCACGAGGAGCACGCCCATCGCTAGATCCGCATCCTCGACGATCGAGGACTACCTGAAGGTCATCTACAGCCACACCGAGTGGCAGGACGCGCCCATCACGGGCTCGCAGCTCGCGGCCCGCCTCGGACTCGTGCCGTCGAGCGTCACCGAGATGATCAAGAAGCTCGTGAGCCAGGGGCTCGTGCAGCACGCGCCCTACGGCGCCATCACGCTCACCGACGCCGGCCGCGCGGAGGCGCTCCGGATGGTGCGGCGGCACCGTCTCGTGGAGACGTGGCTCGTCGAGGGCTTCGGCTACACCTGGGACGAGGTGCACGACGAGGCGGAGGTGCTCGAGCATGCCCTGAGCGACCGGCTGCTCGCGGCAATCGACGCCCAGCTCGGGCACCCCACGCGCGACCCGCACGGCGACCCGATCCCCGACGCCGACGGCGCCGTGCGGCGCCCGGATGCCGTGCTCGCCTCCGAGCTCGAGCCCGGCGTGCGCGGACGCGTAGCGCGCATCAGCGACCGCGACCCGGAGGTGCTGCGTCGCCTCCACGAGGAGAGCATCGGGCTCGACACCGTCGTCGAGGTGGGGGAGCTGCCCGAGGGGGCCGCCGAGGCGGTGTGGGTGGAGGTCATGCGCTAAGTTTTCGGTATGCCGAAAACTCGACGTCGGAGTGGTCTGTGGGCGCTGCTGGGTCCCGCGATGGTCGCCGGCGTCGCCTACCTCGACCCCGGCAACGTCGCGAGCAACGCGAGCGCGGGCGCCGAGTACGGCTACCTGCTCGTGTGGGTCGTCGTGCTCGCGAACGCGATGGCGTGGCTCATCCAGTACCTCTCGGCCAAGCTCGGCATCGCGACGGGCAGCAGCCTGCCCGCGCTGCTCGGGTCGCGCATCCGGAGCCGGACGGGTCGATACGCCTACTGGCTGCAGGCGGAGCTCGTAGCGATGGCCACCGACGTCGCCGAGGTGATCGGCGGTGCGATCGCGCTCAACCTGCTGTTCGACCTGCCGCTGCTGCTCGGCGGTGTCATCACCGGCGCGGTGTCGATGGCGCTGCTCGTGCTGCACAGCAGCCGCGGCCCCATGATCTTCGAGCGGATCGTCGTGGGTCTCGTCGCGGTCATCGCGATCGGATTCTGCGCGGGTCTCGTCGTGGCGCCGGTGGACCCGGCGGCGGCGGCGGCCGGGCTCGTGCCGCGCTTCACGGACTCGGGGTCGGTGCTGCTCGCGGCGTCGATCCTCGGCGCGACGGTCATGCCGCACGCGATCTACGCGCACTCGGCGCTCACCCGCGACCGCTTCGGGGGAGTTGCCGAGGGACCCCGGCGGCAGCTCGTGCTGCGCGCGACGCGCGTCGACGTGACGATCGCCCTCGCCGTGGCGGGCACCGTCAACCTCGTGATCCTGCTGCTCGCGGCGGCGACCCTGCCCGGCGTCGCGGGGACCGACACCCTCGAGGGCGCGCACGCCGCGATCGGCGACGCGCTCGGACCCGTCGTGGCGACGCTGTTCGCGGTGGGGCTGCTGGCATCCGGCCTCGCGTCGACCTCGGTGGGTGCCTACGCGGGTGCCGAGATCATGCAGGGGCTGCTGCGTGTGCGCGTGCCCCTCATGCTGCGGCGCCTCGTGACGATCCTGCCGGCGCTCGTGCTGCTCGTCGTCGGGGCGCCGCCGACGCTCTCGCTCGTGCTGAGCCAGGTGGTGCTCTCGTTCGGCATCCCGTTCGCGCTCGTGCCGCTCGTGTGGCTCACGACGCGGCGCGAGCTCATGGGGGATGCGCGCAACCGGTCGTGGACGACGGCGTCGGCATCCGTCTCGGCGGTGCTGCTCATCGGGCTCAACGCGACTCTGCTCGTGCTGCTCGCGACGGGCGCCTGAGCGCCCCGTTCAGCGGCCGCCGTCAGTCGTCGAGCACGTCGGGGTCGAGCACGATCTCCTCGTCGGTGAGCGGCTGCTCGCCGGCGAGCCGGGCCTTGCGGGCCTTCAGGACGCCCTGGATGTAGTGGAACACCGTGGGGATGACGGCGAGCGCGATCGCGCACAGCAGGATGATGTCGATGTACTCGGTGACGAAGTCGGCGAGCGGCGGGATGTAGCCGAGCAGGAAGCCCGCGAAGGTGAGGCCCGCGCCCCAGATGAGGGCGCCGACGGCGTTGTAGAGCGAGTAGCGACTGTAGTTCATGTGGGCGACGCCCGCGGCGATCGGGGCGAAGGTGCGCACGATCGGCACGAAGCGCGCGACGACGATCGCGAGCGGGCCCCAGCGCTCGAAGAACTTGTTGGTGCGGACGACGTTCTCCTTCGAGAACAACCCGCTCTCGCGCTTCTCGAAGATGCGCGGGCCGCTCTTGTGGCCGATGAAGTACCCGACCTCACCGCCGATGAACGCCGCCGCGGCGATCGAGAGGCACACCCACCAGATGGGGATCTGGATGCCGGTGCCCGACTCCGTCATGGTCCCCGTGAAGCTCAGCAGTCCCGTGATGATGAGGAGCGTGTCGCCCGGGAGGATGAAGCCCACGAGCAGCGCCGTCTCCGCGAAGACGATGAGGCACACCACGAGCAGCGCCCACGGTCCGGCGTTGACGATGATCTCGTGCGGGTCCAGCCACGGGATGAGACCCATGGGGGCTGCTGCGATCAGGGTGAGTGCTGCGGTGGTGAAGGGCACGCGGAGATCTCCTGGTACGTCGGTCGCGACTGCGATCGGCGGTCGGGTGGCGCGTTCAGCGTAGCTGCTGACGCCTCGCGCTACCTGGGGGTTGGCCCCCGGATCTCGTGTCCGGTTGCGCGCCGCGTCACTCGGTTCCGGATGAGGCGTCAGCTGCGGCGGTCGGCCTCGGCGAGCGTATGCAGGATCGATCGAAGAGCGTGGGTGTCGTGCTCGCCGAGCCGATCGACGATGGCGCTCTGCGCGATCCGCTCCAACTCGGGCGCGGCGGCTTCCACCACCGCATGCCCGGCATCCGCGAGCACGACCTCCACGCCGTCGGTGCGCGTCAGGCGCTCGATGTAGCCGCGCTTCTGCATCCGCGTGAGGAGATGCGAGAGCCGAGTTCTGTCCCACCTCAGTCCGTGCGCGATCTCGCTCTGGCGGCATCGCCCGCCCGATTCGTACAGCCAGGTCAGCACACTGAGCTCCGGTTCGGACAGGTCGGATGAGAGGGTCACCTCCGACACGATCGCCGTTCTCAGCGTCTCGTGTACCCGCTTCCAGAGCAGCCACAGCTGCGTGGCGTCGCCGACGGGCGCACCGGGTGTTGACATATCAACACGCGCTTCCTACTCTGAGGTCACTCGCCATCCGCTGAAGGAGTTCCCATGTTTGACAGATCTCGCACCTACCTGAGCCTGCGGGCCGTCGCCATCCTGCCCCTCGCGCTCTTCGCGCCCGCAGTCGTGGCGTTCTTCACCGACCCCGAGGTGCCGTGGGGCGAGTACCTCGGCGTCTTCTTCCATCTTTCCATCCTCTTTCTCGTGTCACGGCTCGACGGTGCCGCGTGGGCGAAGGCGGCAGGATACGGATGGGTCGCGCTAGACGTGCTGGCCGGCATCCTGATGATCAACCAGGTCGACTACGACACCGCCTGGGCGGTGCGCCTCGGCGGGCACGTGCTAGCCGGCACCTGGATCGTCGCCAGTTCGCTCGTGAACCGGTCACGCATTGTCGCCATCGTCGGGGTCATCACTGGGCTGTGGCTCGGCGGCTACTCCTTCGTCGGCACCCTGCTGCCGGAGGAGGCTCTGCGCCCGGCGGGAATCCTCATCCTCGTCTGGTTCGCAGCCATCGCCATCTTCGACCGGCCTCGTGCTGCGAGCGAAACGGGGGAGTGACATGTCGCTCGACGCGGCCCAGTTGCAGCGTGTCGTGAAGGAGTTCGAACACAACCTCGCGCTCTCCGAGCGCACCGCCGCCGAGGTGGCGGTCGACCTTTCGTGGACACCCGAGCGCGTGCAGTGCACGATGCAACTCGCCTCAGGATCCGACCCCGTCGACGTCTGGCAGTTGCGGGACTACCTGCATGCCGCCGTCAAGGCCGCCGGGCGTCGGCCGAGCTTCACAGTGCTCTCGAGCCGCAACCGTCTCCGCGCTGCCCTCTGGTTCGGTCTCCGCCCGGTACCTCGCGTGACCACGACGCGTCCCTGACACGTTGTGCGCACACCCTGCGGGCATGTGCACATCGTGCGGGAGGCGGGGCTCGAACCCGCATGCCCTGAGGCACAGGAACCTAAATCCTGCGTGTCTACCGTTCCACCACTCCCGCGGACGGCCCCCAGTCTACGGCGGGGGTCGGCACAGGCTCGGACGGATGCGGCGCTCGCTGGCGCCGGGCCCTGTGGACAACGCCCGACCCCCGACGGCGCCCCGCGGCATCCTGTCTGGGTGACGAGCGCGGTCGGGGCCATCGCCGAGCAGGTGCGCGAGCGCGTGCGCCGCGACGGGGTCGACCTGCACGGCGACCGGGAGCTCGCGGCGCGCCTCGTGCGCGACGAGGTGCAGCGCTACGCCGAGCTCGCACTCGGCGGCTCCGTGCCGCTCCTCGACGACGAGGCCCGCGTCGCCCGCCAGGTCGTCGACGCGCTCACGGGTCTCGGGCCGCTGCAGCCGTACCTCGACGACCCCACGGTCGAGGAGCTCTGGATCAACGCCCCCGACCGCATCTTCGTGGCCCGCGACGGCGTCTCCGAACGGGTGCCGCTCGCGCTCACCGACACCGAGGTGCGCGAGCTCCTCGAGCGGATGCTGCATCGCACGGGCCGCCGGGTCGACCTCAGCTCGCCGTTCGTCGACGCATCCCTGCCCGACGGTTCGCGCCTCCACGCCGTCATCCCCGACGTCACGCGCGGGCACGTCTCCCTCAACATCCGCCGCTTCCGCAGCGGGATGCGCACCCTCGCCGACCTCGTCGCGCTCGGCTCGCTCACGAGCCAGGCGGCCGGCTTCCTGCACGTCGCGGTGCGCACCGGTCACAACGTCCTCGTGACGGGCGCGACGCACAGCGGCAAGACGACGCTCCTCGGTGCGCTCCTCGGCTCGTGCCGCTCGAGCGAGCGCGTCGTCACCGTCGAGGAGACGTTCGAGCTGGCCCTCGACGCCCCCGACCACGTCGCGATGCAGTGCCGCCAGCCGAGCCTCGAGGGCACCGGCGAGATCACGCTCCGCCGTCTCATCAAGGAGTCGCTCCGGATGCGCCCCGACCGGCTCGTGGTGGGCGAGGTGCGCGAGGCGGAGGCGCTCGACCTGCTCATCGCCCTCAACTCGGGGATCCCGGGGATGTGCTCGCTGCACGCCAACAGCGCCCGCGACGCCCTCGCGAAGCTCTGCACGTTGCCGCTGCTCGCGGGGCGCAACATCGACGTGTCGTTCGTCACCCCGACCGTCGCGTCGGCCATCGACCTCGTCGTGCACGCCGAGCTCGGACGCGACGGACGCCGTCGCGTCGTCGAGGTCGTCGCGCCGAGCGGCCGCGTGGTGGACGGCGCGGTGGATGCCGTCACGCTGTTCGCGCTCGACGCGGGACGCCTCGTCGCCACAGGCAGGACGCCGCCGCGGATGGCGGGGTTCGAGCGCGCGGGCGTGGACCCCGTCGCGATTCTGCGGGAGCCGCCCGCGGCATCCGTCGCGCCCGCGGATGCGCCCGCGGATGCGCGCGCGGGTGCGGGTGCGCGTGCGGAGTCGGTCGCGTGATCGCCGCCGTCTGGGGGCTCGCGCTGGGCGTGGGGCTCGTGCTCGTCGCGTCGCCGTGGCTGTGGCCGGCGTCGTCGGAGAGGCGACGGGGCCGCGGTCGCTCCGGCATGTCCGCGCGACTCGGCGACCGCATCCGGCAGGCGGGACTCGCCCGCGTCTCCGTGCCGGGCGTGGTCGCCGTCGCCTCACTGCTGGGGGTCCTGGCCGCGGCCGTCGTGTTCTCCCTCGTGCCCGTCGTCGCCCTCGCGGCGGCGACCGGCGTCGCCGCGACGGCGCTGCCGTTCGCGGCCATCACGGCACGCGCGCGCTCGCGTCGCCGCGCCACGCGCGCGGTGTGGCCCGACGCGCTCGACCACCTCGTCGCGGGTGTCCGCTCCGGCCAGTCGCTGTCCGACGCGCTCGTGGCGCTCGGGGAGAGCGGGCCGGTCCCGCTGAGGTCGGCGTTCGTCTCCTTCGCCGCGGATCTCACGGCCACGGGCCGGCTCGCCGTCGCCCTCGACGCGCTCAAGCAGCGCCTCGCGGACCCGGTCGCCGATCGCGTCGTCGAGACGCTGCGCGTCGCGCGGGAGGTGGGCGGCACCGAGCTGCCCGGCGTGCTGCGCGCCCTCGCGGCCCACCTGCGGGCGGATGCCGCCATCCGCTCGGAGGTCGAGGCACGGCAGAGCTGGGTGGTGAGCGCCGCGCGGCTCGGCGTCGCGGCGCCCTGGGTCGTGCTCCTGCTGCTCGCCGCCCGTCCGGAGGCGGTGCGCGCCTACAACTCGCCGACCGGCTTCGTCGTGCTCGCGGCCGGTCTCGTCGTCACGGTGGTCGCCTACCGGCTCATGGTCGCGGTCGGCCGGCTGCCCGAGGAACGGCGGTGGTTCGCGTGAGCCCCACCCTCGCGGCGGCGGTGGCCCTCGGGGTGGTGCTCGGGCTCGGACTGTGGAGCCTGCTGGCGCTTCTGCCGCGGGTCGGGGCCGGGCGTCTCGCGGAGCGCGTCGCCCCCTACGTGCTCGACGTCTCGGCGGATGCGCGCGAGCTCCGGTCGCGGCGCACCGGCGAGCCGGCCACCGTGCTCGCCGAGCTCGCGTCCCCCGTCGTGCAGCGGCTGGTCCGCGGCGTCGCCGCGCTCCTCGGAGGCGACGCCGCGGTCGCACGTCGCCTGCGCCAGGCGGGGCTCGACTCGGACGTCGCGGCGTTCCGTGCTCGTCAGCTCCTCTGGGCGGCGGGCGGCGCGGCGGTCGGCGTGCTCGCAGCCCTGCTGCTCGCAAGGTCCGCGGCGCTCTCACCCCTGCTCGGAGCCGTCCTCGTCGGCGCGGCGACGGCATCCGGGCTCCTGCTTCCCGAGCAGCTCCTCGCCCTGCGCGCGCGGGCTCGCATGCGGCGCATCGCCGACGAGCTGCCCACCGTGCTCGAGTTCCTGAGCCTCGCGCTGTCGGCGGGGGAGACGGTGCGCGACGCCCTGCGTCGCGTCGCGCGCGTCGGTTCCGGGGATCTGGCGAGCGAGCTCGGGCGGGTGATGACGGAGGTGGAGGTCGGGGTGCCGCTCCCCGCAGCCCTGCAGCGCTGTGCGTCGGCGCTCGAGCTGCCCGCGCTCAGCCGCACCGTCGAACAGCTCACGACCGCTCTCGACCGCGGCAGTCCGCTCGTCGAGGTGCTGCGCGCCCAGGCCCAGGACTCCCGCGACGACGCCAAGCGGCAGCTGCTCGAGTCGGCCGGCCGCAAGGAGGTCGCGATGCTCGTGCCGCTCGTGTTCCTCATCCTCCCGGTCACGATCGTCTTCGCCCTCTTCCCCGCGACGCTCGTGCTCGAGCTCGGCTTCTGACCCTGTGGACAACTTCCGCGGCGCGCGCGCTCGTCGCACCACACTGTCGGCATGCGACGACTCCTGCACCGTCTCGCCGACGATCGCGGCGACGTCCCCGGCTGGGTGCTCATCACCCTCATGACCGCCGCGCTCGTGATCCTCATCTGGGCGCTCGCGGGCCCCGCGCTCGCCGACATCTTCCAGAACGCGATCAGCAAGGTCTCCGGGATCTGAGGTGCGGCTTCCGCGCCTCAGCGACGACCGCGGCTCGGCACCGGTCGAGTTCGTGCTCGTCGGGGTGCTGCTGACCTTCCTCGCGCTCGCGGTCCTGCAGCTCGCACTCGCCCTGCACATCCGCAACACCGTGCTCGACGCCGCGGCGGAGGGCGCCCGCTACGGCGCGCTCGCCGACAACGATCCCGCGGATGCCGTGCCGCGCACGGTCGACCTCATCACGACGGCGGTCGGCCCCGCCTACGCCGCCGACGTCACGGTGCGCGAGGGGGAGTGGATGGGCGTGCCCTCGGTGATCGTCACGGTGCGCACCACGCTCCCGCTCGTCGGACTCATCGGCCCGGATCGCGTGCTGGAGGTGCAGGGGCATGCAGCCCGCGAGACGCTGGGCTGACGGGCGCGTGCTCCGCGAGGAGGCGGGCTCGGCATCCCTCGAGTTCATCACCGCGGGCGTGCTCCTGCTCGTGCCGCTCGTCTACCTCGTGCTCGTCGTCTCGGCTGTGCAGGCGGGGTCGCTCGGGGTCGAGGGGGCCGCGCGGCAGGCCGGCCGGGTGTTCGTGCAGGCGCCGACGGAGGCGCATGCGCGCGCGGCGGCCGAGCGCGCCATCCGGGTGACGCTCGCCGACTACGGGCTCGACCCCGCCGAGGCTCAGGTCGCGGTCACCTGCCGTCCCGACCCGTCCGACTGCCTCTCCCGCCGGGGGTTCGTGACGGTCGAGCTCGCAGCCGTCGTGCCGCTGCCGTTCGCGCCGCCCGTGCTCGGGCTCGACGTGGCGCTCGCGGTGCCGGTGCGCGCGGTCGCCACCGAGCAGGTGTCGCGGTTCCGGGCGGGGCCGTGAGCGGCGGGCCCGCGAAGCGGATGCGGCGGGCGCTCGCCGCGGACGAGGGGTCCACGCTTCCGCTCATCGCGTTCTTCACTTTCCTCGGGCTGCTCGTCGTGCTGCTCGTGACGGCCGCGACGTCGCTCTACCTCGAGAGGAAGCGGCTGTTCACGGTGGCGGACGGGGCCGCGCTCGTGGGAGCCGAGTCGTTCGAGCTCGGGAGCGTGCAGCTCGGCCCCGGCGGGCCGCGGCCGGTGCTCCACGACGGCGCGATCGCATCCGCCGTCTCCGAGTACCTCGCGGGCAACCCCGCCCCCGACCTCACGGGTCTGACCGTCGAGCGGGCGTTCTCTGCCGACGGTCTGAGCGCCACGGTCACGGTCTCCGCGTACTGGCGACCGCCCGTCGTCACGCTCTTCGTGCCCGACGGCCTCCGCGTCGAGGCCACCGCGACGGCCCGCTCGGTCTTCGGCTGACCCCGCACGCGGCGACCGCGAGCGGCGGCACGGCACCTCCGAACGGGGGTGGGCCCGCGCGTCGGGCCTCCGCCGACCTCCGGGTAGTGTTAGGTGACAAGTCAAGTAAATATCGCAAGCGGCAGGCGCAGGACCTCACCCCAGAGCGCACTGGTCGCCGTCGAGGCAGTTGTACAGATCTGGGGGAACCCGCCCGTGGCACCTCGCACGCGCACGCCCGCTCGGGCGACCGCGCTCGTCCTCGCGACCGCGGTCGCGGCCGCGCTGCTGCCGGCCGCATCCGCGAGCTCCGCCCCTGTGCTCGGCTACCACGTCTCGATCGCGGCCGACGGCACGCCGACCTGGGATGCGGACGACACCCGCGCGGGCAACGGCATCGTCCGCGTGAACGACACCGTCACCTACGAGACCTGATCGTGCCTTGACCGGGTGCGACGGGAACCGGGAGGCTGGGCGTCGGGCCACTCCCGCCACCACCACCGCCTCCGAGCCCCGAAAGGGACCGCCATGACCCCCGCGCCCCGCACCGCTCTCGCCGCTGCGATGCTCGTCGTGCTCGCTCTCGCCGGGTGCTCGCCCACCGAGCCCGAGCCCACCGAGACGCCTGCGGCCTCCGCGACGCCCGATGCGGTCGAGACGACCGAGCCGAGCGCCCCGCCCGCGACCGAGGAGCCCGGGCTCGACGAGTCGGAGCGCGCGGCCATCGTCACCGGCGTGGAGCGCAGCGACCCCGCGGCGATCGGACCGTACATGGCCGACCCGGTCACCTACATCCTCGCGTCGTCCGAGTGCTGCGGGCCGCTCACCCCCGTCGACGCGCTCAGCGAGCTGCTGTCGTACACCGCCGCGTCGAGCGGATGGAGCACGGCCGTCGACCCCGCCTACCTCGACGAGGTGCGCCTGAGCCCGTACTACGCCGAGTACGTGCCCGCCGACGTCATCGCGATGAAGGCGTCGTCCGACGACCTCGTCGTGATCTTCGGCATCACGGAGGACCGCATCACCTCGGTGCTCGTCGGCTGGGAGAACGTGCTGCTGTTCACCTGACACCGCTCTCGCGGCGCGGCGCGGCGTAGCGCGGCACGTAGACGCGGAGGTTCACCGCGCCCACGAGGCCGAGCACGCCCATGACGGCGGCGGCCACGGGCAGCGACGCCGCGGCCGTGACGGCGGCGATGAGCACGGGGGCCACGGCCGCGCCGGCGTCGCCGGTGAACCGCCACGCGCCGAGGAACGGACCCGGATGCGCGGGATCCGCGAGATCCGCCCCGAGCGTCATGAGGATGCCGGCGCCGATGCCGTTCGAGAGCGACAGCAGCCCCGCGACGACGGCGAGCCACACCACCGCGCCCGGCGCGTCGTGCGTGAGCGAGAGCACGAGGTGCGACGACCCGAGCCCGAGCATCGACGGCACGGCCGTCCACAGGCGGCCGAAGCGGTCCATGATCCAGCCGCCCGCGTAGAAGAGCGCGAAGTCGAGGGCCGCGGCCGACCCGATGATGATCGCCGTCGTCGCCTCGTCGACGCCGATCGAGAGCGCCCACAGCGGCAGGATCACGGTGCGGCTCGCGCGCAACGCGGCCACGAGCGCCGCGCCGACGCCGAGCGTGCCGAGCACGCGGCGCTCCGCGCGGATGGTGCGGAACAGGCCGTGCTGCTCGCCGGCCGCCTCGCGGGCCGCCGGACCCGGGCGGGTCGTCACCGCGTCCTCCGGGTCCCGCAGCACGACGAGCACGACGATCGCCGCGAGGCACGCCACGAGGTGGATCCAGAAGGCGTTCGCCGCGAGTCCCGTGAGCTGGATGACCCCCGCTGTCGCGAAGGGGCCGATGAGGTGGCCGAGGCGGAAGGTGCCGCCGAGGGTCGACAGCGCGCGGGCGCGGTAGGCGGGCGGCACGAAGCTCGTCATGAAGGCGTGCCGCGCGAGCCCGAAGGTGGCCGTCGCGACGCCGATCACGAGGATGCCGAGGCCCAGCACCCAGGGGTCGCGCGCGACGAGCGCGAGCGCGAGACCGCCGATCGAGAGCACCGAGGCGCCGATCATGGCCGTGCGTTCCCCGATACGGGCCACGAGCGCCCCCGCTGGCAGGTCGCCGAGCAGCTCGCCGATCACGATCATCGCCGCGATGAGACCCGCGCCCGAGAGCCCGGCGCCGAGGTCGTGCGCGACGACGGGGATGATCGGCAGGATCGCCCCCTCGCCGACCGAGAACAGGATGGTGGGCAGGAACGCCGCGACGACCACCTGCCGCCACGGGAAGCGTTCGGGGGAGGCGGCATCCGTCATGGGTGATCCACGTTACGCCCGTGTCGGGGCACCCTTCGTCACCTTCCGTCAGCCTCCGCACGGCCGGGCATCGCTAGGCTGGGGGAGCCATGCTCGATGATCTCCCCGGCCAGCTCGCCGCCCTCCGCGCCACCTTCGACGACATCCGCGCAGTCGTGGGGGTGGAGCGACTCCAGCAGGAGATCGCCGAGCTCTCCGAGAAGGCGGGCGCGCCCGACCTCTGGGACGACCCCGAGAGCGCGCAGAAGGTCACGAGCGCCCTCAGCCACCGCCAGTCGGAGCTCGCCCGCATCACGGCCGTCGAGCGCCGCCTCGACGACCTCGACGTGCTCATCGAGATGGCGCGCGAGATGGAAGACGCCGACACGGCTGCCGAGGCCGAGGCCGAGTTCGAGGCGCTCAAGAAGACCGTCGCCGACCTCGAGGTACAGACCCTCCTCGACGGCGAGTACGACGCCCGCTCGGCGGTCGTCACCATCCGCTCCGGCGCCGGCGGGGACGACGCCACCGACTTCGCCGAGATGCTGCTGCGCATGTACCTGCGGTGGGCGGAGCGCCACGGCTACCCCGTCAAGGTCATGGACACCTCCTACGCGGAGGGCGCCGGCATCAAGTCGGCCACGTTCGAGGTCGACGCCCCGTACGCCTACGGCACCCTCTCGGTCGAGGCAGGCACGCACCGCCTCGCCCGCATCAGCCCCTTCGGCTCGGCCGACAAGCGCCAGACGAGCTTCGCGGCCGTCGAGGTCATCCCCGTCATGGAGGAGGCCCAGGAGGTCGACATCCCCGAGGGCGACATCCGCGTCGACGTGTTCCGTTCGTCGGGTCCCGGCGGCCAGAGCGTCAACACGACCGACTCGGCCGTGCGCATCACGCACCTCCCGACCGGCATCGTCGTGTCGATGCAGAACGAGAAGTCGCAGATCCAGAACCGCGCCGCCGCCATGCGCGTGCTGCAGACCCGCCTCCTGCTGCTCAAGAAGGAGGAGGAGGCCGCCAAGAAGAAGGAGCTCGCGGGCGTCATCACCGCGAGCTGGGGCGACCAGATGCGCTCCTACTTCCTCTACGGCCAGCAGCTCGTGAAGGACCTCCGCACGGGCTACGAGTCGGGAAACCCCGCCACGGTCTTCGACGGCGACATCGACGGGTTCATCGCCGCCGGCATCCGCTGGCGCAAGTCGTCGCACGACGAGGACTGAGCCGCGGCATCCGCCTGAGCGGTTCCCGGACGGGGGGAGTGTCGCGACCCCCGACGCCCGGGCCCGTGCTTAGGGTGGACGCGCCATGATCCGTTTCGACCAGGTCTCCAAGACCTACCCCGGCACCACGCGCCCTGCTCTCGACAACGTGAGCCTCGAGGTCCTGAAGGGCGAGTTCGTCTTCCTCGTCGGGGCCTCTGGATCGGGCAAGTCGAGCTTCCTGCGGCTGATCCTCAAGGAGGAGCGGCCGAGCAAGGGCAAGATCCACGTGCTCGGCAACGACCTCACCGCCCTCGCGAACCGCAAGGTGCCGTACTTCCGCCGCAACCTCGGTGTCGTGTTCCAGGACTTCCGCCTGCTGCCCGGCAAGACCGTGTTCGACAACGTGGCCTTCACGCTGCAGGTGATCGGCAAGTCGAAGGGCTTCATCCAGGAGGCGGTGCCCGACGTGCTCAAGATGGTCGGCCTCGTCGGCAAGTCGGGCCGTCTGCCGCACGAGCTCTCGGGCGGTGAGCAGCAGCGCGTCGCGATCGCGCGCGCCATCGTGAACAAGCCCGCGATCCTGCTCGCCGACGAGCCCACGGGCAACCTCGACCCCGCCACGAGCGCCGGCATCATGACGCTGCTGTCGACCATCAACGCGAACGGCACGACCGTGCTCATGGCCACCCACGACTCCGGCATCGTCGACACGATGAAGCGCCGCGTCATCGAGCTCATCTCGGGCCAGGTGGTGCGCGACGAGCGCCAGGGCGGCTACCAGACGCAGACGATCCCCGTGCAGGACTTCCGCGAGCAGCTCGAGCGCGAGCAGCTCAAGGTCGCGGGCGCGCCCGCCCCGGATGCGCTGCGCGGCTCCGTCCCGCCGCCCGCGACCGCGGCATCCGCGGCCTCTGTCGCCCGGCCCTCGCGCTTCGCGCCCGAAGCGCCCGCGGCGCCGGCCGCGCCCGCCGCCACGCCCGCTCCGCAGCCGTCGAACCCGCCCGTGCGTTCGGCCGAGCCCGCACCCCTCACGGCGTCGTTCTTCGTGCCGAAGCAGCGCCCGCCCGCGCCGCCCGCGACCGACTCGACGCCGCCGACCACGGCATCCGCTCCGCCCGTGCCCCCGCCGCTCGTCGAGCCGGGAGGTCAGGCATGAGACTCGGTCTGATCCTCTCGGAGGTCGGCCAGGGCTTCCGCCGCAACCTCTCGATGGTCGTGTCGGTGGTGCTCGTCACCTTCATCTCGCTCACCTTCTTCGGCGCCGCGATCCTGCTGCAGATGCAGATCGGCGAGATGAAGAGCTTCTGGTACGAGCGCTCCGAGGTCACCGTCTACATGTGCATCCCCGCGGTGCCGAGTTGCGACGGCGCTGAGGCCACCCAGGAGCAGATCGCCGCCGTCGGCGCCCAGCTCGACGGTCCCACGCTCTCCGAGTTCGTGGAGAAGTGGACCTTCGAGACGCGCGAGCAGGCGTTCGAGCGCTTCCAGGAGCAGTTCGCGGGCACCGAAATCGTGGAACTCGCCACGATCGAGTCGTTCGCCGCGGACTACCAGATCAAGCTCGTCAACCCCGACAACTCCGACGTCATCATCGACGCGATCAGCGGCATGCCGGGCGTCGACGAGGTCGCCGACCAGCGCGCGCTCCTGCAGCCGATCTTCGACGTCATGAACGCGGCGAGCTACACGGCCGTGGGCATCGCGGCCCTCATGCTCGTCGCGGCGGTGCTGCTCATCTCCACCACCATCCGCCTGTCGGCGTTCTCCCGCCGCCGCGAGCTCGCGATCATGCGACTCGTGGGCGCGTCGAACCGCTTCATCGAGACGCCGTTCATCCTCGAGGGCGTGCTCGCGTCGCTCATCGGCTCGCTCCTCGCGAGCGGCGCCGTCGTGGCGATCGTGCACTTGTTCGTGGGCGGGTACCTCGCCGAGCGGATCACGGACTACACCCTCATCGGCCTGCCGGAGGCGCTGCTCGTGGTGCCGATCCTCGTCGGCGTCGGCGCCCTGCTCGCGGCGCTCTCGGCGAGCGTCGCCATCCGTCGCTACCTCAAGGCCTGATTCGCATAGACTGAACGGCTGCTGCCGCCACCGCGGTGGCATCGGATGGCACGCGCAGGGAGGTGCGTCATGGCCCGTGAGAAGGGCGAGAAGGTCGTCGCGACCAACCGGAAGGCGCGCCACGACTACCTCATCGAGGACACCTACGAGGCCGGCATCGTGCTGTCGGGCACCGAGGTGAAGTCGCTGCGCGAGGGCAAGGCGTCGCTCGTCGACGGCTACGCGTTCATCGACAACGGCGAGATCTGGCTCGACGCCGTGCACATCCCCGAGTGGGGCACCGGCTCGTGGACGAACCACGCCACGCGGCGCAAGCGCAAGCTCCTGCTGCACAAGCAGCAGATCGTGAAGATCAGCCACCGCACGAAGGAGGGCGGCTACACGCTCGTGCCGCTCTCGATCTACTTCAAGGACGGACGCGCCAAGGTCGAGCTCGCGATCGCGAAGGGCAAGCGCGAGTACGACAAGCGCCAGGCGCTGCGCGAGCGGCAGGACAGGCGCGAGGCGGAACGCGCCATGGCGAGCCGCCGCCACCTCGGCGAGTGAGCGAGTGGGGTGTCACTTCCCGTCGCGCCGGTGACCTGCCGAGCGACAGGAAGTGACACCTCGGATGTCAGCTGGCCTCGAAGCGCGCGTCGACCGACGCCGAGACGTGGATGTCCTCGGGCGTGAAGTCGAACGCCGCGACCTCGGGGGAGGGAGCTGCAAACGAGGCGGCGCGCATCATGCTCGGCGCGGGGTCCGTCCCGTCGCCCCGCACGCCCAGCATCCCGGGGTCGGCGATCGCGACCGCGGTCACCTCGCCGAGCCCGATCGCCTGGGCGAACACGCGCGCCTTGTCGGCGGCGTCGCGCACGGCGCGCGAACGGACCTCGGTGGTGACGGTCGCGCGCTTCGCGTGCGTGAGATCCCAGTCGATCCCGTTGACCTGCACGCCCGGCACGTTCGTGACCTGGGCGAGCCACTCGGAGAGCGCGTCGAAGTCCTTGAACTTGACCGAGAACGAGATCGAGGCGTTGTGCACGGGGGCGAGCTGCTTGCCCTGGTTGTTCCACGGCCGGTGCGCCCACACCCGGATGCGGTCGGACGACCACCACGTCACAGGGCCGGCGTCCGGATCATGCAGCGCCTTGACCGAGTCGGTGACGATCTGCACGCTGCGGGTCGCGGAGGAGAGGACCTCCTCGCGTCGCGGTCCGTCGGCGGTGACGGACAGCTGGACGGTGGCGCGCTCTGCGGGGTACCAGGCCGAGAAGTGGCCCTGGACGGTGATGATGGTGCTCATTCGCCTCATCCTGCCAGCACGCGGATGCCTCGGCTATCATGAAGGGCTGCGTCGGTTCCCGACGCATTGGCAACTCCACAGCGCGTGATGACGGCCCACCTCGAGCGAGGTGAGCATGGGGATGATCGGTTTCGACATCGCCTGTGAAACTGCGAGAAGCGGGCCGAGGATGCAGGGTCATCTCGTTAACGATCTCTGCAAACCATAGGTGCCAACGTTAAGCGCACCGACGTCGCTCTCGCTGCCTAAGCAGAGTTGAACGTCCGTCAGACCGGACTCGCCCCCGATCCGGACCCTGGCGTCATCTAGGGGGCTTGCTGCGCGACTGAGTTCCAGGGTCGCGTGGGACTCTCACTGGGGCTGGGCTCGTCGACCTAGGTGTCCGTGACGAAGGTCGGAGCCGAGCAGAACGTCTTCACGGACTGCGCCCGGAGAAGGCGCAGGATCTCAGCGATGGACGGGGGTTCAATTCCCCCCATCTCCACCATCAGGTCGTCATCACGCGCTGCGGAGGGGCTCACCCGTAGTCGGGCGCCGCGGGGAGGCCGTAGTACTCCTCGAGCGTCTTGATGCCCTTGTCGTGCATGTCCGTCGCGACGTCGACACCCACGTAGCGGTAGTGCCACGGCTCGAAGCGGTAACCCACGATGTGCTGCCACCCGTCGCCGTAGCGCAGGATGAAGCCGTACTTCCACGCGTTGGCCGCGAGCCAGATGCCGCCCGGCTTGTCCTTGAAGCACGTGCTGAGGTTGCAGCCGGTGCCGTCGTCGAGGTCGAGCGCGAGACCGGTCTGGTGCTCGGAGTTGCCGGGGCGCGCCGAGTGCGTGTCCGCCCCCGCGACGCCCTCGTTGCGCACGAAGCGGTTGTAGATCGCCTCCTGGTCGGCGTAGCTGCGGTAGGCGCTGCCGATGCGCAGGGTGATGCCCTCCGCGGCCATGTCGGCCTGCATCCGCAGCAGGTCGGGCACGAGCACCTGGCGCACGGGCTGGTTGTTGTTGTTCGGCACGCCCGGCGGGATCACGAGGTCCGGCGGCACGTAGCTCGCGGGGAGCCCGCGCCGCTTGTTGACGACGGCCGTGACGGATGCGGGGTCGGGCACGCGCACGCCGGATCCGCCCGGGGTCGGGGCTCGCGCCGCCTCCGACGAGGCGATGACGGCGTCGACGGCCGCGCGGTAGGCGGCGAGGGTCTCGGCGAAGGTGTTGTGCTCGGTGGCGGCGAGCCCGTCGAGCAGCGTCTGGAGCGCCGACTTGGTGTCGTCGGCCGCGTCGCCGCGGTCGGCGAGCAGCGCGGTTCCGACAGCGGCGGAGTCCGAGAGGTAGGCGGTCATGGACGAGCGGAGGGACTCCGCAGCGGAGGCGAGGCGCTCCGCGCGCTTGGACTCGGATGCCGCGTTCGCCCCGAGCGCGCCGGCTCGGGCGCGGAAGGCCTCGGCGTTCTCGCGGGCCCCGATCGCGGCGTCGACAGTTGCGTCGGGCACGTCGAGGAGCTCCGCGGCCTCCGCATCGGCCGTCGCTGCGGCGTCGGCCTCCTCTCTCGACTGGGCGAGCGACGTGCGGGACTCCTCGTCGAGGCCGGCGCCCGTGATCGCGAGGCCTGCATCCGCCTCCGCGATGAGCTCCGTGAGGGCGGAGAGGGACTCGTCCGCTGCCGTCGTCGCGGCGTCGTACTCGTGCTCGGCCTCGGCGGCCGCGGCGCGGGCGTCCTCGAGCTCGGCCGCGGCGTTCTGCCCGTCGACGGCGTTCGCGACGAGCAGACCCGCGACGAGCGCGACGACGACCGCCACGGCGATGCCCGCGATGAGGAGCACGCGGCCGCGCTTCGTGAGCCGCAGCTTGGCCCTGCCACCGCGGTCGTCCCGCGGGCGGCGCAGCTCGCCGTCGGGGGCGGACCCGGCCCCGGCCGCCGCGGGGGCGAGCACCTCGGTGGGGGTTGCGCTCGGCATGACGGTCGTGGGCTGAGTCGCGGCGGGCGGAGCGACGGGCGGCGCGGCGACCGGAGGCGGCACGAACGCAGGCGGGGTCGCGGGGGGCTGACCGTCGCCCGCCTGCGGGGTCGAGGGCATGGTCCAGCCGCCCAGCGCCTCCGTGGGCGTGTCGGCCGGGGTGTTCGGGTCGTTCGGGTTCATCGTCTCGTGAAGAGGTTCTCGAGCGGGTCGCGGGCGGCGGTCATGGCACGAGCCTAGTGCTGCGGCATGTCGCGGATGCCCCGGCTCACTGCGGGTCGGGCAGCGCGGCGAACTTCCCCTCGGGGTCGAGCTTGCGGGTGATCGCCGACGCGATCGCCGTGAGTTGGTCGAGCTGTTCGCGGTCGAGCGAGTCGATGACCGTGCGGCGCACGAATTCGATGTGGCCAGGGGTCGCGCGCACGAGGTCGCGGCGTCCGGCGTCCGTGAGGCGCGCGTTCGTGGCGCGGCGGTCCTCGGGGCATGGCACGCGCTCGACGAGCCCTCGGTTCTCGAGCCGGGTGATGACGTGGGAGAGACGGGGGAGGGTCGCGTTGGTGGCGGTCGCGAGGGCGCTCATGCGCTGTGTCTGGTCGGGGGAGAAGCGCAGGTTGGACAGCACCGCGAACTCGTAGTGGGTGAGGCCGGAGTCCCGCTGGAGCTGGGAGTCGAGCGCGCTGGGCAGCAGCTCGAGCAGGCTCACGAGCGAGAGCCAGGCGGCCGATTCCTCGGCGTCGAGACGCGGGACGAGTCGGGTCATGGGGACCAGTCTACGCACGATGGTTGCAGCAACAACCAATTTGTCCTACTGTTGACGCAACAACCTTTTGGAAGGATCCGGAATGACCTCGATCAGCATCATCGGCACGGGCAACATGGGCGGCGCCATCGCCGGCCTCGCAGGCAAGGGCGGAGCGGAGGTTCAGCTCGTCTCGCGCGGCTTCCACGAGCTCACGGGGGACATCGTCGTGCTCGCCGTGCCGTACCCGGCGATCGACGACGTCGTCAAGACCTACCGCGAGCAGCTCGCGGGCAAGGTCGTCGTCGACATCACGAACCCGCTCGACTTCTCGACCTTCGACCGTCTCGTGGTGCCCGCCGACTCGTCGGCGGCGGCCGTCATCGCAGAGAAGCTGCCGCAGTCGAAGGTGCTCAAGGCCTTCAACACGAACTTCGCGGCGACCCTTGCGTCGGGCGTCGTGGGCGATCAGCCCACGACCGTGCTCGTCGCCGGTGACGACCAGGATGCCAAGGACGCGCTGCTCGCCGTCGTGCGTACGGCGGGACTCCGCGGCGAGGACGCCGGCGCACTCACGCGGGCCCGCGAGCTCGAGGCGATCGGCTTCCTGCAGCTCACCCTCGCGGTCGGCGAGAAGGTCGGCTGGACGGGCGGCTTCGCGGTCGTGAAGTGACCCGTCGTGCATCCGTGTGTCCCTGATGGAGGGAACGCATGAAGAAGGCCCCGCTTGTATACAAGCGGGGCCTTCTTGGGCTATTCCGTAGCGTAACCGTGGTCGAGTGTATACATTGAAGCTGTGAGCATGCCCGGCGGACGCGCGAGCGATCGCGCCTACGAGGCGCTGCGGGACGAGATCCTGCAGTGGCGCCTCGCGCCCGGCACGGTGCTCGGTGAGGTGGAGCAGGCAGCCCGTCTCGGCGTCTCCCGAACGCCCCTCCGCGAGGCGCTCTCGCGCCTCTCCGCCGAGGGGCTCGTCGAGGCACAGTCCGGCCGCGGACTCGTCGTCTCGTCGGTCGACATCGCCGACGTGCGCGGCCTCTTCGAGCTGCGGGAGGCGCTCGAGACCGCCGCCGCCGCACTCGCCGCCGAACGCCGCGACGAGGCCGTGTTCGCCGAACTCGCCGCCGAGTTCGACGGCGCCGTCGACCTCGTGCGCGCCCACGAGCTCGAGGCCTACTACGGGCTCGTCGCGCGCTTCGACGAGGCCATCGACACGAGCATCGGCAACGCCGCGTTCGCGAGCGCGCTGCGGGGCGTCCGCACCCACCTGCAGCGCATCCGCCGCCTCGCGCAGGACGACCCCGCGCGGCTCGAGCGCGCTGCCGCCGAGCACCGCCTCATCGCCGAGGCGATCCGCGACGGAGACTCCGACCTGGCCCGCCACGCGACCGCCGTGCACCTGCACGCGAGTCTGCGCCACATCCTCGAGGCGACCGCCTCATGAGCAAGTAAGGAGAGCCCATGAAGCTCCACACCGTCCGCACCCACCGCAGCGACGAGGGACTCGCCCGCGAGGACGAGCTCGCCTGGAAGATCGCACAGGTCGCGGTCGACCCGGTCGCCGTCGAGCCCGAGGTCGTCGAGATGATCATCAACCGCGTCATCGACAACGCGTCGGTCGCGGTCGCGTCGCTCTCCCGCGGCCCGGTCGTCGCCGCCCGGGGTCAGGCGCAGGCGCGCCCCCAGGCGGATGCGCGTCCCGGCCACGCGGGCGCCCGCGTCTTCGGCGTCGAGGGCGACTACCAGGCCGAGTGGGCCGCCTGGGCGAACGGCGTCGCCGTGCGGGAGCTCGACTACCACGACACCTTCCTCGCCGCGGAGTACTCGCACCCGGGCGACAACATCCCGCCGATCCTCGCGGTCGCCCAGCACGCGGGCGCCGACGGACGCGCCCTCGTGCGCGGCATCGCGACCGGCTACGAGATCCAGATGGACCTCGTGCGCGCCATCAGCCTCCACAAGCACAAGATCGACCACGTCGCCCACCTCGGCCCGTCGGCCGCCGCGGGCATCGGCACCCTCCTCGGCCTCGATGCCGAGGTGATCTACCAGGCCATCGGCCAGGCGCTCCACACGACCACCGCGACGCGTCAGTCGCGCAAGGGCCAGATCTCCACCTGGAAGGCTCACGCCCCGGCGTTCGCCGGCAAGATGGCCGTCGAGGCGATCGATCGCGCGATGCGCGGCCAGACCTCGCCGGCGCCCATCTGGGAGGGCGAGGACGGCGTCATCGCGTGGCTGCTCGACGGCCCCGAGGGCCGCTACGAGGTGCCGCTGCCCGAGCGGGGCGAGCCCAAGCGCGCCATCCTCGACAGCTACACGAAGGAGCACTCGGCCGAGTACCAGGCGCAGGCGTGGATCGACCTCGCCCGCCGCCTCGGCAACGAGCGCCCGGAGCTGCGCGACCCCGCGAACATCCGCGCGATCGTGCTGCACACGAGCCACCACACGCACTACGTGATCGGCTCGGGCTCGGGCGACCCGCAGAAGTACGACCCGACGGCGAGCCGCGAGACGCTCGACCACTCGATCCCGTACATCTTCACGGTCGCGCTGCAGGACGGCGCGTGGGATCACGTGGGCTCCTACGCCCCGGAGCGCGCCGGTCGCCCGGACACGGTGGCCCTCTGGAACAAGGTCACGACCGCCGAGGACCCGGAGTGGACGCGCCGCTACCACTCGGAGGACCCGGATGAGAAGGCCTTCGGCGGCCGCGTCGAGATCGACCTCGCCGACGGCGGCCGTCTCGTCGAGGAGATCGCCGTGGCCGACGCGCACCCGCTCGGTGCCCGTCCGTTCGTGCGTGCCGACTACGTCAAGAAGTTCCGCACCCTCGCCGCGGGCGTGCTCCCCGACGCCGAGATCGAGCGCTTCCTCGGCCTCGCGGAGCGCCTGCCCGAGCTCACCGCCGCCGAGGTGGCCGAGCTCAACGTCGTCGCCTCGGGCCTGCCGACCGCTCCGGAGGGTCTGTTCTGATGCTGCACTCGAAGCTCACCGCATCCGCCAAGCGCCGCGCGTTCCGCGAGAAGCTCGCCTCCGGCGAGCTCCTCCGGGTGCCGGGCGCCTTCAACCCGCTGTCGGCCGCCCTGATCCAGGACAAGGGCTTCGAGGGCGTCTACATCTCAGGCGCCGTGCTCGCGGCCGACCTCGGGCTGCCGGACATCGGCCTCACGACGCTCACGGAGGTAGCGGGCCGCGGCGGCCAGATCGCCCGCGTGACCGACCTGCCGACGCTCATCGACGCCGACACCGGCTTCGGCGAGCCCATGAACGTCGCGCGTACCGTGCAGATGCTCGAAGACGCCGGGATCTCGGGCATGCACCTCGAGGACCAGGTCAACCCGAAGCGCTGCGGCCACCTCGACGGCAAGGCCGTCGTCGACGAGGCGACCGCGCTCAAGCGCATCAAGGCCGCCGTCGAGGCGCGTCGCGACCCCGACTTCCTCATCATGGCGCGCACCGACATCCGCGGCGTCGAGGGGCTCGAGGCGGCGAAGGACCGCGCGAAGAAGCTCGTCGACGCGGGCGCCGATGCGATCTTCCCCGAGGCGATGGCCGACCTCGCCGAGTTCGAGGCCATCCGCGCGGCGGTCGATGTGCCGATCCTCGCGAACATGACCGAGTTCGGCAAGAGCGACCTGTTCACGACGCAGCAGCTCGCCGACGTGGGGGTGAACATCGTCATCTTCCCGGTGAGCCTCCTGCGACTCGCGATGGGAGCTGCCGAGCGGGGCCTCGAGACGATCCTCGCCGAGGGCTCGCTCGAGTCCCGCGTGCCCGAGATGCAGACGCGTGCGAGGCTGTACGAACTCGTCGACTACGCCGCCTACTCGGAGTTCGACGCCGGCGTCTTCACCTTCGATCTGAAGAACAACAGGAGCTGACATGTCCGACACCGACATCAAGAAGGGGCTCGCGGGCGTCGTCGTCGACGTCACCGCGATCTCCAAGGTCAACCCCGAGACGAACTCCCTGCTGTACCGCGGGTACCCCGTGCAGGAGCTCTCGGAGAAGTGCACCTTCGAGGAGGTCGCCTACCTGCTGTGGCACGGCGAGCTGCCGACGGCCGCCGAGCTCGAGGAGTTCCAGTCGTTCGAGCGCGCGAACCGCCGCCTCTCGGCGGTCGCCAAGCACGCGATCGACCTGCTGCCGCTCGAGGCCCACCCGATGGACGTCGTGCGCACGGCCGTCTCGGCGATCGGTGCGGCCGACGCCACGACGGGCGACCAGAGCCCCGAGGCCCAGCTCGACCAGGCCAAGCGTCTGTTCGCCGAGCTTCCGGCGATCGTGGCCTACACGCAGCGCCGTCGCCGCGGTCTCGACGTCGTCGAGCCGCGCGACGACCTCGGCTACTCGGCCAACTTCCTGCACATGACCTTCGGCGAGGTGCCGGAGCTCGTGGTCGTCGACGCCTTCGACGTGTCGATGATCCTGTACGCCGAGCACTCTTTCAACGCCTCGACCTTCACCGCACGCGTCATCACCTCCACCACGGCCGACCTCTACTCGGCCGTCACGGGGGCGATCGGGGCGCTCAAGGGCGCGCTGCACGGCGGCGCGAACGAGGCCGTCATGCACATGTTCGACGAGATCGGCTCGGCCGACCGCGCCGAGGAGTGGCTCGACGACGCGCTCGCCCAGAAGCGCAAGATCATGGGCTTCGGCCACCGGGTCTACAAGAACGGCGACTCGCGTGTGCCGACCATGAAGAAGGCCCTCGACACGCTCCTCGAGTCGTACGAGCGCCCCGACCTCGGCGAGCTCTACGACCGCCTCGAGAAGGCGATGGACGACCGCAAGGGCATCAAGCCGAACCTCGACTACCCGTCGGGCCCGGCCTACCACCTCATGGGCTTCGAGACGGAGCTGTTCACGCCGCTCTTCGTCGCGGCCCGCGTGACGGGCTGGACGGCCCACATCCGCGAGCAGGCGGCGTCGAACGCGCTCATCCGTCCGCTGTCGGAGTACGTCGGCGTCGAGCAGCGTTCGGTGCGCGCTTCCGCCTGACGCACGAATGCGGAGAAGGCCGCCCCGGGATGGTGGGGCGGCCTTCTCTCGTCTGCGCCGACGCTATGTGCGGATGAGGGATCCGCCTGCGCGCACGCGCGAGACCGCGTCGACGGTCGCCGCGAGCACGAGCACGCCGCCCGTGACGATGTAGTTGACGCCCGCCGGCAGGTTGAGCAGGCCGAGTCCGTTCGCGATGACCGCGATGACGAGCGCGCCGATCGCGGCGTGCATGAGGCGACCGCGGCCTCCGAAGAGGCTCACGCCGCCGACGACCGCCGCCGCGACGCCGCTTAGCACGGTATCGGTGCCGAAGCCCGCGTTGATCGAGCCGACCTTGCTCGCGCTGAACACGCCCGCGACGACCGCGAGCACCGAGCACACGATGAACGCGATCCAGCGGATCGTGATCACCTTGACGCCCGAGCGGCGCGCGGCCTCGGCGTTGCCGCCGATCGCGTAGATGTAGCGGCCGAACTTGGTGCGGTCGAGCACGAAGGTGCCGATCCAGAGGATGACGAGCACGATCGGCACGACGATCGGCACGCCCTCGATGACCTTGACGCTCGAGGAGCGGTTGGAGCTCAGCACCGCGACGACGAAGCCGCCGGCGAGCGCGATGACCGCGAGCTTCGCCCATACGAGCGCGATCGTGCGGTTCGGGACGCCCGCGCGGGTGCGCAGCCGGCGGTCCCACATCGACATGCCGAACGAGACGAGCAGGATGACGCCGAGCATCGTCCAGCCGGCCCAGATCGGCAGGTTGGCGTTCTGGATCGCGAGGAACTCGGGGATCTGGATGCGGAACACGCCGCCGTCGCCGAGCACGATGAGCGTGACGCCCTGGAGCCCGATGAAGAGGCCCAACGTCACGACGAACGACGGGATGCCGACTCTCGAGACGAAGAACCCGTTGAACGTACCGATCGCGACGCCCACGAGGATGGCGATGAGGAGCGCCAGCACCCAGTTCATGTTGACGCCGTCGGGTTTCGTGAGCACCACGAACGCCGAGAGCGCGACGCCCGCCGTGACACCCGCGGAGAGGTCGATCTCGCCAAGGAGGATCACGAACACGAGCGCCATCGCGAGCATCACGAGCGATGCCGCCTGGGTGAGCAGGTTCGCGAAGTTGCGCTCGGTGAGGAAGAACTGCTGGCCGAGCATCGTCTGGCTGAGCACCGAGAAGAGGATGACGAGCACGACGAGGCCGCCGATGGCGGGGAGGGCGCCCATGTCGCCGTGGCGCACCCGCTGGAAGTAGGCGCGCACCTGGTCGCCCAGGCCGCCTTCCTGGCCGCTGCCGATGAAGCCGCCCTCCGCGGGCAGGTTCGTCGTGTCCTCGGTGGGGGGCGGGGACGCGGGTGTGGGGGTCATACGTTCACTCCGTCGTAGGTCTTGCTGCCGGTGATGTAGCCCACGACGTCGTCGCTCGTGGTCTGGTCCTTCGGGATCGACGCGACCATCGTGCCGAGGTAGAGCACGCTGATGTAGTCGGCCACCTTGAACACGTCCTGCAGGTTGTGGCTGATGATGATGACGGCGACGCCCTGGTCGGCGAGGCGGCGCACGAGGTTGAGCACCTGCTCCGTCTGCGCGACACCGAGGGCGGCCGTGGGCTCGTCGAGGATGACGAGCTTGGCCTTCTTGAGCACCGAGCGTGCGATCGCGACGGTCTGGCGCTGGCCTCCGGAGAGGGAGGATACCTTCTGGCGCACCGACTTCACGGTGCGCACCGAGAGGGAGCGCAGGGTCTCGCTCGCCTCGCGCTCCATCTGGCCCTCGTCGAAGACGCCGCCGACGGTCTCCTCACGGCCGAGGAACATGTTCTGAACGATGTCGAGGTTGTCGCACAGCGCGAGGTCCTGGTAGACGACCTCGATGCCGAGGGACGATGCGTCACGGGGGGAGTGCAGGTGCACCTCCTCGCCCTCGAAGCGCACGGTGCCGCCGTCGTAGGGCTGGACGCCGGCGAGGCCCTTGATGAGGGTCGACTTGCCGGCGCCGTTGTCGCCGACGAGGGCGGTGACCTTGCCGGCGAAGGCCTTGAGGTTGACGCCCTTGAGCACGTTGACCGGGCCGAAGCTCTTGACGACGTCGGTGAGCTCGATGAGGGGGGTGTCAGCCATCGGGCCCCTCCTTTCTGGGACGTCTGCGTCCCTGAGTGTGTTGGTCCCACTCGAGAGCGGGTTCCGCCGTGGGAAGGGCCCCGCGCCGTGGATCTCTCCCGACGCGGGGCCCCACCGCGGTGGCGTTACTTGATGCCGAGCTCCTCGCACTTCGCGGCGACCTCGCCGGTGCAGATCTCCGACGCCTTGGCGTTGCCGTCGTCGATGACCTTCTGCACCTCGTTCGGTCCGACGAGGACCGGGGTGACCGCGATGTACGGCGTGCCGTCATCGAGCTGCTTGTCGGCCGTCGGGGTCTCGCCGTTCAGGAGCTTGATGGCGAGGTCCGAGGCGGCCTTCGCCTCGAGCTGGAACGGCTTGTAGACCGTGGCGGTCTGCTTGCCGAGCAGCACGTTCTGCAGACCGGCGACCGAGGCGTCCTGGCCCGAGACGGGAACGGTGAGGCCGTTCTTGTCGAGGACCGAGATGACGCCGGCGGCGTTCGCGTCGTTGGCCGACCAGACCGCGTCGACCTTGCCGCCGAGCGAGGTCAGGGCCTGCTCGAAGTTGGTTGCCGACTTCTCGGTGTCCCACACGCCGGTGGGCTCGGCGGCGGGCTTGATGCCGGCGGCCTCCATGACCTTGACGGCGCCCTCCTTGAACATGGCCGCGTTGCCGTCCGACGGGTCGCCGCCCATGTAGACGACGACGGCGGTGGCCGGGTCGACACCGTTGGCCTTGAGGCCGTCGACGACAGCCTGGCCCTCGAGCTCGCCGACCTTCACGTTGTCGAACGACACGTAGTAGTCGACGCCCGGGATCGGACGGTCGTAGGCGATGACCGGGATGCCCTCGGCCTTGGCCTTCTCGGCGACGGCGACGCCCGCGCCCTGGTAGTCGGTGACGAGCATGACGCCGCAGCCCTTCGAGAGCTGCTGGTCGGCGATCGTCGCCATCTTGTCGGTCGAGCCCTGGGCGTTCTGGATGTCGGCCTCGAAGCCGGCGTCCTTGAACGCCTTCTCGAGCGCCGGGCGGTCGCCGTTCTCCCAGCGGTCGGACGACTCGGTGTCGGGCAGGATGACGCAGGCGCGGGTGGAGGCGGTTCCGCCTCCGCCTCCGCTGCCGCCGTTGTCGGTGGCACAGCCCGTCAGAACCAGCGCGGAGGCGCCGGCGAGTGCAGCGATCGAAATCAGCGATGACTTCTTCACGTCACTCCCTTTCTCAGTGGTGGAGGGGGAACTTCCTCGAAGTACCACTCTCGGCATTGAACAGTGGCAGTGCCGATTGTGCACTGACTTCAAGACTTGAAGATACCCGCGGGAAGAGAAAATAAGTAACGGTTCGATAACGCGCCAGGAAAACAGGGGGATCGCGACGACGAGCGCGTGAGCGCTCGTGCGTGGATTCACTTCACGATGTGAACGTTTACCCTGCGAGGGCGCCGAGGACCTCGTCGTGGAGCAGCCCGTTGGTGGCGATGACGCTCAGCTCGTCGAACGAGGTCGAACCCGACGCCGACGTCACGCGGCCGCCCGCCTCGGTGATGACGGGGATGAGGGCCGCGATGTCCCAGGCCTTCACGTCGAACTCGCCCGCGACGTCGATCGCGCCCTCCGCGAGCAGCATGTACGACCACAGATCGCCGAACGCGCGCGTGCGGCCGACGCGGCGCGAGAGGGCGACGAGCTGGTCGAGGTGCCCGTACTGATCCCACATCTGCAGGTTGTTGTAGCTGAGGGTGGCCTCGCCGAGGTCGGAGATCGCGCTTACGTGGATGCGCTGCGGCTCCTCATGACCCTGCTGCACCCACGCTCCGAGGCCCGTCGCGCCCCACCAGCGCCGTCCGAGGGCCGGTGCGCTCACGACCCCCACGACCGGGGCGTCGTCGACCACGAGGGCGATGAGCGCGCCCCAGATCGGAACCCCGCGCGCGAAGTTGCTCGTGCCGTCGATGGGGTCGATGATCCAGCGGCGGCGCGAGGCGCCCTCGCCGCCGAACTCCTCGCCGAGAACGGCGTCGTGCGGGCGCACCTTCTCGAGGCGCGAGCGGATCATCCGCTCGACGCGCGTGTCGGCGTCCGTGACGATCGACTTGTCGGGCTTCGTCTGGATGCCGAGGTCCTGCGACCGGTAGCGGTCGATCGCGATGAGGTCGGCCTCGGCCGCGAGGGTCAGGGCGACCGCCAGGTCGTCGGCGACCGTGTAGTCGGGGGAGTCGCTCACGACTCGAGCCTAGCGAGCGACGCCAGGAGCCTCCTCAGGGAGTCGACGCGGGCGGGGTCGAGCTCGCCCCGCTCCACGGCCTCGTCGAGCGCGCAGTCGGGCGCGTCGGCCGCGTGCGTGCAGCCGCGCGGGCACTCCTCGGCGACGGCGGCGAGGTCGGGGAAGCCGCGCATGATGTTCGCCGGATCGACGTGGCCGAGCCCGAAGGAGCGCACGCCCGGGGTGTCGATGATCCAGCCGCCCGTCGGCACGCGCAGCGACACCGTCGACGACGAGGTGTGGCGGCCGCGGCCCGTGACGGCGTTCACGACGCCCGTCGCCCGGTCGGTGCCCGGCACGAGCGCGTTGACGAGAGTCGACTTGCCGACGCCCGAGTGCCCGACGGCGACCGTCGTGTGGCCGGCGAGCAGCGGGGTGAGCTCGTCGATCGGCCACGCGCCCTGAGCGCTCCGCACGACCGGGATGTCGAGCCCCGCGAAGTTCGCGAGGAACGGCCCCGGGTCGGCGAGATCAGTCTTCGTGATGACCATGAACGGCTGGATGCCCGCGTCGTACGCCGCCACGAGGTAGCGGTCGACGAGGCGCGGGCGCGGCTCGGGGTTCGCCGCGGCGACCACGATCATGAGCTGGTCGGCGTTCGCGACGATCACGCGCTCCACGGCATCCGTGTCGTCGGCGCTGCGGCGCAGGAGCGTCGTGCGCGGGCGGATGCGCACGATGCGCGCGAGCGTGCCCGGCTCGCCCGAGACGTCGCCCACAAGATCGACGCGGTCGCCCGTCACGATCGCCTGGTCGCGCAGCTCGCGGGCGCGCGTCGCCGTCGCCGTGTGCTCGGCGGGGGAGTCCGCGTCGACGAGCACCGTGTAGCGGCCGCGGTCGACCGAGAGCACGCGGCCCTCGACGGCGTCCTCGTGCGCCGGGCGCACCTTCGTGCGCGGACGGTTGCCCTTCGGGTTCGGGCGCACGCGCACGGACGACTCGTCCCAGGCGTCGTAGCCGTCGGGCTCGTCGTCGTCGCCGGTCAGCCAGCTCACCGCGGGTGCCTCACAGCGGAAGGGTCTCCCAGCGCGTCGCCCCGGGCTCGCGCCCCAGCATGCGCGCCCAGAGCTCGGGGAACTCGGGGAGCGTCTTCGACGTCGTACCGATGTCGTCGACCGTCACCTCGGGGACCACGAGGCCCGCGAGGGCGCCGGAGGTCGCCATCCGGTGGTCGGCGTAGGCCTCCCAGGCGCCGCCGTGCAGCGGTCGCGGACGGATCTCGAGGCCGTCCTCGAGCTCGACGACCTCGCCGCCGAGGCGGCCGATCTCGGTCGCGAGGGCCGCGAGCCGGTCGGTCTCGTGGCCGCGCAGGTGGCCGATGCCCGTGACGGTGCTCGGCCCGTCGGCGAACGCGAGCAGCGTCGCGACGGTGGGGGCGAGCTCGCCGCCGATCGTGAGGTCGAGGTCCGCCGCGCGCACGGGGGAGCCGCCGCGCACACCCGCGCCGCCGTCGACCGTCACCTCGTCGCCGACCCGCGTCACCGACGCGCCGAGCAGCGGCAGGATGCGCAGGAACTCGTCGCCCACCTGGGTCGTGGCCTCCGGCCAGCCGCCGATCGTCACGGTGCCGCCCGCGAGCAGCGCCGCCCCCAGGAACGGCCCCGCGTTCGACAGGTCGGGCTCGATCGTGACGTCGATCGCGCGGATCGGCTGCGGCGGCACCACCCAGACGCCCGGCTCCGGCTCCTCGACCATGACACCGCGTGCGCGCAGGCACTCGATCGTCATGCGGATGTGGGGGAGACTCGGCAGGCGCTCGCCCGTATGGCGCAGCGTCAGCCCCTCCTCGAAACGGGGCGCCGCGAGCAGCAGCCCCGACACGAACTGGCTCGACGCGGACGCGTCGATCGCGAGCTCGCCACCGCGGACCGCACCGGAGCCGTGCACCGTGAACGGCATCGTGCCGCGGCCGTCGTCGCCCACCTCGACGCCGAGACCGCGCAGGGCCTCGATCGTCGTGCGCATCGGGCGCTTCCGCGCGTAGGGGTCGCCGTCGACGTTCGAGGGGCCGAGTGCGAGGGCCGCCACGATCGGCAGGAAGCGCATGACGGTGCCGGCGAGGCCCGTGTCGATCGTGCCGCCCAGCAGCTCGCCGGGGGTCACCCGCAGATCGGGGCCGAACTCGCCGTCGCCCGCGACCTCCTCGAGGCCCACGCCGAGCGCGCGGAGGCCCTGGATCATGAGCGCCGAGTCCCGCGAGTGCAGCGGGCGGCGGATGGTCGAGGGGCCGTCCGCGAGGGCCGCGAGCACCAGCTCGCGGTTCGTGAGGCTCTTCGAGCCCGGGAGCGTCAGGCGCGCCGAGAGCGGCCCCTCGGCCACCGGCGCCGCCCACGGACCGGGCGGAGCGTCCTGCACCTGCGCGACGCCGTACAGCGTCGCGGGCTCCTCCTCCTTGCCGGGTGTCTGGAGGAAGAGCTCCTCGTCGCGGCCGGAATACCTGAGAACGCCCATCGGTTGACAAGGGTAGTGCCCGAGAGGGCGGGAAGGAGGTGCGGTGCTCGTCCTCGACGTCCCCATCGTCGGCCGTGCGGGAGTGCTCGGCATAGACTCGACGCCGATGGCTGACAGCGCACGCCCCGAGCACACCCCCGACGAGCTGCGGAGGCTGTTCGCCGAGCAGGCGATCCCCTACATGGACCAGCTCTACGCGGCGGCGATGCGCATGACCCGCAACCCGTCGGACGCGGGCGACCTCGTGCAGGAGACCTACACGAAGGCGTACGCCGCCTACGCGGGATTCGAGCAGGGCACCAACCTCAAGGCGTGGCTCTACCGCATCCTCACCAACACGTACATCAACAGCTACCGCAAGAACCAGCGCAACCCCTACCAGGGCACCCTCGACGACCTCGAGGACTGGCAGCTGGGATCCGCGGAGTCCCTCACCCAGGGGCGCACCACCCGGTCCGCTGAAGCCGAGGCGATCGACCACCTCCCCGACAGCGACGTCAAGGAGGCTCTGCAGTCGATCCCCGAGGACTTCCGCCTCGCCGTCTACCTGGCCGACGTCGAGGGCTTCGCCTACCAGGAGATCGCGGACATCATGAAGACCCCCGTCGGCACCGTCATGAGCCGACTCCACCGCGGGCGCCGCATGCTGCGCGAGCGCCTCGCCGAATACGCCCGCGAGCGTGGGTACACCGCCGCGGACACGTCCTCCGGGAGCACGAGATGACCGATTGCGGCTGCGACAAGGCGAAGGCCGAGCTTGAGGAGTTCCTGCACCGCGAGCTCTCCGAACAGGACCTGCAGGACATCCAGGAGCACCTCGACGGCTGCGAGGACTGCTCCACGGAGCACCTCGTGGGGCTGACGCTCATCCAGAAGGTGCAGCGGGCGTGCCAGGAGAAGGCGCCCGACGAGCTTCGGGCGTCGATCCTGGCCGCGCTCGACGGCTGAGGCGCAGTCACGGGATGACGGCGCGCCCGGTCATGCGTCCGGGGAGACCCTCCATGCGACGAGAACATCGTCCGTTTTCCGGATACACGGTGACGATCCATATTCGTCCCCGGCGCGGACGAATCCTCCCGCGAGCGTTACCTTTTCATCCGGTGACAGCGACTGATCACTCGTGAACAAGGTGGTGCCGCCAACTATTTTCGTGCCTGCAGGCCAGACGACAGGGATCGCGTCATCACCGTCGGAAGGAGTGATGGACCAGCAGGAATTGGCGTCGAGCACAACCCATGCTGGTGTCAGCGCGTCTGCTCCTTCCGAGCTGGATGTTGCTATCGCGGCGTAGTAGCCCTGATCCTCGAGGACGGTGACGGCGCCGCCGGTGTACGTGGAATTTGTCGAGCATGCAGAGAGCATGCTGGTAGCAGCGATCGTGACGGCAACGAGTGCACGCCGCTTCATGGCCATCGCCTCACGTCGTCTTCAGCACAGGTGCGAGCGTAAGTTGGGCGTCGCGGAACTCGGACTGCCCAAGCGCCATTTGTGTTCCGCTGGTGAGAAGTGCCGAAATTGCGAGAAGAACTGTGGGTAGAAACCGGCGCGTGTTCATGACGTTCGCTCCCTTTGGGATTGGGAGCGAGTGTAGGTCAACTCACGATCGCTGTTCCAACAAAGAGGTAACGATCCAGCTTGGGACCGCCCTACCGGCGACGACTCAGAACGACAGCGCCTTCCCGATGAGCGCCGTCTGCTCGGCCGCGCTGCGCTTCGACGAACCCGTGGCTGGGGACGCGGATGCGGGGCGCGACGAGACGCGCAGCTTGCGGTCGCCGAGCTGCGGGGCGAGCTCGACCGCGAGGAACGGCCAGGCGCCCTGGTTCTCCGGCTCCTCCTGCACCCACATGAGCTCCGCCTCCGGGTAGCGCTTGAGGATCGGCAGCAGCTGGGCCGTCGGCAGCGGGTAGTACTGCTCGAGGCGCACGAGGGCGAACGCGCCGGCGTCGCCGCGCTTGTCGATCTCCGACGTGAGGTCGTAGTGGATCTTGCCCGAGTGCAGCAGCACGCGCTTGACCGTCGACGGGTCCTGGATGCGGGCGTCGTCGATGACCGGCTCGAAGCGGCCCTGCGTGAAGTCCGCGACCTCGCTCGTGGCGCCGCGCAGACGCAGCATCGACTTCGGGGTGAAGACGATGAGCGGACGGCGGGGACGCGCGTAGGCCTGGCGGCGCAGCAGGTGGAAGTACGACGCCGGCGTCGACGGACGCGCGATCGTCATGTTGTTCTCCGCCGCGAGCTGCAGGTAGCGCTCGATGCGCGCCGAGGAGTGGTCCGGACCCTGTCCCTCGTAGCCGTGGGGGAGGAGCATGACCACGCCGGAGCGCTGTCCCCACTTCTGCTCGGCGCTCGAGATGAACTCGTCGATGACCGTCTGGGCGCCGTTCGCGAAGTCGCCGAACTGCGCCTCCCACAGCACGAGGGCATCCGGGCGCTCGACCGAGTAGCCGTACTCGAACGCGAGGGCCGCGTACTCCGAGAGCAGCGAGTCGTAGATCGCGAGACGCGCCTGGTTCTCGGACAGGTTGCCGAGCGGCAGCCACTCCTGGCCGTTCTCGCGGTCGTGGAACACGGCGTGACGCGACACGAAGGTGCCGCGGCGCGCGTCCTGACCGACGAGGCGCACCGGGGTACCCTCGAGCAGGAGCGAGCCGAGCGCGATGAGCTCGCCGAAGCCCCAGTCGATCGAGCCGTTGCGGCTCATGTCGTAGCGCTTCTTGATGAGCTGCTGCAGCTTCGGGTGCACCGTGAAGCCCTGCGGCGGGTTCGCGTGCGCGTCGCCGATGAGCTCCACGACGCCCTGGTCGACACCCGTCGAGGCGGGCTCGCCGGAGGCGTCGTCCTGCTGCGAGACCGGGCGCTCGAGGTCGGCCACGGGGCTCTGGTCGTTCGAGACCACCGGGATGGAGCCGGTCTGGGCCGCGTGCGTCTCCGCGAAGGCGCGCTCGAGGCGCTCCTGGAAGTCGGCCTGGGCCTGCTCGAACTCCTCCTGGGTGATGTCGCCGCGACCGACGAGCGCCTCCGTGTAGAGGGTGCGGACGCTGCGCTTGGCCTCGATGAGGTTGTACATGAGCGGCTGCGTCATCGACGGGTCGTCGCCCTCGTTGTGACCGCGGCGGCGGTAGCAGACGAGGTCGATGACGACGTCGCGCTTGAACTTCTGGCGGTACGCGAAGGCGTGCTCCGCGACGCGCACGACGGCCTCGGGGTCGTCGCCGTTCACGTGGAAGATCGGCGCCTGGATGGTCTTGGCGACATCCGTGGCGTAGACCGAGCTGCGCGCGTCCTGCGGCGTCGTCGTGAAGCCAACCTGGTTGTTGATGACGACGTGGATGGTGCCGCCCGTCTTGTAGGCGCGCAGCTGCGACATCTGGAGCGTCTCCACCACGACGCCCTGGCCGGCCATCGACGCGTCGCCGTGCACGAGGATCGGGAGGGTGCCGAACTGGCCGTCGCCCTTGCGGTCCTGCTTGGCGCGGACGATGCCCTCGAGCACGCCGTTGACCGCCTCGAGGTGCGAGGGGTTCGCGGCGAGGTACACCGGCACCTCCTTGCCGCTCATCGCGGTGAAGGTGCCCTCGGTGCCGAGGTGGTACTTGACGTCGCCCGAGCCCTGCACCGACTTCGGGTCCTGGGTGCCCTCGAACTCGCGGAACACCTGACCGTAGGTCTTGCCCGCGATGTTGGTGAGCACGTTGAGACGCCCGCGGTGGGCCATACCGATCGCGACCTCGTCGAGGCCCGCCTCGGCGGCTCCCTGGAGGATCTCGTCGAGCAGCGCGATCGTCGACTCGCCGCCCTCGAGGCTGAAGCGCTTCTGGCCGACGTACTTCGTCTGCAGGAAGGTCTCGAACGCCTCGGCCTCGTTGAGCTTGCCGAGGATGCGCAGCTGCTCGTCGTGCGTCGGCTTGACGTACGGCTGCTCGAGGCGCTCCTGGAACCAGGCCCGCTGCTCCGGGTCCTGGATGTGCATGTACTCGACGCCCACCGTGCGGCAGTAGGAGTCGCGCAGCACGCCGAGGATGTCGCGCAGCAGCATCGTGCGCTTGCCGCCGAAGCCGCCCGTCACGAACTCGCGGTCGAGGTCCCAGAAGGTGAGGCCGTGGCTCGCGATGTCGAGGTCGGGGTGCGAGCGCTGACGGTACTCGAGCGGGTCGACGTCGGCCATGAGGTGGCCGCGCACGCGGTAGGCGTTGATGAGCTCCTGCACGCGGCTCGTCTTGGAGATGCGCTCCGAGAGGTCGACGTTGATGTCCTCGGCCCAGTGGATCGGGTCGTAGGGGATGCGCAGCGCCGCGAAGATGTCCTCGTAGAAGTCGCGCTGCCCGATGAGCAGCTCGTGGATCTTCTTGAGGAACTCGCCCGAACCGGCGCCCTGGATGACGCGGTGGTCGTAGGTGCTCGTGAGGGTGATCGTCTTGCCGATGCCCATCTCGACGAGCGTCTTGGGGGAGGCCCCCTGGAACGCGGCCGGGTACTCGAGGGCGCCGGCGCCGATGATGCAGCCCTGGCCCTTCATGAGGCGCGGCACGGAGTGCTCGGTGCCGATGCCGCCCGGGTTCGTGAGCGAGACCGTCACGCCCTGGAAGTCGGCGGCCGTGAGCTTGTTGGCGCGAGCGCGGGCGACGACGTCCTCGTACGCGGCGAGGAACTCGGCGAAGTTCATCGTGTCGGCGCGCTTGATGCCGGGCACGAGGAGCGAGCGCGAGCCGTCGGGCTTCGGCAGGTCGATCGCGATGCCGAGGTTCACGTGGGCCGGCGCGACGACGGACGGCTTGCCGTCCTCCGTCTCGCGGTAGAACACGTTCTGGCTCGGGAACTCCTTGAGCGTCTGCACCATCGCCCACGCGATGAGGTGCGTGAACGACACCTTGCCGCCGCGGGCGCGACGCAGGTGGTTGTTGATGACGATGCGATTGTCGATCATGAGCTTCGCGGGGATCGTGCGAACGCTCGTGGCCGTCGGCACCGTGAGGCTCTGGTCCATGTTGGTGGAGAGCGTCTTGGCCATGCCCTTGAGCACGGTGACGGTCTCCTCGGGCTCCGCCGACTCCGCGACGACCGGGTTGGAGGCGGTCGTGGGCGCCTGGGCCGGGATCGGCTGCGGCTTGGCGGGCTGGGAGGTGGTGCGCGCGATGGGCGTCGTCGGCGGGGCGGCCTCCGACGGCGCGGACGCGGGCGGGGTCGCCGCGGCGGGCTCGGTCACGGCCTCGGGCACCTGCGCCTCGCCGCCGACCTGGCTCTTGGGGGCCTCCGCGTCGGCGGATGCCGCATCCTGAGTCGCAGGGGGAGTCTCCGCCTGCGCGGGCTCCTCGCTCGTCACGACCGGGACCGCCGTCGTCGGCGTCGGGTCGTCCACGGGCCGGTAGGACTCCAGGATGGGCCACCAGCTCTTGTCGACAGATTCCCTGTCGACGAGGTACCGCTCGTACATCTCGTCGACGAGCCACTCATTGGCTCCGAACTCCCCCGAGGCGTTCTCCTCGGGCGTCACTCCGGTGACGGGGTTGGACACAGCCGACCGCCCACTCTCACTACTCGCCGGTGCCAGGGATCCGGGTGATCCCCGCTGGTCACACCAGCAGCAAGCCTAACGTTTCCGGCGACCCTCCGGTGACGCGCGAGAGGGTGTCAGGGAACCTCTCAGAAAGGCCCGATGCGTCGGCACCCCGTACGTCCTACCGTGGAGTCATGCGCTTCACAGGACACGTGCCGGCCCACGACCTCACGTACTCGGACGTGTTCCTCGTGCCGAGCCGCTCGGGAGTGACCAGCCGGCTCTCCGTCGACCTCGCGACGACCGACGGGACGGGGGCGCAGATCCCCATCGTCTCGGCCAACATGAACTCGGTCACGGGGCCCCGTCTCGCCGCGACGCTCGCCCGCCGCGGCGGCCTCGGCGTGCTCCCGCAGGACCTCCCGCTCCAGGAGCTCGACGCCGCCATCCGCTCCGTCAAGGCGCAGCCCGTCGGCTGGGACGCCCCGGTCGAGCTGCCCGCCGACGCGACCGTGGCCGACGCGCTGCGCATCGTGCCGGCGATCGCGGCAGGCGTCGTCGTGCTGCGCGACGGCGCGGGGGAGGAGGCCGGATGCGTTCCCGCCTCGCGTCTGGCGACCGCGCTCCCGGATGCGCGCCTCGGCGACCTCGTGCACGGCGGCGTCACCTCGATCGACGCCGACGACCTCGAGGGGCCGCGCGCCGCCTTCGACCTGCTCGTCGACGCCGACGTCGAGGTCGCCCTCGTGCGCCACCACGGCCGCATCGTCGGATCCGTCACGCGGCGCAGCGCCCTGCGCTCCACGATCTACCGTCCCGCCGTGGACGCCGAGGGGCGGCTGCGGGTCGCCGCCGCGATCGGCATCAACGGCGACGTCGCCGCCAAGGCGAAGGCCCTCGCCGAGGCCGGCGTCGACGTGCTCGTCGTCGACACCGCCCACGGGCACCAGGAGGGGATGCTCGCCGCGCTCCGCACGGTCGCCGGGCTCGGCCTCGACATCCCGATCGTCGCGGGCAACGTCGTCACCGCCGACGGCGTGCGCGACCTCGTCGACGCCGGCGCCTCGATCGTCAAGGTCGGCGTGGGCCCCGGCGCGATGTGCACGACGCGCATGATGACCGCCGTCGGACGGCCGCAGTTCTCCGCCGTGCTCGAGACCGCGCAGGCCGCGCGAGAGCTCGGCGCGCACGTGTGGGCGGACGGCGGGGTGCGGTACCCGCGCGACGTCGCCCTCGCGCTCGCGGCGGGCGCGGCATCCGTCATGATCGGGTCCTGGTTCGCCGGCACGATCGAGGCCCCCGGGACGCTGCAGACCGACGCCGACGGCCGCCTCTACAAGGAGAGCTGGGGGATGGCGTCGACGAAGGCGGTGCAGGAGCGCTTCGGGCGCCTCGAGCCGTACGAGCTCGCGCGCAAGGAGCTCTTCGCCGAGGGCATCTCGAGCTCGAAGATCTACCTCGACCCGAACCGCCCGTCGCTCGAGGACCTGCTCGACATGATCACCTCCGGCGTGCGCAGCTCCTTCACCTACGCGGGCGCGGCGGATCTCGCCGATTTCCACGAGCGCGCCGTCGTCGGCTTCCAGTCGGCGGCCGGCTACGAGGAGGGCAAGGCGCTCCCCGTCAGCTGGTGAGTTTCCCTTGAAACTGGTGGGGACGCCTCAATAGAGTGTGCCATGCGCATCGACACCACATTCGAGTTCAATTCAGAGGTGCCCGCCGGCAAGGATGCGGACACATGGAGCCCGACGCTGCGGGCGTACCACGCGCTTCTGTGGAGCAAGTCGCTGCCGAACGGCCACGAGTTCGAGCTCGTGCCGGCGGGGCGACCCGGCTCATTCCATGTGCGACACGAGTCGGATCTGGGTGTGTTCGAGCTCTCGAGTGACGCCTTCACCAACCGGCTGCGCCATGCCCCGGTGGCGAAGCTCATCCCGGAAAAGGACCTGCCTCCGAACCTCGGCTACACGATCGGCAGCTCGATCGTGTTCCCGCGGGGCCGTGTCGACGGCAAGCAGACGATCAACCAGCGAAAAGGCACCCACCCGGCGATCAAGGATCGCCCGGATCTCTTCCTGGAGTGCCTGCGGCGGTTCTACGCGGGTGAAGGCAGCCCGCTGAGCGATTGCTTGGGGCGGTACGAGAGCTTCTTCGCGATCTTCGTGGACTTCTCGGGCTACGTCGCTCATTTCCTCCTCGAGGACATCGTCGCCCCTGACGGCGGTGTGCGGTTCCTGCACCACTTCGACGACTTCTCGACGCCGGCGGTCCCGCACACGGTCGACGACTACCTCGCGTTCCGGGAACGCAACAACGAGTTCATCCGAGCGCGGAATCGACGGATCGAACAGTACGCCGCGGGTGAGCGGTGAAGGTGACGCCCGGGGTCGTCCCTTCAGCGTCCAGCTCCGCGCGGCATGTAGGCTGGCCCGACCATGGATGACCCTCCGTCTTCGACGTCAGAGCCCCATCACAGTCCCACGCCGGTGCGCACCGCGGGGGGTGACGCGCGATGACCGCCGAATGGTGGATGTTCATCGCCGGCATGATCCTCACGGTCGGCACCGGCCTCTTCGTCGCGAGCGAGTTCGCGCTCGTCAACCTCGACCGCCACGACCTCGAGGACCGCCAGAGCAAGGGCGAGACCATGCTCGGTCCCACCATCCGGGCCCTCAAGGTCACGTCGACCCACCTGTCCGCCGCACAGCTCGGCATCACCCTCACGACGCTGCTCGCGGGCTTCACGCTCGAGCCGGCGTTCAGTGCGTGGCTGCGCCCCCTCTTCGACGCCTGGGGGATGCCGGAGTCGACCGTGCGCGTCGTCTCGTCGGTCGTCGCCGTCGCCGTCGCGACGCTCCTGTCGATGATCATCGGCGAGCTCGTGCCGAAGAACTTCGCGCTCGCCCTCCCGCGGCAGACCGCCAAGATCGTGGTGCCGTTCCAGATCGTGTTCACGACGGTCTTCAAGCCGTTCGTCGCCCTGCTCAACGGCACCGCGAACGCCGTGCTCCGCGGCATCGGCATCGAGCCCAAGGAGGAGCTCAGCTCCGCCCGCACCGCCGACGAGCTCAAGAGCCTCGTGCGACGCTCCGCGAGCCAGGGCTCGCTCGACCGCGACACGGCGACGCTGCTCGCCCGCACCCTCGTGTTCTCCGAGCACACCGCCGCCGACGTCATGACGCCCCGCCCGCGCCTCGCGGCCGTGCGCCGCGGCGACACCGCCGAGGCCGTCATCGACCTCGCCCGGCGCACCGGCTACTCGCGCTTCCCGGTCATCGACGACGGCCCCGACGACATCGTCGGCGTCGTGCACGTCAAGCAGGCCGTCGCGGTGCCGCGCGATCGGCGCGCGTCGGTGCCCGTGTCCGCCCTCCAGACGGAAGCGCTGCGCGTGCCCGAGACCATGAAGCTCGACACGCTCCTCGGAGAGCTGCGCGCGCGCAGCTTCCAGATCGCCGTCGTCGTCGACGAGTACGGCGGAACCGCCGGCGTCGCGACCCTCGAGGACCTCGTCGAGGAGCTCGTCGGCGAGGTGTCCGACGAGCACGACCGCTCCCGCCCGGACGTCGTGCGCAGCCGCGACTGGCTGACGTTCCCCGGCGCGCTGCGCCCCGACGAGCTCCTCGACCGCGCCGGCGTCACGGTGCCGGAGGACGGCCCCTACGAGACCGTCGCGGGCTACCTCATGAGCGAGCTCGGCCGCATCCCCTCCGTCGGCGACACCGTCGAGATCGAGGCGGGCACCTTCCGCATCGAGCGGATGGACGGCCGCCGCATCGACCGTGTGCGCTTCACGCCCCGGCCCGCCGACGAGCAGCAGGAGGAGGGACGATGAGCGCCAACGACTGGTGGGGCATCGCCTGGCTCTTCATCCTGCTGATCGCCAACGGCTTCTTCGTCGGCGCCGAGTTCGCCGTCATCTCCGCGCGCCGCTCCCAGATCGAGCCGCGCGCCGAGGCGGGCTCCCGCGCCGCCAAGACCGCGCTCTGGGCCATGGAGCACGCCACGCTCATGCTCGCCACGAGCCAGCTCGGCATCACCGTGTGCTCGCTGCTCATCCTCAACGTGTCCGAGCCCGCCATCCACCACCTGCTCGAGGTGCCCTTCGGGCTCACCGGGTGGCCGGATGAGGTGATTGCGACCGTCTCGTTCATCGTCACGCTCGTGCTCGTCTCCTTCCTGCACGTCGTGTTCGGCGAGATGGTGCCGAAGAACATCTCCTTCTCGGTGCCCGACCGCTCG
>WKJB01000016.1_pt1 | contig 77458 bp, 72 predicted proteins | sample 5403331 | NCBI WGS metagenome assembly WKJB01 (sample SAMN13198853, study PRJNA488119) | plastic metagenome | isolation source: water-polyurethane dispersion (WPUD) containing a polyether... | place: Mexico: Mexico City | collected 2016 | reverse complement strand
CGTGATCGAGAAATACGCGGTCGAGATCGTCTGATCCGCCGGATGATCCGCCGGGCCGGGGGCTTCGCGCCCCCGGACCCCCGCGGGATATTTTCCCAAGAAAGAAGCGGCCAGGGGAGATTGTCCGGTGATCGACAAGCTTTCCATGTTCATGGCCCTGGCGCGCGAGAAGCATTTCGGCCGCGCCGCCGAATCGCTGGGCATCACCCAGCCGACGCTGTCATCCGCCATCCGGGCGCTGGAGGAGCAGCTGGGCGTGCAGCTGGTGCGGCGCGGCTCGCGTTTCCAGGGGCTGACGCCCGAGGGCGAGCGCGTGCTGGGCTGGGCGCGGCGCATCGTCGCCGATGCCCGCGCCATGCAGGCCGAGATGCAGGCCAGCCGCAAGGGCGTGTCGGGGCGGCTGCGCATCGGCGTGATCCCCACCGCCATGCCGCGCATCGCCGAGTTGACCGGGCCCTTCCTGCGCCGCCATCCCAATGCCGGGGTCTCGATCCTGTCGCGCAGCTCGGACGAGATCCGCGACCAGATCGAGGCGCTGGAGCTGGATGCCGGCGTGACCTATCTGGACAGCGAGCCCCTGGGCCGGGTGCAGAGCCTGCCGCTGTATCGCGAGACCTATTGCCTGATCGACCGCAGCGAGCTGGGCGATCCGGTGGACTGGGCCGAGACCGCCACCCGGCCGCTCTGCCTGCTGACCCCGGACATGCAGAACCGCCGCATCGTCACCCGCCACCTGGTCGAGGCGGGGGCGGATGCGCTGCCGCGGGTCGAGTCGACCTCGATGCTGGCGATCCTGTCGCATGTGGCCACCGGCGACTGGGCGGCGATCCTGCCGCGGGCGCTGGCGCGCGGCCTGCCGCTGCCCGAAGGGGTTCGCGCGCGCGACCTGACCGGCGAGGGGCATATGGTGGGGCTGGTCGTCGCCCGGCGCGAACCGCATCCGCCCCTGGTCGAGGCGCTGATCCGCATCGTCTCATCGATTGATGGATTCAATCGATAAACGATATATCACGATTGTTTCGTCTATCATCGGTCTCTAGTCTGGACAAAACAGCAGAGCCCGGACCACCTAGCCATGACCTCACCAGCGACCGACGCTGATTTCCTTCTGCGTCTCGACGAAATCATCGCCGCCCACAAGGGTCGCGAAGGGCCGCTTCTGCCCATCCTGCACGACATCCAGGCGGAATGGGGCCATGTTCCCGAGGAGGCGCAGCCGGTGCTGGCGGCCGCCCTGGGCATGACCCGCGCCGAGGTGCATGGCGTCGTCAGCTTCTATCACGATTTCCGCGACCATCCGCAGGGCCGGCATGTGCTGCGGCTGTGCCGGGCCGAGGCCTGCCAGTCGATGGGCGCCGATGCGCTGGCCGAGGAAGTGCGCGCCGCGCTGGGGATCGACTGGCACGAGACCACGCCGGACGGGCGGCTGACGCTGGAGCCGGTGTTCTGCCTGGGGCTTTGCGCCTGCGCGCCCTCGGCGCAGGTCGGCGACAGGCTGCTGGGCCGGGCGAATCTGGCCAAGGTGCGGCAACTGGTGGCGGAGGCGGGCGCATGAGGGTCTGGGTTCCCCTGGATGCCGCCGCAAGGGCGCTGGGTGCCGATGCGGTGGCCGAGACGCTGGGGCGCGAATTCGCCGTCACCCGCAACGGCACCCGCGGCATGATCTGGCTTGAGCCGCTGGTCGAGGTCGAGCGCGACGGCGTCCGCCACGGCTATGGGCCGGTCGGGCCCGAGGATGCGGCCTCGGTCGCCGAGGCGATCCGCACGGGCGGCGGGCATCCTCTGGCGCTGGGGCCGGTCGAGGAACTGCCCTGGATGAAAGCGCAGAGCCGGCTGACCTTCGCCCGCGTCGGCGTGATCGACCCGCTGTCGGTCGAGGAATACGAGGCGCATGGCGGGCTGGCCGGCCTGCGCCGCGCCATCGGCATCGGGCCGGAGAAGATCGTCGAGGAGGTCACCGAATCCGGGCTGCGCGGCCGGGGCGGCGCCGGTTTCCCGACCGGCATCAAGTGGAAGACCGTGGCCGGCGCCAAGGCCCCGCGGAAATACATCGTCTGCAATGCCGATGAGGGCGATTCGGGCAGCTTTGCCGACCGCATGCTGATGGAGGGCGATCCGCTGGTCCTGATCGAGGGCATGGCGATCGCCGGCATCGCCGTGGGCGCGGTGCAGGGCTATGTCTATATCCGCAGCGAATATCCCGACGCCATCCGGCTGATGGAGGCCGCCATCGGCAAGGCGCGGCAGGCGGGCATCCTGGGCCAGTCGGTGCTGGGATCAGACCATGCCTATGACATGGAGGTGCGGCTCGGCGCCGGCGCCTATGTCTGCGGCGAGGAGACCAGCCTGCTCAACAGCCTGGAGGGCAAGCGCGGCGTGGTCCGCGCCAAGCCGCCGATCCCGGCGCTGGAGGGCTTCCTGGGCCGGCCGACGGTGGTGAACAACGTGATCTCGCTGGCCTCGGTGCCCTGGATCCTGACCCATGGCGGGGCGGAATACGCCAAGCTGGGCATCGGGCGGTCCAAGGGCACGATCCCGATCCAGATCGCCGGCAACGTGAAATATGGCGGGTTGTTCGAGGCCGCCTTCGGCATGAGCCTGCGCCAGATCATCGAGGAGATCGGCGGCGGCACCGCCTCGGGCCGGCCGGTCAAGGCGGCGCAGGTGGGCGGGCCGCTTGGTTCCTACATCCCGCATTGGAATTTCGACGTGCCCTTCGGCTACGAGGAACTGGCGACGAAAGAGGGCCTCTTGGGCCATGCCGGCATCACCGTCTTCGACGACACGGCCGACATGCTGAAGCTGGCGCGCTTCGCGATGGAGTTCTGCGCCGTGGAAAGCTGCGGCAAATGCACGCCCTGCCGCATCGGCTCGGTCCGGGGCGTCGAGACCATCGACCGGATCGCCCAGGGCGACGAGACGGGGATCCCGATCCTCACCGATCTGTGCAACACGATGAAATGGGGCTCGCTTTGCGCGCTGGGGGGCTTTGCGCCCTTCCCGGTCATGTCGGCGCTGACCCATTTCCCCGAAGATTTCAGCGGGCGGCGAGAGCCGCGCAAGGAGGCCGCAGAATGAAGGATTTCATCATTCCCGACCGCGACATGGGCACCCCCGCGGTCAAGTCCGACGTCACCGTGAACCTGCTGGTGGACGGGATTCCGGTTTCGGTCCCCGCCGGGACATCGGTGATGCGCGCCGCTGCCGTGGCCGGGATCTCGGTGCCCAAGCTCTGCGCTACCGATCATCTGGAGGCCTTCGGCTCCTGCCGGCTTTGCGTGGTGCAGATCGAGGGCATGCGCGGCCTGCCGGCATCCTGCACCACGCCGGTGGCCGAGGGCATGGTGGTCCATACCCAGACCGACGAGGTCGCGCAGATCCGCAAGGGGGTGATGGAGCTTTACATCAGCGACCACCCGCTGGACTGCCTGACCTGCGCCGCCAACGGCGATTGCGAGCTTCAGGACATGGCCGGCGCCGTGGGCCTGCGCGAGGTGCGCTATGAGCCGGGCGCGAACCATTTCGCCCGCCGCGACGCCGAGGGGCCGAATCCGGAATACCGGCCCAAGGACCAGTCGAACCCCTATTTCACCTTCGACCCGGCGAAATGCATCGTCTGCTCGCGCTGCGTCAGGGCCTGCGAGGAGGTGCAGGGCACCTTCGCGCTGACCATCGAGGGGCGGGGCTTCGACAGCCGCGTCTCGGCCGGGATGGAATCGGACAGCTTCCTCAGCTCGGATTGCGTCAGCTGCGGCGCCTGCGTGCAGGTCTGCCCGACCGCGACGCTGATCGAGAACAAGGTGATCGAGATCGGCACGCCCGAGCATATCGTCAAGACGACCTGCGCCTATTGCGGCGTCGGCTGTTCCTTCGACGCGCATATGCGCGGCGAGGAGGTGGTGCGCATGGTGCCCAGCAAGGACGGCAAGGCGAACCACGGCCACAGCTGCGTCAAGGGCCGCTTCGCCTGGGGCTATGCCACGCATCGCGAGCGCCAGACCCAGCCCATGCTGCGCGAACGGATCACCGATCCCTGGCGCGTGGTCACCTGGGACGAGGCGCTGGATTTCGCCGCCAGCCGGCTGCGGCAGGCCCAGGCGGATTTCGGGCGCGATTCCATCGGTGTCATCACCTCGTCGCGCTGCACCAACGAGGAAACCTATCTGGTGCAGAAGCTGGCCCGCGCCGTCTTCCACAACAACAATACCGACACCTGCGCCCGGGTCTGCCATTCGCCCACCGGCTACGGGCTGAAGACCACCTTCGGCACCTCGGCCGGCACGCATGACTTCGATTCGGTCGACGATACCGATCTGGCGCTGATCATCGGCGCCAACCCGACCGACGGCCATCCGGTCTTTGCCAGCCGGCTGCGCAAGCGGCTGCGCGAGGGGGCCGGGCTGATCGTCCTCGATCCGCGCCAGATCGACCTGCTCAAGACCCCGCATATGGGCGAGGGGCTGCACCTGCCCCTGCGGCCCGGCACCAACGTCGCCGTGCTGACCGCCATGGCGCAGGTGATCGTGGCCGAGAAGCTCTATGACGAGGCCTTCATTCGCGAACGCTGCGACTGGGACGAGTTCCTGGCCTATGCCGAGTTCCTGATGGACCCGCGCCATGCGCCGGAAGAGGTCGAGAAACTGTCCAAGGTCCCGGCCGAGCTGATCCGCAAGGCCGCCCGCGCCTATGCGGCCGCGCCGCGCGCCAGCATCTATTACGGCTTGGGCGTGACCGAGCATTCGCAGGGCTCGACCACGGTGATGGCCATCGCCAACCTGGCGATGATGACCGGCAATATCGGCCGGACCGGCACCGGCGTGAACCCGCTGCGCGGCCAGAACAACGTGCAGGGCTCCTGCGACATGGGCAGCTTCCCGCATGAATATCCGGGCTATCGCCATGTCTCGGACCCCGAGGCGCGGGCGATCTACGAACGCGCCTGGGGCGTCGAGCTGTCGCCCGAGCCGGGCCTGCGCATCCCCAACATGTTCGACGAGGCGCTGGCCGGCCGCTTCAAGGGGCTTTACTGCCAGGGCGAGGACATCGTGCAATCCGACCCTGACACCCGGCACGTCACCTCGGCGCTGTCGGCGATGGACATCGTCATCGTGCAGGACCTGTTCCTGAACGAGACCGCGAACTATGCGCATGTCTTCCTGCCCGGTTCCAGCTTCCTGGAAAAGAACGGCACCTTCACCAATGCCGAGCGGCGCATCAACATGGTCCGCCGCGCCATGACGCCGAAGAACGGCTACGAGGACTGGGAGGTCACGCAGCTGCTGGCCAACCGCATGGGCGCGGCCTGGTCCTATGCCCACCCGCGCGAGATCATGGCCGAGATCGCGCTGACCACGCCGAGTTTCGCCGGGGTCAGCTACGACCTGCTGGACCGCGAGGGTTCGGTGCAATGGCCCTGCAACGACAAGGCGCCGCTGGGCACGCCGGTCATGCATATCGACGGCTTCGTGCGCGGCAAGGGCAAGTTCGTCCATACCGAATATGTCGCGACCGAGGAACGCACCGGGGCGCGCTTCCCGCTCTTGCTGACCACGGGGCGGATCCTGTCGCAATACAATGTCGGCGCGCAGACCCGGCGGACCGACAACAGCGTCTGGCACCCCGAGGACATCCTGGAGATCCATCCCTCGGACGCCGAGAACCGCGGCATCCGCGAGGGCGACTGGGTGCGGGTGGCCTCGCGTTCGGGCGACACCTCGCTTCGGGCGCATATCACCGAGCGGGTGGCGCCGGGGGTGGTCTATACGACCTTCCATCACCCGACGACTCAGGCCAATGTGGTGACCACGGACAATTCCGACTGGGCCACCAACTGCCCCGAGTTCAAGGTGACGGCCGTGCAGGTCAGCCCCTCGAACGGCCCCTCGGAATGGCAAGAGGAGTATCGCCATCATTCCGACCTCGCCCGCCGCATCCTGCCCACCGCTGCCGAGTGACGGCATGCGGGACGTGACGGCCGGCGTGCTGCGCTGGGACGGCGAAGGCCGGGGCGGCGGCTGGCGGCCCATCGAGCCGCCCCCGGCGCCGCAGGAATGCCCCGTGGCCATCGTCATCGACGGCATGAGCCAGGCGGTGCTGATGGCGACGCCGCATGACCTGCGCGACTTCGCGCTGGGATTCGCGCTGACCGAGGGGCTGATCGCCGCGCCCGGCGATGTCGAGGGCTTCGAGGAGGCCGAGGTCGAGGCCGGCGGCTTCCCGGCGCGCGAGGCGCGGCTATGGCTGCGCCCCGGCCTTGCCGCCCGGCTGGCCGAGCGGCGGCGCAGCATGGTCGGGCCGGTGGGCTGCGGGCTTTGCGGCGTGGACAGCATCGAGGCGGCGCTGCCCCGGATCGTGCCGGTCGCCTCGGATTGGTCGATGCCGCCCGAGGACGTGGCCCGCGCCATGGCCGCGCTGACCCAGGGCCAGGTCTTGCGGCATCGGACCCCGGCCATCCACGGCGCCGCCTTCTGGGACGGCGCCCGCGCCGTGACGCGCGAGGATGTCGGCCGCCACAATGCGCTGGACAAGCTGGCCGGGGCTTTGGCCCAGGCCGGGCTGGCGGCGGGGCAGGGCGCCGTGGTCATGTCCTCGCGCCTGTCGGTCGATCTGGTCCAGAAGGCCGCCCGCATCGGCGCCCCGATCCTGATCGGTGCCAGCGCGCCGACGGCGCTGGCGCTCGGCTGGGCCGAACGCGCCGGCATCACCCTGATCGCCCGCGCCCGGCAGGCGAGCTTCGATCTTTACACCCACCCCCGGCGCATTGCCGGAAGCTGAGGCGACATGTCCCACGACCATTCCAAGCTGATCCGCATGGCCACGCAGATGGCGCAGTTCTTCACCAGCCAGCCCGACCGGCCGGCGCCCGAGGCGGTGGCCGCGCATATCAACGATTCCTGGTCGCCGCGGATGCGGCAGGATTTCGTGGACCAGATCCGCGCCGGGGCCGAGGCGGATCCGGTGGTGCGCGAGGCCGCGGCCTTCGTCCGCCTGCCCGCCGCCTGATTTTGCCCCTGCCGCCCCGTCCGGCAGCATGCTAGCGTGACGGCATGGCACAGCTACCTTCCCGTCAAGAGATTCTCGACTGGGTGTCCGCCCATCCGGACGCCACCGCCAAGCGCGACATCGCGAAAGCCTTCGGCATCAAGGGCGCCGAGCGCATCGAGCTGAAGCGGCTTCTGAAAGAGCTGGAGGCCGAGGGCCTGCTGGAACGCCGCCGCCGCCATTACCACGATGCCGAGCGGCTGCCGCCGGTCACCGTGCTGCAATTGCTGCCGCCCGACCGCGACGGCGACATCTTCGCCAGGCCCTTGGAATGGCAGGGCGAGGGGCCGATGCCGCGCATCCTTTACGCGGCGCTGAAATCCGATCCCGCCGTCGCGCCGGGCGAGCGCATCCTGGCCCGGCTGATCGAGACCCGGGGCGAGGATCACGACTATCAGGCCCGGCTGATCCGCCGCATCGGCACGGTGCAGCACCGCATCGTCGGCATCTTCCGCGCGGCCACCGGCGGGCCCGAGGCGGGCGGCCGCATCCTGCCCATCGACAAGGGCCAGGACAAGGAATGGCAGGTGCGCCCCGGCGATGCGCATGGCGCGAAAAGCGGCGAGCTGGTCGAGGCCGAGCAGGTCGGCCCGCGCGGCCGCCTGGGCCTGCCGCTGGCGCGGATCGTCGAGCGGCTGGGCGACCCCTCGGCGCCCAGGGCCGTCAGCCTGATCGCCATCCACCAGCACGGCATTCCCGACGATTTCCCCGATGAGGCGATCGCCGAGGCCGATGCCGCCCGTCCCGCGACGATGAAGAACCGCGAGGACCTGCGCCACCTGCCCTTCATCACCATCGACCCCTCGGATGCCCGCGACCGCGACGATGCCGTCGCCGCCGAGACGCATGAGGATGGCGGCGCCACGGTCTGGGTCGCCATCGCCGATGTGGCGCATTACGTCCGCCCCGGCTCGGCCCTGGACCGCGAGGCGAGGAACCGCGGCAATTCCACCTATTTCCCCGACCGGGTGGTGCCGATGCTGCCCGACATCCTGTCGAGCGACCTGTGCTCGCTGCATCAGGGCGTGGACCGGCCGGTGATCGCGGTCAGGATGCGGCTGGACGCGCAGGGCAACAAGACCGGCCACAGCTTCCATCGCGGCATGATCCGCTCGGCCGCGAGCCTGGCCTATGAACAGGCGCAGGCGGCGGCGGACGGCAATCCCGACGAGCAGACCGCGCCGCTGGTCGAGCCGGCGATCCGGCCGCTCTGGCATGCCTACGGGCTGCTCAGCGCCGCGCGAGCGCGCCGCCAGCCGCTGGAGCTGGACCTGCCCGAGCGCAGGATCGTGCTGACCGCCGACGGAAGGGTGAAATCGGTCAACTTCCGCGAACGCTACGATGCGCATCGGCTGATCGAGGAATTCATGGTGCTGGCCAATGTCGCCGCCGCCGAGGAACTGGAACGGCTGCGCCGGCCGCTGCTCTATCGCGTGCACGAGGAGCCGACGGTGGAAAAGCTCGACGCGCTGCGCGAAGTGGCCGAGGCTTCGGGCTTCACGCTCGCCAAGGGCCAGGTCTTGCAGACGCGCCACCTGAACCGGCTGCTGGAACAGGCCGAGGGCTCGGAATTCGACGAGCTGATCAACATGACGGCGCTGCGCTCGATGCAGCAGGCCTATTACAACCCCGAGAATTTCGGCCATTTCGGGCTGGCCCTGCGCTCCTATGCGCATTTCACCTCGCCGATCCGGCGCTATTCCGACCTGATCGTGCATCGCGCGCTGGTCATGGGCCATAAATGGGGCGATGACGGGCTGTCGGCGCAGGATATCGAGATGCTCTCGGATACCGCGCAGCATATATCCGAGACCGAGCGGCGCTCGATGGCGGCGGAACGCGACACCACCGACCGCTATCTCGCCGCCTATCTGGCCGACCGGGTGGGGGCCGAGTTCACCGGCCGCATCAGCGGCGTGCAGAAATTCGGCGCCTTCGTGCGGCTGGACGAGACCGGGGCGGACGGGCTCTTGCCGATCCGAGAGATCGGTCGGGAGTATTTCCATTACGACCCGGATGCGCAGGTGCTGATGGGTTCCGAGACCGGGCTGGAAATCGGCATCGGCCAGCGCGTGACCGTGCGGCTGACCGAGGCGGTGCCGCTGACCGGCGGGCTGATGCTGGAACTGCTGGAAGTCGAGGGCCGGCCGCTGCCGCAAGGGTCGGGCGGCGGGCGCGGCAAGGGACCGATGCGCAAGCGCGCCACCCAGGCGCGGCTGGCCGAGATCAAGCGCGCGCAGAAGCGCCGGCGGGTGCGGCGGCAACATTGATAAGAGGGGGCTTTGCCCCCGCGCGTTCCGCGCTCCCCCAGGGTATTTGGAAAACAGAGAAAGCCGCGAGGGATGCAGGGCTTCTTTCTTGCCCAAATATCCTGCGGGGGAGTCGGCCGCAGGCCGGCGGGGGCGCAAAGCCCCCTTGGGCGGTGCCGAAAGCGAAAGGGGCGGCCCCGTGGACCGCCCCTCGCATCATCTCTCCGTCAGGCTTCAGCCGATGGCGGCGGCGCGGACGTCGTCGTCGATCTTGTCGGCATATTGCGCGAAATTGTCGCTGAACATGCCGACCAGCTTGCGGGCCTGGGCGTCATAGGCGGCACCATCCGCCCAGGTCTGGCGCGGGTCGAGCAGCCGGTCCTCGACGCCGGGCACCGAGACCGGGACCTCGAAGCCGAAATTCGGATCCTTGCGGAACTGGGCGTTGTTCAGCGAGCCGTCCAGCGCCGCGGTCAGCAGGGCGCGGGTGGCCTTGATCGGCATGCGCTTGCCGGTGCCGAAGGCGCCGCCGGTCCAGCCGGTATTGACCAGCCAGCAGGCCGCGCCGGTCTTGGCGATCTTTTCCTGCAGCAGCTTGCCATAGACTTCCGGGCGGCGCGGCATGAAGGGGGCGCCGAAGCAGGTCGAGAAGGTCGGCGTCGGCTCGGTCACGCCGACCTCGGTGCCGGGTGTCTTCGAGGTGAAGCCCGACAGGAAGTGATACATCGCCTGCGCCGGGGTCAGCCGCGCGATCGGCGGCAGAACGCCATAGGCGTCGCAGGTCAGCATGATCACGTTCTTCGGCTGGCCGCCCAGCGAGGTCGGCGAGGCGTTCGAGATCTGCTCCAGCGGATAGGCGCAGCGCATGTTGTCGGTCAGCGAGTTGTCCTCGAAGTCCAGCTCCAGCGTGTCGGGGTCGTAGACCATGTTCTCGATCACCGTGCCGAACTTGTAGCAGGTGGCGTAGATCTCCGGCTCGGCCTCGGCCGAGAGGTTGATGGTCTTGGCGTAGCAGCCGCCCTCGAAGTTGAAGATGCCGGTGTCGGACCAGCCGTGCTCGTCATCGCCGACCAGCGTGCGCGAGGGATCGGCCGAGAGCGTGGTCTTGCCGGTGCCGGAGAGGCCGAAGAAGATGGCGCTGTCGTCCGGGTTGCCGAGCGCGTGGTTGGCCGAGCAATGCATCGGCATCACGCCCTTTTCCGGCAGGATGTAGTTCAAGAGCGTGAAGACCGATTTCTTGTTCTCGCCGGCATAGGCGGTATTGCCGATCAGGATCAGCTTCTTGTCGAAATTCAGCGCGATCACGGTTTCCGAGCGGCAGCCGTGGCGGGCCGGATCGGCCTTGAACGAGGGGCAGTTGATGATGGTGAATTCCGGCGCGAAGCTGGCCAGCTCGGCCGCTTCGGGACGGCGCAGCAGGTTGCGGATGAACAGCCCGTGCCAGGCCAGTTCGGTCACGACCCGGACGTCGAGGCGCAGGGCAGGATCCGCGCCGCCGTAGAGGTCCTGAACGAAATAGTCCTTGCCCTTCATGTGTTCCAGCATGTCGGCATGCAGCCGGTCGAAGGCCTCCGGCTCCATCGGGCGGTTGTTTTCCCACCAGATGCTGTCTTCCACCGCGGGGGTGCGCACGACATGTTTGTCCTTGGGCGAGCGGCCGGTATGGGCCCCGGTCGAGACCAGGAAGGTGCCGCCAAGGCCCAGCTTGCCTTCGCCGCGCTGGATGGCCGCCTCGATCAGCGCCGGTTCGAGCAGGTTGTAGTGGACATTGCCGAGCCCCGTGATCCCCTGGTCTTCGAGACGGCAATTCGGATTGACGCGCGGTTCGCTCATGGCACCTGTGCTCCTGCTTGAATTCCGGGCCGGCAACCGGCCGTTGCGCGTCCTATAACACGGCATTTCCCGGGCGAAAGCGCACTTATGGACAGGGTTAGCGCAATCAGACACGGTTAGCGCTATCATTTGCCGAAGCGTGGCCTTGCCCGCAAGAATCCGCCACAAGGACAGCCGGCCCGGCATCGCGGATCGGGGCGATTCGGCCGGGGGTGAAACGGAGGCGCGCGCGATGATCCTGCATGCATCCTGCATTGCCCATCGGGGCAGGGGGCTGCTGATCTTGGGGCCCTCGGGATCGGGGAAATCCGGCCTGGCGCTTGAAATGATGGCCCTGGGCGCGGCGCTGGTGGCGGACGACCGCACCGTGCTGCGCCGCGAGGGCGCCGCCGTCATTGCCGATGCGCCCGATTCGATTCGCGGCCGCATCGAGGCGCGCGGCGTCGGCATCCTGCATGCCGTGCCGCACGGGCCGGTTGAACTGGCGCTGGCGGTCGATCTGGAGCGCCCCGAGCCGGACCGCCTGCCGCCCGACCGCCGCCTTGACCTTATGGGCAGGTCCTTGCCCCTTGTCCTTGGCGCGGGCCGTGTTCATCTTGCGTCAACATTGTTGCAATATCTTGTGGCCGGACGGGCGGACACGGATTTGCGCGAGAGGTAGGCCGAACCATGCCGGAGGCGAGAAGCCCCTTGGGCAGTCAGGACGAGCAGGCCCAGCGGCTGGTGCTGATCACCGGGCCGTCCGGGGCCGGGCGCTCGACGGCCATCAACGTGCTCGAGGATCTGGGCTACGAGGCCATCGACAACCTGCCGCTGTCGCTGGTGCCGCGGCTGCTGGACGGGCCCGCCCGGCCGGTGCCGCTGGCGCTGGGTCTGGATGTCCGCAACCGCGACTTTTCCGTCGCCAACCTGACCGAGCTGATCGACAAGCTGACCCGGCTGCCCGAATACGCGCCCGAGGTGCTGTTCCTGGACTGCACGACCGAACAGCTTCTGCGACGGTTCAATGAAACCCGCCGTCGCCATCCGCTGCGAGCCGAGGGCTCGCCGCTGGACGCCATCCGGGCCGAGCGCGACATGCTCGCCCCCATCCGGGCCCGGGCCGACGTGCTGGTCGACACCTCGGATCTGTCGCCGCATGACCTGAAGGCGGAACTGGCCCGCTGGTTCGAGACCGAGCCGGGGCGGCGGCTGACCGTCTCGGTCCAGTCCTATTCCTACAAGCGCGGGGTGCCGCGCGGCGTGGACATGATGTTCGACTGCCGATTCCTCGCCAACCCGCATTGGCGGGCGGAACTGCGGCCGCTGGACGGCCGCGACCCGCCGGTTCAGCAATATGTGATGGCCGATTCGCGGTTCGACGAGTTCTTCCGCAAGGTGCTGGATCTTGTGCTTTTCGCCCTGCCTGCCCATCTGGAAGAGGGAAAGGCCCACCTGGCGATCGGCTTCGGCTGCACCGGGGGGCGACACCGTTCTGTCACAATGGCGGAAAAAATGGCAGATGCGCTTGCGAAAGCAGGCTGGCAAGTGTCAATTAGACATCGGGAACTTGAACGCCGTGAAAAGGCGCCGGCACCTGGGGATGAGGGTCCTGTTCGGGCCTCTCGCACAGCTTTGGCGCAAGGGTGAACGGCTGGTGCGTGGTGAGGCGAATTGATCGGAATTGTCATCGTGGCGCATGGTGGGCTGGCCAGGGAATATCTCTCGGCGGTCGAGCATGTCGTGGGGCCGCAGACCGGGATCAAGGCCGTGACGATCGAGGAAAACCATGATCGCGGCGAGAAGCAGGCCGAAATCTGCGCCGCCGCCGATGCGGTGGATGCGGGCGACGGCGTGGTGGTGGTGACGGATCTGTTCGGCGGCTCGCCCTCGAACCTGTCGCTGATGGCCTGCGCGATGCGGAATCGCTCGATTCTCTACGGGGCGAACCTGCCGATGCTGGTCAAGCTGGCCAAATCGCGCAAACTGCCGGTTGCGGATGCGGTATCGCTGGCCAAGGATGCGGGACGCAAGTACATCAACAGCTATGACGTCCTGCCTGCCGATGTGCTTCCCATCCCGAACCGTGCCGCTTCATGAATGACATGACCAACGGGGCAGTCACCCGCGAATTGGCGATCATCAACGAAAAGGGCCTGCACGCGCGGGCCAGCGCGAAATTCGTCGAGACGGTCGAGCGTTTCGACGCCCAGGCCACCGTCGAGAAGGACGGGATGAGCGTCTCGGGCGATTCGATCATGGGCCTGCTGATGCTGACCGCGCCGCGCGGCAGCACCATCCGCGTCACCACGCGCGGCGCGCAGGCGGCCGAGCTGGCCGATGCGCTGAGCGCGCTGGTCGGGGACTATTTCGGCGAAGGCATGTAAGGGCCGGACATGGCCCGATCCTCCTATCACCATGGCAACCTGCGCCAGGCCCTTGTCGAGGCCACGGTGCGGCTGATCGAGGAGAACGGCCCGCAGGCCTTCACCCTGGCCGAGGCCGCGCGGCTGGCCGGGGTCAGCGCCGCCGCGCCCTATCGCCATTTCACCGGCCGCGAGGACCTGCTGGAAGAGGTTGCCCGGCAAGGGTTCGAGGAATTCGCCGAGAGGCTGGAGACCGCCTTCGACGAGGGGCGCCCGCGGCCGCTGACCGCCTTCCTGCGCATGGGACAGGAATACCTGAGCTTCGCGGCCGAGCGGCGCGGCTTCTATATCGCCATGTTCGAATCCGGCATCTCGATCGCCGGCAATGCCGGGCTGTCGCAGGCCTCGGAACGGGCGCGCGGCATCCTGGTGCGCGGCGCCGAGGCGCTGTTCGCGCAGCTGCCCGCGGGGCGCCGCCCGCCGCCCGGCATGGTCGCGGACCACATCTGGGCGCTGAGCCACGGCGTGGTCGAGCTGTTCGGCCGCGGCAAGCCCGGATCGCGCTCGCCCATCTCGCCGGCCGACATGCTGGAAAGCGGCGCGCTGATCTATCTGCGCGGCCTGGGCGTGATCCCCGACTGAACGCGGCCCGACCGGCGAACCCGCCACCCGAAAACGGCGAACCCGCCACCCGAAAATCCGGCAGAAAATTTTCGCCGCTTCCCTTGAACCCGGCGGACTCGGCTCCATCTATGTAAATGTGATTAACATTCACATCGGAAAGGGACCGCAATGAACACTGACATCGCCCCGCGCCCCTCCGCCTTCGACCGGATCGGCGCAGCACTGGCCGGCATCCGGGACTGGCTGGACGAACGCGGGAAGGGCGCCTGGATCGCCGCCATGATCCTGGCCTTCATCGCCTGCTGGCCCTTGGGCCTTGCCATCCTGGGTTACATGATCTGGAGCAAACGCATGTTTTCCTGTCGCCACCGCCATCATCACCACGGCCGCCATTATCGCCACGGTTTCGGCGCGCCGACCGGCAACAGCGCCTTTGACGCTTATCGCGAGGAAACGCTGAAGCGGCTGGAGGACGAGCATCGCGAATTCCTCGACTTCCTGCAGAAGCTGCGCGAAGCCAAGGACAAGGCCGAGTTCGACCAGTTCATGCAGGGCCGCAGCCAGCCGCAGCCCCCCGCGCCGCAGGCGTGAACCGGCGCAGGCGTGATGCGAACGTGATGCGAAAAGGGCCGGGGATCACCCGGCCCTTGGTCAATAGGAATACTCGGCGTAGATGCGGCTGAGATCGCCCGCCCATTCGCCGTGATATTTTTCCAGCAACTCGTCGGCGGGCACCTTGCCCGTCTCGACGCTTTCCCTGAGCGCGTTCAGGAAATGCGTCTCGTCCGGCACCAGTCCGCCCGAGCCGGTGCGGGCCCGCGCCTTCAGCCCGGCTTCCGAGATCGCCAGCACCTCGCGCGCCAGGTCGCGCATCTTCACGCCGTTCACCTCGGCATCCAGCGCCTTGAGCCCGGCGCCGCGCCGCCAGGCCTCGCGCGTCTCGGCGTCCCAGCCCTTGACCAGATCCCAGGCCGCGTCCAGCGCCGACTGGTCATAGACCAGCCCCACCCAGAGCGCCGGCAGGGCGCAAAGCCGCCGCCAGGGGCCGCCGTCGGCGCCGCGCATCTCGATGAATTTCTTGACCCGCGCCTCGGGGAAGACCGTGGTCAGGTGGTCGGCCCAGTCCGACAGCGTCGGGATCTCGCCCGGCAGCGCCGGCAGCTTGCCCTGAAGGAAATCGCGGAAGCTCTGCCCCAGCGCGTCGATGTATTTGCCGTCGCGATAGACGAAATACATCGGCACATCGAGCACGTAATCGACCCAACGCTCATAGCCGAACCCGTCCTCGAAGGCGAAGGGCAGCATGCCGGTGCGCGCCGCGTCGAGATTCTGCCAGATATGCGCGCGCCAGCTTTTCCAGCCGTTCGGCTGGCCGTCGAGGAAGGGCGAATTGGCGAAAAGCGCATTCGCCACCGGCTGCAGGGCCAGCGCCACGCGCAGCTTCTGCACCATGTCGGCTTCGCTGGCGAAGTCGAGGTTCACCTGCACGGTGCAGGTGCGATACATCATCTGCGTGCCCAGCGTGCCCACCCGGCCCATGTAATCGGTCATCAGCCGGTAGCGCCCCTTGGGCATCATCGGCATCTGCTCCTGCGTCCAGATCGGCGCGGCGCCCAGGCCGATGAAGCCGGCGCCCAGTTCGTCGGCGACGGTCTTGACCTCGGCCAGGTGGCTGTTCACCTCGTCGCAGGTCTGGTGGATGGTCTCCAGCGGCGCGCCCGAGAGTTCCAGCTGCCCGCCCGGCTCCAGGCTGACATTGGCGCCGTCCCGCTCCAGCCCGATAATGTTGCCGGCCTCCAGAACCGGGGTCCAGCCGAAGCGGCTCTGCAACCCCTCCAGCATGGCCTTGACCGAGGGCTGGCCGGGCGCGGCCTCATAGGGCAGGGGCATCAGGTCGGCATGGCGATAGCCGAATTTCTCGTGCTCGGTGCCGATGCGCCAGGCGTCGCGCGGTTTTTCGCCCGCGGCGAGATACTCGGCCAGTTGTTCGGGACGCTCGATCGGGCCGCCGCCCTGTTGGGGAATGGACATCGGTGGCCTTTCGTTTGCCTTGCGTGCCACAGGTGGCAAGCGCGGCGCGTCAAGTCAAGCGGGCGCGAACCGGCCTCGTCCAAACGGTCTGGATCGCGGGCGCATCCGGCGCCAGCGCCGAGGCGAGGCGCCCCATCTCGATCCCCGGCAGGGTGGCGAAGGCACCGGCCAGATGCTCGGCCCCCGCCGCATCGACGGGGATCAGCAGCGCCTGGCCGTCGCCGCTTTTCAGCCGCCAGTGCCGGCGGCCGTTCAGCCGCATCAGCCGGATCTCGGCCAGCTCGCGCAGCGCGATCTCGCCGCCCAGCAGCCGGCTGGGCGACAGGTAGCGGATCGCGCCCTCGTCCAGCTCGACCATGCCGGGGCCGAGCGTGTCGTGGTGGAAGCGCATCCGCCGCCGCGCGTCCAGCGCCCAAAGCGCCGAGGCCGCGGCAATGACCGCGCCGATGGGCCACAGGATCCAGCCGCCCAGCGAGAACACCCACAGCCCGAACCCGGTCGCGGCCAGCGCGGCGCCGGTTTCGGCCCAGGGGCGCAGCTTCTCGGCCAGTTCCGGGCGGATCATCAAAGCTCCAGCGCCATGTCGCGATGCGGGATGCCGGCGTCGTCGTATTCGGGGCCGTAGGCGGCAAAGCCCAGCTTCTCGTAAAAGCCGATGGCATGGGTCTGGGCGCCCAGCTTGGCGCGGGTGACGCCGGGCAGGGCGCGCAGCTCGTCCAGCGCCGCGCGGATCAGTGCCGCGCCGGTCCCGGTGCCGCGCGCCGATTTCAGCACCGCGACGCGGCCGATCTTGCCGGTCGCGCCCTCGACCAGGATGCGGGCGGTGCCCAGGGCCCGGCCGCTGTCATCCCGCGCCAGCAGGTGGATCGCCGCGCCGTCGCGGCCGTCCCATTCCTCGGCCTCGGGGACGTTCTGCTCGACGATGAAGACCTCGCGGCGGATGGCGCGGCAGGTGTCGAGGTCGGTGGTCTTCTCGATCATGCGAAATAACGCTCCAGGATGCGGCGATAGATGCGGGCAAGCTGGCGGACCTGCTCGGCCGGCACGCGCTCGTCCACCTGATGCATGAAATGCCCGACCAGCCCGAATTCAAGCACCGGGCAATGATCCTTGACGAAACGCGCATCCGAGGTGCCGCCCGAGGTCGAGAGCACGGGGATCAGCCCGGTCTCCTCCTGCACCACCTCGGCGACCAGATCGACGAAGGGGCCGGGCCGGGTCAGGAAGCTTTCGCCCGACACATCGGTCGAGATGGCGAAATCCACCCTGGTCTCGGCCGAGATCGCCGCCGCGCGGGCGCGGATCATCCGGTCGAGGCTCTCCGAGCTATGGGCGTCGTTGAAGCGGATGTTGATCACCGCCCGCGCCCGTTCCGGGATCACGTTCGAGGCCGGGTTGCCGCAATCGACCGTCGTCACCTGCAATCCCGAGGGATCGAAATGCTCGGTCCCCTCGTCCAGCGGCGCGTCGGTCAGCTCGTGCAGCAGCCGCAGCAGCGCGTGGATCGGGTTGCGGGCGCGATGCGGATAGGCGGCGTGGCCCTGGATGCCGTGCGCCTCGATCTGCAAGGTCATCGATCCGCGGCGGCCGATCTTGATCATCTCGCCCAAGCGGTCGGGGTTCGAGGGCTCGCCGACGATGCAGACATCCATCCGCTCGCCCCGCGCCGCCATCCAGTCGAGCAGCGCGCGGGTGCCGTGCTTGCCGGGTCCCTCCTCGTCGCCGGTGATGGCCAGGATCACCGCGCCGTCCGGCGGCGGCGTCTCGGTCACGAAACCGATGGCGGCGGCGGCGAAGGCGGCGACGCCGGATTTCATGTCGGTGGCGCCACGGCCCCAGATCCAGCCGTCCTGCTCGTGCCCGGAAAAGGGCGGATGCGTCCAGCTGGCCGGATCGCCGGGCGGCACCACGTCGGTATGGCCGTTGAAGCCGAAGCTGCGCGCGCCCCTTGCCCCCCAGCGCGCGAACAGGTTCGGCACTCCCTCGCGGTCGACGCGGTGGCATTCGAAACCCGCCGCGCCCAGCACGGTCATCAGCAGGCTCAATGCGCCGCCCTCGTCGGGCGTGACCGAGGCGCAGCGGATCAGCCTTGCGGTCAGTTGGGCGGGGTCGGGGATCAGGGTCATGGCGGGCCTTTCGCTTTTGCCCTGTGGTTACACCGCCGGACCCGCAAGCTCCAGCGCGCGGCGCAGCAGGTTGGCGCCGGTCAGCGCCAGCAGGATCAGCGTCCAGCGCCGGAACCGCGCCGCGTCCAGCCGGTCATGCGCCAGATAGCCCAGCCCCATGCCGACCAGCGCCGGGACGACGAGGATCGCGGAAAACGGCAGGGTCTGAGCGTTCAGCAGCCCCGATTGCAGATGTGAGACGGTCAGCACCGCCGCGCCCAGGAAGAACACCACCCCCTGCACCCGCATCTGTTCCTGCTTGGGCGCATGCAGCGACAGCAGCAGCACCAGCAGCGGCGGCCCCCAGATGCCCGAGATGCCGCCGATCAGCCCGCCGACGACCCCGGTCGCGATCTCCATGCGCCGGCGGTGATGCACCGGCAGGACCAGTCTGCGGCCCAGGATCTGCCACAGCGCGAAACCCGAGATCGGCAGGCCGATGATGGCATACATCAGCCATTGCGGCACCCGCGGGGCAAAGAAGGCGCTGACCGGGATGAATAGCACCACCATGCCGATATGCCAGCGATAGGCCCAGCTTGCCTGCCAGGCCGGCCGCCAGCCGCCGCGCAGCGCCTGGCGGATATTGGTGACCAGCACCGGCAGGATCACCGCCGCCACCGCCTGCTGCGCGGTCAGGAAGGACCCCAGCGCCGCCAGCATGATCATCGGCATGGCAAAGCCGATGGCGCCCTTCACGAAGCCGGAAAACAGCGTGATCGCGATGGCGGTCCAGAAATGGAAGGGGTCGAGGCCGAACATGGCCGCAGGTTGCTGCGCCGCGCTGCCCGCCGCAAGGGCCGTTCTTGCGCAATCTGCGGGACATTTTAGTTCGCGTTTCGTCTGGATTGCGCATGATAGTTGCGCTGCGGTTGCGAAACGGCTAGTCATGCTGCAACGCCGCACAAGGAGTCTGCCATGAAGGACATGCCCCCGATGCCCCCGATGCCAGCCGATACGCCCTCCGCCCTGCTGGCGCTTGCCGCCGCGGCCCTGCCGGAGCTTGAAACCCTGCAATCGCGCGCCACCGAGGCGCTGCGCGCGCTGGTCGCCCCCTCGGGCAAGCCGCAGCCGGCCTTGCTGGAACAGCATCAGCATGCCGCCCATGCGCTGTCCTGGCTTGCCACCTATGTCGAATCGATTCGCCAGCTGACCGGCTGGGCGGCGCGGCTGGCCGAGGCGGGCAGCCTGGGCCGGACCGAGGCGCTGATCCTGCAGATCGGCCTGGGCGAATACCTGACCCAGATCGCCGGCGGCATCCCGATGAGCCAGACGGAATTCGCCCGGCTTGCGGACCTCGGGATCGACTGGCAGCCGGACGAGGCGGCGGCGGGGCTGATGCGCGGCAACACCGCGCCGGCACGGGCCGAGCTGGCGCGGCTGATGCAGGACAACCAAGGCCGCGCCACCTTCGGGGCCACCGGGCTGGACGAGGACCTGGAGATGATCCGCGACCAGTTCCGCCGCTATGCCGAGGAGCGGGTGATCCCCAACGCCCATGAATGGCACCTCAAGGACCAGCTGATCCCGATGGAGATCATCGAGGAACTGGCCGAGCTCGGCGTCTTCGGCCTGACCATCCCCGAGGAATTCGGGGGCTTGGGCCTCTCGAAAGCCTCGATGGTGGTGGTGACCGAAGAGCTGTCGCGCGGCTATATCGGCGTGGGCAGCCTTGGAACCCGCAGCGAGATCGCGGCCGAGCTGATCCTCTGCGGCGGCACCGAGGAGCAGAAGGCGAAATGGCTGCCGGGCCTCGCCTCGGGTCAGATCCTGTCGACGGCGGTCTTTACCGAGCCGAATACCGGCAGCGACCTCGGGTCGCTGCGCACCCGCGCGGTGAAGGACGGCGACGACTGGGTGGTCACCGGCAACAAGACCTGGATCACCCATGCGCAGCGCACGCATGTCATGACGCTCCTGGCCCGCACCGACCCCGAGACCACCGACTGGCGCGGCCTGTCGATGTTCCTGGCCGAAAAGACCCCGGGCACCGACGACGATCCCTTCCCGACCCCCGGCATGACCGGCGGCGAGATCGAGGTCCTGGGCTATCGCGGCATGAAGGAATACGAGCTCGGCTTCGACGGCTTCCGCGTCAAGGGCGAGAACCTGTTGGGCGGCGAGCCGGGGCGCGGCTTCAAGCAGCTGATGGAGACCTTCGAATCCGCGCGCATCCAGACCGCCGCCCGCGCCGTGGGCGTGGCGCAATCGGCGGCCGAGATCGGCATGCGCTATGCCATCGACCGCAAGCAGTTCGGCAAGTCGCTGATCGAATTCCCGCGCGTTGCCGACAAGCTCGCCATGATGGCGGTCGAGATCATGATCGCCCGGCAGCTGACCTATTTCAGCGCCTGGGAAAAGGACCACGGCCGGCGCTGCGACCTGGAGGCCGGGATGGCCAAGCTTCTGGGCGCCCGCGTCGCATGGGCGGCGGCGGACAATGCCTTGCAGATCCACGGCGGCAACGGTTTCGCGCTGGAATACGCCATCAGCCGCGTGCTGTGCGATGCGCGCATCCTCAACATTTTCGAGGGCGCGGCCGAGATCCAGGCCCAGGTGATCGCGCGCAGGCTGCTGGACTGACCGCGACGGCCCCGCTCTGCGGCGGGACGGCTGTCCCTGCCGCCGGCCGGGCAGGGCGCGCTGCCGGCGCGCGGGTTCAGGACCGGCCGCTGCCGCGGTCGTCCCGCCGTCCCCGGCGCCAGGCCCAGAAAAGCCAGCCGGCCCATAGCGCCGCCAGCGAGAACCAGGTCAGCGCATAGCCCAGATGGCTGTTGCGGAAACGGATCACGGTCAGCCCGCCGATCGGCTGCGCGCCGTCGCCCTGGGCATCGGCGTCGAGGAACCAGGGCGCCACCGGGCCCAACCCCTGCGCCGCGGCGATGGCGGCCGTGTCGCGGGAATACCAGCGCCCGGTCTCGGGGTCGTTGCCGCGCAGGAAGGCGCCGCCGGGCTGGCTCATGCGCAGAAGGCCCGTCACCGTCACCTCGCCGCCCGGCAGGGGGCGGTCGTCGCGGGCGGCATCCGCGACGAAGCCGCGATTGACCAGCACGGTCCAGCCCTGCGCGGTCTGCATCGGCGTCATCACCCAGAAGCCCGGCCCGCGTTCCGTCACCGCCTTGACCAGCGTGTCGCTGTCCGCGCGAAAGGTTCCCGTCACCGCGATGCGGCGATATTCCGCATCGCGCGCGTCCATCCCCGCCCATTCTGAAGGTCCCGGGGCGGGTGCGGGCGGCTCGGCCAGACGCGCCTCGACCCGGGCGATCAGGTCGGTCTTCCAGGCCAGCCGCTGCACCTGCCAGACCCCCAGCGCCATCAGCGCCAGGAACACCGCCAGCGCCCCGGCCGGCGCCGCCAGCCGGCGCAGGGTCACGAACCGAAGCCCTGCATCAGCTCATGGTCCATCTGCGGCATCATGTTGGTGTTCATGTGATACATGACCCAGAGCGAGCCGGCCAGCAGGATGACCACCACCACCACGGTGAAGATGGTCGAGAGCATGGTCCAGCCCTCTTCCTGCCTGCCGTTCATGTGCAGGAAATAGACCATGTGGACCAGGATCTGCACCACGGCGAAGCCGATCACCGTGACAGCGGTCAGCGCCCGGCTTTCGAAGCCGCCGGCCATGACCAGGCCGAAGGGGATCGCGGTCAGGATCACCGAGAGCAGGAACCCCTTGAGGTAAGAGGCATAGCTGCCATGGTCGTGGCCGTGATCGTCGTGATGCGCATGAGCGTGTTCGGCGGACATCAGATCATCCCCAGCAGATAGACGAAGGTGAAGACGCCGATCCAGATGACGTCGAGGAAGTGCCAGAACATCGACAGGCAGACCATGCGGCGCTGGTTCGCCGGGATCAGCCCGGTGCGGGTGATCTGCACCATCAGCGTCACCAGCCAGATCGAGCCGAAGGTGACGTGCAGCCCATGCGTGCCGACCAGCGTGAAGAAGGCCGACAGGAACCCGGACCGCTGCGGCCCGGCGCCGATATGGATCAGGTGGTGGAACTCGTAAAGCTCGATGCCCAGGAAGCACAGGCCGAAGAACAGCGTCACCGCCAGCCAGCGCAGCGTGCCGCGCTGGTCGCCCTTGCCCATGGCCAGCATGGCGAAGCCGAAGGTGATCGAGGACAGCAGCAGCATGGCGGTGTTGACCGCCACCAGCTCCAGGTCGAACAGATCCTTCGGTCCCGGCCCGGCGGCGAAGCTGGTGCCCAGCACGCCATAGACCGCGAAGAGCACCGCGAACATCAGGCAGTCGCTCATCAGGTAGACCCAGAAGCCCAGGCTGGTCGAGGCGCCCTCGGGGTGGTGATGGGGCTCAAGCTCCCAGTATTGGCGCATGGTGTCGGTTGTCGCGTGGCTCATCTCTCAAACCCCCTGCGCAAGCTGGCGCGTCCGGGCATCCTCGGTCGCCTCGATCTCCGAGGCGGGGATGTAATAGTCGCGGTCGTAGTTGAAGGTATGGGCGATCCCGACGGCGATGATGCCCAGGAAACTAGCCGCCGCCAGCCACCAGACATACCAGACCAGCGCCATGCCGCAGATGGTCGCCAGCGCGGCCAGGATCACGCCGGTGCCGGTGTTCTTCGGCATGTGGATCGGCATGAAGCCGGCGGTCGGGCGGGCGGCGCCTTGCTGCTTCATCTCCCACCAGCTGTCCAACCCGTGCGAGATCGGGCTGAAGGCGAAGTTGTAGGCCGGGGGCGGCGAGGAGGTCGCCCATTCCAGCGTCCGCCCGTCCCAGGGATCGCCGCTGACGTCGCGATAGTCCGGGCGGTTGCGGCGCAGGATCGAGACGCCGAACTGCACGAACATGGCCGCGATGCCCGCCGCGATCAGCACCGCGCCGAAAGCGGCGATGGCGAACCAGATCCGCAGGTCCGGGTCGTCGAAGACGCGCAGCCGCCGGGTCACGCCCATCAGCCCCAGGATATAGAGCGGCATGAAGGCCACCCAGAAGCCCACGACCCAGAACCAGAACGAGACCTTGCCCCAGAACACGTCCAGCTTGAAGCCGAAGGCCTTCGGCCACCAGAAGTTGATCGCCGCAAACAGGCCGAACAGCACGCCGCCGATGATGACGTTGTGGAAATGCGCGATCAGGAACAGCGAGTTGTGCAGCACGAAGTCGGCAGGCGGCACCGCCAGCAGCACGCCGGTCATGCCGCCCACGACGAAGGTCAGCATGAAGGCCACCGTCCACATCATCGGCAGCTCATAGCGGATGCGGCCGCGATACATGGTGAACAGCCAGTTGAAGAGCTTGGCCCCGGTCGGGATCGAGATGATCATCGTGGTGATCCCGAAGAACGAGTTCACCGACGCGCCCGAGCCCATGGTGAAGAAATGGTGCAGCCAGACCAGATAGCTCAGCACCGTGATGCAGACGGTGGCGTAGACCATCGAGGAATAGCCGAACAGCCGCTTGCCCGAGAAGGTCGAGGTGACTTCCGAAAACACGCCGAACAGCGGCAGGATCAGGATATAGACCTCGGGGTGGCCCCAGATCCAGATGAGGTTGATATACATCATCGGATTGCCGCCAAGGTCGTTGGTGAAGAAATTGGTGCCCACGTAGCGGTCCAGCGTCAGCAGGATCAGCGTCATGGTCAGCACCGGGAACGAGGCGACGATCAGGATGTTGGCGCAGAACGAGGTCCAGGTGAAGATCGGCATCCGCATCATGGTCATGCCCGGCGCCCGCATCTTCAGGATCGTCACCAGCAGGTTGATGCCCGACAGCGTGGTGCCGACGCCGGCGACCTGAAGCCCCCAGATGTAATAGTCCACCCCGACCCAGGGGCTGTAGCCGATGCCCGACAGCGGCGGAAAGGCCAGCCAGCCGGTCTGCGCGAACTCGCCCAGAAACAGCGAGGCCATGGTGATGACCGCACCCCCCACCGTCATCCAGAACGAGAAGTTGTTGAGGAAGGGGAAGGACACGTCGCGCGCGCCGATCTGCAAGGGCACGACATAGTTCATCAGCCCGGTGATGAAGGGCATCGCCACGAAGAAGATCATGATGACGCCATGCGCCGTGAAGATCTGGTCGTAGTGATGCGCGTTCAGGTAGCCCTCGGAGCCGCCGAAGGCCCAGACCTGCTGCAGCCGCATCATGACCGCATCGGCAAAGCCGCGCAGGAACATGATCAGCGCCAGGATGATATACATGATGCCGATCTTCTTGTGGTCGACCGAGGTGAACCACTCGCGCCAGAGCCAGCCCCAGAGCCGGTATCGCGTCAGCGCCGCAAGCAGCGCGATGCCGCCCAGGGCGACGACGACGAAGGTGGCCCAGACGATCGGCTCCTTCGGGATCGCGTCCCAGTTCAGCCGGCCGAGAAGAAAGGTGGTCTCGTTGGAAAAGGTAGCCATGCTTTGCGTCCGATCAGAAGTTCCGCGCCCGGCCCTCGGTCGGGTCCAGCAGCGTGACGGCATTGTCTTGCGAGGGGGCGAAGGGCCCTTTCGGCGGCACCAGCGCATGGCCGCGCAGCGGGGCCGTGTCCAGCGGCGCGCGGGCCAGCTCGGGCGATTGGCCGAACATCCGCGCCGAATCCTCGGGCGTGCAGAACGAGGCGACCTGGAACGGCTCCCAGCCCAGCACCGGCGCGCGGGTGCCGCGGCGCTGATGCTTGTCATAGGTCAGCTGGGTCACGTTCATCGTGCCGGCCAGCCCGGTGCCGCCCTGCGCGTCCAGCGCCATCATCTCGGCCATGCAGATCTTGCCCGGCTCGACGCACATGTTGACGATGCGCTGGAACAGCTGCGGATCGACCTCGGCGAAGGACATCGGCGGCACGTTCTCGCTGGGCGCCTCCAGTTCCAGATAGCGCGGGCGGTCCAGCGTGCCGCCCGAGGCCCGCACCTTCTCGACCCAGGCGTCGAATCCCGCCTCGTCGGTGGCCAGTGCCTTGAAATGCATGCCCGAAAAGCCGTGCCCCGAGTAATGCGAGGCGATGCCCTTGTATTCGCCGGGATGGTTGAAGACGCCGTTCAGCTTGGTCTCCATCCCCGGCATGGCATAGATCATCCCGGCCATCGCCGGAATGTAGAAGGCGTTCATCACCGAGGTCGAGGTCAGGGTGAACGCGACCGGGCGATCCACCGGCACCGCCATCTCGTTGACCGAGGCGATGCCCTGCTCGGGATAGATGAACAGCCATTTCCAGTCCATCGCCACCACCTGCACCGGCAGCGGCTCATGCGCCTCGGTCACCGGCCGGTCAGAGGCGATGCGGTCCAGCGGCCGGTAGGGGTCCAGAAGATGGGTGCCGACCCAGGTCAGCGCGCCCAGGGTGATGATGATCAGCAGCGGCGCCGCCCAGATGACGAATTCCAGCTTGGTCGAATGGTCCCAGTCCGGGCGGTAGACCGCGTCCCTGTTCCTTTCGCGATAGCGGCGGGCGAAGACCACGGTCAGCACCATCACCGGCACGATGATCAGCAGCATCAGCAGGGTCGAGATCACCAGAAGGTCGCGCTGGCGCGCGGCGATGTCGCCTGCCGGGGCCAGGACCTCGGCCTTGCAGGCGGCAAGGGGAAGCAGAAGGGCAAGCCATGGCAGGCGGGCGAATGTTCGTTTATGGGTCATGGAACGATCCGAGGTCCGTGAAGCGTCGAGGCAGACGGCGGGAAAGGGGGCCGAGTCGCGGATGCGCGGCACGATATCAGGTTAGTTACCTTGACCTGGATCAAATCGGTATGCGACGATTTGCCGTATGCTTTTTGCCCCCCGCTTGCGGCAGCAATAGGGGCGGAAACGCCGCGGCGGGCTTGGTCCATGCGCGGTGCGGATCTGGATCGGATCGGATTCTTCGGGAACATGAGCACAACCTCCTCCATGCCCGCCGGGCAAGCCGCGCAATCGCCCGCCTCGCCGGGGCGTCACAAGGTCTCGCCCTCGGATATCGCCGTGGGCGTCATCATCGGGCGCACCTCGGAATTCTTCGATTTCTTCGTCTTCGCCATCGCCTCGGTGATCGTCTTTCCGCAGCGGATCTTTCCCTTCACCGATCCGCTGACCGGGACGCTGTTGTCCTTCGCGCTGCTGGCGCTGGCCTTCGTCGCCCGGCCGCTGGGCAGCGCGCTGTTCATGAGCATCGACCGCCGCCACGGCCGCGTCACCAAGCTGACCGCGGCGCTGTTCCTGATGGGGACCGCCACCGTGGCCATGGGCCTGATCCCCAGCTACGAGAATGTCGGCGGCTGGGCCGTGATCATCCTGGCCGTGCTGCGCATCGCGCAGGGCCTGGCGCTGGGAGGGGCCTGGGACGGCATGCCCGCGCTTCTGGCGCTGACCGCGCCGCGCAGCCGCCGCGGCTTTTACGCCATGGTGCCGCAGCTGGGCGCGCCGATCGGGCTGATCGTCGCCACGCTGCTTTTCGCCTATCTGGCGGCCAACCTGACGGCGCAGGACTTCCTGGACTGGGGCTGGCGCTATCCGTTCTTCGTCGCCTTCTCGGTCAATGTCGTGGCGCTGTTCGCGCGGCTGCGCATCGTCGCCACCGAGGAATTCGCCGAGCTCTTCGAATCGCGCGAGCTGCAGCCGACCCGCATCGGCAGGACCCTGCGCGAGGATGGCGGCGCCATCCTGCTCGGCATCTTCGTGCCGCTGGCCAGCTTTGCCATGTTCCACATGGTCACGGTCTATCCGCTGTCCTGGATCTTTCTTTACACCAACGAGACGCTGCTGAGCTTCCTGATCATCGAGGCCGTGGCCGCGACCGGCGGCATCGCCGCCATCCTGCTGTCGGGCTGGCTGGCCGACCGCATCGGCCGGCGGCGCCTGCTGCTGATCGGGGCGCTGCTGATCGGCGGCTTCGCCGTGCTGGCGCCGCTGCTGCTGTCGGCGGGCAAGACCGGCGAGGTGGTCTACATGATCGTCGGCTTCTTCATCCTGGGCCTCAGCTTCGGGCAAAGCTCGGGCGCGGTCGCCTCGCTGTTCGAGGCGCGCAACCGCTATACCGGCTCGGCCATCGTCTCGGACCTGGCCTGGATGTTCGGCGCCGGCTTCGCGCCGCTGACGGCGCTGCTGCTCTCGACCTGGCTGGGCCTGCCGGCGGCGGGGCTGTATCTGCTGTCCGGCGCGGTCTGCTCGACCATCGCCATCCTGCTGTCGGGCCGGCTGGATTTCCGCGACGCCGGAACCTGAGATCCGGCGGGCGGAGCCGGCGCCCCCTTATCCCGCCATCTCGCGCAGCGCATCGCCGATGCGGCGGATGCCCTCGGGGATGCGCTCGGCCGAGATCGAGGAATAGGCGAGGCGATAGAAGCCGCTGCCGCGACCGGGAGAGGCGAAGAACGGCGCTCCCGGCTCGATCAGCACCTCGCGCGCCTTGAGCCGGGCCGCAAGCGCGGCCGAATCCACCCCCTCGGGCGTCGCCAGCCAGAAACTCGACCCGCCGGTCGCCCCGGGCGAGGCGAGGCGCAGCCCCTCGCGCGCGATGGCGGCCAGCATCACCTCGCGCCGCCGGGCATAGGCGCGGCGCATGCGGTTGGCCTGCGCGTCGTAATGGCCCAGCGACAGGAAATGCGCCAGCGTGCGCTGCATGTGGCCGGGCGGGTGGCGCAGCACCATGCCGCGCAGCGCCCGCGCCTCGGCGATGAAACGGGGATCGGCCACGACATAGCCCAGCCGCACGCCCGGAAACACCGATTTCGAGAAGGAGCCGATATAGATCACCGCCCCGGCCCGGTCGATGGCCTTGAGCGCGGGCGAAGGCGCACCGGCGAAGGACATTTCGAATTCGTAATCGTCCTCGACCACCGCGAAGCCCTGCGCCTGGGCGCGGGCCAGCAGTTCCTTGCGCCGGGCCAGCGGCATGGTGGAATTGGTCGGGCATTGGTGGCTGGCGGTGGTGAAGACCGCGGCGATGCCGGGCGGGATGGCGTCGGGCGGCAGGCCGCGCGCATCGACCGGGACCGGCAGGATGCGGGCGCGGCTGGCCAGCAGGATCTCGCGCTGGCCGGGATAGGAGGGATCCTCGACCGCGCAGGAGGTGCCGGGGCGCAAGAGCAGCTGCGCCACCAGCCACAGCGCGTTCTGCGCCCCCATGGTCAGCAGGATCTCGTCGCGCCCGGCGCTGATGCCGCGCCGGGGCAGGATCTGGCGGGCGATGTGATCGACCAGCTCCGGGTCGTCGGCATCGTAGAGATCGCCGGTGACGGAATCGAATTCGCGCCGGCCCAAGGTGCGCATGGCGCAGTCGCGCCAGGCGGCATGGTCGACCAGCGCCGGATCGGCCTGGCCATAGACGAAGGGATAGGCGAAGCGGCGCCAGTCGCGCTCGCGATCCGTGCGGGCCGCGCGGGCGAAACGGCCTTCCAGCTGGCTGTCCCAGTCGAAGCGCGGCGTGTCCGGGGCGGGGGGCTCGGCCTCCAGCCGCCGCTCGATGCCGTCCGAGATGTAATGGCCCGAACGGTCGCGGCTGGCCAGGTAATCGGTCGAGACGAGTTCCGCGAAGGCCTGCGCCACCGTCACCCGCGCCACGCCCAGATGCCGGGCCAGCGCCCGGGTCGAGGGCAGTTTCTCGCCCGCGCGGAAGCGGCCGGCGGTTACCGCGGCGATGATCTGGCGGCGCAGCTGCACCTGCAGGGGCAGGCCGGCGGCGTGGTCCAGGAAGAAGGCGTCGGGGGGAATCGGCATGGGGTGATCCGCGGCGGCTGACGGGGTCCATCAGTTCCCCGAATGCCGCCGCGGATCAAGGGTCAGGCAAAGACCTTGGTCAGGGCGTTGTCGATGGCATCGGTGATGCGGTCGATGTCGTCGGCCGTGGCGATCAGCGCCGGCGACAGGCAAAGCGTGTTGTTGAAGCCGGGCAGCGAGCGGTTGGTCGCGCCGATGATGACGCCCTGCGCAAGGCAGTCAGCCACGACGGCCTGCACCTTCTTCTCGTCCATCGGCTCTTTCGTGGCGCGGTCCGCGACCAGTTCGGCGCCGCAGAACAGGCCCTTGCCGCGCACGTCGCCGATGACCTTGTGCTTTTCCATCAGCGCGTTGAGGTTCGCCAGCGTCCTTTCGCCCATGGCGACGGTGTTGTCGAGCAGGCCCTCGTCCTCGATGATGCGCATGTTCTCGATCGCCGCCACCGGCCCCGAGGTGCAGCCGCCGAAGGTCGAGATGTCGCGGAAGAAGCTCATGCCGTCCTCGGGCGCGTCCTTGAACATCTCGAAGACGCGTTCGGTGGTGACGGTGCAGGAGATCGCGGCATAGCCCGAGGCGAGGCCCTTGGCCATGGTGACGAAATCCGGCTCGATCCCGTATTGCTGATAGCCGAACCAGGTGCCGGTGCGGCCAAGCCCGCAGACCACCTCGTCGATATGCAGCAGGATGTCGTATTTGCGGCAGATCTCCTGCACGCGCTGCCAATAGCCTTCGGGCGGGGTGATGACGCCGCCGCCCGCCGTCACCGGCTCCAGCACGAGGCAACCCACGGTATCGGGGCCCTCGCGCAGGATCACCTCCTCGATGGCGTCGGCGGCGCGCTCGCCATAGTTTTCCACGTCCCATTGCTTGCGGTATTCAAGGCAATGCGGCACGCGCACGAAGCCGTCGGGGAAGGGGCCGTAGGCGATGGCGCGCTGGTCCTGGCCGCTGGTCGCCAGCGTGGCGATGGTGGTGCCGTGATAGTCGCGGTCGCGATAGAGGATCTTCCATTTCTTGCCGCCATGGTGGCGCGCCGCGATCTGGCGCACCATCTTGTAGACCTTCTCGTTCGCCTCGGAGCCCGAGTTCGAGTAATAGACCCGGCTCATGCCCGGCATCTTCTCGATCAGCTTTCGGGCGAAGACGGCGCCCGGCACGGTGCCGGCGGCGCCGGCATAGTAGTTCAGCTTGACCAGCTGGTCGCGGATCGCATCGGCGATGCTTTCGCGGCCATAGCCCACGTTCACGGTCCAGACGCCGCCCGAGACGGCATCGAGGAATTCGCGCCCGGTGGCGTCCCACAGCCGCATGCCCTTGCCCTCGACGAAGACGCGCGGGTCGATGGTCTCATACTGCTTGTGCTGGCTGAGGTGGTGCCAGACATGGGCGCGGTCGGCGGCGACCACATGCGACATGTCGTTGGGGTTCAGATCGAGCGTCATGGCCGGACTCCTGCGCAAAGGGGTTTTCTCCTGACTGCGCCCGAACGCGGCAAAGCGATAGAGCCAGATTGTGCCAATACATGGGGCCAGTTTGGCGGGCCAGGGCCGAATCGGATCCGGTGGCATGCCCTTGTCGCGCATTTCTACGCGGCCGCTTTTGCGGATGCGAAAGTATTGCTGCGTCGCAGAAACAGTTAATAGATTGATTTAAAATTGAAATATTTAGAGCGCAAGGCGAGACCGCTTATAGACAGATAATCATATCTATCCGTATAGTTTTGAAAGTTGCCTCCCAAGAACCAATGCAACGCCAACAACAGGGTTTGCTCATGCTCAATCGTCGCCGTTTCCTGACCACATCCACGCTGGCCGCGGCCTCGCTCGCCGCGCCGGGGCTTGTCACCCGCGCCCTTGCCCAGGGCGAGGCGCTGAAGATCGGCGTGCCGGTGCCGATCTCGGGCGCTTTCGCCGCCAACGGCAAATTCGCCACCATCGGCGCGGTGATGGCCGCCGAAGAGGTCGCGGCCGCGCATGGCGTGCAGGTCTCGACCCTCGACCTCGATACCGAGGGCAAGCCCGCGACCGCAGTGCGCAAGGTGCAGGATGCGCTGGCGCAGGACGGGGTGAAGCTGTTCGCGGGCGGGATCCTCTCGTCGGAATCGCTGGCCATGGGCAAGGAGGTCGAGCGCGGCGGCGGCGCCTTCATGACCACTGCCGGCGCCGACGAGATCACCGGCGTCGATTGCAACAAGGCCACTTTCCGCTGGTCGGTGCCGACCTATGGCGCCATCAACGAAACCGTGCGCCCGATCATCGACGCGCTGCCCGATGCCAAGAAATGGTATACGATCACCCCGCAATATGTCTTTGGCGACGGGCTGCTGAACGCCGCCAAGGATGTGTTCGCGGAAAAGGGCATCGAGCATGTCGGCAACAGCTATCATTCGCTGACCGACAAGGAATTTTCCGGCTACCTGACCAATGCCATCGCCGCGCAGCCCGACGTGCTCTTGCTGCTGAACTTCGGCGCGCAAAGCTCGGACACGCTGCGGCAGGCGGTCAGCTTCGGGCTGAAGCAGCGCATGACCATCGTCGTCGCCTGGGCCTCGGGGCTGGAGCAGTTCGAGGCGCTGGGGCCGGAGATCTGCGAAGGCGTCTATTTCGGCGCGCAATACTGGCACGGCGCCGATTCGGCGCTGAACCGCGAGCTGGTCGCCAAGGTGCAGGAAAAGCACGGCTTCAACCCGAACTATTCCTTTGCCGGTTCCTATATCTGCGCGAAACTGCTGCTGGAGGCGGCGGTCAAGGCCGGCTCGCCGGATGGGGCGGGCGTCGCCGCGGCGCTGAACGGGCTGAAATACCAGGGCCTGACCGGCGAGGAAGAGATCCGCGCCGCCGACCATCAGGTCATCAAGGACTACTACCTGCTCAAGGGCAAGGCCAAGGCCGACATGGCCGACAAGGACGATTACGCCGAGATCATCAGCGCCGGCAAATCCTTCCTTGCGCCCGAGGATGCCGGCTGCGCCATGCCCGCCTGATTCCCCGCCTCCCCGCGCGATTGCGGTCGCGCGGGACCTTTTCGCCCGGTTTCAGGGAGAAGCCCGTGATCTACCTTTTCCAGGTTCTGAACGGCATCGGTCTGGGGATGCTGTATTTCCTGCTCGCCGTCGGCCTCAGCGTCATCTTCGGCCTGTTGCAGTTCGTGAACTTCGCACATGGCGCCTTCTACCTGCTGGGCGCCTATCTGACCTATGACCTGACCATGCGCGGCTTCAGCTTCTGGGCCGCCATGCCGCTGGCCACGCTGATCGTCGCCGGCATCGCCGCGCTGATCGAGGCGGTGCTGCTGCATCGCATCTACAAGCTGCCGCATACCTTCCACATCCTGGTGACGGTCGGCCTGGCGCTGGTCGTGCAGGAACTGGTCATCATCGCCTGGGGGCCGCTGGGCGGCTCGGTGCCGGCGCCCGAGGGGCTGCAGGGCGTCGTGATCCTGGGCGATTTCATCTATCCGCAATACCGCCTCTTCACCATCGGCTTCACCGCCGTTCTGGCCGGGCTGCTGTGGTGGCTGCTGGAGGGCACGCGGCTGGGCGCCATCGTGCGCGGCGGGTCCGAGTCGCCGGCGAACATGGCGCTGCTGGGCTACAACACGCTGCGCATCAACACCGCCGTCTTCGGTTTCGGCGCCGGGCTGGCCGGGCTTGCGGGTGCGCTGGCCGCGCCGATCCGCGGCGTCGAGCCCTTCATGGGGATCGAGGCGCTGTCGGTGGCCTTCGTCGTCGTCGTGATCGGCGGCATGGGCAGCTATACCGGCGCGCTGGTCGCGGGCCTGCTGGTCGGGGTGGTGCAAAGCGTCATGACCACGCTGTGGCCGGAAGGCGCGCGGCTGATGATCTATGTCGGCATGGCGCTGGTCATCGCGCTGATGCCCCGTGGCCTGTTGGGGAGGGCATGAGCATGAACCCGCTGGACAAACCCTATGCGCAGCTGGCGCTGGCGCTGCTGACCGTGCTGGTCCTGCCGCTGTTCCTGAAATCCGGGGTCCTCGCGACCGAGATCCTGATCTTCGCCATGGTCGTCGCGGCCTGCAACCTGCTGCTGGGCTATACGGGCCTGCTGTCCTTCGGGCAGGGCATCTTCTTCGGCATCGGCACCTATGTCGCGGGCATCTGCCTGACGCGCTGGCAGGTCCCGGTGCCCCTGGTGCTGGCCGGCGCGGCGGTGCTGGGCGCGGCCACGGCCACGCTGGTCGGCTGGCTGTCGATCCGCCGGCAGGGGGTCTATTTCGTCATGCTGACGCTGGCCTTTTCGCAGCTGTTCTATTTCGTCGCCTATACGTTCAGCGGCGTGACCGGCGGCGACAACGGCCTGCTGGGCGTGCCGCGCCCCTCGGTCGGCGGCACGGCGCTGAACGCGCCCTGGTCCTATTACACCTTCGTCGCGATCTGCTTCGTGGCGGTCTTTGCGATCCTGGTCATGGTCACGCAATCGACCTTCGGCCGCACCCTGCTGGCGATCCGCGAGAACGAGGGGCGGGCGGCCGCCATCGGCTTCCCGACCAAGCTGTTCAAGCTTGAGGCTTTCGCGATCTCGGGCGCGGTCACGGCCTTCGGCGGCGCGCTCCATGCCATGCTGATCGGCGTCGCGCCCTTGTCCAACATCGAATACCACACCAGCGAGCTGATCCTGATCATGACCATCATCGGCGGCAGTTCCAGCCTCTTCGGCTCGGTGCTGGGGGCGGGGTTCTACCTGCTGCTGGCCGATGCGCTGTCCACCGTCTGGCCGCGCTGGCTGCTGCTTCTGGGCCTGGTGCTGGTCACGGTGGCGCTGTTCCTGCAACGCGGGCTCTGGGGGCTGGTCGAGCGGGGCTACGACCTGGCCTTCCGCCGCGAGCGCGCGCCCGAAACCCCGGCCGAGGAGCATTGAGATGACCGACATCGCCTTGCAGACCCGCGGCCTTGGGGTCAAATACGGCAATTTCCACGCGCTGGCCGAGGTGGACCTGCAGATCCGCCGCAACTCGGTCCATTCCATCATCGGGCCGAACGGGGCGGGAAAGACCACGCTGTTCCACGCGCTGACCGGGCGGGTGCGGGCCTCCTCGGGCCGGATCGAGCTGGACGGGCGCGACATCACCGACAGCTCGGACGACGACCGGGTGCGGCTGGGGATCGCGCGTTCGTTTCAGGTCACAAGCCTCTTTCCCAACCTGGCCCTGCGCGAGAACCTGCGCCTTGCCGCCCAGGGCCGGACGCCCTGGCAGGCGCTGGCGCCCTGGCGGCGGGCGGAAGCCAATGCCGAGGCGCTGGCCATCGCCGATGAGGTGATCGAGCGTCTGGCGCTTGCCCCCGTGGCAGGCCGGCTGGCGGGCGAGCTGTCGCATGGCCAGCAGCGCCGGCTGGAGGTCGGCATGGCCATGGTGGCGCGCCCGCGCGTCATCCTGCTGGACGAGCCGACCTCCGGCATGGGCATCGACGATATCGAGGCGATGAAGCAGCTGATCCGCGACCTCGGCCGCGACCATACCGTGCTGTTCATCGAGCATAACATGGGCATCGTGATGAACATCTCGGACATGGTCACGGTGATGCGGCTGGGCCGCAAGCTGGTCGAGGGCACGCCCGCGCAGGTCCGCGACGACCCCGAGGTGCAGCGCGCCTATCTGGGCAACATGATTACGGGGGACATCGCATGACCGCCGCGCTGAAACTGACCGACCTGCACGCCTATTATGGCAAGAGCCACATCCTGCAGGGCGTCACGCTGGAGGTCGGGCCGGGCGAGATCGTCACCCTGCTGGGCCGCAACGGCGCCGGCAAAAGCACGACGCTGAAAACCGCCGTGGGCCTGATCGCGCCGCGTCAGGGGCGCGTCGAACTGGCCGGCCGCGACGTCACCGGCCAGCCGGCGCATCGCATCGCCGCGGCCGGGCTGTCGCTGGTGCCCGAGGATCGCGGCATCTTCCAGCTGCTGACCGTCGAGGAGAACCTGCGCATCGCCGAAAGGCGCGGCTCGCCTTGGGCGCTGGCCGACATCTATCGCATCTTCCCGCGGCTGGAAGAGCGCAGGAAGAACGGCGGCGGCCAGCTTTCGGGAGGCGAGCAGCAGATGCTCTCGATCGCCCGGGCGCTGCTCAATGGCCCCAAGGTGCTGATGCTGGACGAGCCGGTCGAGGGCCTCGCCCCGATCATCGTCGAGGAGATCGTCGCCCAGATCCGCCTGATCCGCAAGGCCGGCGTGCCGATCCTGCTGGTCGAGCAGAACCTCGCCGTCTGCAGCCAGCTTGCCGACCGGCATTACATCCTGGAACTGGGCCGCATCGTGCATTGCGCCACGGCCGGGCAGTTCCGCAGCGACCCCGAGACCATCGACCGCTATCTGGGCGTCAAGGCGTAAGGAAAACCCATGTCCAACCTGAATATAGACGCTGCCCGGCTGTGGGACAGCCTGATGGAGACGGCGCAGATCGGGGCCACGCCCGACGGCGGCATCGCCCGGCTGACGCTTTCGGACGAGGATCGCCGCGTGCGCGACTGGCTGCGCGCCCAATGCGACGCGCTGGGGCTGGAGATGGTGGTGGACGAGGCCGGCAACATGTTCGCCACCCGTCCCGGTGCCCGCGCGGACCTGCCCGCCATCGCCATGGGCAGCCATCTGGATACCCAGCCCACGGGCGGCAAGTTCGACGGCGTGCTGGGGGTGTTGGCCGGGCTTGAGGTGCTGCGCACGCTCGACGCCGCCGGCTACCAGACCGAGGCGCCGCTGATGCTGGTCAACTGGACCAACGAGGAGGGCTCGCGCTTTTCGCCGGCCATGCTCGGCTCGGGCATCTGGGCCGGGGTCTACAGCCGCGACTATGGCGACGCCCGCAGGGACGCCCGCGGCGACAGCTTCGGCGCCAGCCTCGACCGCATCGGCTATCGCGGCGAGGCCAAGGCGGGGTCGGTCCGCTTCGGCGCCATGTTCGAGCTGCATATCGAGCAGGGCCCGATCCTCGAGGCCGAGGGCGCGCAGATCGGCGTGGTGCAGGGCATCCAGGGGATGCGCTGGTTCGACCTGACCCTGACCGGCAGGGCGGCGCATACCGGCTCGACCCCCATGGCGATGCGCCGCAACGCGCTGCTGGGCATGGCGCGGGTGATCGAGGGCATCGACCGCATCGCCAAGGCGCACCCGGACGCCGTGGGCAGCATCGGCTTTCTGGAAATCGCCCCGAATTCGCATAACGTGATCCCCGGCCAGGTGCGCGCCACCATCGACCTGCGCCATCCTTCGGACGCGGTGCTGGATCGGATGCAGGCCGAGGTCGAGGAACTGGTGCGGGATGCCGCCCAAGCGGTCGGGCTGGAAAGCCGGCTGGAGCAGATCTCGCGCACCGCGCCGGTGGTTTTCGACGCCGAATGCATCGCCTCGGTCAGGGCGGGGGCGCAGGCGGCGGGCTATGCGACGCGCGACATCATCTCGGGCGCCGGCCATGACGCCGCCCATGCCGCAGCGGCGGCGCCGACGACGATGATCTTCGTGCCGTGCAAGGACGGGCTGAGCCACAATCCCGCGGAATCGACCCAGCCCGAGGAATGCGCCGCCGGCGCGCAGGTGCTGCTGGAGGCGGTTCTGGACTATGACCGCCGCATGGCCGAGGCCCGCAAGGAGGCCGCCGCATGACCCGCCTTGTCCTGGCCCGGCTGAACCACGAGACCAACAGCTTCTCGCCCGTCAAGACGCCGCTGGCCGCCTTCGCCCCGAAATGGGGCGAGGAGGCGCTGGCCGCGGCCGGGAACTATCCGGCCGCCATCGGCGCCTTCCACGCCTTCGCCCGCCGCATCGGCGCCGCGGTGGAGGTGCCGTTGATCGCCCATGCCATGCCCTCGGGGCCCGTCGAGGACGAGGCCTTCGAGGCCATGGCGCAGGCGATCCTCGCGGCGGTCGAGAAGGGTTGCGACGGCATTCTGCTGGATCTGCACGGCGCCATGGTCACCCGCAGCCATGACGATGGCGAGGGCGAGCTTCTGCGCCGGGTCCGCGCCGCCGCGCCGGGCGTGCCCATCGGCGTGGCGCTGGACCTGCATGGCAACATTACCCAAGCGATGCTGGAGCATTGCGACGTGATCGTCGGCTTCAAGACCTACCCGCATGTGGACATGGTCGAGACGGGCGAGCATGTGCTGCGCCTGTTCCAGCCGCTCCTCTCCGGCGCAGCGCGCCCGGCCATGGCGCTGTGCCATCCGCCGATGCTGGCGGCGACGCTGTGCATGAACACCACGACCGATTGCGCCATGACCGACCTGATCGCGCTGGCGCGGCAGGCCGAGGCGCGGCCGGGCGTGCAGGCGGTGACGGTCTTCGGCGGCTTTCCCATCGCCGACCTGGCCGAGACCGGCCTGTCCATCGTCACCGTCGCCGACACGCCCGAGCTTGCCCGCGAGGTCGCGCGGGAACTGGGCTGCGAGGCATGGCGGCGGCGCGCCGAATATGTCTATGCCGAGGAGCCCCTTGCGCAATCCATTGCCCGCGCCGCCGCACTGGCGGACGGTTCGGCGCCGGTGCTGCTGCTGGATCATGGCGACAATTGCATGTCGGGCGGCAGCTGCGACGTGATGGACGTGCTGGAGGCGCTGCTGGCCGCCGGCCATGACGGGATCATGGTCGGCCCGATTGCCGATCCCGAGACCGTGGCCCGGCTTTTCGCGGCGGGCGAGGGGGCCGAGGTCGAGATCCGGCTGGGCAACAAGACCCCGGCCGAGGGACTGCCCGCGCCGCGCCCGCCGCTGCGGCTGACGGGCCGGGTCGCGGCGCTGTCGGAGGGATGCTATCGCGTCTCCGGGCCGATCTATCACGGGCAGGAGCTGTCGATGGGCCGCGCCGCCGCCTTCGATACCGGCGCCGCGCGCATCGTCATCTGCGAGCAGCCGCACGAGCCGCTGGACCTGGGCTGTTTTTCCTGTGTCGGCCTTGACGCCGCGCAGGCGCGCTTCCTGCACCTGAAATCGCGCATGTATTGCCGCCCGGTCTTCGAGCCGCTTGCGCAAGCCGTGGTGGAATGCGCAAGCTCGGGCGTAACCGCTTCGGATTACGATCTGTTCGCTTTCAAAAAACTCGCCCGGCCCATATATCCGCTGGACCCCGGGACAATCTGGCAAGGCTGAAGGACCGCATGGATCAGGACGCGCCGGCAGGCAAGGAACGCAGGCTTACCCGCATCAAGCTGTCGGACCAGGTGGCCGAGGACATCCGCCGCCGCATCGCCCGCGACGGGTTGCTGCCCGGCGACCGCCTGCCGCACGAGCGCGCGCTGATGGAGCATTACGGCTGCTCGAAAGGCACCATCCGCGAGGCCCTGAAGGCGCTGGAGGTCGAGGGGCTGGTGCGCATGCTCTCGGGTCCGAACGGCGGGCCCGAGATCCAGCCCGCCTCGATCGACATCGTCACCCAGCAGCTGCGGCAATACCTGCATTTCCAGAGGATCGACTTCGCCCAGGTCTACGAGCTGCGCCAGTCGCTGGAGGTCAGCCTGGCGCGCAACGTCATCGGCAAGCTGACCGAGACGCATTTCCGCCGCCTGGAAGAGAACATCCGCATTTGCGAAGCGGCGAACGCGGCGCAGGACCGCGCCGTGGTGCGCCGGGCCGAGACCGAGTTCCACGACATTCTCTGCGAGGCCTCGGACAACGTGATCCTGGTCTTCATGTGCCGCTTCCTGAACAGCATGCTGCGCGACCTGGTCAGCTATCGCAGCGAAAGCATGCGCGAGCACGAGATCTTCGGCGAGGCGAATATCGAAAGCCACCGGCAGCTGCTGGCCGCCTTCCGCGCCGAGGACGGCGATGCCGCCGCCCGGATCATGCACGATCACATGTGCTGCGCCGAAAGCTACATGCGCCGGCTGGATGCCTCGTTCCGCTCGGACTTGCTGAGCCGGTTCTGAAACGGAAAATCCCGGCCGCGATGCGCCGGGATTCGTGGGACCGGATTTGGCATCCGCGATCAGAACGGGATGTCGTCGTCGAATTCGGGACGGTTCTGCGACTGCCCGCCGCCGGACGCGCTGCCGCCCGAGGAGGCGCCGCCGCCATAGCCGCCGCCCCCGTAGCTGCCGCCGCCATAGCCCTCGTCGCGGCCACCGCCGCCGGCGCCGCGGCCGTCAAGCATGTGCAGCTCGCTGCGGAAGGGGCGCAGGGCGACCTCGGTCGAATAGCGGTCGTTGCCGCTCTGGTCCTGCCATTTGCGGGTTTCCAGCTGGCCCTCGACATAAACCTTGGAGCCCTTTTTCAGATATTGCTCGGCCACGCGGACCAGCGGCTCGGAATAGATCGCCACCGTATGCCATTCCGTGCGCTCGCGCCGCTCGCCGGTATTGCGGTCCTTCCAGGTTTCGGACGTCGCGATGCGCAGGTTGGCAACCTTGCCGCCGCTGGGGAAGGTGCGGACTTCCGGGTCCTGACCCAGATTGCCGACCAGGATCACCTTGTTCACGCTGCCTGCCATGCTGCGGGTCCTTTTCGTTGGGGTTGTCTTGCGCGGAGGTGTAGCGCGGAGGCCCTGCTTAAGGTAGCGCGCCGGCGAGCGGAAGAGGATATCAGCGGAAATCCGCCGAAGATTCCGGCGTCGGCCGCGTCAAGGAATCCTCTTGCGGCGCCCGCCCGGCTTTGCGCTATAGTGCCGCACAAAAAAAGACGACGGCATGCATGAGGGACCAGAGATGCTTTCACGCAATCGGGCGATGCTGCGCCAGTTTGGCCGGGCCGCGATGGCCCTGACGATTTCGGCCGGGCTGGCCGTTCCCGCCGCGGCCGATGGGCTGCGGCTGCAGGCGAAAAGCGGCAAGTCGCGGCTGGCGCAGTTCGAGCGCCAGACCCGGCTGATGGATTCGCGCCTGGCCGGGCAATATCAGCAATCGGCGCGGCTGCGCCCCGGCGGCACCTCGACCAAGAGCGTGGTCGAGCTGGACTTGCCGACCGCAGTTCCCGCCTATAACGGCAACCGGCGCAGCCAGTATCTGCCCCATGCCCGCGCCATGGCCCGCAAGCACGGCATCCCCGAGGACCTGTTCCTGCGGCTGGTGCAGCAGGAATCGGGCTGGAACCCCTCGGCGCGCTCGCACAAGGGCGCGCGGGGGCTGGCGCAGCTGATGCCGGGCACCGCCGCCAAGCTGGGCGTCGATCCGAACGACCCGATCCAGAACCTGGAAGGTGGCGCGCGCTATCTGCGCATGATGTACAACACCTTCGGCAACTGGCGGCTGGCCCTGGCGGCCTATAACGCCGGGCCGGCGGCGGTGGCGAAATACGGCGGCGTGCCGCCCTATCGCGAGACGCGCAACTACGTGCGCATCATCCATGGCAGCTGAAGCACAAAAGGCCGGGCAGGGCGCCCGGCCTTTCCGATTCCGGCTGCGGGGCCGCGGCCTCAGAAGGTCGAGGGGATGATGCGGGTGTATTTCGTCCCGGCGATCGAGGCGCCGGCCATCAGCCCGGACTGGCCGAAGACCATCGCCACCACCGGCTGCTGCGAGGTGATGGTGTCGGTGCCCATCGAGACGCCGCCGGCGGGCAGGGCGTAATAGGCCCCGGCCTCGGCCACCCAGCCGGGCGCCTTGCGGAAATCGGCCAGCGCCGCATCGGTCTGGAAGATCAGCACATGCGCATATTGCTGGGCGCCGATCTGCAGGCCGACGCTGGCCTGGGTCGCCGAATAATAGTCCACCGTCACGTTGTTGATGCGCAGCGCGCCCTGGCCGTAGGCGCCGCCGACGCCGAATCCCGCCTCGGTCATCAGCGGCATGTAAAGCACGCCCTTGGCGTTCTGCACCATGGGCCCGACATTGGGATAGCTGCGCAGCAGGAAGTCCCGCGTCGCATCCACCCGCGCGTCCAGCCGCGAGGGCGCGTCCTGCCCGACCGCGTTCGAGCAGCCCGCAAGCCCCAGCGCCGCGCCGCCCAGCAGCAGGCCGCCCCGCAGCACAAGGCGCCGGCTCATCCCTCTGGAATTCATCATCTTTCGCCCTCGTTCCTGTTCGGCGGCTGGCCCGCCTGTCAAGGCGGCGATGATAAAGGACCGCCCGCCCTCATGCCAGCCTTTCGGCGACCTGCGGCGCGTAATAGGTCAGGATGCCGTCGCAGCCGGCCCGGCGGAAGGCGAGCAGGCTTTCGGCCACCACATCGCGCGACAGCCAGCCGTTGCGGATCGCGCCCTCGATCATCGCGTATTCGCCGCTGACCTGATAGGCGAAGGTCGGCGCCGCGAACTGGTCCCTGACCATGCGGCAGATGTCCAGATAGGGCATGCCGGGCTTGACCATGACCATGTCGGCGCCCTCGGAGAGGTCGCGGGCGACGCAGCGCATCGCCTCCTCGCGGTTCGCCGGGTTCACCTGATAGGTCTTCTTGTCGCCGACCAGCCGCCCCGAGGCGCCCACCGCGTCGCGGAACGGGCCATAGAAGCCGCTGGCGAATTTCGCCGCATAGGACAGGATCGCCACGTCCTTGTGGCCGTTCGCCTCCAGCAGGCCGCGCAAGGCGCCGATGCGCCCGTCCATCATGTCCGAGGGACCCAGGATATCCGCCCCCGCCTCGGCCTGGACCAGCGCCATGCGGCCGAGCGCCTCGACCGTCTCGTCGTTCAGGATCACGCCGTCGCGCACCAGCCCGTCATGGCCGTTGGCGTTATAGGGGTCCAGCGCGATGTCGGTCATCACCGCCAGCTCGGGCGCGACCTCCTTGATGGCGCGGATGGCGCGGTTGCCGATGTTCTCAGGGTCCCAGGCGCGCTCGCAGCTCTCGGTCTTCAGGTCCGGATCGGAATGCGGAAAGATGCAGATCGCCGGGATGCCCAGCCGCATCGCGGTTTCCGCGGCGCGCTTCGCGCCGTCCAGCGTCAGCCGCTCGACCCCGGGCATCGAGGGGATCTCGCCCTCGCCGCCGGCGATCTCGGTCACGAAGATCGGCCAGATCAGGTTGGCGGGGGTCAGGTTCACCTCGGTCACCATGGCGCGCAGCGCCGGCGTGCGGCGCAGCCGGCGCAGGCGGGCGGCGGGGAAGGGGGCGGCGATCGGGGTCGGGGACATGGCGGGGCCTGTGGCTGCGGGGATCTGGACCCGAAACTGCACCCTGGGCCGGCAGCGTGCAACCCCCGTGGCGCCGCCTTCTGCCGGCGGCGGAAAATCGTGGTTTTCCTTTGCGTCACGCCCGGTTAGTTTGCCTGTCGCAACCGATGCAAGGAGAAGACGTGCTCCGACCCGAGGGAATCCTCGCCCTGCTGGACAGCCGGTCCTTCGGCTCGATCTGGTTCTGGGTGATCCTGACTCTGGCCTGGACCATGGCGGGGCGACGCATTCTCGGCGTGCCCTCGGACGTGATCGCGGGGGCCATCGGGGCCGAGCCGGGCCCCGAGGACGACCCGGCGGCGCTGACGCTGCTCGACTGGCTGTCGCTGACCCTGCCGCGCTGGCGCGTCGACCGGCGTGAAGGCGCGATCCTGCTGGGGCTGGGCTCGTTCCTGCTGACGACGCTGGCCATCCTGGGCTTCGGCTACGGGCTTGAGATGGCGCAGGCGCTGGTGCTGCTGGTCCTGCCCTTTGCCTTGCTTTTTGCGCTGGAACTGCGGCTGGCGCGGCGGCTGCGCGCGGTGCTGGCCCGCGCCGAGGTCGGCCAGCCGGTGAACGAGGCCGGGGCCGAGGCCGCGCGGCTGATGCGCCGCCACAAGGCGGTGATCGTGGCGATGTCGATCCTGGCCGTGGCGCTGACCGCCTTCTACGGCGCGGTCTGGATGATCGCGCATCCCTTCGGGTTCTGAACCGGTCTTGACTTCGCCCGTGCCGGCTTTACCTCGGGGCGCATGGCACCGCATCCCGAACACCTGATCCTGTCCGGCGCACCCGAAGGCATGGACGCCGCGCTGGTCGCGCGCGAACTGGCCCGCGGCAATCCCGTCATCCACATCGCCCGCGACGACCGGCGCATGGCCGCGATGCGGGCGGCGCTGGGGTTCTTCGCGCCCACGGCCGCGGTGCTGGAGTTTCCGGCCTGGGACACCACGCCCTATGACCGGGTCTCGCCCGCCGCCGGGGTGATGGCGGCACGGATGGCGGTGCTGACGGCGCTGGCGCATGGCGCGCTGAAGGGACCCTTCGTGCTGCTGACCACGCTGTCGGCCGCGATGCAGCGCGTGCCCGCGCGCGAGGCGCTGCGCGACGCCGGCTTCTCGGCCGCGGTGGGCGACCGCATGGACGAGGCCGCGTTGCGCGCCTTCCTGGCCCGCATGGGATTTTCCCAGGCCCCGACCGTGACCGAGCCCGGCGATTTCGCGGTCCGGGGCGGCATCATCGACATCTTCCCGCCCGGCGAATCCGGGCCGATCCGGCTGGACATGTTCGGCGACGTGCTGGAGGGTGCGCGCAGATTCGACGCGGAAACACAGCGTTCCATCGAAAAGCTCGACCGGATCGAGCTTGCGCCCATGTCCGAGGTGATCCTGGACGAAGCCGCCATCACCCGTTTTCGCCAGAACTACCGCGTGGAATACGGCGCCGCCGCCAACGATCCGCTTTACGAAGGCATCAGCGCCGGCCGCAAGATGGCGGGCATGGAGCATTGGCTGCCCTGGTTCCATGCCCGGCTGGAAAGCCTATTCGACTACCTTCCCGACGCCTCGGTGGTGGCCGACGACTATCTGGACCAGGTCCGCGACGCGCGCTGGCACACGATCTCGGAACAGTTCGAGGCCCGGCGCGAGGCGCTGGCCCGCAAGGGGGGCACCGACACGGTCTATCGCCCGGTCCCGCCCGCCGAGATGTTCCCGGACGAGGCCGAATGGTCGCGCTGGCTGGCCGCGTATCGGGTGCTGCGCCTGTCGGTGCTGCCGCAGCCCCCCGGCCCCGGGGTGCTGGATGCCGGCGGCCGGGTCGGCCGCAGCTTCGCGCCCGAGCGGCAGGCCGAGAAGGGAAACCTTTTCAAGGCGCTCGCCGATCATATTCGAAGCCTTCAAGCTTCGCGCCGGGTGGTGATCGCCAGTTTCTCGGAAGGTGCGCGCGAACGGCTTGCCGGGCTGATCGCGGACGAGGGCATCAAGGGCGCCAAGCCCATCGCCGACCTGCGCGACCTGCCCGGCCAGCCCGGCGCGCTGGGTCTGGCAGTCTGGCCGCTGGAGGAGGGCTTCACCTCGGACGGCGCGGCGACCGGCGCGCTTGCGGTGATCTCGGAACAGGACGTGCTGGGCGACCGGCTGATCCGGGGCGCGAAACGGCGCCGCAAGGCCGAGAATTTCCTGCGCGACACCACCACGCTGACCCCCGGCGACCTGGTCGTGCATGTCGAGCACGGCATCGGCCGCTATACTGGCCTCGAAACCGTCAAGGCGCTTGGCGTGCCGCATGATTGCGTGGCGTTGGAATATGCCGGCGGCGACCGGCTTTACCTGCCGGTCGAGAATATCGAGCTGCTGAGCCGCTACGGGCATGAGGAGGGGCTGCTCGACAAGCTGGGCGGCGGCGCCTGGCAGGCGCGCAAGGCGCGGCTGAAGGAACGGATCAAGCTGATCGCCGACCGGCTGATGCGCGTCGCGGCCGAGCGTCTGCTGCGGCCCGCCCCGGTGCTGGAGCCCGAGCATCACGAGATCGAAAGCTTCGCTGCCCGCTTCCCCTATGCCGAGACCGAGGACCAGGCCAGCGCCATCGCCGACGTGGCCGAGGATCTGGCCGCCGGCCGGCCCATGGACCGGCTGGTCGTTGGCGACGTGGGCTTCGGCAAGACCGAGGTCGCCATGCGCGCCGCCTTCATCGCCGCCTCGCAGGGCCGGCAGGTCGCGGTGGTGGCGCCGACCACGCTGCTGGCGCGCCAGCATTTCCGCACCTTTGCCGAGCGTTTCCGCGGCACCGCGATCAATGTCCGGCCGCTGTCGCGCTTCGTCTCGGCGAAAGACGCGGCCGAGACCCGCAAGGGCCTGGCCGAGGGCACGGTCGACATCGTCGTCGGCACCCATGCCGTGCTGGCGAAGCAGGTACGCTTCAAGAACCTCGGCCTGCTGATCGTCGATGAGGAGCAGCATTTCGGCGTCGCCCACAAGGAGCGATTGAAGGAGCTGCGCAGCGATATTCACGTCCTGACCCTGACCGCGACACCGATCCCGCGGACCTTGCAACTGTCGCTGACCGGGGTGCGGGACCTGTCGATCATTGGCACGCCGCCGGTGGACCGGCTGTCGATCCGCACCTACGTATCGGAGTTCGACAGCGTGACCATCCGCGAGGCGCTGCTGCGCGAGAAATATCGCGGCGGGCAGAGCTTCTTCGTCGTCCCGCGCCTCTCGGACCTGCCCGAGGTCGAGGAATGGTTGCGTGAGCATGTGCCGGAAGTGAGTACCATCGTCGCCCATGGCCAGCTGGCGGCGGGCGACCTGGACCGGCGCATGAACGCCTTTTACGACCGGGGGGCGGATGTGCTGCTGGCGACGACCATCGTGGAATCGGGGCTGGATATTCCCACCGCGAACACCATGGTGGTCTGGCGCGCCGACATGTTCGGCCTGGCGCAGCTTTACCAGATCCGCGGCCGGGTGGGGCGGTCCAAGACCCGGGCCTATTGCTACCTGACCACCAAGCCGCGCGTGCCGCTGACGCCCCAGGCGATGCGGCGGCTGAAGTTCCTGGGTTCCATCGACAGCCTCGGCGCCGGCTTCAACCTCGCCTCGCAGGACCTGGACCTGCGCGGCGCCGGGAACCTGCTGGGCGAGGAACAGTCCGGCCATATCAAGGAGGTGGGCTTCGAACTTTACCAGCAGATGCTGGAGGAGACCATCGCCAAGCTGAAATCCGGCGAGATCGAGGGCACGCCCGAGGACGAATGGGCACCGCAGCTGAACCTGGGCGTGCCGGTGACGATTCCCGAAAGCTATGTGCCCGACCTGGACGTGCGGCTGGGCCTTTATCGCCGGCTGGCCGAACTGACCACGAAGGTGGAGCTGGAAGGCTTCGCCGCCGAGCTGATCGACCGGTTCGGCCCGCTGCCGCGCGAGGTCAATACGCTTCTGCTGGTCATCCGCATCAAGGCCATGGCCAAGCGCGCGAACATCGCCAAGCTGGACGCGGGGCCGAAGGGCGCGACCATCCAGTTCCACGGCGACAAGTTCCCCAATCCGGCCGCGCTGGTCGAGTTCATCCACGACCAGCGCGGCCAGGCCAAGGTCACCGACAACCGGATCGTCGTCCTGCGCGACTGGCCGACGGATGCCGACCGCATCAAGGGCAGTTTCGCCATCGCCAAGGAACTGGCGGCGAAGATCAAGGAAGGCAAGGCGAAGGGCTGAGGCCGGCCTAGCTTTTGCGGACCGCGCGGGCTTTTTCCGCCGCACCGGGGGCGCCGCCCCCGGACCCCCGGGATATTTCGGCAAGAAAGAAGCAGGCGATCGGCCGGGGACGCGCAAGAAAAAGGCGGCGCGCGAGGCGCCGCCCCAAAGGCTTTGGGCGGTATCAGTCCGCCGTCAGCAGCGGCGGCTTGGAATTGCTGATCCTGGGCGTTTCGGGTCCGGTGATGTCGAAGACGGGCTTGTCGTCCTCAATCCTCACCCGGACCACGCCGCCCTTGGTCAGGCGGCCGAACAGCAGTTCCTCGGCCAGCGGTTTCTTGATCGATTCCTGGATCACCCGGCCCAGCGGGCGGGCGCCCATCTTCTCGTCATAGCCGCGTTCGGCCAGCCAGTCGGCGGCTTCCAGCGTCAGCTCGATATGCACGCCGCGGTCGATCAGCTGCGCCTCTAGCTGGAGGACGAACTTCTCGACCACCTGGACGATGATCTCGCGCGAGAGCGGCGCGAAGCTGATCACCGCATCCAGCCGGTTGCGGAATTCCGGCGTGAAGGTGCGCTCGATGGCGGCGGTATCCTCGCCCTCGCGGCGCTCGCGGCCGAAGCCGAAGGCGGCCTTGGCCTGGTCCGCCGCCCCCGCGTTCGAGGTCATGATCAGGATCACGTTGCGGAAATCCACCTGGCGGCCGTTATGGTCGGTGAGCTTGCCGTGGTCCATGACCTGCAGCAGGATGTTGTAGACATCCGGATGCGCCTTTTCGATCTCGTCCAGCAGCAGCACGCAATGCGGATGCTGGTCCACCCCGTCGGTCAGAAGCCCGCCCTGGTCGAAGCCCACATAGCCCGGAGGCGCGCCGATCAGCCGGCTGACCGCATGTTTCTCCATGTATTCGGACATGTCGAAACGCAGCAGCTCGACACCGAGGGTCGCGGCCAGCTGCTTGGCGACCTCGGTCTTGCCGACGCCGGTGGGGCCGGCGAAGAGATAGTTGCCGATCGGCTTTTCCGGCTCGCGCAGTCCGGCCCGGGCCAGCTTGATCGCCGAGGACAGTGCCTCGATCGCCGCATCCTGGCCGAAGACCAGGCGCTTGAGCGTCGCGTCGAGGTCCTTGAGCACCGCCGCGTCGTCCTTGGAGACGCTTTTCGGCGGGATGCGGGCGATCTTGGCCACCACGGCCTCGATCTCCTTCGGGCCGATGGTCTTGCGGCGCTTGCTTTCGCTGACCAGATGCTGCGCCGCGCCGGCCTCGTCGATCACGTCGATGGCCTTGTCGGGCAGCTTGCGGTCGTGGATGTAGCGGGCCGAGAGCTCGACCGCCATCTTGATCGCGTCATTGGTATAGCGCAGGTCGTGATGCTTTTCGAAGCTGGGCTTCAGCCCCATCAGGATCTTGATCGTGTCGGGCACGGTCGGCTCGTTCACGTCGATCTTCTGGAAGCGGCGCGACAGCGCGCGGTCCTTTTCGAAATGCTGGCGGAACTCCTTGTAGGTGGTCGAGCCCATGCAGCGCAGCTTGCCGCCGGCCAGCGCCGGCTTCAGCAGGTTCGACGCGTCCATCGCGCCGCCCGAGGTGGCGCCGGCGCCGATCACGGTATGGATCTCGTCGATGAAGAGGATGGCGTCGGGATGCTCTTCCAGCTCCTTGACCACCGCTTTCAGCCGCTCCTCGAAATCGCCGCGATAGCGGGTGCCGGCCAGCAGCGCGCCCATGTCGAGCGAGAAGATGGTCGAGCCGGCCAGCACGTCCGGCGTCTCGCCGCGGGTGATCTTGAGCGCCAGGCCCTCGGCGATGGCGGTCTTGCCGACCCCCGGATCGCCGACCAGCAGCGGGTTGTTCTTGCGCCGGCGGCAGAGCACCTGGATGCAGCGCTCGACCTCGTCGGCGCGGCCGATCAGCGGATCGACATCGCCCTTGGAGGCCTTCTTGTTCAGGTTCACGCAATATTTCGCCAGCGCGGATTCGTCCTTGGCCTGCACCTGTTCGGCCTGGGCCTGTTCGCCCTGCTGCTCGGAGCCCTGCACCGGGCGGTTTTCCGAGAAGGACGGGTTCTTGGCGACGCCATGGGCGATGAAGTTCACCGCGTCGTAGCGGGTCATGTCCAGCTCTTGCAGGAAGAAGGCGGCGTTCGATTCCCGCTCGGCGAAGATGGCGACAAGGACATTGGCCCCCGTCACCTCGGTCCGGCCCGAGCTTTGGACATGGATCGCGGCGCGCTGGATCACGCGCTGGAATGCGGCGGTGGGGACGGCCTCGGAACCCTCGACATCGGTGATGAGGGTCGAAAGGTCGTCTTCGATGAACTCGACCAGCATCCGGCGCAACTCGTCCAGATCGACATTGCAGGCCCGCATTACCTTCACGGCATCGGGCTCCTCCGTCAGCGCGAGCAGCAGGTGCTCGAGCGTGGCAAGCTCATGGCGATGTTCGTTGGCCAGCGCAAGCGCGGCATGGATGGCCTGTTCCAACGAGGTCGAAAAGGACGGCACTTCAAGCTCCTGTCAGTCGGCTGGCGGTATGGGCCGCCAGATTTAGCGGTCCACCTGACCAGACTGTCACGATACAGTTAAGATTTGGTGGATTTGGCCGCAATTCAAGCGGTATTTGCTTTTACGCCTGCGGATTTTCCCGCGGTTGAGGCAGATGTGATATCCCGGTGGCCAGATTTCAAGCAGATGGTCCGGCGCAGGCGACCGGCCGCGCGCGGGGCCGGCCTGCCGCCGAATAATCTTGCCGCGTTGCAGAAATGGTTCAGAATCGGTCCTTCCTGGCGCGCAGCTCGGCAAAGACCCGGGCATCGGTTTCCCCGGACAATCCAAGGGAATCAGCAAGTTCCGCGACCCGCAGGAAGGGATTCGTCGCCCGTTCCTCGGCCAGGGTCGAGGGCGCGCAGGGCCGGGCGCCCGAGGCGGTTTCGGCCAGTCTTTTCTGCAACGCGGCATTGTCGGGATCGACCGAAAGGGCGAAGGCGCCATTGCCGCGGCAATAATCGTGGCCCGAGCAGACCAGCGTCTCGGCCGGCAGCGCATTCAGCCGCGACAGCGAGGCCCACATCATTTCCGCATCGCCCTCGAACAGCCGGCCGCAGCCGAGCGCCATCAGGCTGTCGGCGGTGAAGACCATGGCCGAGCCCGGAAGGTGGAAGGCGACATGGCCGACGGTATGGCCGGAGACGTCGAGGACCTCCGCCGTCTCGCCGCACAGGGCGAAACGCTCGCCGGGGCGGACCGGGCGGTCCAGCGGCGGCAGGCGGGCGGCGTCATCGGCATTGCCGATCACCTGCGCGCCGGTTTTCCCGACCAGCTCGGGCACGGCCTGGATGTGGTCGGCATGGTGATGGGTCAGCGCGATCTGGTCCAGCGACCAGCCGCGCGCCTGCAGCTCCTGCAGGATGGGCGCGGCCTCGGGCGCATCGACCAGCGCCGTCTGCCCGTTTCCGTGCAGCAGCCAGGCATAGTTGTCGGTCAGGCAGCGGACGGGAACCAGCTCCAGCGGCATTGGCAAACTCCTCTCTTTGCCGCAGTCTGGCCCCGGGAGGCCGGAGGCGCAATGCATCACGACGTGTTCGAGCTGCGGAAATTCTACTACACCCGCGCCCTGGGCCGGGTGGTGCAGCGCGTGCTGCGCGACCGGCTGACGGCGCTGTGGCCGCCGGAGCAGACGCAGGGCATGACGGTCGCCGGCTTCGGCTTCGCCGCGCCGCTGATGCGGCCCTATCTGGCGCGGGCGCGGAGGGTGGTTTCGCTGATGCCGGGGCCGCAGGGGGTGATGGCCTGGCCGGCCGGGATGCCGAACTGCTCGGTGCTGTGCGAGGAGACGGCCTGGCCGCTGGATACCGGCAGCGTCGACCGGCTGGTGCTGCTGCATGCGCTGGAGACGGCGGACCATCCGGCGGTGCTGCTGGACGAGGCCTGGCGTGTCTTGGGGCCGGGGGGGCGGATGCTGGCCATGGTGCCGAACCGGGCCGGGCTCTGGGCGCGGTCCGAGACCACGCCCTTCGGCCTTGGCCGCAGCTATACGGCGGGCCAGCTCGAGGTGCAGGCGCGCGCCGCCGGCTTCGTCACCGAACGCACGGGCGCGGCGCTCTACATCCCGCCTTCGGACCGCCGCTTCTGGCTGAAAAGCGCGCAGATGTGGGAGCGGGCCGGCCTGCGCATCAGCCAGGTGCTGGTGGCGGGGGTGGTGCTGACCGAGTTTTCCAAGCAGGTGCAGGCGCCGGTCGGGCCCGGACGGCGTGTCAGCGTGCCGAGCCCGCTCGACGTTCTGGAGGGGATCGCCCGGCCGCGGCCGGCGGGGCAGGGCGCAGGACGCACGGCCCGGGATCCCGGCTGACGGGGCCGGCGCCGCTCGGGTTCCGGGCGAATCCCGGGGGTTGGGCAGGGGGCGGCGAATCCTGTTCGTGCGCCGGCCGGGCCGCGGGCTTGGTTCCGGCGGCTGCGGCGCGCCGAGGCGCAGCTGCGCGGGCCCGCCTCGGTGCCTTTCGGACACGACGGGATGGGGAAAAGGGAATCTGTTCGCGCGCGCGAAGGGCGGGGTGGGCCGCATGTTTGCGCAATCGGTCGCCGCGCCGCTCCGCCAAGGGTCGCAAAGCCTCATATTTCCGTGTTCAAGGCGGTTGCGGCAGGGAAAATCACCTGCTAGAGACGCCGCAGATTTCGGGAAGGCCTCAGCCCGATCCATGCCAGGGCCGACCCTTGACCCGCGCTCCGCGACAGACCGGCCCGCCAGCCGGCCCGCCAGCGGAGCTTGCGCTAACCGGAAGGATGACCGTGGCCAATTCCGCTTCGATTTCCGCTGATATCGCCGGGCGTTACGCGCAGGCCCTGTTCGATCTGGTTCGGGACTCGGGCGGCCTCGACGCCCTCTCCGCCCAGATCGACGATCTGGCCTCGGCCTTTGACGCCAGCGAGGATCTGCGCGCTCTGACCGTCTCGCCCCTTTACGACCGTCAGCAGCAGGAGGCCGCGATCGGCGCACTGGCCGGGCGCATGGGCCTGTCGGCCGAGCTGGCCAACACGCTGCGCCTGATGGCCCGGAACCGCCGGCTGTTCGCCCTGCCGCAGTTCGTGGCCAAGCTGCGCGGCCTGATCGCCGACGCCAAGGGCGAAGTCACCGCCGACGTGGTCAGCGCCCAGGCGCTGAGCGACGAACAGAAGACCCGCCTTGCGGACACGCTGGCCGCGAAATCGGGCAAGAAGGTCAAACTGAACGCGCGCGTCGATGAAAGCCTCATCGGCGGCATGATCGTCAAACTGGGCTCGCAGATGATCGACAGCTCGATCCGCTCGAAGCTCGCCTCCCTCCAGAATGCTATGAAAGAGGTCGGATAATGGGAATCCAGGCAGCCGAAATCTCGGCCATCCTCAAGGATCAGATCAAGAATTTCGGTCAGGACGCCGAGGTGGCCGAGGTCGGGCAGGTGCTGTCCGTCGGTGACGGCATCGCCCGCGTCTATGGCCTGGACAAGGTTCAGGCCGGCGAGATGGTCGAATTCCCGGGCGGCATCCGCGGCATGGTGCTGAACCTTGAAACCGACAACGTCGGCGTCGTGATCTTCGGCGACGACCGCGACATCAAGGAAGGCGACACCGTCAAGCGGACCGGCGCCATCGTGGAGGTTCCCGCCGGCAAGGAGCTGCTGGGCCGCGTCGTGGACGCGCTCGGCAACCCGATCGACGGCAAGGGCCCGCTGAACGCCTCGGAGCGCCGCATCGCCGACGTCAAGGCCCCCGGCATCATGCCGCGCAAATCGGTGCACGAGCCGATGGCGACCGGCCTGAAATCGGTGGACGCCATGATCCCGGTCGGCCGCGGCCAGCGCGAGCTGATCATCGGCGACCGCCAGACCGGCAAGACCGCCATCGCGCTGGACACCATCCTGAACCAGGCGAACTACAACGGCCGCGAGGCCGATGGCATGAAGACCCTGCACTGCATCTATGTCGCCGTCGGCCAGAAGCGCTCGACCGTGGCCCAGCTGGTGAAGAAGCTGGAAGAGACCGGCGCCATGGCCTACACCACCGTCGTGGCCGCGACCGCCTCGGACCCGGCGCCGATGCAGTATCTGGCGCCCTATTCGGCCACCGCCATGGGCGAGTATTTCCGCGACAACGGCATGGATGCGCTGATCATCTATGACGACCTGTCGAAGCAGGCCGTGGCCTATCGCCAGATGTCGCTGCTGCTGCGCCGCCCGCCGGGGCGCGAGGCCTATCCGGGCGACGTGTTCTACCTGCATTCGCGCCTGCTGGAGCGTTCGGCCAAGCTGAACGAGGCCAATGGCGGCGGCTCGCTGACCGCGCTGCCGATCATCGAGACCCAGGCGGGCGACGTGTCGGCCTATATCCCGACCAACGTGATCTCGATCACCGACGGCCAGATCTTCCTGGAAACCGAGCTGTTCTTCCAGGGCATCCGCCCGGCCGTGAACACCGGCCTTTCGGTGTCGCGCGTCGGCTCGGCCGCCCAGACCAAGGCGATGAAATCCGTCGCCGGCCCGGTCAAGCTGGAACTGGCCCAGTATCGCGAGATGGCGGCCTTCGCGCAGTTCGGCTCGGACCTCGACGCCGCGACGCAGAAGCTCCTGAACCGCGGCGCTCGCCTGACCGAGCTGATGAAGCAGCCGCAATACTCGCCGCTGACCAATGCCGAGATCGTCATCGTCATCTATGCCGGCACCAAGGGCTATCTGGACGGCATCCCGGTCCGCGACGTGACCAAGTGGGAGCAGGGGCTGATCCAGTATCTGCGCAACCAGAAGGCCGATCTGCTTGAGGACATGACCAGGAACGACCGCAAGGTGGCGGGCGAGCTTGAGGATGCGATCAAGGCAGCGCTGGACGGCTACGCCAAGACCTACGCCTGAGGGGAGGGATAGATGCCCAGCCTCAAGGATCTCAAGAACCGGATCGGCAGCGTCAAGAACACGCGCAAGATCACCAAGGCGATGCAGATGGTCGCCGCCGCGAAACTGCGCCGCGCGCAGGAAGCGGCGGAGGCCGCGCGCCCCTATGCCGACCGGATGGCCTCGGTGATGGCCGGGCTGACCGCTGCGGCGGCGGGCTCGGACATGGCGCCGCGGCTGCTGGCGGGGAACGGCGAGGACCGCCGTCACCTGCTGGTGGTGATGACCTCGGAGCGCGGGCTTGCGGGCGGGTTCAACTCGTCCATCGTCAAGCTCGCCCGCCAGCGCCTGCAGGACCTGCAGGCGCAGGGCAAGCAGGTGTCGATCCTGACCGTCGGCAAGAAGGGCCGCGAGCAGCTCAAGCGCGAATATGGCGAGCTCTTCGTCCATCACGTCGACATGAGCGAGGTCAAGCGCATCGGCTATGACAATGCGCGCGCCATCGCCGACGAGATTCTCGACCGGTTCGACGCCGGCGGGTTCGACGTGGCGACGCTGTTCTACAACCGCTTCGAATCCGTCATCAGCCAGGTTCCGACCGCCCGGCAGATCATCCCCGCCGTGGTCGAGGAGGGCGAGGTCGAGGCCTCGGCGCTCTATGACTACGAACCGGACGAGCACGCGATCCTGAACGACCTGCTGCCGCGCTCGGTGGCGACGCAGGTCTTTGCGGCGCTGCTGGAGAACGCGGCCTCGGAACAGGGCGCGCGGATGACCGCCATGGACAACGCCACGCGCAACGCCGGCGACATGATCGACAGGCTGACGACGGAATACAACCGCTCGCGTCAGGCCGCGATCACCAAGGAACTGATTGAAATCATCTCGGGCGCAGAGGCGCTCTGACACGTAGAGGTAGAGACATGGCAGAGGCCAATGGAAAAATCACGCAGGTGATCGGCGCCGTCGTCGACGTGCAGTTCGACGGCCAGCTTCCCGCGATTCTGAACGCTCTGGAAACCGAGAACAACGGCAAGCGCCTGGTGCTGGAAGTGGCCCAGCACCTGGGCGAGAACACCGTCCGCACCATCGCCATGGACGCGACCGAAGGTCTGGTCCGCGGCCTGCCGGTGAAGGATACCGGCGGCCCGATCATGGTTCCGGTCGGCGATGCGACCCTGGGCCGCATCCTGAACGTCGTCGGCGAGCCGGTCGATGAAGGCGGCCCGGTCGAGGCGTCCGAGACCCGCGCCATCCACCAGCCGGCCCCGGATTTCGCCGCCCAGGCGACCGCGTCCGAGATCCTGGTCACCGGCATCAAGGTCATCGACCTGCTGGCCCCCTATTCCAAGGGCGGCAAGATCGGCCTGTTCGGCGGCGCCGGCGTGGGCAAGACGGTTCTGATCATGGAACTGATCAACAACATCGCCAAGGTGCATTCGGGCTATTCGGTGTTCGCGGGCGTGGGCGAGCGGACCCGCGAAGGCAACGACCTTTACCACGAGATGGTGGAATCGGGCGTCATCAAGCCCGACAACCTGTCGCAATCGCAGGTGGCGCTGGTCTATGGCCAGATGAACGAGCCCCCCGGGGCGCGGATGCGCGTGGCGCTGACCGGCCTGACCCTGGCCGAACAGTTCCGCGACCAGTCGGGCACCGACGTTCTGTTCTTCGTCGACAACATCTTCCGCTTCACCCAGGCGGGTTCCGAGGTGTCGGCGCTTCTGGGCCGCATCCCCTCGGCCGTGGGCTACCAGCCGACGCTGGCCACCGACATGGGCGCGCTGCAGGAACGCATCACCTCGACCAAGGCCGGCTCGATCACCTCGGTGCAGGCGATCTACGTTCCGGCCGACGACCTGACCGACCCGGCGCCGGCGACCTCCTTCGCGCATCTCGACGCCACGACCGTGCTGTCGCGCGCGATCTCGGAGCTTGGCATCTATCCGGCGGTTGACCCGCTCGACTCGACCTCGCGGATCCTCGATCCGGCCATCGTCGGCGAAGAGCATTACCAGGTCGCCCGCGACGTCCAGGGCATCCTGCAGAAATACAAGTCGCTGCAGGACATCATCGCCATTCTCGGCATGGACGAGCTGTCGGAAGAGGACAAGCTGACCGTGGCCCGCGCCCGCAAGATCCAGCGCTTCCTGTCGCAGCCCTTCGACGTGGCCAAGGTCTTCACCGGCTCGGACGGCGTGCAGGTGCCGCTGGAGGACACGATCCGCTCGTTCAAGGCGGTGGTGGCCGGCGAGTACGACCACCTGCCGGAAGCGGCCTTCTACATGGTCGGCGGCATCGAGGAAGTGAAAGCCAAGGCTCAGCGTCTCGCCGCTGACGCGGCGTAAGGAGGCGACATGGCCGACACGATGCAGTTCGACCTCGTCTCGCCGGAACGGAACCTGGTTTCCGTCCCGGTGCGCGAGGTGCGCCTGCCCGGCGCCGAGGGCGACCTGACGGCGATGCCCGGCCATGCGCCGGCCATCGTCAACCTGCGCCCCGGTCTGGTGACCGTGGTGGCAGGCGACGGGTCCGAGACGGAATTCGCGGTGACCGGCGGCTTCGCCGAGATCAACAACGACTCCGTCACCCTGCTGGCCGAACGCGGGCATCCCCGCGCCGAGATGACCCAGGAGGTCTTCAACGAGATGATGGCCCAGGCCCATCGTCGCGTTCAGGCCGCCAAGGAGCGCGAATCCGCCGGAGAGGAGCTGGTCGCCGCCGCGGTCAAGCTGCTGGCCGACATGGAGGCGCTTGGCACCCATATCGGGCTGGACCCGAACCAGGCCAATTTCCCGCATTAGCTGGATATTGACTAAAAGGATAGTAAGCCCCGGTTTTCCCGGGGCTTTATTTATCCGCTGCCGTGGAATTTCATGGTGCGAAGGGAGGAGCGCGCCTTGAGACGTTTTGGACATTTCGCCGTGGGCGTCGCCCAAGGCTCGGCCGAGATGTTTTCGGCCTTCGAGAGCGGCGGGCCGATGTGGACCGGCCACGGCCCGCGGGTCGAAACCCAGGACGTGCGCTTTGACGAAAGCTTCGCCGAGCCGCCGGTGGTGCATGTCTCGCTGAGCATGTGGGACATCGACCGCAACGCCAACCAGCGCGCCGACATCCGGGCAGTGAACATCACCCGGCAGGGATTCGCGCTGCAGTTCCGCACCTGGGGCGATACCCGCGTGGCGCGGGTGCGGGCCAGCTGGATGGCCGTGGGCCCGGTCCGGCATGAGGAGGACTGGGATCTGGAATGATCCGCCGCTCAGGCGCGGTCCAGATTCAACCCGATCAGCTCGGCCACCTGCCGGGGATGGGTGATCGGCAGCATGTGGCCGGCCCCCGGAACGCGGGCGCGCCCGACATCCGGCAGGCGGGCCGCCAGCGCGTCGGCGATTGCCGGGATCACCGGCGGCGATTCCTCGCCCATGACGATCAGCACCGGCGCGTCGATGGCCTCCAGCCCGCCCTCGCGCAGGATATTGGCGGTATCCTGGCGCAGCGCCTCGTTGCTGGCCTGGACCAGATGGATCTGCCGTGCCAGGCGCGCCTTGCCCGCGGGGGTCTGCGATTGCCAGTCGAGCCCGCCCCAGATGGCCAGGAAAGCCTCGGCCGCCTCGGCATCCGCGCCGGCGGCGAGCCGGGCCGCGATATCGTCCAGCAGCGCGTCGTTCATGGCCTCGGGCGCGGCGGCGAACAGCACCGGCTCGATCAGGGTCAGGCTGCGCACCGCCTCGGGCGCCGCCACGGCGATGCGCAGCGCGACGGTGGCGCCCATGCTGTGCCCGATCAGGTCCAGCGGCCGGTCGATCAGCGACGCCGCCTCGCGGGTCACGAAGGTATGGTAATCGGGCGGCCCGCCGGCCCAGTCGGGGCTCTGGCCGTGGCCGGGCAGGTCGGGTGCGGCGATCTGCACGCGGTCGTGCAGATCCGCGGCGATGGGCCGCCAATAGCGGGCATTGCCCATCATGCAATGCAGCGCCAGGGCCGGGCGGTCCTCGTGCCCCGGCCAGCGCCTCAGATGCAGCGCGCTCACAGGCTTTCCAGGTGCCGGTCGAGGAAATCCAGCCGGTCCTGGCCCCAGAAACGCTCGCCGCTTTCGCGCACCACATAGAAGGGCGAGCCGAAGACGCCGGCCTCGACCGCCTCTTCGAGGTTGCGGCCGAAGGTCTCGGCCCCGACAAACAGGCCCTTGTTGGCAAGCTCGGGATCGAAGCCGGCGGCGGCGAGCCTGTCGCGGATCACCGCGTCGTCGGCGATGTCGGCATCCTCGGCCCAGACCGCGCGCAGGAAGCCCTGCACCAGCCCCGGCAGGTCGCCGCCGCCGGCCTGTTGCGCGGCGATGATGGCATAGGAGGAGGGCGCCGGGTTCACCGGCCAGAAGGCGGGCTTCAGCTTCAGGGGCATGCCCAGATGCTCGGACCAGCGCCGCAGCTCCTGCGCGCGGTATTCCATGCGCGAGGGGTGGCGGTTCGCCGGCCGCACGCCGCCGGTGCGGTCGAAAAGCTGCAGCAGATCCACCGGCTTGTAGGTGATCGTCGCGCCGTGGCCTGCGGCGATCCGTTCGAGCCGGTCGCCGGCCAGATAGGCCCAGGGGCTGGGTGTGCCGAAGTAATAGTCGATATGCGCCATGGGTGTGCCTCCGGGGTTTGCGGGCAGGCTAGCCCGGTGCTAAGCGGGGTGCAATCGCACGAATCCAGACAGGGAAAGCCCATGCCGGCCATGACCGAACCGAAGCTCATCGCGGGGAATGCGAACCGGCCTCTGGCCAATGCCATCGCCCGCCGCATGTCGATGCATCGCGGGATGAATGTCGCCCCCGTCGAGGCGCGGGTCGAGCGTTTCAACGATCAGGAGATCTTCGTCGAGGTCTATGAGAACGTCCGCGGCGAGGACATGTTCATCATCCAGCCGACCTCGAACCCGGCCAATGACAACCTGATGGAGCTGCTGATCATGACCGACGCGCTGAAGCGTTCGTCGGCGGCGCGCATCACCGCGGTGATCCCCTATTTCGGCTATGCCCGCCAGGACCGCCGCGCCAAGGCCCGCACGCCGATCAGCGCCAAGCTGGTCGCCAACCTGCTGACCGAGGCGGGGGTGGACCGGGTGCTGACGCTGGACCTGCATGCGGCGCAGATCCAGGGCTTTTTCGATATTCCGGTGGACAACCTCTATGCCGCGCCGGTCTTTGCCCTGGACATCAAGCATCATTTCCGCGAACGGCTGTCCGATCTGATGGTGATCTCGCCCGATGTGGGCGGCGTGGCGCGGGCGCGGGAACTGGCGCAGCGCATCGGCGCGCCCTTGGCCATCGTCGACAAGCGCCGCGAGAAGCCGGGCGAGGTGGCCGAGATGACGGTGATCGGCGACGTGACCGGCAAGACCTGCATCATCGTCGACGACATCTGCGACACCGCCGGCACGCTGTGCAAGGCGGCGCAGGTGCTGACCGAGCACGGCGCGACCGAGGTGCATGCCTATATCACCCACGGCGTCCTTTCCGGCCCGGCGGTCGAGCGGGTGCAGGGCTCGGTGATGAAATCGCTGGTGATCACCGATTCCATCGAGCCGACCGAGAAGGTGAAATCCGCCTCGAACATCCGCATCGTGCCGACCGCGCCGATGTTCGCCCAAGCGATCCTGAACATCTGGAACGGCACCTCGGTCAGCTCGCTTTTCGAGGTCGATACGCTGGGGCCGATCTACGAAGGGCTCTATTCCGGCGTCTGATCGCAACCCGGACAAGGCAAGGCCCCGGATCCCAAAGGTCCCGGGGCCTTTTTCATGCGCTTCGGGCCGCGCTAGAGAAAGCGCGGGAATTCGATCTTGGGGCAGCGGTCCTCGATCACCGTCAGGCCGCGGGCGCGGGCGCGGCTGGCGGCAATCGGGTGGCGGATGCCAAGCTGCATCCAGATCGTGCCCAGCCGGGGCAGGTGGCCCATGGCTTGCTCGACGATGGCCGGCACCGCCTCGGGGCGGCGGAAGATGTCCACCATGTCCACCCCGGTTTCGGGCGGAATCGCCCGCAGGTCGGGATAGACCTTTTCGTCCAGGATGGTGCTGCCGGCATGGCCCGGATTGACCGGGATGATGCGGTAGCCCTGCGATTTCAGGTAACGGGCGACGCCCCAGGATGGTCGGGCCTCGTTCGGCGACAGGCCGACGATGGCGATGCAGCGCGCCGTGCGGGCGATGCGCGCAATGTCGTCATCGACCGGCGAGGTGCCGATATCGCGAAGTATTGCCAGGCTCATATGATCCTCCCCCAGATCTCAACCGAAAGTGGCATGGAAAAAGCGCCCGGTCCAGTGGTCTGGCCGGGCGCAAGTCGCGGAACGAGGGACAGTGATCTGAACATGACCGTTCCGTGGTCATGTCCGGTAAATAAATGGGAACCGTGGCCAAAAAGTTCCACCCCCATCGCAAAAAAGTGAGTTTCAGGGGTTCATGCGCGACCAGACGGCCTTGGCGCGCATCAGGATTTGCTGCGGATCGGCAAGAAGCCGCTCACGTGCCTGTTCCGAGCGCAGCAGATAGGTGCGCTGGCCGATCACCACGAAATGGCGCGGATTGCCCGGCTCTGACCGGCCCTCGGACAGGGCGACCACGCAAAGCCCGCCCAAGCCTGGGGCATAAGCCTTTGGATTGGCTTCGAAAAGATTGCGGTTATGCTCGCTGGCGAAATGCCAGGCCTGGCCGCGCCAGACCGTGACCAGGTCGGTGCGCCCCGGGACCGCGGCGTTCTCGGTCCCGTAGGAGACCGGATCCATGCCGTCGAGCGCCCAATTCTGCGCCATTGCCCCGGAAACGGGCAAGGCGAGCAGCAGGCTGGCGAGAAACGGTCGAATCATGGCGGCGCTGGGGTGAGGGGCGATGTCTTCGATCTGGCAAAGCCATGGCCGATTCTCAACCCGGCCGGGCGATTTCTAGCGCCGATGTGATGGCCGCGCTCAGCTCTGTGAAGCGGCATAGAGCGCCACCGCCGCCGCGTTCGAGACGTTGAGCGAGCCGAAATCCGCGGCGAAGGGAATCCGCAGGATGCGATCGCAGGTTTCTCGGGTGCGCTCGCGCAGGCCGGGACCCTCGGCCCCCAGCACCAGGCAGAGCGGCCGGCCCGCCAGTTCGCGCAGCGCCCCGGGCAGGGCCTCGGTGCCGGTGCCGTCCAGCCCCAGCACCACATAGCCCATGGCCTGCAGTTCGATCAGCGCCTCGGCCAGGTTGGTGACCCGCAGATAGGGCTGCCGCTCCAGCGCGCCCGAAGCGGTCTTGGCCAGCGCCCCGGTCTCGGGCGCCGAGTGGCGCGCCGGGGCGATGACCGCGCGCGCGCCGAAGACCTCGGCCGAGCGCAGGATGGCGCCGACATTATGCGGGTCGGTCACCCGGTCCAGCGCCACCAGCAGCGGTCGCCCCGGGCCCGACAGCGCCAGATCGGCCAGGCTGTCCCATTTCAGCGGCTTCACCTCCAGCGCCGCGCCCTGATGCACGCTTTCCGGCGGCAGCGGCACGGTTCGGTCGAAGCTGCGGGCATCCGCGATCTCGGCTTCAAGCCCCTCGGGCAGGGGGCCGAGGCGGTCCAGCGCGTTGCGGGTCACGACCAGCCGCAGCTTCTCGCGCCGCGGATTGGCCAGCGCGTCGCGTACCGCGTGCAGGCCGAACAGCCAGACGGTTTCGGCCGCAGCGGCGCGGCGCGCGCGTTCCTTGTCGATGACCCAGGCGGGCTTCTTGGTCTTCTGCGGTTTTTCGGCCATGTCGGATTCCCGGTTATGGTTCCGACTGCGCAGAAATCGCGGCCGAATGCAAGTTTTCCGGCCGCCGCGCCGCCCGGCCCAGAAAGCGCAAGATTCTGGCCGCATCCCGCTTGACGCCCCCGAGCGGGCGGGATAATCACCCCTCCACGCCGAGAGCGTTCGGCGGGCGACGTGCTGCAAGGTGCGGCAGCGGACTGTAACTCCGCCGGGGAGACCCATGCCTGGTTCGATTCCAGGGTCGCCCACCATTTTCCCAATCCCCGGAACCGGATGGTGAGGCCAGTCGAGGCCGGATGACGGATCGCTGACCGCGATGCGCCGCCGTGCGTTTCCGCCACGGCCCACGACCGCGCCTCTGCAGCCATCGCCCTCGCGCAATGGTTGCATAGCAGGGTCGAGCGCCCTGCGCCGACCCCAGGCCCGGGTCCTCGATATCCGTGAAAAATACCCTAAGAACCGGCTGAACGGGCGGGCAAAAAAAATGCGCGCCGCGATGGGTTAACGTTTGCGTGAAAAGATCGAATCGCGCATAAGTTGATAGCGGGTTGCCTGGTTTCCTTTTTCCTTGTGCCGCAGTCACGCCATTCCCCACCGCAGGGGTGGCGCGAACTCGTCAACCCAATCGACCGCAATTGCTGCAGGTCTGTAACAAGGTTTATCCTATGCCCTATTTCACGGAAATTCCCCCCAGTCTGATCACGGTGGGGCTCGATGGCGAGATCGCCTTCGTGCCGAACACCTCGCTGCTCAACGCCTTCGAGAGCTCGCAGGAATTCGCGCAATATGACGTCGATGCCACCAGCGCGACGACGCTCAGCGCCGGCGACAACCTGACCCCGGTGGACGATACCGGCAATCCGCTGACCGCTCCCGGCACCTATCAGGGCTCGGCCACGGTGGCGAATGCCGCGGCCAGCGTGGGCATCCCCGGCGTGGCCACCGTCAGCCTGCAGGTCAATCCGATCAGCGGCCACCTGATGGAGGCCGATGGCACCTATTACTTCATCAGCGAAGAGCCGCTGGACGACGACCATCTTGAGGTGACCGCCAGCCTCACCTTGCCCGTTGTCGGGCCGATCTCGGTGACCGGGCCGATCTCGGGGATCGCCGATCAGCTTGCCGAAGCCGTCGGGCCGCTGCTCGGGCCGCTGGTTCTTCAGTCGGCCGACCTGCTCCAGACCACCGCGAACGGTGTTGTCGTGACCATGAATCACGACGTCAACGGCACGCTGACGCTGACCGATGACGAGGTGTTCTGCTTCGTCGCCGGCACCCTGATCGAGACCGACAGGGGCTTCGTTCCGGTCGAGGAGCTGAAGCTGGGCGACATGGTGGTGACCCGCGACAACGGCCTGCAGCCCGTCCGCTGGATCGGTTCGGTCAGGCTGAACGCGGCCAGTCTGCGGGCGCAGCCCAAATTGCGCGCGATCCGCATCCGGGCCGGCGCCCTGGGCCGCAACACCCCCTCGACCGACCTGCTGGTGTCGCCGCAGCATCGCGTGCTGGTGCGTTCGAAGATCGCGATGAAGATGTTCGGTGCCATGGAGGTTCTGGTGGCGGCCAAGCAGCTTCTGCAGGTCGAAGGCGTCGATATCGCCGAAGACCTGACCGAGATCGAGTATTTCCACATCCTCTTCGACCGGCATGAGGTCGTGAACTCGAACGGTGCGGCGACCGAATCGCTCTATACCGGGGCGCAGGCGCTGAAATCGGTGGGCCGCGCGGCCCGGGAGGAGATCTTCACCCTGTTCCCGATGCTGCGCGATGCCGGTTTCACGCCGGAAACGGCGCGGCATCTGCCTTCGGGCCGGCAATCGCGCAAGCTGGCCGTCCGCCATGCCCAGCATGGCCGGCCGCTGGTGCAGCACTGAACCAGGACGGGCCGCGGCGCATGCCGCGGCCCGTGCCGGACCGCCCGGCGCGCGTGCCCGATTGACAGGGCGCCGGGCGCCAGCAGAATGGAGGCAACCCCCTGAACGGAAAGGAAGGGTCGATGTTGCGCCGGTTCTGTTTGCTAGCCTTTTCGACGATCGGCGCTGCGGCGCTCCTGCATGGCGGCCCCGCCCGGGCGCAGATGGATGCCGGGCAGCTTTGCGTCAACCAATGCCTGTTCCACCATGGCCCCGCCTCAAGCCCGGCCTATCACGCCTGCGTGGCCGAGATCTGCGAGGGCAAGGGCCAGGTCTCCGGCGGACAGGCCGCACCCTCCCGCCAGCGGCCGGCCGGCCCGGCCTGGGTCAGCGGCGTGGCCGGCGGCGGCCAGGGGCGTTACGCCGGCATCGAATCCGGGCGCCATTCGCTGAGCTACATGTGCAAGCGCGGCGAGAGCGGCATCCTGGCCGTCGAGGGAATGGCCGGCTCGGGCCGCTCGCTTGCCATTCGCGTCGACGGAACCTCGTTCCGGCCGCAATTCATCAGCAGGGGCGGCATGCGCTATACCAGTGCGGCCAGGGATTCTGCCTTGCTCCGCGCCCTGCTGTCCGGAAATGCGGTCGAGATTTCGGACGACCGCGGGCGCGTCCGCTTTTCGCTGTCCGGTTCCGGCGCGGCGATCCGCGCGGCGATGGCGGGTTGCGGCCTGTAAGACCGGCCAGGGCAGGGGTGTGCCCGCGCTTCGAATTGCGCCTTTCACGAAGCACCTTCTACCGCTTTTCGCACCGTCCCGACCGCCGCGGGGACGAGGCGCCGCCCGCCGGGCAGCGTATCCGGCGCGCGGCAACCGCCTTCCCAACTGCTCGGGCCCAGTCGCACAGGAGGGCCAGCAGCAGAGCTGGGCGACGGGTGGCGTCTGCCGATGGACGACGCCGGAGGCCATCACCGGCCCATCGGACTGTTGCGATATTCTGGAGAAATGGTGCCCGGAGGCGGATTCGAACCACCGACACGCGGATTTTCAATCCGGCCGTCGCGTTCGTGATCTGAAATGAGAAATCCGACCTTCTCCCTCTGGGTAATGAAAAATACATGTTTAATCAAGGAGCTATATATACCGATCGTGACGTGTCAAGCGCGTTGCAGCGCCGGTTTGGGTCAGGATTAGCTATTTTGGGGACAAAGTCTGGCGCGATCTGGTGTCCCCACGGTGTCCCCGATATGCTGCTTGCCGGAATGCCGAGTTGGAGGAACAATAGGTGGCGAGAGTCGATCTCACCGACCACATGATCAGAAAACTGGTCGTCGAGGTCAGGACGGATTTTGCGGACGCCCGGGCTCCGGGGCTGTCGCTGCGCGTCACGCCGGCTGGATCGAAGACATGGGCCGTGCGCGGGACGGCCTTGGATGGTTCGAAGCAAAGGCTCACGATCGGCAGCTATCCCGACATATCACTGAAAGACGCTCGTATCCGGGCGGCGACGGTCATGGCCGAGATCCGCGCCGCTGCCGGCAATCTCAATGCGGCGAAGCGTGAAGCGGCATTGGCCCGGACCGGAGATCCTACGCTTGGCGAACTGGTCGCGGAATACGAAGCCGGTCCAGGCGCCGGCAAGGCTACCTGGACCCGGACGAAGAATGATTGCGACTCGGAAGCACGTAAGCGTATTCAGACCGTATTTTCTGGACTACTGAATAGACGCGTCACCGAAATCCCAGACGATGATTTTGCTGATGCCATGCTCAACTACGTCCCGCTTTCCGGGGCTCCGAAAGCCAATGGGCAGGTGTCGAAAGGCCGGGCCTACCTGATGCCGGTCATGGATTGGGCTGCAGGCCGGGGCAAGTTCCGGGTGGCCGGAAAACGGCGGAGGCCGGTGCTGGATGTTGTCGACATCAGGGACACGATGGACCCGGCGTCCGATGACGAGGAAATCACGGGAAAGCGTGATCGAGTGCTCAGTCCCGATGAACTGCGGTCGATCCTTCCGCTGCTTGTGTATCCAGCTCCTGCTGCACTGAAAATGAAGATGGACCCTGAATTTGACGTCCGGCCACTTGCCATCAAGTTTATTTTGTTGACCGGGGCTAGGCTGAGGGAGGTCTCTGCGGCCCGATGGGGCCATATCGATTTTGAGGCACGAACCTGGTTTAAACCGCGGGTCAAATCTGTGCGCGGCGGCCTACGCAGTCAGTTGTTGCCTGTTTCAGGCGCCGTGATCGCATTGCTCCAAGGAATTCCGGGTCATCTTGGTAGGGCACCAGAGGATCTGATATTCCCTTCTGCAATGCGGACGCAGCTGGATAACTGGGAGCGTATCACTGGCGCAATCATGCGCGAGACCGGAACGGCCGGATGGCATCGCCACGATTTGCGCCGGACATCGGCCACCATCATGCGCTCGGTTGGCGTGGAACTGTCAACAATCGACCGTATTCTGGGCCACCGGACGGACCATCGCCGGGAGGAGGCTAGTCGAGCAGTTGATGCGTATCTGTCGGATATCGACCTGACGGGCATTGCAGAGGACCCACAGCGCCAGGCCTTGGAAAAGCTGGCAGACACCTACGAACGGATTCAACATGCCCGGCAAGGCTGAGGGCTAACTACTCCGAGTAAAAGTCATCGGAAAACCCGGAGCTCCACTTTGATCGTGTCGAGATGCAAAATCACGGGGGCATGCCACAGGTAGGGGGCTGCCCCATGCGTTTACGCTGGCTGGTCGATTTTGGCTCCGGCGGTAGGGGACGGGCCGAATTTCCGTAAGTGCCTGATAATGCGTGTGTATTTTATGCAGCGCGGACGGCAAGCTGGTGGTTTGTGTATATGTTGAAATTAGCGTGTTTTATCAGGATTAACAAGTCGGCCAAGTGCGCTTGCTGTAGTGGATTGGAGCCGGTTAGTATAAGCTTATTTTTAGATATTGGGGTATCCATGCTTGCCGAACTCTTCTCACGAATTGCTAAAGAGTATTCATTCGAGCGCGCTAGGGCTTTTACGAACTCGCCCTTTGGGAACTTTGTTCGTCATGATGTCGCTATTGAAGCAAAAAAGCATGTCCTCATGTCGCCACATGAATTGACCGTAAAAGCCAGTGTCGGTCAAGGAGCATGGGCATCTGTGCCGTGGTTGGCCTTCTTTGATCCACTTGTAACCGATAGCGCAACCAAAGGTTTTTATGTGGTTGTATTGATTAATCCGCAAAATCAGACATTTACGCTTTCCTTGAATCAAGGAACGACTGAAGTTTTTGAAGAGTTTAAGACTGCACGTGGCCTGAAGGTTTTAGCTCGTCGAGCTAGAGATATGGCAGATCGGCTACCAGAGTATGCTGAAAAATTCAGCGAGGCTCCTATTGATTTAGGCTCAGACGATCGATTACCGGCCGGCTACGTTGCGGGGCATGCATTCGGACGAACATATCAAGCTGATAGTGTTTCTGAGGTCGAATTCTCGGCCGACCTCAATTTAATGCTTAAGGCTTACGCCACACTTGTCGAACGCGGGGGGACAACTCCGACCGACGTGATGCAAGAAGAAGCGGGCAGTGAAAGCATTGAAGAAACGCGCAAATATGTCCTATCTCGTCGCATTGAGAGATCACCGAAAGTCCGTAAAGGCGTTCTGAAAGCCAAGCCTCCAATTTGCGAATGCTGCGGGTTAAACCCCAAGAATGACTTTGGTTTCCAAGGTGCAGTCGAGGAATATCCTCTTGATGTCCATCATGCTGCGCCATTGTTTGGGCTCGCCGAAGGCGAAACACGACGTTATCGGATTCCACAAGATTTTTTAGTCCTCTGCCCCACTTGTCATCGCATGATGCATAAGCAGAAAGACGTTTCAGACCTTAAAGCGCTGAAGGCAAAGCTGAGGTTTAAAATTGCACGTATCGATACATTCTCAAGTTTCTAAAGGGGGGACGTAGTATGAGGGAGCTACCTATATCGACAGACTATAGGTAGCTAAAGCTACCCCTGTCTGCCCCTCACGCCGGGGAGGCGCTACGCGGGCCATTTTGGCCCGCTGCGCGGCTTTCCTCGTGCCTCGGTCAGCCTTGCAAAGGTCAAAATCCGCTATAATCCCAATCTTGCGGGCGTATGTCCTTGGTCTGGTAAAATTGTCGGACAAGGTTCAGGTAATCCGTAAAATCTGTGCTGGATGCAGCCAAACGGTTGGCGCTATTCCAATCGATCTCGGTTCGCTCCTTGGCGGGGATCAGAATTTCGCTTTCACTCGGGTTTTCAGGGTCTAATCGGATCAGTCCGACGCCATGCGTTCCAGAGAGGACACGTAATTCGCTGAGTGTCTCGCTGCCTTGAACCTCAGCCGCGACGAGGTAGGGGAAGTTCGCCCAAGACGAATTGCTGACGGTTTGGAAGAAGCACTCTCGCACGTTGGAGCGGTTCAAAAGGAGCTTCACCTCAAAGGAATAAAGCTTGGTGCGAGTCTCTGAGCTGGCTGAGACGCACTCAATCACCGCACGCTCCCAGTTCGAGGTTAAGTCCTCAATTCCCACAAGGTCAGGGTATAGCCATTTATTCCCATCAGGGCCGTATTGTTTGCGAGACCGCTTTTCATCAATCCGCTTCGAGTAAATATTCAATTCATTGAAAAGGAACTCTGACAGGATCGGATATAGATCAGCCTCTAAAAGCTTGGCGGGCTGCTTGTCATGGGCTGCAAGTGGCGCGGCTTTTTCGACGGCTTCCACTTCAGCGGTATCTGATTGAGTGGAGTAGTAATACTTGCGAGGCCGCTCTTCTGTTGTCTTGATGCCTAGGCGGTTCTCAAGCCCTTTTCGTTGCGCGCCGATTTCGGCCACGATTTGCTGTAATAAGGCTTCATCGGTATCCAGCGGCGTTTTAGATGCTCGGCTCCGCATGCGTTTATCTTCGCAGGCGTCAGGGTATTTCTGCATGATGAGCGTGGCTATTTCACGGGCAATGAGGCGTTGACCAGGCCGTTCTTTCAGGACGGTCGGCACAAATTTGGTGATGGAAAATTTCTCAAGCAAAGCAAGTTCCAGACATGAAGTGCGGAATAATTGGAGCGAGCATAGGAGACCCTGCCTATTTCTATCAAGCTCCATAATTTTGGAAACCCCAGACAAGCCGCCAAGGGCGGCTCGATCCCTCTGCCCGCCCCAGCTATTTGGGGCGGTCGGGCAGAGGGATCGGGGAGAGCCACGATGAAGCCGGGGCGCTATCGGCAGCCGCAGAGGAAGCGAGACTACTGGTATCGAGCGACCGGCGCGGCGGATAAGTTAATTACAAGTCGTGTGTACTTGATTACCTATCCTTTGAGAAACACAGTTCGTTTTTCTGGCCTCGCGCGCAGCATCGGCTGCTTGTTGCTGAGCCGGGATGCTGGTCATGCGCTCTATGTTCCTTTGAGAGTCAGCCGACAACTGTCCCATTGCAGCTTGATAGCGCGCCCGACTAGCCTCTATGTTTTTTTGGCATTGGACGGGGTTTGCCTTACACCAATTGTTTAGTTGCTGTTGGCGAACAGGATCGGGTCTTTGGAAAATTCCGTCCCTATACAGACGCTCTGATGGTCTCTCGCAACCAGACACCAGCGCAACGCATGCGATCAAAATAGACAATCTAAGCAAAATTCCGTTACCCCCAATCACACATTCTGCAGGAATGCATACTACTATTAATCAACATCTCACACGGCACTTTCGTTGAAACTGAGAGTTCTTCGACGTGTCCTATTTTGGTATGCCAAAATGCAAAACCCCGGGCCCACACACTGACATTACTGAATTTATAAGAGATACCGCGTCGTATCCTTTACAGTTCCCCGTGAAGCTACAGATAGCTTTGTGACCGACATTCCCCAAGTGGCCTGCCGCTTGACTTCAAGATCGCCTGATTTTGCTCGCTGGGCAAGCGTTTTTCGCCCCGAGCGGTGTCTGTCGTCGCGCAAACGGCCGAAGTCGGGTGGATCAAGCCTCGAACCCGCAGCATTCTGGCCCGGCAGAGCCGCTTTTCCGCGCGGCAGACGGACCTGTCCTGCCGCTTTCGTTCAGCTTGGGCATGGATCGTGGTCATGCGCATGACGGAGGCGTTCGAAGACGGCGGATGGCGGCAAGGACGGCCCGCACCATCGGGCCGGTGACGGCGACCTCGGCCAACTGGAAGGTAATGGCGCGGGCGTGGCGGACGCCGCGGGCGCCGATCTTGATCAGCTTGAGTTGCAGGCTGGTCAACGACCAGTCCGCCATGGCCTCGGGCAGTTCGATGCAGCGCAGGAAGGTTGCCAGGTTGTAGGCCAGCGCGTGCAGTTGCAGCCGCACCTCGTTGTGCCGGAACTTCCGGCATGACAGCCGCGTCCAGCGAAAGGCATATTTGCCTTCCTTGATGTGCTGCTCTGCGGTGCCGCGCTGGTTGTAGAACCTCACCACCCAGTCTGGCTCCATCGGCAGGTTGGTGACGATGAAGCCGACTTTGGGGAACAGCTCGCCCGGATGCCATTCGATCTTGGCGATGACGCGGCGCGGCTTGTCCCAGGACGCCGCCTGATACTCGAAGTCCTCGAAGAACCGTTTGACCTTGGTCAGCGAAGGCCGTCCCACGGGCCGTGTCAGCCGATGCGCGATCTTCTCGCGCAAGACGGCGTTGGCGGGCAGACGGATGGCGTAGAAGAACCTGGCTTCTTCCAGCCGCATATAGATCGCGGGGATCGCGTAGGCAGCGTCGGCCCGGAAGAAGCGTCCACCAAGGTCGCGGCCAGCATATCGGGCAATGACGGGATCAAGGACATCCCGCCAGCCATCGGCGCTGTGGACATTGCCGTTACGCAGGGCGCAGCGCTCCAGCATGCCAAACTGGTTGAACAAGAAGATGGGGTGATAGCAGGTGCAGTCGAAATGCCCGTTCCAGGCAGCACCTTCCTGATCGCCGTGGGTGGGGCTGACCGAGCTGTCCATATCCAGCACGATGTATTTCAACCCGTTGCGGTCATGAAACCGGTCGATCCATTGGCCGTTCAGATCGGCCAGCGCCGCCCGGTTCGCGGCCAGAGCCAGCGTCTCGGTCTCGAACCGTCCCATCTGCGATGCCGAAGCAGCTTGCGCCTCGACGGCCCTGCCGCCAACGACCTGACGCATCACGGGATCGAGGGCCAAGCGGTCGGCATCGTTCACATCCTCGTATCCGGCCAGTCGTCCGAACACCGATTGCCGGAACAATCCGTCAAGCCGATGGAGCGTGTTCTTCCCGGTGCGGCTGTCTCGCAGCGCCTCCGACGCCAGATTGGACAGGCCGAGCACGTCATCAAGCTCGCGCATCACCAGCAGGCCACCGTCTGAACTGATCTGCGCACCACGGAACTCCAGACGCACACGGCGGTCGAAATCAACCCGATCTCCCCGCGCCAAGCCCGCACCCTTCAGGTGATCCATGAAACGCGCCCCTCGCAGCCGTCAACGCCATGATTTATATGCGAAATATCACGATTACGACAGCGAAATCAGCGACTTACTTGGAGAATGTGGGATAATATGCCTCGCAGGCTGAGCGTCGGTCCTTGGGGACGTTGGGGGGATGTGCGGTGGACGGGTGCGGTTGGTTGCGCCTGCGGCGTGGCTGGCCCCTCGGCCTGAGAGTGTGTGGTGGCGGTGGGGTTTCTTTCTTTTGGTGAATGGCGCGGCGGGAGCCGCGCTTTTCCAGCCAAGCGCCCGCAGGGCAGCGGCTGGTTTGTGGGTTCGAAGGGAGTGCAACTCCCTCGCAAGTGCTCCGTGTCAGAAATCAACCGAAGGGAAGATGTATGACACGGAGGAGCCTTGCTTAATGTAGTCGGAATCCTGCCCCGGCGTGATCTCGGTCCTCATCGGGAGGCCTGCGCCGTTGACGCGGAGATGGATCTTGGTCGAGAAGCCACCTCTCGAACGGCCAAGAGCCTCTTTCGGAGTCCCCCTTTTGCGCCCGCCGCATGATGATGGGCGCGGATCACAGTGCTATCAACCATCTGGAGCTTGTCTGGCGCGATCCCAGCGTGGTTCAGCGCATCCAGGATATCCTCCCACAGTCCCGCCAAAGTCCAGCGGCGGAACTGACGGTAGACCGAGGACCACTTGCCAAACTCTTCGGGCAGATCGCGCCATGGCGCACCAGTCCTTGCGATCCAGAATATACCATTCAGAACAAGACGATGGTCCGCAGGTTTCCGCCCGTTAGGGTGCCGGACGGCACGAATGAAGCCCTCGAAGAAGGTCCACTCATCGTCGGATATCAGGTTGCGTGCCAAGTTCATCTCCCACGTAGAGATGAGCTTGAATCATAGGACGACTGCCAGAAGAATCCCTTTTGTCAACACGACCTAGAGCGTGTTGCAGCCTTTCCGTTTCAGATTCCTCTGAGCCTTGATCTGTGATTCCATGTATCCGAGCAGATATGGGGCCAGCACAGTGAAAAGGATTCGTCTCGGCGAGCCCATTGCGTCATTCGCGCCATTCCTGAAGATAGGGTCGAGACCCCATCTTCAGATGAACAAAGCCGATCACATGTTGATGGTGCGGACCAGCCGGACGCCCCAGTCCTCGTCAGGGTTGGTGGTGCCGTCCCCAAGCCGCTCCTGCATCACGGCGACGCCCAAGTCCCTCCGGGCGGGCAGTCGAGCCCGTTCCGCGGCGGACAGGGCGGCCTCGATCTCTTCGAGCGTCAGATCCGTGCAGTAGAGCTGCGCGCCGGGCTGCTGGCGCCAGGAGTCCGCAAGCGTTCCGGAATAGACGGCGTCGAGGCCGGTGGCGTTAACCAATGACATCGCCACTTTGCGGTCATGGTAACGGTCGGCTGCCACAGGGATGGCGAGGCGCTCCGCGTCCCCCTTTGGCTTTCCTTTGCGGGCGAGCGAAGCCGATCCGATCGCATTCCATGCCTTGGCGATGGGACGACCGAGCTGTTCCGCCACCCACAGGCTTTCCACCTGGCCCGCCTCGATCGCGTCAATCCTGGTGTCGCGGAACGGGTAGTAGTTCGACGTGTCGATCACCACCGTCTCCTCGGGCAGGCCTGCAACAAGAGGCACGATCTTCGGAATGGCGTTGAGGGGGATGGAGAGGATAACCTACCGGACACGCCACGACGCAAGGCAGGACGTGTTCGATTACATCGAGATGTTCTACAACCCGAAGCGCAAGCATGCGAGAAACGGGATGCTGTCGCCCGCCGAGTTCGAGCGTCAGCAAATGATGAGACGTGAAGGCGTCTAAGAAACTCGGGGCTATTCAAACACATTCTTCGCGTTGAGCGGCAGCTTCGTCCCATCCTCTACTGAACTGTCGGCATCAGCCGCGACTGCTGCGTTGCTCCAGAGCTGTCACCTGAAACCGCCGTCACTCGCGGAGCGGCCATGTGCCGGGGCCGGAATGAAACCGACTCTCCAGCATCGTGGTCCGGTCGCCAGTCTGGCCGTCCTCGTAGTGGAATTGACACCTTCCCCGAATCGAGTCTATTTTGTAGATATTAAGTCTATAGAGTAGACAATGGCAAAAGAAGCTGAACGCACCATCGCCGCCGTCGAAGCGGCTCTCCAACTCCTCGATCTCTTCGAGGGGGCCGAACCGCTTAGGGTCGCCGACATCCAGAGCCGGACAGGTCTGGTGCGCAGCCGCATCCTGCGCCTGCTCGGGACGCTTGAGGTTTGCGGTTATGTTGTCCCGGCTGGCCGCGCCGCCTACGCGCTCGGGCCGAAGGCTTTCCGGCTCGGCTGGGCGGTGCGTGATAGCTATGCGGGCATGATCGCCGTGCTGCGGCCCGCCCTCGAACGCGCCGTCGAGGCAAGCGGGGCGACGGCCTTCTTCTCGATCCCGCGGGGACGGGAGCGCGTCGTGATCGCCAAGGCGGTGCCGCCAGCAGGCGTGCGCTACGTCATTGAGGAGGGTCAGACCCGTCAACTCCATGTCGGCGCGACGGGGCGTGTCCTGATGGCATACCTGCCCGAGACCCAGCGCGAAGAAATCCTGTCCGGCAACCTGCCCGCCCTGACCGCCAGCACGCTGACCACGGTCGACGTGCTCAGGGCCGAGATCGCCAGAGCGCGCGAGGCGGGACATGCCGAGAGCCTCGGCGAAGCGACGTCGAGTGCCTTTGCCATTGCGGCACCGGTGCTGTCCGCGGGCCGCCTTGTCGGCGCGCTGTCACTGGCCGGGCCGATCGATGAATTTCAGGAGCGTCGCGAGCGGTGTCTGACCGCCCTCAAGCAGGAGGTGCACTTCCTGTCGACGCGGATCGCCTGAGGAGGGCGGTCGAAACCAAACGGAGGAAAGATGAACAGATTAATGCGGAAAGACGCCCTCGCGGGGCTCTTTCTTATGCTGTCCGCAGGGTTCTTTTTGATGGCGGGCCGGGGCCTCGATTTCGGGACCTTCGATATGATGGGGCCGGGCTTCGTTCCGGTCACGCTGGCGCTGGCCCTGCTGGCACTTGGCTTTGTCCTGGTGGTCGGGGCGCTGGCCGGCGACGGGGCAGGGCAGAGGGTTGATCTGCCGCCGGGCGTCTTGCGTGCGATCGTCGTGATCTTTGCTGCGATCCTCGCCTTCGTCTTGCTGTTGCGTCCTGCGGGCTACGTTGTTTCGGTTGCGGTGCTGGTCATCGTGGCCGGGCTTGCCTCTACCGAGCGGCGGTTCGGCGAGATCCTGATCGCGGCCCTGCTACTGTCGGGGATCACGGCCATTGCCTTCATCGAGCTGCTCGGGTTGCCGATGCCGCTCTGGCCGGCGGTGCTGCAATGAATCTGTTTGAGAACCTCGCACTTGGCCTCGGTGTCGCGGTCACGCCAGAGAACCTCCTCTACTGCCTGATCGGGGCGGTACTCGGCACGCTGATCGGTATCCTTCCGGGATTGGGCCCGGTCGCGACCGTGGCCATGTTGCTGCCGGTGACCTATGCGCTTGACCCGACCACGGCGCTGATCATGCTCGCGGGCATCTATTACGGCGCGCAATATGGCGGCTCGACTACCGCGATCCTTGTCAACCTACCGGGGGAGGCATCCTCGGTCGTCACCGCCATCGATGGTTACCAGATGGCGCGGCAGGGCCGGGCCGGGCAGGCGCTGGCCATCGCCGCGCTGGGGTCGCTTTTCGCGGGCATTGTCGGCACGTTGCTGCTGGCAGCACTGGCCCCGACCTTGGCCAGTGTCGCCATCGGCTTTGGTGCGGCGGAATATTTCTCGCTCATGGCGCTGGGGCTGCTGGGCGCGGTCGTGCTTGCCTCGGGGTCCGTTCTCAAGGCCGTGGCGATGATCCTGCTCGGCCTGCTGCTTGGCTGCATCGGCACCGACATCAATTCGGGAGCAGAGCGCTACACCTTCGGCGTGATCGAGCTTTCGGATGGTATCGACTTTGTCGTGGTCGCGATGGGCGTGTTCGGCCTGACCGAGATCCTGCGCAATGTCATCCGGCCCGAGACCCGCGACCTGGTTACCGCAAAGGTCGGCAGCTTGTTTCTGTCGCGCGACGATGTGAAGACTGCGACCCCCGCCGTTTTGCGCGGCACCGGGCTTGGCGCGCTCATGGGGCTTTTGCCCGGCGGCGGGGCTCTTTTGTCATCCTTCGCGGCCTATACGGTCGAAAAGCGCCTGTCGCGCCACCCCGAACGCTTCGGCAAGGGCGCGATCGAAGGCGTCGCCGGACCCGAGAGCGCGAATAACTCGGCCGCCCAAAGCTCCTTCGTGCCGATGCTGACGCTGGGGATCCCGGCGAACGCCACCACGGCCCTGCTGATGGGCGCGATGATGATCCACAACATCCAGCCCGGGCCGCAGGTGATGACCAGCCATCCTGACCTGTTCTGGGGGCTGATCGTGTCGATGCTGATCGGCAATGTCATGCTGGTGATCCTGAACCTGCCGATGATCGGGGTCTGGGTGAAGCTTCTCAAGATCCCGTATCGTCTGCTTTACCCGGCGATTCTGGTCTTCATTACCGTCGGTGTCTTCAGCATCCAGAACAGCACTTTCCTGATCCTGCTGATGCTGGGGTTCGGGCTGCTCGGCTACCTGCTGAGCCTGCTCGACTTCGAACCTGCGCCGCTGCTTCTGGGCTTCATCCTCGGCCCGATGGTCGAGGACAATTTCCGCCGCGCGATGCTGATCTCGGCCGGGGACTGGACGACTTTCTTCACCCGCCCGATCAGCGCCACGCTGCTTGGTCTCGCGGCCCTTCTTCTCTTTGTGCTGGTCCTGCCGCAGGTGCGCCGGACCCGTGAAGAAGCTTTCCGCGAATAACTCTGCTCTTCTACAGAAAGGAACATCATGACGACGATGGAAAAGATCCCCGCCGCGACGACCGTGGCCCAGGATTACGATGAATATGCCGCCGCCGGCCGCATCTGGGGCCAGGTGCCGCGCGACCGGATCACCCGGATCAAGTTCCCGCGCGTGTCGCCGGAGGTAGTCGCGCGCTATCTGGCGCTGGCCGACCTGACCACGACCGTATCCGACCTGCTCGACGCGCGCGGCATCCGCGGCGCGATTGCGGGCAGCTTCCTGCCGTCGCTCATTCAGGGCAAGAAGATCGCCGGGACCGCTGTCACCCTGCGCTCGATCCCCGAGCGCAAGACGCCGACGCAGGGGGCCCATGACAAGGATCCGATCAAGATGTCGACGCGCGAAGTCTATTACCTCGCCGAGCCGGGCGACGTTCTGGTGGCCGATTTCGGCGGCAATCTCGACGTGTCGAACATGGGCGGCCAGTCCTGCACCGTGGCCAAGACCACCGGCTTTGCAGGATCGATCGTCAATGGCGCCGTGCGCGACGTGACCGCCATCCGCGAGATCGACTATCCGGTCTGGGCCAAGGGCGTGACCCCGATCACCGGGAAGTTTCGCATGGAGGCGATCGAGATCAACGGTCCGGTGACGGTCCATGACATTGTCGTCTACGCCGGTGACTTTGTGGTGGCCGATGACAGCGGCGTCTGCGTCGTGCCCTTTGAATTGGTCGAAGAACTGATCGACGAGGCCGAGGCGATCGAGGCGGCCGAGGACACCATGCGCGACCTGATCGCGAACAAGGCGCCCATCAGCGAACTGCGTCCGCTGTTTCGCAAGCGCTACGACTGATCCAGCCAAGGGAGGAAAGCTACCATGATACTCAAAACGCTGAAAGGGCTGGCCGTTAGCGCCAGCCTGCTGATGCCCGCTGGTGCCGCATTGGCACAGGACTGGCGCCCGACGGGAACGATCGAACTGATCGTGCCATCCAGTCCGGGCGGCGGCCATGATACCAACGCCCGTGCGCTTGCCTCGGTGATGGAGAAATATGCGGGCCAGTCTATCGTTGTCATCAACCAACCCGGCGGAGGCGGTGTCGTCGCCTATAACCAGATGGAGGGGGCCAAGCCCGACGGCCTGACGCTGGGTCAGGTTTCGACCTCGCTCGTCACCGACGCCTTCCGCCTCAGCAACGCCAAATATGGCGCGGATACCTTCCGCTATGTCGGCCAGATTTCGGCTGATCCCAACTTCCTCGTTGTTTCGGCAAAGGGGCCATATGCCGACATGACGCTCGAGCAGTTTCTGGCGGAGGTAAAGGACAAGCCGCAATCGGTGACGATGGGCGTTTCGGGCAATTGGGGCAATCAGGACTATGTGCGCTACGCACTTGAAAAGACCTCCGGCACGAAATTCCGCCGTATTCCGGTCAAGGGTGGGCGCAACATCCTGCTTGGCATCCTCGGCGGCGACATCGCGGCTGGTCTGCTCTACCCGTCCGAGATCAAGGCCCAATACGACGCGGGCGAGATCAAAGTGCTGGCCCATAACGGTGACGCGCCGGTGCCCGGGTTTGACGGCGTGAAGACCTTCCGCGATCAGGGTGTTGATCTTGGCCTGCCGGTCTGGCGGGCGCTGGTGCTGCCGAAGGCGACACCGGACGATGTCGCAAAAGGTTGGGAGGAGATCCTGCGCCAGACGATGGCGGACCCCGCGCTCAAAGAGGCCTATGCTTCGGTTTTCGTCGGCCATGCCTATGCCGATGCGGCCGGAACCGACGCGCTGGTCCGCGACTCGGCGGCAGAGCTTGGCGCGATCAGCCGCGAAGCCGGGATTGTTAAAGAGTAACTTGCCCCAAAAAGCAGTTCGAAAGGCCCGGTGAACGCCCGGACCTTTCCAGTTACGGCGCGCTGGCCGAGGTCGGCCCAATGCCGCCGAAGTAGTTCCTCAAAGGCGGCTAGGTGCGTGTCCTGAAGGCATCGATCTCATCAATGAACAGGATGCTTGGCGCAGACTCAGCCGCCTCGAGGAAGGTGCTGTTCATCGCCTTCAGCATGGTGCCCAGATGACCGTCCTTGTCACGCTGCCAGATTGCGTAGCTGCCCGAGATGAAGGAGATACCGGCCTCGTTGGCCATCGCGCGTGCCATAAGGGTCTTGCCGGTCCCGGGCGGTCCGGACAACAGTAGGCCTCGACAGATTTCAGCCCATTGCAGATCGCCCTCGGCCCAAGCGTGAAGGTCCTTTACTATCTGCCCCGCAAGAACGGTCGCCGCACCAAGCCCCACGATGCACGAAAGCGGCGGCACCTCGGTCTGCGCGTTCTTGGGGCCGCAGAGCCGAGTGAGCTTCCGGATCGCCTTGCCAGCGGTCGGGGCACGCATAACTGCGATGATCTGCGCCCCGCTCAATCGGCGCAGGTGTTTATCATCGGGTAAATACCGCTCGACGATGGTCATCGCCTTGGGTCGATTAATCCTCGTTGTCTCTACGGGAAGAACGGGAACATGATTGGCAGCAAGATCATGCTGACGATGTGAACCGCGCCGGGTTTTCCGGAGGCTGATTGACGTTAGTTACGCAGCCATGGCT
>WKJB01000015.1_pt1 | contig 78717 bp, 74 predicted proteins | sample 5403331 | NCBI WGS metagenome assembly WKJB01 (sample SAMN13198853, study PRJNA488119) | plastic metagenome | isolation source: water-polyurethane dispersion (WPUD) containing a polyether... | place: Mexico: Mexico City | collected 2016 | reverse complement strand
CGCAGACCCCGCCGTCGTCGACGAACTCATCGAAAACAGAATGAACCGGCACTGAACCGGGCACGGAAGATGCCCCCGGCCCTTTTCCGCCGGGGGAACGGAGGGGCGCAAACACGCCGGAAAAGACGGAACGACATGTCTGAAAAAGGGAGGATTTAAGGACATGAGTGACAGACAATCGTCAAACGCCTATTGGCAGGCCAACCTGAGGCTGATCTGGCTGTGCATGATCATCTGGGCCCTGGTCTCCTATGGTTTCGGGATCATCCTGCGGCCGTTGGTGGCCGGCATCTCGGTGGGGGGAACCGACCTGGGATTCTGGTTCGCGCAGCAAGGCTCGATCCTGGTCTTCATCGTGCTGATCTTCTTCTACGCCTGGCGCATGAACAGGCTTGATGCCGAACACGGCGTGGACGAGTGAGGAGCATCCGATGAGCCAGTTCACCCTCAACCTTCTTGTCATCGGCGCGTCCTTCGCGCTTTACATCGGCATCGCGATCTGGGCCCGCGCCGGCTCCACGGCCGAATTCTATGCTGCCAACCGCGGCGTCAGCCCGGTCATGAACGGCATGGCCACGGCGGCCGACTGGATGTCGGCGGCCTCGTTCATCTCGATGGCGGGCCTCATCGCCTTTACCGGCTATGACAACTCGACCTATCTGATGGGCTGGACCGGCGGCTATGTGCTGCTGGCGATGCTGCTGGCGCCCTATCTGCGCAAGTTCGGCAAGTTCACGGTGCCGGAATTCATCGGCGACCGCTTCTATTCCGGCACGGCGCGGATCATCGGCGTGATCTGCCTGCTGATCATCTCGATCACCTATGTGATCGGCCAGATGACCGGCGTCGGCGTGACCTTCTCGCGCTACCTTGAGGTGTCCAGCTCGACCGGGCTGTGGATCGGCGCGGCGCTGGTCTTCGTCTATGCCGTGCTGGGCGGGATGAAGGGCATCACCTATACGCAGGTGGCGCAATACATCGTGCTGATCATCGCCTATACCATCCCGGCGGTGTTCATCGCGCTGCAGCTGACCGGCCATGTGCTGCCGCAGACCGGGCTGTTCGGCACGCTGAACGCATCGGACACCAAGTTCCTGGCGACGCTGGACCAGGTGGTCACCGATCTGGGCTTCCGCTCCTATACCGGGCATCACCAGTCGACGCTGGACATGGTGCTGTTCACCATGGCGCTGATGATCGGCACCGCGGGCCTGCCGCATGTCATCATCCGCTTCTTCACCGTGCCGAAGGTGGCCGATGCGCGCAAGTCGGCCGGCTGGGCGCTGGTCTTCATCGCGCTGCTCTATACCGTCGCGCCGGCGGTGGGTGCGATGGCGCGCTTCAACCTGACCGCGACCATGTGGCCGGGCGCCGAGACGGGCCAGACCTTCAGCCAGCCCGCCGTGTCGCTGGAGGACATCCAGAACCGCGAGGATCTGCACTGGATGCGCAACTGGCAGGTGACGGGCCTGCTGAACTGGGAGGACAAGAACGGCGACGGCCTGATCCAGTACTACAACGAGGCCGGGGCGGCGAACGACCAGCTGGCCGCGGTGATCGCTGAGCAGGGCCTGCAGGGCAACGAGCTGACCACGGTGAACAACGACATCATGGTTCTGGCCAACCCGGAAATCGCCAACCTGCCGGGCTGGGTCATCGCCATCGTCGCCGCCGGCGGCCTGGCGGCGGCGCTGTCCACCGCGGCGGGCCTGCTTCTGGCGATCTCGGGCGCGGTGAGCCACGACCTGATCAAGGGCGCGATCAATCCCGGCATCAGCGAGAAGGGCGAACTGTTCGCGGCCCGCGTCTCGATGGCGGTCTCGATCCTGGTGGCGACGATCCTGGGGCTGAACCCGCCGGGCTTTGCCGCGCAGACGGTGGCGCTGGCCTTCGGTCTGGCGGCAAGCTCGATCTTCCCGGTGCTGATGATGGGCATCTTCTCGGCGCGCATGAACAAGGAAGGCGCGATCGCGGGGATGCTGGCCGGCGTCATCGCGACCCTGGTCTACATCTTCACCTACAAGGGCTGGTTCTTCATCTCGGGGACCAACATGCTGCCGGATACCGCGGATGCCTGGCTGTTCGGCATTTCGCCGGCCTCGTTCGGCACGGTCGGCGCGGTGATCAACTTCGCGGTGGCCTATCTGGTGTCCAGCGCCACCAAGGAGCCGCCCGCCGAGGTGCGCGACCTGGTCGAGTCGATCCGCATCCCGCGCGGCGCCGGCGGGGCGCAGGCCCACTGACGAATGGCCGCGCCCCCCGCGGGGCGCGGCCTTTCCGCCGATCGGCAGGGCAGGACATGAACGACATCGCCGCATTCATCGCCTCGGTTCATCCCTATGACAGCCTGCCGCAGGACGAGCTGGCGCGGGCGGCGGCGTCGTTCAGGCGCAGGACCTATCCGGCCGGCAGCGTGATCTATCGCCATGGCGACCGGCTGGCGGGGCTTTACCTGATCGAGAGCGGCCTGGTCCGGGTCTCGGATGCCGCCGGGGATTCCGTTTCGGAACTGGTGGCGCGCAATTCCTTCGGCGAAAGGGGGCTGCTGCGCGACGGGGTGGCGGTGACCACCGCGACGGCCGTCGAGGATGCGACCGTGCTGATGCTGCCCCGCGCCGAGCTGATGCGGCTGATCGGCAGCCATCGCGCGGTGGCGCGCTTCTTCGACCGCAGCGGCCTGCCCGGCGGCCGCGAGAGCGATCTGGGGCTGCTGAAGGTCGGGGACCTGATCGGGCGGCAGGCGCCGCTGGCCTGCACGCCCGAAACCCCCGCCATCGAGGCGGCGCGCGCCATGCGCGACGCCCGCGTCAGCAGCATCGGCGTGCTGGAGGGGGAGCGGCTGGTCGGGCTGGTCACCATCCGCGACATCTCGAACCGCATCGTTGCCGAGGGGCGCGACGTGAACGTGCCGGTCGCGCAGGTGATGACGCCCGATCCGATCACGCTTTCGCCCTCGGAGCTGGGCTACGACGTGCTGAACATCATGCTGGAGCGCCGCATCGGCCATCTGCCGGTGGTCGAGAAGGGCCGTTTCGTCGGCATGGTCAGCCAGACCGACCTGACGCGGGTGCAGGCGATCTCGGCCTCGGCGCTGATCCGCGACATCGCGCAATCCGAGGATGTCGGCGGCATGGCGGCGGCGACCGCACGCATCCCCGAACTGCTGGTGCAACTGGTCAACGGCCATCACCGGCACGAAACCGTCACCCGCATGATCACCGATATCGCCGATGCGGTGACCCGGCGCCTGCTGGTCATGGCCGAGGCGCGGCTGGGGCCGCCGCCCGGCCCCTGGCTGTGGGCGGCCTGCGGCAGCCAGGGACGGCAGGAACAGACCGGCGTGTCGGATCAGGACAATTGCCTGATCCTCGGCGACGATTGCGACCCGGACGATCCCTGGTTCGCCGAACTGGCGCGCCTTGTCTGCGACGGGCTGAACGCCTGCGGCTATGTCTATTGCCCCGGCGAGATGATGGCCGTCACGCCGCGCTGGCGCCAGCCGCGCCGGGTCTGGCGCGGCTATTTCCGCGACTGGATCGCCCATCCCAGCCCCGAGGCGCAGATGCTTGCCTCGGTCATGTTCGACCTGCGCGCCATCGGCGGCGAGGCGGCGCTGCTGGACGGGCTGCAGACCGAGACGCTGCGGATGGCGGCGAAGAACTCGATCTTCGTGGCGCATATGATCTCGAACGCGCTGAAGCACCGCCCGCCCCTGGGGCTGATCGGCGGCTTCGCGACCGCACGCACCGGCGAGCATCGCAACCAGATCGACATGAAGCTTAGCGGCGTCGTGCCGGTGTCCGACCTGGCCCGCATCTATGCGTTGCAGGGGCAGCTGACGCCCGTCAATACCCGCGCCCGGCTGGTCGAGGCGCAGGGGGCGGGCATCATCTCGGGCAGCGGCGCGCGCGACCTGATCGCGGCCTATGACCTGATCCAGACCACGCGGCTGGAAAACCAGGCCGCGCAGATCCGCGCCGGCGAACGGCCGGGCAACCACCTGTCCCCCGCCGCGCTGCCCGACTTTCAGCGCAGCCACCTGCGCGACGCCTTCGTGGTGGTGCGGGGCATGCAATCGGCGCTAGGCCACGGCAAGGGAATGTTGGGATGAGGGGCATATGACCGGGATCGGGGTCGAACTGCTGGGCGTGATCGCGGTCGGCGTGGGCGCGGCGGCGCTGCTTTATGCCGGGATGCATCTGCTGCGCAAGCTGGGGTGGACGCCGGCGCGCTGGCTGCTGCCGGCGGGCATCGGCCTTGCGATGGTGGCCTATGCGGTCTGGAACGACTACGCCTGGTATGACCGCGCGGTCGCCCGGCTGCCCGCGGATGCGCAGATCCTGCTGGTGGGCCGCGACAGCCAGCCCTGGGCGCCCTGGACCTATCTGGCGCCGGTGGTGATCCGCTTTGCCGCCCTTGATCCGGCCGGCATCTCGGAGACCGCCGAGGGCATCCGCCGGGCCGGGATCACGCTGGTCGAGCGGCGCGGCCCGACGCTGGTCGTGCCGCAGGAATTCGATTGCGCGAAGGGTCTGGTCCGGCCGGCGCGCGGCGCATGGTCTGCGTCGGGCCCCTCGGACCCGGCCTATTCCGCCGTCTGCGGGGGAGGAGGCTGATGGCAAGGATCCTTGTGGTCGAGGATGAGGACAATATCGCCACCGCCCTGGATTTCCTGCTGTCGCGCGACGGCCATCAGCACCGCCGCATGGCCACCGGCGCCGGCGCGGTCGAGGAGATCCGCGCCAGCCATCCCGATCTGGTGCTGCTGGACGTGATGCTGCCCGACGTCTCGGGCTACCAGATCGTGCAGGACGTGCGCGCCGATCCGGCGCTGAACGACGTGCGGGTGCTTTTGATGACCGCGCGCGGCTCGGTGGTGGAACGGCGCAAGGGGCTGGCGCTGGGGGCGGACGGCTTCATCGCCAAGCCCTTCGAGCTGTCCGAGCTGCGCGCGGAACTGGCGCGGCTCTTGGGCGGGCGATGCTGAGGCGGCTGTCGCTGAGGGCCCGGATTCTGCTGATCTTTGCCGGGCTTGCGGGCGCCGTCCTCGCGGTCCTGGCGGCGGGGCTGTGGGTGGCGGGGGCAAGCCTTGCGGGCCGGGGCGTCGCGGTCCAGGCGATGCTGGACGCGCTGGCGCTTGCGGCGCTGATCGCGGGCTTCGGTGCGCTGGGGATGATCGTCTGGATCTGGTTCCTGTTCGACCGCAACCTGGCCCGCCCGATCGAACTGCTGGCCGGCGGCTTGCGCACCGGCCAGGCGCCCGAGATCGAGGAGGCCCGCTATCTTGCCGATCTGGGCCCCGCCGCGCGCGACGCCGCCGAGGCGCGGGCGCGTTCGGCCGAGGCGCTGGCCGATGCCGTCGCCGAACATGCCGCCGACCTGCAACGCGAGAAGGAGACGCTGGAATCCATCCTTGCCGATATCGGCGCCGGTGCGGTGATGACCGATCCGGCCGGGCGGGTGATGTTCTACAACGCCTCTGCCGCGCATCTTCTGCCCGGCATCGCGCTGGACCGCCCCATCGAGCGCCACCTGCCCGGCGGCGCGTTGGAGGCCGGCGCGGCGCGTCTGGCGGCGGGGGCGGCGGCGACGGACCTGACCTGCCTGACCTCGGCCGGGCAGCGGCTTTGGGGGCGCATGCGGCGGGTCGATGGCGGCACGCTGCTGATCCTGAACGACCGCCCGCCGCAGCACCCCGCGCCGCGCGACCTGCTGGAGACTCTGCGCCGCCACGCTGCGACCCTGGTGCCGATGCTGGGTGCGTTGGAGGGGCCGATCCCGCCCGCGCTGGCCCAGGCGATCCAGAGCGAGGGGCAGGGCCTTGCCAATGTCCTGCGCGAACTGACCGAGGCGATGAGCGGCGACGCCCCGCGCGGAGGGGCGGGGCTGAACGAGCTGGCCGCCGGGCTGGACCTGGCGCCCGACCAGCCCCGGCTGGTGCTGATGGCCGACGCGGCCGGGGTGAACGGGCTGCTGCGCCATCTGGACCGCCGCCTGCGCGAGCAGGGCGCGGCCCCCCGCCTTGCCGCCGAGACCGAGGCCGGGGCCGAGGCGTCCGAGGCGCGGCTTTTGCTGCTCTGGACCGGGGCGCCGCTGCCCATGGACCGGCTGGAGGCCTGGCTGGCCGAGCCGCCCGACCCGGCCCAGCCCGAGCTGACCGGGCACGAGATCCTGGCCGCCCATGGCACTGGCATCTGGGCCGAGGCGCGGGACGGTCAGGCGCGGCTGGTCCTGCCGCTGCCCATCGCGCCGGGCCGGCCGGACAGCACCGGGCTGACCTATGATTTCGCCCTGTCGCGGCGCGGCGCGGCCTCGTCGCGGCTGGCCGACCTGACCTGCGTCGTCTTCGACACCGAGACGACCGGCCTTGACCCCGCTACCGACCGCATCGTGCAGATCGCCGGGCTGCGCATCGCCCGCGGCCGCCTGACCGGCGAGCGTTTCGACACGCTGGTCAATCCCAGCCGGCCGATCCCGCCCGCCTCGACCGCCGTGCATGGCATCACCGATGCGATGGTGGCCGACGCCCCCGACATGGTCGCAGCCCTGACCGCCTTTCACCATTTCGCCGAGGATACGGTGCTGGTCGCCCATAATGCGCCCTTCGACATGGGCTTCCTGCGCCGCGCGGTGCCCGAGACCGGGGCGCATTTCGACAATCAGGTGCTGGATACGGTGCTGCTTTCGGCGATGCTCTGGGGCCAGTCGGCGCCGCATTCGCTGGATGCGCTGACCGAGCGGCTGGGCATTGTCATCCCGCCCGAGGCGCGCCACACCGCCATGGGCGATGCCCGCGCCACGGCCGAGGCCTATCTGCGGCTGATCGCGGCGCTGGAGGCAAAGGGGCTGGACCGGTTCGAGGACGTGCTCGCCGAGGCGCGCCGCCACCGCCGCCTGATCGACGACGCGAACAGGCCGGCGGGCGACGCCGCCTCCGGTCCGTCAGCAGGCTGACCGTGCGGCCCCTCCCGGACCATGAGGGATGGATGTCCGCCAGCCGCGGTCGTCGGAACGGACGCGCCGGGCGTCCCCGTTCCGATGCGGCACTGCCGGGTCAGGCAAGCTCTCGCCGCTCTTCGATCAGGCCCCTTCACCATGGCCCGGCAGGCGCCCGGCGGCGTCAGCGTGAAGGGCCCCGATCGAAGAGCGCCATGGTCCGCAAGGCCGCCGCCCCGCCCGGCAAGAGCAGCATGGCGATGAGGTCTATCGATTGCCGGAATCGACTGCCGGAAGATTTCCCGGCGGCCGTCGCGTTCAGTTCCGGCATTCGGCCACGGGTTGGACAAGGCCGTGGCCGAAGATCTCGTCGGGGCCGGCCTTGCCCAGGTCGCGCGCGGTTTCCTGTAATTGCGCCCGCACCTCGGCCGGGGTCAGGCCGGGCCGGGCTTGCAGGATCAACGCTGCTGCGGCGGTCACGAAAGGCGTCGCATAGGAGGTGCCGGTCTTCGTCCGCGCGCCGCTGATCGAGGCCGCGGTCCAGACATTCACCCCCGGGGCCGCCAGGTCGATATGCTCGCCCCGGTTTGCGCGGCGATAGACCTGTTCGCGGCGGTCCACGGCAGTCACGGCGATCACGGGCGCGAAGGCCGCCGGGAAAGCAGGCTTGGCCGCCGGGCCGCCATTGCCTGCCGCCGCGACAAGCACGATGCCCTGCCGGTCCATGCGGCGGATCTGCTGGCCCAGGGCGGTGTTCCGGGGGCCGGCCAGCGACAGGTTCACGATGTCCACGTCCTGCGCCGCCAGATAATCCAGCGCCTCGATCAGGGCGAAGGCGTCGGCGCGTTCGTCCCCGCCTCGCTTGTGGAAGGCATCGACGGCGACGAGTTCGGCCCCTGGCACCAGGCCGGGCGTGCGGCTGTCCGCCCGCCCGACCAGAAGTGCCGCGATGGCAGTGCCGTGCAGCGCGTCCGAGGCAGCAAGCCCGTCGCCCGGATCCAGCCGGTGGACCCGGATGCGCGCGTCCTTCAGCACGGCATGATCCGCGTTCAGCCCGGTATCGACCATGCCGATGCGCACCGGCCCGCCGCATCCGGCCGTATCCTGTGGCCAGGCGATCATCTGCCGCGCCGGACAATCCGCACCGCGGCACGAGGACGCGGCGGCGTTGCCGGGGCGGTAGAAATGGTTGAAATCCGCCGCCTCGGCCGAGCCCATCCGGCGCACCGTCTCGCGCGCCGCGTCCATCGTCATCGCGTCGGGCTTGCGCAGCCGGTGCAGCGGCCGGTCGGCGGCCAGCGTGACCTCTCGCAGCACGCGAAAGCCCGTATCCTCCAGCACGGTCAGGTCGGCCTCGGACAGTCCGCGCGCAATGACCTCGTTCGGGGCGCGGGTGGGCAGGGGCGCGGGCTGGACCCGTGGCGCGCGTCGTCGAAGCGGCGCGTCGTCATCATCATCATCGTCGTCGTCATCATCGTCGTCATCATCGTCATCCGCCCATGCGGCGGATATCCCCCAGCCGGTCGCCTGCGGGCGCATGTCGGCCAGCAGGACGGCCAGGATCAGGGTCAGCAACACTATCGGCACGCGCATCGGCATCACCTTGCTATGAGACGGCTTCGGGACTTTCTACGCATTGCAGATTCCATTATTCCCTGCTCTGGTCAATTTTCCGACGCCGTGGAGAAGGTGAATGGACGCAGGCTTCGCCGAGGCCATGATCGCATTGCTGCCCAACCTGCGGCGCTATGCCCTGTCGCTGACCCGGAGCGGCGACCAGGCCGACGACCTGGTGCAGCAAACGGTCGAGCGCGCCATCGCCAACGCGGCCAGCTTCGACCGGGCGCAGCGGCTGGAGCCCTGGCTGTTCCGCATCATGCGCAACGCCTTCATCGACCAGACCCGCCGCCAGCGCCGGGAAGGCACCAAGATCGACATCCACGAGATCCCCGAGGCCCTGCCGACCGACCCCGGACCGGGGCTGGAAGCGCGGCTGATGCTGCAAAGCGTCGAGGCGGCGATGGCCGACCTGCCCCCCGACCAGCGCGAGATCCTGCACCTCGTCTGCGTCGAGGAGATGAGCTATGCCGAGACGGCGCGGATCCTGGACATCCCCATGGGCACGGTGATGAGCCGCCTGTCGCGCGCGCGGCTGGCCCTTTCGGAAAGATTGGGAATAAGATGACGCCGGGTGCGTATTCGGGGCAGGACCGCGACAAGGATGGGGCGATGCAGATCGACGACGAAACCCTGATGGCACTGGCCGATGGCGAGCTGGACCCCGCCCGCGCGGATGAGATCCGGCGTGCCGTCGCGGGCGATCCTGACCTGCAGGCCCGCCTGCATCGCTTTGAGGAGACGCGGCGCCTGCTGGGGGGCTTGCGCAAGGATGCCGCCGGCGAGGACCCGCTGGCCGCGATGATCCGCGCCGCCGCCGCCCCCGCGCCCCATCCGGTGCCGGAGGCGCCGCGTCCCGCCAATCTCAACCGCAGGCCCTGGCTGGCCGCGGCGGCCTCGGCCGCCGTCGTCGCGCTGGGGCTTGGCTGGTGGCAATGGACGGATGCCCCCGCGCCGGGGATCGGCGCGGCGGAACTGGCGGCGCTGGAAAGCCTGCCCTCGGGCCAGGTCCAGCCGCTGGAGGATGGCGGCGAACTGGCCATGATCGCCTCCTTCCGCGCCTCGGACGGCAGGCTTTGCCGCGAATACGAGACCGCGCGGGACGAGGCGCTGCGTATCGTGCTGGCCTGCCGCGAAGGCGATGGCTGGCAGGAACGCTTTGCCGCGACCGCGCAGCAAGGCGGCGCGGACTATCGCCCGGCCTCGGGCGAGGGGTCCATGGACGCGGCGCTGGCCGCCATCGGCGCCGCCGATCCGCTGACGCCCGAGGAAGAAGCGGCGATGCTGCGGGAATAACCCGCCGGGGCTGTCGTAATCCTGTCATGGAAATGCACAGGAGAACACCATGACCGCCCGCAGCCTGTCCCCGCTTGCCGCCCTGCCGCAGCCAAGCCGGCGCCACCTTGCCCTCGCCGTCCTGGCCGCTGCCATCCCGCTGCTGGCCGGCCTGCCCCAGACGCTCTCGGCCGAGGGCCGGGTTGCCCTGGCCGTCTCGGGCCTCGCGATCCTTGGCTGGGTCGGCACGCGTCTGCCGGAATCGCTGGTGGCGCTGGCTGCCGTGCTGGCGCTGGTCCTTGGCGGCGTGCTGTCCGAGGCGCAGCTTTTCGCGGCCCTGGGCAGCGAGTTGATCTGGCTGCTGCTGTCGGCCTTCGTCATCGCCGCCGTGGCGAAAGAGGCGGGGCTGACGCAACGGCTGGTCGCGCCGCTGCTGGCGCGGGGGATGCGGGTCGTGCCCTTCTTCCTGTGGCTGACGCTGGCCATCGCCGGCACGGCCTTCGTGCTGCCCTCGACCTCGGGGCGGGCGGCGCTGCTGCTGCCGGTCTTTGCCGCCATCGCGGCGGCCTTGCCCGATCCGCGCCTGCGCCGCCCGCTTGCCCTGCTGTTCCCGACGGTGATCCTGCTGTCGGCCGGTGCCTCGCTGATCGGGGCGGGGGCGCATCTTTTGGCGGCGCAGGCGATCCGGGGCGCGACCGGCATCCAACTTGGCTATGTGGAATGGGCGATGCTCGGCCTGCCGTTTTCGCTGTTGGCCAGCCTTGCCGGCGCGGGCCTGATCCTGTGCCTGTTCGTCCCGCGCGAGGCGCTGCTGGCGCCGTTGCCCCGCATCGTGGCGCCGGTGCCCGACCCGGCCACCCGCGCCCGCCAGCGCCGCATCGCGCTGGTGCTGGCGCTGGTCGTGGGCCTGTGGCTGACGGCCGGGCTGCACGGGATCGGCATGGCGCTGGTCGCGCTGATCGGGGCGCTGGTGCTGCTGACCCCACCCTTTACCAGCCGCAAGCCCAAGGAGATCTTCCGCGCTGTCGATACCGAGCTTTTGCTCTACATGACCGCGACGGTCCTGATGGCCGAGGCGATGGTCGCGACCGGGGCCGACCGCTGGCTGGCGGGGCAGGCGCTGGCGGCCTTGCCGCCCGGCCTGTCGGGCAGCCTGCCCGCCGTGGTGGTGCTGCTGTCGGCGGTGGCGGTGCTGGCGCATCTGGCGATCACCTCGCGCTCGGCCCGGGCTGCGGTGCTGATCCCGGCGGTGGCCCTGCCGCTGGCGGCGATGGGGCACGACCCGGCGCTGATGATCATGGTCGCGGTGATGGGCACGGGGTTCTGCCAAAGCATGATGGCCTCGGCCAAGCCGGTGGCGATCTTCGGCCAGGCCGAGGAAGCGGGCTTCAGCCAGCGGGACCTGATCCGGCTGGCGCTGCCGCTGGCGCCGGTCGTGACGGCGCTGCTGATCGGCTTTGCCCTGCTGGTCTGGCCCGCGCAATTGGCGCGGATGCGGGACGATGCGCAAGCGTCGCCCGTTCCAGCCCTTCCGACCATCTCTGCCGCCATGCTGGTCGCGCCCGCCGTGGCCTTGCCGCCCCCTGCCGCCCCGGTGGTCGAGGCAGCGCGGCCCTTGCCCCGACCCCAGCGGCTGGTCCAAGCCACCTCGCAAAAATCCTCGCCCAAGGTCCGCCAGTCGCGCCCCGAGCCCGGTTTGCGGGCGTTGAACCGCGTCCTGCGGCCCGCGGGCATCCGGTTCGTCATCCGGTAATGCGCTGCAAATGCGATGAAAGGGCGGCCCCGGGGCCGCCTTTTTTCAGCGCCTGGGCGGAATTTTTCGCCCCTGCCGGGAATAAGGCAGGGGGCGCGGGCGTAACCCCATCAGACAACCGGAAAGGATATGAAAATGTCTCTCACCGTCCTGATCGCGCCTTCGGGCTTCAAGGAATCGCTTTCGGTCCAGGATGTGGCCGAGGCCATCGCGCGGGGTGTCCGCCGCGCCGCCCCCCATGCGACCATCCTGACCGCGCCCATGGTGGATGGCGGCGAGGGCACGACCGAGGCGCTGGTCGCCGCGACCGGCGGCCGGCTGATGCAGGCCGGCGTGACCGGCCCGGTGGGCCAATCCGTGGACAGTTTCTGGGGGCTGATGGGCGGCGACGGGCCGCGCACCGCCGTGATCGAGATGGCCGCCGCTGCCGGGCTGTCGCTGGTGCCGCGCGACCGGCGCGACCCGACCCTGACCACCAGCCGCGGCGTGGGCGAGCTGATCCTGAAGGCGCTGGACCACGGCGTGGACCGCATCCTGATCGGCTGCGGCGACAGCGGCGTCAACGATGGCGGTGCGGGCATGGCGCGCGCGCTTGGCGCCCGGCTGCTGGACGGCGAGGGGCGCGAATTGCCCGAGGGCGGCGGCGCGCTGGAGGATCTGGCGCAGATCGACGTCTCGGGGCTGGATCCGAGGCTGGCCGGTGTCCGGATCGACGCGGCGGTGAACTGGCACAACATGCTGCTGGGACCGCGCGGCGTGGCCCGCGTCTTCGGCCCGCAAAAGGGCGCGACCCCCGAGCAGGTCGAGCAGCTCGACCGCGGCATGGCCCGCTATGCCAAGGCGATCATGGCGGCCACGGGCCGAGACGTGGCGCCGATGCAGGGCGCCGGGGCCTCGGGCGGGCTTGGCGCCGGGCTGGTCGCCTTTGCCGGCGCGGTGCTGCATCCGCGTTTCCAGGTCATGCTGGATTACCTGGATTTCGACCGGCTGCTGGGCCGCGCCGATCTGGTCATCACCGCCGAGGGTGCGCTGGACGCGCAAAGTCCCTTCGGCAAGGTCCCCTGCGAGGTCGCCCGCCGCGCCGACGCGATCGGCATTCCGACCGTCGCGCTGGCGGGCACCATCGGCAAGGGGGCACGCCAGACCTATGAGCACGGGATCGGCGCCTATGCCTCGATCATGCGGCGGCCCTGCTCGCTGGAAAAGGCCATCGGCAAGGGCGCGAAACTGCTGCGCAACGCCGCCGAGAACACCATGCGGATGCTGCTGGTCGGCCAGCGGCTTGCCGCCCGTGCCTGAGGCACGACCCATTCCGCGCCCGGAGGAACCGGCAGCCGGGCGCGGATCACGGTTCGATCATGCCGGTCCAAACCAAGTGACGGAGAGAAACCATGGCCAGAATTCGTGGCAATGACGACGACAATCGCCTGGTCGGCACCCAGTTCGCCGACCAGATCTGGGGCTTCTCGGGCGATGACCTGCTCTTGGGCCGCGCGGGCAACGACACGCTGGACGGCGGAGAGGGCAATGACCGCATCGACGCCGGCGCGGGCCACAACCGCATCCTCGGCGGCTCGGGCAATGACGTGATCACGGCGCTGGGCGGCAACGACTGGATCACGGCAGGCGAGGGCAATGATGTCGTGCAAGCCGGGGGCGGCAACAACACGATCTCGCTCGGCTCGGGCAATGACCGCTCGGTCAGCGGCGGGGGGCGCGACACCATCGCCGGCGGCGAGGGCAACGACACCATCCGCGCCGGGGGCGGCAACGACCTGATCCGCGGCGGCGAGGGCGACGACCGCCTGTTCGGCGAGGCAGGCCACGACCGCATCATCGCGGGCGAGGGCAACGACACCCTGAACGGCGGCCGGGGCAACGACACGATGACCGGCGGGGAAGGCGCGGATGTCTTCATCTGGAACGGCGGGCGCGACCGGATCACCGATTTCGACCATGACGACGACGTGATCGACCTGTCCTTCTATGGCCGCTTCGACAGTTGGGCCGATATCCGCGCCGCCGCCAGCCAGGTCGGCAACAATGTCGTCATCACGGCGGGCGCCGACCGGCTGGTGATCGAGGACACGCGCCTCAACCAGCTTCGCAGCGACGATTTCGACTGGTAGAAGCCGGAAGATCGCCGGGGCCGGCGTGGCAGCGCCGGCCCCGGGCTGCAAGGCCGCCGTCCCGGCCGGCCGCCTTTCTCGTCGCCCGGATCGTGATCGCCGCTTGTTGCGGCTGAAGCCCGCCGCCTTGCCGCGCCTCCTTCCGGGGTGCCGCAGCAGGGGCGTGCTGGAACCGGCGGCAGGTCCTTGTTCAGCCTGCTGCATCGCTTTCGCAAAGCCGCATCAGCCCCGCGGCGAATGTGCTTGCGGCGGGGCCGAAGGGCTCGTCGAGGCGATGGGCGAGATAGCTTTGGGAGGTGACCTGGGCGTTGCGGCCAAGCGCGGCCGTATCCAGCCGGACCAGCCTGCCGGATCTCAGGTCATCCGCGACCAGCCAGGACGGCAGCCTGCCCCAGCCGACGCCCGACAGGATCAGCGCATGCTTGGCGCCTTGGGTGTTGACCCGGCAGGATTGGGGCGACAGCACGCCGAAATCCCGCCCCTCCGACAAGGGCGAGGGATCGGACAGCACGATCTGGACATGGTCGGCCAGATCCGGGATGCCGATCCCGCGCCCGGCGGCCAGAGGATGGCCGGCCGCCACCACCGCCACCTGCGAGACGGGCGACAGGGCCCTGAAGCTGATGCGGGGGTCGCGGAAATCCTCGCCGACCATGATGGCAAGCGTGCAGCGCCTTTCGGTCAGCGCCTGCAACGGTCCGCCAAGCGGCTGGATGGCAAGCCTGACCGCCACCGAAGGATAGGCCCTGCGCATCTCGGCCAGCGCCGCGCCGACCAGCGGGATCGGAAACAGCGTGTCGGCGGTGATGGACAGTTCCAGCTCGACGCCCTCGCCGAAGCCGCGCGCCCTGGCGCGCATCGCGTCGACCCGCAGCAGGATGTCGCGCGCATCGGCAAGCAGCGTCCTGCCCTCGGCCGTCAGGACCGGGCGGTGGCCTGAGCGGTCGAACAGCTGCACGCCCAGCTGGGCCTCCAGATTGGCCACGCTTGCGCTGACGCCGGATTGCGCCCGCGACAGGCTGCCCGCGCCGGCACGAAAGCTGCCTTTGTCGGCGACCGCGACGAAGGTGCGGATCTGGTCGAGGGTCAGGGCGTCCAGCATGATCGCTTCAGATGATCGAAACCATCGGAATTATATCACTCCTGCCGGTCATCCGTCACTCCTATCCTGGACGCGACAGGAACAGGAGAGAAACCGATGACCGATGTGCTGGTGCTTTATTATTCGTCCTATGGGCATGTCGAAACCATGGCCGCTGCGGTCGCCCAGGGCGCGCGCGAGGCGGGGGCGAGGGTCGCGGTCCGGCGCGTGCCGGAACTGGTGCCCGAGGCCGTCGCGGAAAGGGCGGGCTACAAGCAGGATCAGCGCGCGCCCGTCGCGACGGTGGGCGAGCTGGCCGATTACGACGCGATCATCATCGGCACGCCGACCCGCTTCGGCAACATGGCCTCGCAGATGAAGAACTTCCTGGACCAGGCCGGCGGGCTGTGGGCCGAGGACCGGCTGGTCGGCAAGGTCGGCAGCGTCTTCACCTCGACCGGCAGCCAGCATGGCGGGCAGGAGACGACGATCCAGTCCACCCATACGGTGCTGCTGCATCTGGGCATGATCGTGGTCGGCCTGCCCTACAGTTTCAAGGGCCAGATGCGCATGGACGAGATCACCGGCGGCTCGCCCTATGGCGCCTCGACGCTGGCCGACGACGGCGATGGCGGCGACCGCCAGCCAAGCGCGAACGAGCTGGACGGGGCGCGCTTCCAGGGGCGGCACGTGGCGGAAATCGCCGCGGCGCTGGTCGCGGGACGCAAGCGCGAGGCGGCGTGATGGCGACGCGCTGGGGTGCCGTCGCGCTGATCGTGGCGGCGGGGATCGCCGCCGCCCTGCAGGTCGGCAAGGCGGCCATCGCCGCGCCGATGCTGCAGGCCGATCTGGGGCTGGGCCTGTCCGCCATCGGCTGGCTGACCGGGGTTTTCGCGCTTCTCGGGCTGGTCGGCGGCATTCCGGCCGGCGCGCTGGTCGCCGTCATCGGCGGGCGGCGCATCCTTGCCCTCGGCCTGCTGGCGACGGCGGCCGGATCGGCGCTTGGCGCGTCCGCCGGCGGCTTCGCCTCGCTTCTGGTCTCGCGCATCGTCGAGGGGGCGGGCTTTCTGCTGATCACCGTCGCCGCGCCGTCCATCCTGGAGGATGTGGCCCAGCGGTCGCGCCGCGACCTTGTCTTTGCGCTGTGGAGTTGCTTCATGCCCGCCGGCATGGCCATCGCGATGCTTGCCGGCCCGCTTTTCGACGGCTGGCGCGGCATCTGGTGGGCAGGTGCCGGGCTGGCGCTGGCGGTCGGGATCGCGGTCCCGTGCGTGCTGCCGCCGGATGGCCAACGCAGGCGCTGGTCGTGGCAGGGCCTTGCCGCGGACGCGACCGCCACCGTCAGCGCGGGCGGGCCGCTGGGCCTTGCCGCCGCCTTCGCGCTCTACAGCCTGATGTTCTTTGCGCTGTTCGGCTTCCTGCCGGTGCTGCTGATGGAGCGGATGCAGGCCACGCATCAGATGGCGGGCCTGCTGAGCGCGCTGGCGACGGCGGCCAATATCCTCGGCAACCTGGCCGCGGGCCTGCTGCTGTCGCGCGGCGTCGGGCGCGGGGCGCTGCTGGCCGGGGCGAGCCTTGCGATGGGCGTGGCCGGGCTGGGGATATTCCTGCCGGTCTTGCCTGACATGCCGACCTTTGGGCTGTGCGTCCTGTTCTCGGCCGTCGGCGGGCTGATTCCGGCGGTGCTTCTGTCCTCGGCACCGCTGGCGGCGCCAACGGCAGGGCTGGTTCCCATCGGGCTTGGCCTGATGGTGCAGGGCAACAACCTGGGCCAGATCGCCGGGCCGGTCGCGGTCGGCAGCGCCATCCAGAGCCATGGCTGGACCGCGGCGGGGGTGATCGTCGGCATTGCCGCGCTGGCCGGCATGGCGATTGCCGTCACGCTTGGCCGCGCGCTGCGGCCCGCCCCTTGTCGGGCATGAACCGGTCTTGCTGGCGTGGCCTGCTGGCTCAGCCAGATGCTGGCGACCACGACCGTCGCGCCGATCATCTGCGATGCGGACAGCCCCTGGCAAGGATCGCCCAGCCAAGCAGGATCGCCGTCAGCGGGCTGAGAAACCCAGCGAGGACACTGCTGCCGGCTCCAGCCTCGCCACGCCGCGAAACCACAGGATATAGGTCAGGGCGGTGAACAGAACGATGCGGGCGCTGGATATTCCAGCGCCCGATGAACGTCTTCCTCTTGCCCGTCACGCCCTTCCGGTATGTGCGGCTGATCTTTGGGGTCGCGCTGGGTGTCCTTCTGTTCGGAGAGCGTCTCGCCACCCCGATGCTTCTCGGTTCGGCCATGATCGTCCTGTCCGGGCTGTTCATCATGTGGCGAAGCGGGTCCAAAGGGGCTTAGATTGCCGGAATCGCCGCATTGAGCATGAAACGTCGGTTCGGCGAGGCATCAGCGCCGTGCCTGGATGCCGCGTCGGTGCCGGGGGCCGCCGGTAATGAGGGCGCTTTCGCTTGACGGGCGAGGCCGGTCGCGCTTCCCTGCCGCGGCGCGGCACAGGAGGCAGGAATGGAACAGAGACGGCTGGGCGACCGCAATGTCGGCGCCATCGGCTTCGGCACGATGAGCTTTGGCGGCATGTTCGGCGCAACGGACGAGGCGACTTCGCTGGCCTGCCTCGATGCGGCGATGGATGCCGGAATCAGCCATTTCGACACGGCCAATATCTACGGCATGGGCGTATCGGAACAGATCATCGGCCGCTGGGAGCGTCGCGACCTGCATCTGGCCACGAAATGCGGCATCGTCAACGGGCCGCCGCGCGCGGTGCGCAATGACGAGCCCTATATCCGTCGATGCCTCGAGGAATCGCTGCGCCGGCTGAAACGCGAGCACGTGGATCTTTACTATATCCACCGCCGCCAGCCCGACATCCCTGTCGAGGACGTGGCTGGGACGATGTCGAAGCTGGTGCAAGAGGGAAAGATCGGCGGCTATGGCCTGTCCGAGATCGCGCCATCGACCTTGCGCCGCGCCCATGCCGAATATCCCGTGACCGCGGTTCAAAGCGAATTCTCCCTCTGGACGCGGCTGCCCCAGCTGGGCCTGATCCAGGCTTGCCGCGAGCTTGGCGTCGCCTTCGTCGCCTTTTCCCCGCTGGGCCGGGGGATGTTCGGGCGCGAACCGCTGAAACGGGATTTCCGGGCCGGCATCGATTTTCGCGAAACCAACCCGCGTTTCATCGAGCCGAACTTCTCGGCAAATATCGCCGCCATTGCGCCCTTCCGCGACTTCTGCGCCCAGCGGGGCTGGACGGTCCCTGGCGCGGCGCTGGCATGGGTTCTGGCGCAGGGGGATCACGTCGTTCCGATTCCCGCCACCCGGACGGCGGATCACCTTCGCGACTGGCAGGTTCCGGATCTTGCCGCTGCGGATATTGCGGAAATCGACCGTATCCTGCCTGCGGGGTTTGCCCATGGCGACCGCTATGGCGATCATCAGATGGCTTTCGTGGAGCGCTATTGCTGAACTCGGCGCTGGCCTTTTTTCGCTGCGCGCGGGCCTGGTGGCAGGCGGCCAAGGCGCAGTTTCGCCCGCTGGATCTGACCCAAGCGGCCGGCAAGGCGGTGGGGCGTGCCCGGGTCTGCGGGATTTCCCAGGCAGCCCCGCCACGCTGACTACACGCCAGCTAAAGACACTTCTCGCCATTGTAGAAACCGGCAGCTTCGCCCGTGCCGCGAACCGCGTTGCGCTGACGCCCTCGGCAGTCAGCCAGCAGATCCAGGCCCTTGAAAACGAAGTCGGAGCTTCGCTTTTCAACCGCGAGAACCGCCCGCCGACGCTGACCGCGGCGGGACAGCAGATGGTCGAGGCGGCGGCAGAGCTTGTCAGGGCGGCGGAAAACGCCATCGATGCGATTTCAGGCCGCCGGATCGTGGGAAAATTCGTCATCGGCTCGGTTCGCACCAGCGCGATAGGGCTGCTGCCGCAAGCGGTATCGCGCGTCGTGGCGAATCATCCCGGCCTCAAGATCCGGCTTCTGGTCGGGAACTCGGAAAACCTGGTCCAGGATGTCTATGCCGGCAGGCTGGACGCCGCGATCATCGCCGAGAACAGCCTGTCCTCGCGCGATCTCGACTGGTCGCCCTTTATCCGCGAGCCGCTGTTCCTGATCGCGCCACCGGGAACCCCGGTCGTTGATGTCCGGCAGGCGTTGTCGGCGCTTCCCTACGTGCGGTTCCGCAGCAACGTGCCCCTGGCGCGGCTGATCGAAACCGAGCTGGGCCGGATGAACCTGCCGCTGAACGACATCGCCGAGATGGACACGATTTCGGCGGTGACCGCCTGTGTCGAAAACGGGCTCGGGGTGTCGATCGTGCCGCGGATCGCCGCGATCGAGCGCGGTGTGGACCTGGTCATGCTGCCCTTCGGCGATCCGCCGGTCTTTCGCCAGATCGGGCTGCTGCAACGCCCGAAAGGGCCTCGTGCCGGGCTGATCGCCGAATTGCACGAGCAACTGGCCCAGGTCAGCGGCGAGTATGGGGTCAAAAAAACCGCCTAAAGCCTTCCTGTTCTAATCCGCGACACATCCTGCGGCCTTGGTGAAGGTTCGTGCGTCGATCCTGCGCATGTGAGGGATGGGCAATACGGTTGCTGCATCATCTGCCGCTCGGATCGGACCAAAATTGTACCGGGGCTGACCCCACAGGGCCGAGCGGTCCGGAACCACAGGCGAGGGCACCGGCCACGCGGCTTCTGTCCTTTTAGAAGACTTGGCTTACCCGGGATCGTCTCGGATGAAACTTCGGCCTTTGGCGAAAGCCTTGATCTGCAGGGAGAAAATAATCCGCGGCGATGTTAATGCACGAAGCCGCATCGCATTGGTCCCTTCAGGCCCGAAACCCGCGGCTAACGCTGACACTTCAATACCGACAAGGCCAGTTCGAGCGCGGGCGAGACAGTGGCGGAACGCATCCATGTCGCGCCGATTTCGCGCGTCATGGTGAAATCCTCGATAGCCAGGGGCGCGATCCGATCCCTGAGCGCAGGCAGCTCCATCTTCAGCCCCGAGATGAAGCTCAGATAGTCCGTCCCTGCGATCAGTTCCTCCAGGATGGCGATGGAGGATGTCTCGACATGCGGCTCCGGCGGCGCATAGCCCCGGGCAAGGAAGGCCGCGTCGAACCACTGGCGCATCGCGACCCGTTGCGAGGGCAGCACCCATTTCTGCGGCAGCACCTCCTCCAGGCCGACCTTTCGTCCCTGCAGGGGATGGTGCGTCGCGGCGACGATCCGAACGCGGTCCTCCGCCAGGACATGGCATTCGGCGGCGGCAGGATCGCTCCGGTCGATCACCCCCAGCACCATGTCGATCTCTCCGACGCGGAGGGCCCGGTGCAGGACATCGTTCATGCCGTTGACGATCGAAACGCGAAGATCCGGATGCGCAGAGGTCAGGCGGCGAAGGAACGAAGGCAGGTAAATGGCGGCCATTGTCGCCGCCACGCCCAGCCGGACGTGTCCGTGCCGCCCTTCGCTTACATCCCTGACCTGCCTGCGGATGATTTTCAGCTGCTCCACGACCCCCATGGTCCGTTCGGCAAGAAAGATCGCGGCCTCGGTCGGCTCGACGCCCCGGCCGACGCGCGTGAAGAGGGCAGCGCCCAATTGATCCTCCAGCCTTCGCACCGCCTTGGTCAGCGCGGGCGGGGTGCGCCCGACGGCGTCCGCCGCCGAGGCAACGCTGCCTTCGCGAATGATCGCGTGCAGATAGGCCAGATCCCGCACATCCATGATAGCGTCCCATAAGTTTTCTTTTCCTGAATATAACTGAATTTTCTGATCCTGTCTTCTCTGTCATGTTCCCACCATGGAGGAGACTGGAATGCTGTCATTTGCCGGCTTCGCCATGATCGCGCTGTTTCTGGGGCTGATCATGACGAGAAGACTTTCCGCACTTGTCGCGCTGGCGCTGATCCCGGTGCTGTTCGGCCTGGTCATCGATCCCGCCGGCCTGGGCGAGATGATGCGCGAGGGTTTGGTCAAGCTTGCGCCCACCGGCGCCATGCTGATGTTCGGCATCCTGTTCTTCAGCATCATGACGGATGCGGGCCTGTTCGATCCGCTGATTTCCCGGGTGCTGCGAGTGGCCAGGGGCGATCCTCTGAAGATCCTCGTCGGCACGGCTGTGATCGGCACCTCGGTCGCCTTGGACGGCGACGGGGCGACCACCTACGTCATCTGCGTCACCGCGCTGCTGCCGATCTACCGGGCGATCGGTTTGCGCCCGCAATACATGGCGACGCTGCTGCTGATGTCGATCGGGATCATGAACATCCTGCCATGGGGCGGCCCCACGGCACGCGCGGCCTCGGCGATGCATGTGGACGTGGCGGATGTCTTCGTGCCGCTGATCCCGGCGATGGCGGTGGGCTTCGGCTACCTGCTGATCGTCGCCACCCGGTTCGGCTTGCGGGAGAGACGGCGCGTCGGTGTCCTTTCCCCCGATCGGGAAGCCGCGCTGGAACATGACATGGAAGAAGCGCCCGCCTATCGCCGTCCGAAGCTGATGCCTGTCAATCTGGCGCTGACGGGTGGCCTGCTTGCCGGATTGATCACCGGCATCCTGCCGCTGCCGATCCTGTTCATCCTCGCGACCGCGCTCGCCCTGGCCATCAACTACCCGACCCTCGCGGAGCAGCGCGAGCGGATCCAGGCGCATTCCTACAACATCGTCTCCGTCGTCGGCCTGATCTTCGCAGCCGCCATCTTTACCGGCGTGCTGTCGGGAACCGGGATGGACGATGCCATGTCGCAAAGCCTGCTGGCGATCATGCCCGACAGCCTCGGCCCCTACATGGCGCCGGCCACGGCGCTGTTCAGCGCCGCCGCGACCTATGCGGTGACGAACGACGCCTTTTACTTCGGAATGCTGCCGATCCTCGCCTCGACCGCCGAGGTCTATGGCATCAGCGGGGTCGAGATGGCGCGCGCCTCGCTCATCGGGCAGCCGATCCATCTGCTCAGCCCGCTGGTCGCCTCTACCTACCTGCTCGTGAACCTTGTCGGTGTCGAATACGGCGACAACCAGCGTGCCTCGATCCTGTGGGTTGCAGGACTGGTTCTGGCGATGCTGGCCGGCGCCCTGGCCTTCGGCATCATCCCCCTTGCCGGAGCAATCGCATGAACGCGCAAACGGACATCACCTTGGGAAAAACCACCATGAAACCGCTGAACGGCATCCGTGTGCTGGATCTGACGAACGTCCTGGCCGGTCCCTTCTGCTGCCACCAGCTTGTCCATTTCGGGGCCGAGGTCATCAAGGTCGAAGCTGCCGGTCGCGGGGATCTGGCCCGCAACCTCGGCGCCGATGCCGCGCTGAACAAGGCCGGGATGGGCGTGTCCTTTCTGGCGCAGAACGCCGGCAAGAAATCGGTCACCGTCAATCTCAAGCACCCCGAGGGCAAGGCGCTGCTGAGGCGCCTGGTCCGCACCGCCGATGTGCTGGTCGAGAATTTCCGCCCCGGCGTGATGGACCGGCTGGGCGTCGGCTACGAGGTGCTGAAGGCCGAGAATCCCCGGCTGATCTATTGCGCCATCTCGGGCTTCGGCCAGGACGGGCCGTGGCGGGACCGCCCGGCCTATGACCAGATCATCCAGGGCGCGTCGGGGGTCATGTCGATCACCGGCGACAAGGACAGCGCGCCCCTGCGCGTCGGTTATCCGCTGGCGGATACGGTCGGCGGGCTGACGGCGGCCATGGCCATCGCGGCGGCGCTGAACGCGCCGGAGCGCGGCGGCTTCATCGACGTCTCGATGCTCGAAGCGGTGGTGGCGACGATGGGATGGGTGGTGTCGAACTATCTTGTCGCCGGTGTCGAGCCGCAGGCGAACGGCAACGAGAACGTCACCTCTGCCCCCTCGGGCGCCTTCGAGACGGCGGACGGCCCGATCAACATCGCCGCCAACAAGGACGAGCAGTGGCAGAGCCTGGCCAGCTACCTGGGCCGCGAGGACCTGCTGGCCGATCCGGATTTCGCGACGCGAGAGCTGCGCAAGGCCAATCGCATCCGCCTGCGCGGCGAGCTGGAAAAGACGCTGGCGACCCGCGGCGCCGAGGAATGGGCCGCGGACCTGAACCGCATCGGCGTTCCGGCCGGGGCGATCCTGACCGTGCCGCAAGTCCTGTCCGCCCCGCAGATCGCGGACCGGGGATTGCTGGCCACCTATCCCGCACCGGAAGGGGTCGGGCGCGACATCACCGTGGTGCGGACCGGGGTCAAGCTGAACGGCGCGGCGCCGGTGGTGGACAGCCCTCCGCCGCGGCTCGGGGCCGATAATGACGACATCTATGCCGCGCTGGGGATGTCCCCCAAGGACATCGCGCGGCTGAAATCAGAAGGGGTGATCTGATGGGCGACGACCGGAAACTGGCCGAGGACTGGTGGGCGACATCCATCATCAAGATGCGCCCCGGCGAAATCCGGATGCGCGGCTATGCCGTCGAGGATCTGATCGGGCGCGTCACCTATCCGCAGATGGTCTGGCTGATGACCCGCGGCGAACTGCCGACCGAGGCGCAGGCCCGGCTGCTTGAGGCGGCGATGGTGGCGGGCGTCGACCACGGCCCGCAGGCGCCCTCGATCGCGATCTCGCGCATCGCGGTGACGGGGGGCGTCGGGATCAACGGCGCGATGGCCTCGGCGATCAACGTGCTCGACGATGTCCATGGCGGCGCGGGCGAGCAGGCGGTGGAGCTTTATCACGAGATCGACGCGGCAGGCGGCCCCGAGGCGGTGCCGGATGTCCTGGCGCGACAGGCGGCGGCGGGCATGAAATACCTGCCGGGATTCGGCCATCGCTTCCATCCGGTCGATCCGCGCGCGCCCCGGCTTTTGTCGCTGATCGACGATGCCGTGGCGGCGGGAACGGTCGAGGGGCGCTTTGCCGCCATCGCCCGCGCCATCGACGCGCATCTGCGCCGGACGAAGTCGCGCCCGGTGCCCATGAACATCGATGGGGCCACGGCCGCGATCTATGCCGAGCTGGGCTTTGCGCCGCCGCTCTGCCGGGGGCTGTTCATCCTGTCCCGCTCGGTCGGGATCCTGGCGCATGCCTATGAACAAAGCCTGGGGTCGCAGCGCAACAAGGGGCCGATTCCCCGGCAATGGCTCTGGACCTATGAGGGTCCCGAGAACCGCAAGCTTCCGGGCGACGGGGACTAGTCGCGCGGCACCGCATCTTCAGGGAGGAGAAGAGACCATGAACCGCAGAAACTTCATGATGACGACCGGCGCCATCGGCCTGATGGCGGCCATGCCGACCTTGACGCTGGCGCAAGAGATCGGCTCGCTTGAGATCTTCGTGCCGGCGGCGCCGGGCGGCGGCTGGGACCAGACCGCGCGCGTGATGGACCAGATCCTGCGCGGCGAGGGGCTGATCGGCTCGGCCCGGATCACCAATGTCGGCGGCGCCGGCGGCACCATCGGCCTGCCGCAGTTCATCAACCAGTATTCCGGCGAAGGCAATGCGCTGATGACCGGCGGCATGGTGATGATCGGCGCGATCATCACCAACAACGCGCCGGTGGACCTGACGATGGTGACGCCCATCGCGCGGCTGACCGGCGAATACCTGACCATCGTCGTGCCCGCCGCGTCCGACATCCAGACCATGGAGGACCTGGTGGCCAAGCTGAAGGCCGATCCCGGCTCGGTCTCCTGGGCGGGCGGCAGCGCGGGTGGCAGCGACCACATGCTGGCGGGCCTTGTCGCCCAGGCCGCGGGCGTCGATCCGCTGGCGCTGAGCTATGTCGCCTTTGCCGGCGGCGGCGAGGCCATGGCGGCGCTTCTGGGCAACCAGGTCACCTGCGGCGTGTCCGGCTGGGGCGAATTCTCGGAACAGGTGGGGGCGGGCAACCTGCGCGTCATCGGCATCTCGGCGCCCGAGCGGGTCGAGGGCATCGACGCGCCGACCATCCGCGAGCAAGGGCTTGATGTCGAACTGCTGAACTGGCGCGGCGTCTTCGCGCCTCCGGCGATCAGCGACGAGGACCGCGCCCGGTTGATCGACATGCTGACCCGGATGGACGCCTCCGAGGCCTGGCAGGCCGAATTGGCAAGCCGCTCCTGGGACCGCCTGTTCCTGGCCGGCGACGACTTCGCCGCCTATCTGGCCGAGGACACGGATCGGATCCGCTCCGTGCTTCAGGGCCTTGGCCTGGCGGCCGGGTAGGGCCATGGAACGGCGTTCGCGACTTGGGCCCACCATCGTCGCGCTGGCGGTTCTGGCGACGGGCATCGGCGTGGTCTGGGCGACCACGCTGGTCACCGTCTCGCCAGCCTATGCGCGCATCGGCCCGACCTTCTTTCCCCGCATCGTCGGCACGGCGCTTGTCGTGCTGGGCACGCTTCTGCTGGTCACCGCCCGGACCGGGACCTGGCGATGCGAGGCGACCGACCCCGATGAACCCCGCCCCGACCTGATCCCCATGGCCTGGGTCGGCGGGGGCCTGGTCCTGAACCTGCTCCTGATCGCGCCCCTCGGCTTCATCCTGTCCTCCAGCCTGATGTATCTGATGGTCGCCAAGGGGTTCGGCGCCCGGCGCATCTGGCTGGCGGCGCTGATCGGCTTCGTCCTGGCACTCGTCGCTTATTACGGCTTCGCGCAGCTTCTCGGGCTTCGCATGGGCGGCGGACTTATCGAGGATCTCCTCTGATGGAAGGCTTCACCTCACTCCTGCACGGCTTCTCGGTCGCGTTGACGCCGATGAACCTGCTCTGGTCGGTCGTCGGTGTCACGCTGGGCACCGCGATCGGCGTCTTGCCCGGCCTTGGGCCCGCACTGACCATTGCCCTGCTGCTGCCGATCACCTTCCAGGTCGAACCGGCCGCAGCCTTCATCCTGTTCGCCGGCATCTATTTCGGTGCGATGTTCGGCGGCTCGACGACCTCGATCCTCATCAACACGCCCGGCGAAAGCGCGACCATCGTCACGGCCCTCGAGGGGCACAAGATGGCCCGGTCCGGCCGCGGCGGCCCCGCGCTGGCCACCGCCGCCATCGGCTCCTTCGTGGCAGGCACCATCGGAGTCGTCGGCATCACGGTCCTGGCGCCGATCATCGTCAAGCTGGCGCTGCTCTTCTCGCCCGCCGATTACTTCGCCTTGATGGTGCTGGCCTTCGTCACCGTCTCGGCGGTGCTGGGCACATCGATCCTGCGGGGGTTGTCGGCGCTGGCGATCGGCCTCTTCATCGGGCTGATCGGCGTGGACCTGCAGACCGGCCAAGCGCGGTTCACCTTCGGGCAGATGGCGCTGCTGGACGGGATCGACGTGGTGATCGTCTGCGTCGGCCTGTTCGCCGTGGGCGAGACGCTGCACCTCGCCTCGCGCTATCGCCGGGGCCAGGACGAGATCGTGCCGATCAAGGGCTCGCTGTGGATGAATGCGCGTGACTGGGCCCGGTCCTGGAAAGCCTGGCTTCGCGGCGCGCTGATCGGCTTTCCCATCGGCGCCATGCCCGCGGGCGGCGCCGAGATCCCGACCTTCCTGTCCTACTTCATGGAAAAACGGCTCTCGAAACATCCTGAAGAGTTCGGCAAGGGGGCCATCGAGGGCGTGGCCGGTCCCGAGGCGGCAAACAACGCCTCCGCCGCAGGCGTGTTCGTGCCGCTGCTGACGCTGGGGCTGCCGACCTCGGCCACCGCCGCGATCATGCTGTCGGCGTTCCAGAGCTACGGCATCAATCCCGGGCCGCAGCTTCTCTCGACCCAGCCGGACCTGGTCTGGGGCCTGATCGCCAGCCTCTATATCGGCAACATCATGCTGCTGGTCCTCAACCTGCCGCTGGTCGGGCTGTGGGTGCAGATCCTGAAGATCCCGGCGCCCTATCTTTATGCCGGCATCCTGGTCTTCGCCACCATCGGCACCTACGGGATCAGCCGTTCGGTCTTCGACCTGGCTCTGCTTTACGGCATCGGCGTGATGGGCTTCTTCATGCGGCGCTATGACTTCCCCACCAGTCCGGTGATCATCGGCATGATCCTCGGCCCCTTTGCCGAACAGCAGTTCCGCCGCGCGATGACCATCAGCCAGGGCGACATGACCGTGTTCGTCACGCGTCCCATTGCCGCAACGCTCCTTGCGATCGCATTCCTCGCGATCCTGGTCCCGGTGCTGTTCGAGGTTGCGCGGCTCTATCGGTACCGGAACAACACGAGTTCCGCTTGATCTGGTGAGCGTCCCGTATCCTGCTCTCCCCTATGTCCTCCACCACAAAGTTGTAGGCGCGTGGATGCAGAGGGTGGTGTTACAGGAATGCCGGTCGGCACCGCACACCATATCGGCGCGCCTGCAACATGGGCGCGCCGTTTCACAGGCGCGTCCGGGTGCGGTGTGCAGGTCGCGGACCGCTGGGGCCTTCTCCGGACTGCGAGCAATGTTTTCCTGTCCGCTGTGCGCCGCGCCATGCCTCGGATCCGCAAGGGGGCCTTTCGTCCATGGGCCTCACCCAGTCGCTCTTGCCCGGCTTTTCAGGGGCCCCAGCGCCGCCAGATGCTGGCGCATGAATTCCGAGGCTTCTTCGTTGCGGCCCATCAACACCAGGTGCAGCAGCTCGATATGCTCAAGGCAGCGTTCGCGCGCCACGTCGCGATCCAGCATCTGGCGATAGTCGATCAGGCGCCGCAGCCGGTCCACCCGCTTCAGCGCGTCGATGAAGAAGATGTTCTGGCTGCATTCGATGACCGATTCGTGCATGCCGCTGTTCAGCTCGAACAGTTTCGCATCCGGCACGGTCCAGATCCCGCCCTCGACCAGCCAGCGTTGTTCGGCCAGCCGGCTTTCCAGCACCGGGCGGTTCAGCTGGAAGCGCGGTTCCAGCAGCGCCGCCGGCTCGATCAGCTGGCGGAAGCGATAGCTGTCGCGATAGGATTCCAGCGAGGTCAGCACCGGCAGGAATTCCCAGCCATGACCCGGAAGGCGCTCGATCCACCCCTCCTGCGCCATGCGCCGCAACAGCTTGGCCAGCCGGCCCTTGGTCAGGTCGTATCGGCGCTGAAACTCGCTTTCCGTGATCCGCTCCGGCAGTTTTCCGGTCACGCGGTCGTCGGCGATCTGCAGATAGATCCTTTCATCTTCATCGACTTCCGCGACAGGGGCGTTGAACTGCTCGGCGGCTGCGGCATCGACCAGCCGATAGCCGCTGCGGTCGCCTGAGACCAGCACCCCGGCCTCTTCCAGCTGCTTCAGCGCCGCCCGCACCGGCGAGCGCGAGACGCGGAACTGCTCGGCCAGCTTGCGCTCGGTCAGCCGGTCGCCGGGTTGCAACCCGTCCGCACTGATATGCGCGGCGATCTGGCTGACGAGGGTGTTGGCGAGGTTGGTCATGCGAGCCTTTCCGAGGGAGTTTCCATGAAAATGGCATGCGGCAGGGCATCTGCCAAGACAATTGGTATTTTTGTGTTGCAAAATTCCGAATCATTACGTATCTGGCATTTACATACATCAAAAGACCACTGGAGGAGGTCGCGCCGGAAACGCGGACGGGATACCGGCTCGCGCCCCGACAGCTCTCCAGCAAACAACAAGGATGAACGACGTGCGCCTTCTGGTTCTGCCCGGAGACGGGATCGGCCCTGAAATCACCCAAGCCACCCTGCGCGTGCTGGATGCGGCCGACCGCCGTTTCGGCCTGGGGCTGCAGATCGAACAGGCCGATATCGGCCTGAAATCGCTGGCCGAGCAGGGCACCACGCTGTCCGATGCGGTGATGGAGCGCATCCCGCAGATGGACGGCGTCATCCTGGGTCCGGTTTCGCATTACGACTATCCGACACGCGACAAGGGCGGCATCAACCCCTCGGGCGAGTTGCGGGTCAAGTTCGAGCTTTTCGCCAATGTCCGCCCCTGCAAGTCGCGGCCCGACCTGACGGTGCTGCGTAAGCCGATGGACCTGATCATCGTGCGCGAGAACACCGAGGGCTTCTATTCCGACCGCAACATGTTCGCCGGAACCGGCGAGTTCATGCCCGACCCGGACATGGCGCTGTCGGTCCGCAAGATCACCGCGCGTGCCTCGCGCAATGTCGCGAAAGCCGCCTTCGAACTGGCGCGCAGCCGCCGCAAGAAGGTGACGGCGGTGCACAAGGCCAATGTGGTGAAGCTGTCGGACGGCCTGTTCCTGCGCGAGGTGCGCAAGGTCGCTGCGGACTATCCGGACGTCGCACTTGAGGAGCTGATCGTCGACGCGACGGCCGCGCTGCTGATCCGCAAGCCCGATGCCTTCGACGTGATCGTCACCACCAACATGTTCGGCGACATCCTGTCGGACGAGGCGTCCGAACTGTGCGGCAGCCTGGGCCTGGGCGGCTCGATCAACCAGGGCGCCGATGTCTGCGTGGCGCAGGCGCAGCACGGCTCGGCGCCCGACATTCAGGGCCAGGGCAAGGCGAATCCGACTTCGCTGATCCTGTCGGCGGCGATGCTTCTGGATCACCTGGGCAGCAAGCACGGCAAGCCGGTGCTGAACCAGGCCGCCCGCGCCATCGAGGCCGCCGTCGAAGCCACACTGGACCGGCCCGAGAGCCGCACCGCCGATCTGGGCGGGCCGCTGGGTACTGCGGCCTTCACCGACGCGGTCGTCGCCGCGCTGGCCTGATTTTTCAACGAACGGTCCGGGAGGGACCGAAAGGGAGGAAGAGCCATGACCAGGATCACCCGTCGCGCCTTTGCCGTGCTGATGGCCGGCGCGCTGAGCGTCGCAAGCCTTGCCCCGGCGCAGGCCGACGCACTGCTGCCCTCGCTGGAGCTGCTGGCCCCGTCCAGCCCCGGCTCGGGCTATGACCAGCTGGCCCGCGCCGTGCAGGGCGTCTTGCAGGCCCGCGGCACCGTGCCGGCGGTCGAGGTGACGAATGTCGCCGGCGGCGGCGGCACCGTGGGGCTGGCGCAATTCGTGACCTCGCGGCCCAGGAAGCCCTCGGCCCTGATCGTGGGCTTTGCGCTGGTCGGCGGCGTGCTTTCGACCAAGTCGGCGGTGACGCTGGAGGACGTGACGCCCATCGCCCGGCTGATGGGCGACGTCGATGCCATCGTCGTGCCGGCCAAGTCCGATATCGAGACGCTGGACGACCTGATCGCGAAGCTGAAATCCGATCCGGGCGCGGTGTCCTGGGCGGGCGGGTCCATCGGCGGCGTCGATCACATCACGGCGGGGCTGTTTGCCAAGACCGTGGGCGTCGATCCGACCGCGATCAATTACGTCGTCCATGCCGGCGGCGGCGAGGTTCTGGCCTCGGTCCTCGGCGGCCATGCCACGGTCGGGATTTCGGGGTATGAGGAGTTCCGCGCCCAGGTCGAGAATGGCGATCTGCGCGCTCTGGCGGTCTCGGGCGAGGAACGCATCGACGGCGTGGACGTGCCGACCTTCAAGGAGGCCGGGGTCGATCTGGCGGTGCAGAACTGGCGCGGGATCGTCGCCAATCCCAAGGCGAAGGATGCCGACCGCGAGGCGCTGAAAGCCGCCATCGACGACATGGTGAAATCCCCGGAATGGGCCGAGGCGCTGAAAACCCGCGGCTGGATCGACAGCTATCAGCCGGCCGAGGAATTCGATGCCTTCCTGCAATCCGAAACCGACCGCATCGGCCAGGCCCTGAAGGACGCGGGCGTCCTGTGATCGGGGCGCGGAGGGCTTCGTCATGAAACGCTTGCTGCGTCCTCACAATGCCGAGCTGGTGCCGGGGGTCTTCTGCCTTGGCCTGGGCGCCTACATGCTGCTGGATGTCTGGTCAAAGCCCGGCATCGCCACCAAGGCTGCCGTCGGGCCGGGGCTGTTTCCGGCCATCATCGGCGCCGGGCTGGCGGCGGTCGGCGCCAAGCTTTGCCACGAGGCATGGCGCCGCCGAGGCCAGCTCGAACCGTTCCGCGAACTGGACCTGCGCGCGGCCTTCCAGGGCGCCATCGCCTTTCTGGTGATGATCCTGACGCTGGAATGGCTGGGCTGGGTCATCGCCGGGTCGCTGATGTATGCGACCGTCGCCCATGCCTTCGGCGAGCGCCGCATCGGCCGCTCGCTGGCGCTGGGACTGGCGTTGACCATCGTGACCTGGGGGCTCTTCGACCGCGTGCTGGATCTGGCGCTGCCGGTCGGCACCGTGGTCGAGCAGGTGCTGACCCATTTCGGCTACGAGATCTGAGGGGCAGGGATGGACACGTTTTCCGCATTGATGCACGGCTTTTCGGTTGCGACCACCATCGGCAACCTGGGCTGGTGCCTTCTGGGCGTGGTGCTGGGCACCGCCATCGGCGTGCTGCCCGGCATCGGCCCGGCGCTGACCGTGGCGCTGCTGCTGCCGGTGACCTACGGGATGGAGCCCGCCTCGGCCTTCATCATGTTCGCCGGCATCTATTACGGGGCGATGTATGGCGGATCGACCACCTCGATCCTGCTGAACACGCCGGGCGAAAGCGCCTCCATCGTCACCGCGCTGGACGGGCACGCCATGGCCCGGCAGGGACGCGGCGCGCAGGCCCTGGCGACGGCGGCCATCGGGTCCTTCGTCGCGGGCACCATCGCCACCGCCGCGCTGACCTTCGTCGCGCCGCTGATGGTCAAGCTGGCGCTGCTGTTCGGCCCGGCGGACTATTTTGCGCTGATGGTGCTGGCGCTGACCACGGTGACGGCCGTGCTGGGCGACTCGCTCTCGCGCGGGCTCGCCAGCCTGCTGTTCGGCCTGGCGCTGGGCCTTGTGGGCATCGACCTGCAGACCGGGCAGGCGCGTTTCACGCTGGGCATCCCCGAGCTGCTGGACGGCATCGACGTGGTCGTGGTCGCGGTGGGCCTGTTCGCCGTGGGCGAGACGCTCTACACGCTGGCTCGCCACCGCTACGAAAACGAGGAAATCTACGCCCTCAAGGGCTCGAAATGGATGGACCGCGAGGACTGGCGGCGATCCTGGAGGCCCTGGCTGCGCGGCACCGCGCTGGGCTTCCCCATCGGCGCGCTGCCGGCCGGTGGCTCGGAAATCCCGACCTTCCTGTCCTACCTGACCGAAAAGCGGCTGTCGAAACACCCCGAGGAATTCGGCAAGGGCGCCATCGAGGCCGTCGCCGGTCCCGAGGCCGCCAACAACGCCTCGGCCGCAGGTGTCCTGGCGCCGCTGCTGGCGCTTGGCCTGCCGACCTCGGCCACGGCGGCGATCATGCTGGCGGCTTTCCAGCAATACGGCATCCAGCCCGGCCCGACGCTGTTCGACAAGCAGCCAGAACTGGTCTGGGGCCTGATCGCGAGCCTTTATATCGGCAACCTGATGCTTCTGGTGCTGAACCTGCCGCTGGCCGGGGTCTGGGTGAAGGTTCTGGCCGTGCCGCGGCCCTGGCTCTATGCCGGCATCCTGCTGTTTGCCACCATGGGCGCCTATACGCTGAACAACAACATCACCGATGTGGTGCTGCTCTGGATCATCGGCATCATCGGCTTCGGGATGCGTTGCTATGACATCCCCATCGCGCCCTGCATCGTCGGCCTGATCCTTGGCCCGCTGGCCGAACAGCAGTTCCGCCGCGCGCTGACCATCAGCCAGGGCGACGCCACGGTCTTCTTCACGCAGCCCCTGTCGCTGTCCCTGCTGATGATCGCTGCGGCTCTTGTCGTCCTTCCCATGATCCTGCGCCAAAGGAGCAAGCCATGACGCAGCTTTTCACCGCCGAGGCGCTGACCGATTATGCCCGGGCCATGTTCCTCGCCGCCGGGCTGCGCGAGGCCGATGCCGCCCTGGTCGCGGGCGATCTGGTCAAGGCCAACCTGCGCGGGGTGGACAGCCATGGCGTCAGCCGCATCCCGATGTATCTGGAGCGGCTGCGGCGCGGTCTCGTCAACCCGCGCCCCGAAGTCCGGGTCGCCCAAGTCGCGGGCGCCGTGGCGCATGTCGACGGCGACAACGGCATGGGCTTCATCGCCTCGGACGTGGCGATGAATGCGGCCTGCGATCTGGCGGGCGAGATGGGAATCGGCCTCGCCGGCGTGCATCGCTCGACCCATTTCGGCATGGGGGCCTGCTATGCGCTGCGGGCGATCGAACGCGGCTATATCTCGCTGATCTTCACCAATTCCTCGCCGGCGATCCCGATGTGGGGCGGGCGGACCACCTTCCTGGGCGCCAGTCCCATCGCGGCAGGCATCCCGGGCGGCAAGCATCCGCCCTATGTCATGGACATGGCGATGACCGTCATCGCGCGCGGCAAGATCCGGCTGGCGGCGATGAAGGGCGACCCGATCCCGCCCGGGCTGGCGCTGGACGTGGACGGCAACCCGACCACCGATGCGGCCAAGGCGTTCGAGGGCGTCTGCCTGCCCTTCGGCGGCGTCAAGGGCTCGGTCCTGGGCACGCTGATGGACCTTTTGTCGGGCGTGTTCACGGGGGCGAATTTCGGCGGTGACGTGAAATCGCTCTATTTCGACCACTCGGAACCGCAGAACGTCGGCCACCTGTTCTTCGCCATCCGGCCCGACCTGTTCATGGCCCTGACCGATTTCCAGGCGCGGATGGATACGTTCTATGAACGCATCAAGGAACTGCCCCGCGCCGCTGGCGTCGATGAGATCATGCTGCCCGGCGAGCCCGAGCAGCGGCGCGAGGATCAGCGCCGCCGCGACGGCATCCCCGTCACCTACAACGTGATCGCCGATCTGACCGCCGAGGGCGCGCGGCTGGGCGTCGTCTTCCCTTCGGCGCTGGCGGCATGACCCGGCTTTCGGCCCATATCGGCTATCTCTACGCCGATGTGCCGCTGGCCGATCGGCTGGCGGCGGCCGCCCGCGACGGCTTCACCGCCGTCGAGCATCCGGGGCCTTACGAGATTCCGGCGGCCGAAATGCGCAGGCGGCTCGACGATCTGGGCCTGGGCTTCTCGCAGATCACCTCGGGGATGGGGCGCGAGGGCGAAAAGGGTCTTGCCTGCCTGAAGGGACGAGAGGCCGAGTTCCGCGCCGGTTTCGACCGGGCGCTGGATTACGCGCAGGCCATCGGCTGCCCCTATCTCCACCCGATGGCAGGCGTTGTCACAGGGGGCTGGCTGGACGCGGGCGAGGTCTATCGCGCCAATCTCGGCTGGGCGCTGGAGCACTGCGAAGGCACCGGCGTGCGCCTGCTGGTCGAGGCGATCACCATTCCCGGCTATTACATGGGCACGCTGCGGGCGGCGGCGGAATTGCAGGATGGCTTTGCCCGCCGCTTCGACCTGCTCTTCGACAGCTATCACGCCGCCGTCCTGGGCGAGGATCCGGCGGCATGGGTCGCGGCCAATGCCGACCGCATCGGCCATGTCCATATCGCCGATCATCCCGGGCGGCACGAGCCCGGCACGGGGCGCATCGACTTTTCGGCTCTGCTTTCGGCGCTGGCCGGCGCCGGCTACGGCGGCGCCATCGGCTTTGAATACATCCCCAGCATCCCCAGGGCGGAAAGCGCGCGCTTTCTGTCCCGCTGGAAGCGCCTCCTCCCCGGCGCTTCCAGCCTTTCAACAGGAGTCACCGAATGAGCACGATCACCTCTGTCAACCCAACGACCGGCCAGCCGATCCAGAGCTACGATTTGCAGGACGCCGCCGCCGTCGAGGCCGCGCTGGAGGCCGCCGCGCGGGCGCAGCGCGCCTGGCGCCTTGTTCCCGTGGCCGAGCGGGTCGGGCTGCTGACCCGCATGGCCGAGGTGCTGCGCGCCGGCAAGACGCGCTATGCCGAGATGATCACCCGCGAAATGGGCAAGCCCATCGCGGAATCCGAGGCCGAGATCGAGAAATGCGCCTATAACTGCGATTTCTACGCCGAGCACGCGCCGCAATACCTGGCGGACGAGCCTGTGCCCTCGAATGCCACCGAAAGCGTGGTCGAATTCGACCCGCTGGGCGTGGTGCTGGCGATCATGCCCTGGAACTATCCGTTCTGGCAGTATTTCCGCTTTGCCGCCCCGGCGCTGGCCGCCGGCAACGGCGCCATTCTGAAGCATGCCAACAACGTGCCGGAATGCGCGCTGGCGGTGCAGGAGGTGATGGAGAAGGCCGGCGCGCCCAAGGGCCTGACCGCGACGCTGCTCATCGACAATTCGCAGGTCGCCGGCATCATCGCCGACGACCGCATCGCCGCCGTGACCCTGACCGGCTCGACCGAGGTCGGGGCCATCGTTGCCGCACAGGCAGGCCGCGCGCTGAAGAAGCAGGTGCTGGAACTGGGCGGCTCGGACCCGTTCATCGTGCTGGCCGATGCCGATCTGGAGGCCGCCGCCGAAACGGCCGTGAAGGCGCGCTACATCAATGTCGGGCAAAGCTGCGTCAACGCCAAGCGGTTCATCGTCGAGGAAAGCGTCGCCGACCGCTTCGTCGAGCTGTTCGTGCAGAAGGCGGCTGACCTGAAAATCGGCGATCCGATGGAGCGGGATACGAAAATCGGTCCCATGGCGCGCGGCAACCTGCTGGCCACCTTGCACGACCAGGTGCAGCGTTCGGTCGCCGAAGGCGCCGTGCTGAAGCTGGGGGGTGCGCCGGTCGAAGGTGACGGCTTCTATTATCCGCCGACCGTTCTGGATCATGTGAAACCCGGCATGGTCGCCTTCGTCGAGGAAACCTTCGGCCCGGTCGCCGCCATCGTGCGCGCCAGGGATGCCGACCACGCCATCGCCCTGGCCAATGACAGCGAATACGGCCTTGGCTGTGCGTTGTGGTCTGGCGACGCCGCCCGCGCCCGCGATCTGGCGCGACGCATCGACGCCGGGGCGGTCTTCGTCAACGGCATGACCGCCTCGGACCCGCGCTATCCGTTCGGCGGCATCAAGCGTTCGGGCTACGGCCGCGAGCTTGGCGTCTACGGCATCCGCGAATTCGTCAACATCAAGACCGTCTGGATCGGTCCCGCAAAGTGAGGTGAAACCATGGCTGAACCCGCCATCCTTCGTCCGTCCGAACTGAAGACCAATGACCGCGGCGGCGGCGCGCGGACGACGCCGCTGGTGACGCGCCGCTGCGGCTCGACCAGCATGATCAACGGCATCACCCATTTCGACCCCGGCGCCGCCATCGGGCTGCACATGCATAATTGCGAGGAAAGCGTGATGGTGATCGAAGGCGAGGCGGTGGTCGAGATCGACGGCACCCGCCACCACCTGGGCACCTTCGACACCACCTGGGTGCCCGCGAACGTGCCGCACCGCTTCCTGAACGAAACCGACCGGCCGATGAAGATCTTCTGGACCTATGCCACGGTGGACGCGACCCGCACCATGATCGCCACCGGCGAGACGCGCAGCATCGATGCCGAACACGGCCACGCCAAGGCGTGAGTCCTTGCCGGGCCGGCATGGCCCGGCCTCATCCCGCAAACAGGAGTCCAGGCCATGTCCCATGTCCTTGAGGTGGCGGAGATTTCCGTGACCGATCCCGCCGCATTCGAGCAAGCCGTTGCAGCCGCCCGCCCGCATTTCCTTGCCGCCGAGGGCTGTCTGGGTCTTGCGCTGCGCCGCGTCGTCGAGGCGCCCGACACCTATCGCCTGCTGGTGAAATGGCGCAGCGTCGAGGATCACATGGTCACTTTCCGCGCCTCGGAAGGGTTCCAGAAATGGCGCGAACTGGCCTCGCCCTTCTTCGCGAAGCCGCCGGTCGTCACCCATTCCACAGAAGTCGAACTGGGCTGAGAGATGCCCGCCATGCTGTCCCTGGCTGGCCGGAAAGTGCTGACCCTTCTGCTGGGTCTGGGCGGAGTGGCGGCATTCTGGCTGCTGGGGCTGCCGCTGCCTTTCCTGTTCGGACCGATGACGGCCTGCCTGGTCGCCGCGCTGCTGCGTGCGCCCCTGACCGGGCCGGGACGGATCTCGGTCGCGGCCCGCACGGTGCTCGGGGTCGCGATCGGCGCATCGGTGACGCCCGAGGTCATCCAGCGATTGCCCTCGATGCTGGCCTCGGTGGCGCTGGTGCCGGTCTATATCGTCGCCATCGGCCTTGTCGGGGTGCCCTTCTTTCGCCGGATCTGCGGCTTCGATCCGATAACGGCCTTCTATGCGGCGATGCCGGGCGGCGCGGCCGACATGACCATCTTCGGCCAGGAGGCCGGCGCCAATGTCCGGCAGCTGTCCCTGGTCCATGTCACCCGGCTGATGGTGATCCTGGTGCTGGTGCCGTTCCTTCTGGTCCATCTTTACGGTGTCGGCCTGGGCAATCCGGTCGGCCCGCCCGCGACCGACCTGCCTCTTTCCGAGCTGGCGACGATGCTGGCCGCGGCCATCCTGGGCTGGAAGGCGGCCGAGCGCGCCGGGCTTTTCGGCGCGGCCATCCTCGGGCCGCTGATCGTCGCCGCGATCCTGTCGCTGGCCGGATTCCTGCACATGCGCCCGCCGCGCGAGGCGCTTTGGGCCGCGCAATTCTTCATCGGGCTGGGCATCGGCATCGGCTATGCCGGCGTCACCCTGCGCGAGTTTCGCGACACCGTCATGGGCAGCGCGGCCTTCGTGCTGATCCTTGCCGCCCTGGCCGCGATCGTGACCGAGACCGTGACGCTGACCGGCATCGCCCCGCCGGTCGAGGGGTTCCTGGCCTTTGCCCCCGGCGGCCAGGCCGAGATGTCGATGCTGGCGATCATTGCCGGCGCCGACCTGGGCTTTGTCGTCATCCACCACCTGACCCGCATCCTGCTGGTCATCCTGGGCGCGCCGCTGGTCGCCCGCTGGCTGATCCGCGTGCCGGACGAAAGGAAACCCTCATGACCGCACTTCCCGCCGGAGCCTGCGACAGCCATGTCCACGTCTTCGACCCGGACCATTTCCCCTATGTCCCGGACCGGGCCTATACGCCCGGTCCCGCCGGTTGCGAGGCATTGCAACAGCATATGGCGCGCCTTGGCCTGGGTCGATGCGTCCTGGTGCAGCCCAGCGTTTACGGCACCGACAACCGCTGCCTGCTTTCGGCCCTGCAGGCGCTTGGCCCGCAGGTCTCGCGCGGGGTGGCGGTGATCGATCCGCAAACCGTCAGCGATGCCGAACTAGAGGCCCTGCACGCCGCCGGCATCCGCGCCGTGCGGGTGAATTTCGAGGCCGGTGGCGGCAAGGCGGTCGACAAGCTGGCCACGATTCAGGCCACGGCGCGGCGACTCGCCGGCACCGGCATGGCCGTGCAGCTTTACGTGGATACCGCGACTGCGGCCGCCGCGGTGCAGGCGGTCCGCGAGGTGCCGCTGATCCTTGACCATTATGCCGGCTTCAAGGCGGGAACTGAAGTATCCGGCCGCGATTTCACCGCCATCCTGCGGGCCCTGGAAAGCGGGAGGGTCTGGGTCAAGCTGTCGGCCCCCTATCGCTGCTGTTGCCGCAGCCCCGACTATTCGGAACTGCGCCCGGCGACCGAGGCGATGATCGAGGCGGCGCCGCAGCGCATGGTCTGGGCGTCGGACTGGCCGCATACCGGCGGCGGCGCCGACCGGGCCGCCCGCAGCCCCGACCAGATCGAGCCGTTCCGCCAGATCGACAGCAACGCCGATCTTGGCCGGTTGCGCGCATGGGTGGCCGACGATGCGCGGTTGGCCGCGATCCTGACCGCCAATCCGGCCACGCTCTTCGATTTTCCGTCTTTCGCCTGATCGCATTCCGGGAGGATGTCATGACCGCTTCTACCCCAACCCACGCCATTCCATCCGCCGAGCCGGAACGCCGCAGAAGCGCATGGGCCCGCCTGATGGACCACGACCTCGGCATCATCCCGCTGCCCGCCTATGTGCTGCTGGTCGTCGTGCTGGCGAGCTTTGTTCATCTGGGCAAGGTCAAGGGCGACATTGCCACCGTCATCGGCATCATGGCCGCCTTCGCCTTCACCCTGGGCGAGATCGGCAAGCGCCTGCCCATCGTGCGCAATATCGGCGGCGCGGCGGTCGTCGTCACATTCGTGCCGTCCTATCTGGCCTATAAGGGCTGGATTCCCGAGCAGATGACCTCGGTGGTCGAGACCTTCTTCAAGTCCACCGGCGTGCTTTACGTGTTCATCGCGGCGGTGATCGTCGGCTCGATCCTCAGCATGGACCGCTCGACGCTGATCAAGGGCTTCATGAAGATCTTCGTGCCGCTGGCGGTCGGCTCGATCTGCGCGGCGACGGTGGGCACCCTGGTCGGCACCCTGCTGGGGCTGGGCACCTGGGACACGTTCTTCTTCATCGTCGCGCCGATCATGGCCGGCGGCGTGGGCGAGGGGGCCATCCCGCTCTCGGTCGGCTATCATGGCATCACCGGCATGGACCAGGGCGAGGTGCTGGCCCGGGTGATGCCGGCCATCCTGGTCGGCAACCTGACCGCCATCATCTGCGCCGGCGCACTCAGCTGGCTGGGCCGTCGCAAGCCGGCACTTACCGGCAATGGACAGCTGCAACCGCATGGCGACGATGATCTTCTGGCCGGCGCCGAGCCGGTGAAACCCGACGGAAACGTCCAGAACATCGCTGCGGCCGGCATGATCGCGGTCACGCTTTATCTGGCGGGCGCCCTGTCCCAGCAGCTTTGGGGCTTTCCGGCGCCGGTGGTGATGCTGGCGCTGGCCGTGGCGCTGAAGCTGTTCCACGGCATCACGCCCCGCCTGCAGGCCGGCTCCTATACGGTCTACAAGTTCTGCCTGACCGCAATCGCCTATCCCATGCTTTTCGCCTTCGGCATCGTGCTGACGCCCTGGGAAAAGCTGATCGAGGGCTTCGCGCCCGCCAATCTGATCACCATCGTGGCGACCGTGCTGACGATGACGGCCTCGGGCTTTCTGACCGCGCGGCTGGTCAATCTTTACCCGATCGAATCCGCCATCGTGACCAGCACGCATAGCGGCATGGGCGGGGCAGGGGATATCGCGATCCTGTCGGCTTCGAACCGGATGATGCTGATGCCCTTCGCGCAGATCGCCACCCGCATCGGCGGCGGCATCACCGTGGCGCTGGCGCTGATCCTGATGGCGGCACTGGCTTGACGCATCGCCGGCGGCGTGGCTTTCCGCGCCGCCGGTTCTCCTCGTCGGGTCAGTTCGCCGCCTTGGCCCGAGCCGCGCGGTCGAGGATCAGGGGCAGGAGGCCGCCTTGCGCCAGCGTCTCGATCTCAAGGCTGGTTTCGATGGCGGCGGTGGCGTCGAATTCCTCGACCGTGCCCGCGGTGCGATGGATCGCCACCGCGACAGGCGCGCGCGGTTGCAGCCGCGACGGATCGAGCGCGATCTCGATCCGGTCGGCGACCGTCAGCGCCAGCGATTGCGGCGATGTTCCGGCCGGCAGGCGCAGCGGCAGGATGCCCATGCCGATCAGGTTCGCGCGGTGGATGCGCTCGAAGCTTGTCGCCAGCACCGCCCGCGTGCCCAGAAGCGCCGCCCCCTTGGCCGCCCAGTCGCGCGACGAGCCCATGCCGTAACGCTCGCCCGCGACGATGACGACCGGGGTGGAGTTCTCGCGGTAATGCTCGGCCGCGCGCCAGAGCGGCAGGATCCGCCCGTCGGGCAGGATGGTGCTGCCGGGCGGGATGTCCTCGGCCAGCAGGTTGCGCACCGATTTGTTGGTGAAGAGCCCGCGCAGCATCGCCTGCCAATTGCCGCGCCGCGAGGAGAAGACGTTGAGGTCGTCGGGTCTCTCGCCGCGCTCGATCAGGTAGCGGCCGGCCTCGCTGTCGGCCGGGATGGCGCCGGCGGGCGAGATGTGGTCGGTGGTGATGTCGTCGCCCAGCACCAGGATCGGCGCCGCAATGATCTGCCGCGGCCGCGTGCCGGCGAAACCCGCGAAGGGCGGGCGGCGGATATAGGTCGAGGCCGGATCCCAGGGAAACAGCGGCGCGTCCGGGGCGTCGAGGTCGCGCCAGAGCCCGCTCGCCTCGGCCTGGTCATAGGCGGCGGCATAGTCGCCGGCGTCCAGTGCGCGGGCCAGGGCCGCGTCGATCTCGGCCCCGGTCGGCCACAGGTCGGCCAGCCGCGCGCCCGGCGCGATCTCGTCCCGCAGGATGTCGCGCTCGACGTCTCCGGCCAAGGCGAAGGCCACGACCAGCGGCGGCGAAGCAAGGAAGCCTGCCTCCAACTGCGGATGCACCCGGCCGGGAAAGTTGCGATTGCCCGACAGGACCGCGACCTGCAGCCGTCCCGCGGCCTGTGCCTCGACGGCCGTGTCCGGCAGCGGACCGGAATTGCCGATGCAGGTGGTGCAGCCATAGCCGACGATGCCGAAACCGACGGCCTCCAGATCCTCCAGCAGGCCGGCGCGCTCCAGATAGCGCTGCGCGGTCGGCGATCCCGGCGCCAGCGAGGTCTTGACATGGGCGGGCGGGCGCAGCCCCAGGGCCCGGGCCTTGCGCGCGACCAGGCCCGCGGCGACCAGCAGGCGCGGGTCGCTGGTATTGGTGCAACTGGTGATGGCGGCGATGGCGACGGCCCCGTCCGGCGCCTGGCCCGGCGGGGCGGGAAGGGGCGCATGGCCGCGCATCGCCGCCGTGGCCTGCGCCGTGGCCGAGGCCGGGATGCGGTCCTGCGGCCGGCGGGGGCCGGCGACGCTGACCTCGACCGCGCCCAGGTCCAGGTCGATCACCTCGGTGAAGACCGGGCTCTGGCTTGGATCGAACCACAGGCCCTGACGGCGGCAGTATTCCTCGACCAGCGCGCAATGGTCGGGCGTGCGGCCGGTCTGGCGCAGATAGGCGATAGTCGCTTGATCGACCGGGAAGAAGCCGGAATTGCCGCCGAATTCCGGCGTCATGTTGGCGACGACCGCGCGATCCCCGGCCGAGAGCGCCGAGACGCCGGGCCCGAAGAACTCGACGAAACGGTCGGCCAGATCGATGCGGCGCAGCCGTTCCGTGACGGTCAGCGCCAGATCGGTGGCTGTCACACCCTCGCGCAGCCGCCCGGTCAGCCGCACGCCCACCACCTCGGGCACGCGCAGCATTACCGGCATGCCGAACATCACGCTTTCCGCCTCGATCCCGCCGACGCCCCAGGCCAGCACGCCGATGCCGTTGATCATCGGCGTATGGCTGTCGGTGCCGATCAGCGTGTCGGGCATGATCCAGCCGTCGCGTTCCGTCACCACCGTCGCCAGCCGTTCCAGGTTCAGCGTGTGCATGATGCCGGTCCCCGGCGGGTGGGCGCGAAAGTTCGCCAGGCTGTTCGTGGCCCATTTCATGAAGCGGTATCGCTCGGCATTGCGGCGGTATTCGTTCCGGATGTTGCGGGCCATGGCGCCGGGCACGGCATAGGCGTCCACCGCCAGCGAATGATCGGTCGAGACATCGACCGGCAGCACCAGGTTCAGAAGCTGCGGATCGTGCCCGGCCTCGGCCAGGGCCGAGCGCATGGCGGCGATATCGACCAGCGCCGGGCCGCAGGTGGTGTCGTGCATCAGCACGCGGCCGGGCAGGAAGGGGATCTCGGCTTCCGAGCGGCCGGTTTCCAGCCAGGCGAGGATCGCGGCACGGGCGGCCTGCGGGTCGGGCGCATTGCGCAGCACGTTTTCCAGCAGCAGGCGATGGATATGCGGCAGGCGGATCAGGTCGGCTCCTGCGGCGGCGGGCAGGTCGATGATTTTCTGGTCCTGCCGCAACATGTCGGACTGCTCATGCGGTTCGGGCGCCGGAATGTCGCAGCGGTCCGGACGTTCGACGGCGTCAAAGCCGTCGCGCCCTGCCGCACCCGGCCGCCCGGCCAACGGCAAGCCGCCATGCAGATGGGCAATATAAGCCGGCAGCCGGCTCATGTCGCAAAGCGCGGCAGGCCGCCGGGGGACGTGATCTTCCTGCGGATTTCGGCACGACATGATCCCGGTGTTTCCCTGTGTGACATGCTCATTGTCTCCGGACCTTTCTGCAGCGTTGACCCGGACGGCTCATTCCGGGATGACCGCATCCGCCATGCCATGCCGCCGGAAACTGTCGGCCACCGTGCCGTCCGCCTTCATCCGTGCGATCAATTCGCTGGCGGCGGCCAGAGCCTCGGGACGCCCCTTGGGAACGGCAATCGCGGTTTCTGCGACGTGGAAATTGCCTTCGGTGATACGGGTGCCCGGCAGACGCCGCACCAGATCGTCGAGCGCAAGCCGGCCAAGCGCCAAAGCGTCGCATTCCCCGGCCTCGAACGCCGCGACCGCCTGGGGCAGGGCGGCCGCGCCTGTCACCTGCGCGCCCGCTGCCGCCTTCTGTGCGGAACGGATGGTCGCGGTTTCGGCCACGCCCATGATCCTGACGCCGGGGCGATGCAGATCCTCGGCCCGGAGGAAGGGGCTGGTCTCTCGCACCAGATAGCTGCTTTCCCCGACATGATAGGCCGGGCCGAAATCCACGATCTCGCGGCGGGCGGCGTCGACAGGGGTGAAGGACAGATCCCAGATGCCGTCGTCTGCGGTGGCGATGATCTCGCCCGAACTGGACAAAGGCACCAGCCGCACCGGCAGGCCGGTGATCTCGCCGATGCGGCGGGCCAGATCGACGGTGACGCCTTCGGGTTCGGTCCCGCCCTCGGGGATCCGGGTCCAGACCGCGGATTTGGTCGGACCCACGGCGATCGCAATGCGGATTTCCCCGGTCGGGGCCAGAATTTCGAACATCTCGCTTCTCCTATCGCATGGCGGCGGCGTAACGCGCTTCCAGCGCCTCGATATCCGCGCCCTTCAGCAGCCGGACCTTGCGGCCGGCCAGCAGGACGGCCAGTTTCGCGGTTTCCTCCAGCTCCTCGGCGGCATAGACCGCCGAGCGCAGATCCCGGCCCGAGACGACCGGGCCGTGATTGGCCAGCAGCACGGCCGGATGCCGGCCCTCCAGCCCCCGGATCAGCTCGCCCGAGGCCGGATCACCGGGGATGACATAGGGAACCAGCGGCACCCGCCCGACACGCATCACCACATAGGGGGTCAGCGGCGGGATCGTATCTTCGGGGTCCAGATCCTCAAGGCAGGACAGCGCGGTCGCATGGGTCGAATGCAGATGCACCACCGCGCCGGTGCCGGGACGGGTCTCATAGAAGGCACGATGCAGGAAGACCTCTTTCGAGGGCCTGTCGCCGCCGACATGATTCCAGTCCCGGTCCAGCCGCGAGATGCGGTCGGCCTCAAGGAAACCCAGGCAGGAATTGGTCGGCGTCATCAGCCAGCCATCCGGCAGCGCCACGCTGATATTGCCGGCCGAGCCGACCGAGAAGCCGCGCTCGTAAAGCGAGCGCGACAGGCGGACCAGTTCTTCGCGCAATTCCTGTTCGGTCATGCCTTGCCTCTCATCATGTCCAGAGCGCGGATGAAGAAATCCTCATCCCCGAAATTGCCGGATTTCAGCGCGAGGGCCAGCCCCTCCGCCGAGGTCAGGACCGGCACGCCCGGCGCGATCTCGGGGCCGATTTCCAGCGCGCCGAGGTCCAAAGCCGAGACCACCGCGCCCGAGGTCTCGCCCCCCGCAACCACCAGCCGGCCAACGCCCGAGGCGACCAGGCGGCGGGCGACATCGCCGAACAGGGCGTCAAGCCGTCCGGCGACCGCTTCGCGGCCATATCGCGCCTGCATCGCGGCGACCTGCCCGGGGTGGCCCGAAGAAAAGGCCAGAGGGGCGCGGTCCGGACGATCCAGCAGGAAAGCGGCGATCTCATCCACGCCCAGCCGGTCCTGCATCACCGCCTCGACGTCGATTTCCAGCACCGGATGGTCGCGCCCATGCGCCTCGATCTGGCGGCGCGTCATGCCCGAGCAGCTTCCGGCAAGGATCGCGCCCGGCGCGTCATTGGTCCGGGCCGTCGCAGCACCGAAGCGGCCTGCGGCCGGGAAATTGCGCGCAAGGCCAAGCGCGATGCCGGAGCCGCCGGTCACCAGGCGCGCACCGGCGACGGCGCGGCCGATGCGCATCAGGTCGCAGTCGTCGATGGCGTCGACCACGACCAGCGTGGCATCGCTGTCGGCCAGCGCCTGCCGGATGGCGTCGGCGCCCTGACGCACCACCGGCGCGGGCACCAGCCCGACCGGCCCCGGCACCTGATGGGACAGCCAGCGGCGGATATCCGGGTCGGTCATCGGGGTCAGGGGATGATCTTGCATCCCGCTTTCGCTCAGCAGGCGGTCATTGACGAAAAGGTGCCCCTGATAGATCGTGCGACCCATCGTCGGAAAGGCCGGGCAGACCACGACCCCGCTTGCGCCCAGCCGCTCGGCCAGCGCCTGCGCCACCGGGCCGATATTGCCCTCAGGTGTGGAATCGAAGGTCGAGCAGTATTTGAACACGATCTGCCGACAGCCCTGCGCCAGCAGCCAGTCCAGCGCGGCAAGCGACTCCCGCACCGCCTCGGCCACCGGGGTCGAGCGGCTTTTCAGCGACACCACCCCGGCCTCGACGCCGGAATCGGCGGGCCGGTCGGGAATGCCCAGATACTGCACGACGCGCAGGCCGGCACTGTCCTCATGCCCCTTGGCCAGCGTGTTGGCGATATCGCTCGCCCCGGTAAAATCGTCCGCGATCACCCCGATCAGCATGGTTTTCCTCTCTGCGCTCGGTCAGGCGCCAATGCCGTAGAGCGCCGCCGCATTGTCCACGAACAGCTTTTGCCGCGCTCCTCCGGCGCGATCACTTTTTCAGGCCAGAAGGCTTCTCAGCCTTGCGATTGCCGCCGGCGGGCTGGCGAAGACCGGAATCTCCGTCGCCGCCCGCACCGCCTCCAGCGCATGGGTCGTCGAAAAATGCGCCAGCGTGATCGCGTCGAACCCCGTCAGCCCCTTGACGGCCTCGGCCACCAGCCGGTTATGGGTGGCGATATCCCCGGCCCTGACCGCCTCGATGGCGCCGGGCGCGAGGATCGAGGTCAGGCGGGCATCCGGGTTCAGCCGCGCGGCCTCGTCGCGGAATTCCTCCTCCATCGAGGCGGCGGCGGGCGGGAAGGTATAGATCATCGCCACCCGGCCGCCGGCGCGGATCGCGGACTGGAACATCGCCTCGTTGGGCTTCAGCACCGGCACCGGGCATTCCGCCGCCGCGGCCTCGATGGCGCTGCCGAAGGCGGAACAGGTGAACAGCACCGCCCGCGCCCCGGTGCTGACGCCGTAGCGGGCCAGCGCCGCGATCCGCTCGGTCAGTTGCGGAGTGATGCCGCCGCCGGCCGCCCGGTCGGCCGAGAGGCTGTAATCCATGATGTCGATGGGCTCGGCCTCGGGCCAGTCGCGGGCGAAGGCGGCATGGATCGGGTCCACCGCGATGGGGGTGGCGTGGATCAGGGCAATACGGGGCGGCATCGGATGGTCCTTGGGAAAATGGCGGACGCGCGGCCAAACGCGCGTCCAGTCAATGTCATGCGGCCTGTGCCGGGAACACCCAGACATGTTCGGGCGAGATGTCGGCATAGACCCGGCCGGCGGGCAGGCTGTGCGCCCCGTGGGCCTTCAGCGCGAAATCGCCGCGCCGCAGCCGGTATTCCCAACGGTCGCCCAGATAGAGGCTGTCGTCCAGCTGCATCTCGATCCGGCCCGCGCCGGGCTCTTGCGCGACGCGGATCTGTTCGACCCGGATCACCGCCTGCGCATCCGCGCCGGGCGCAAGGCCGGCCGGATCGCGCACCGCCCCGTTCAGCTGCCAGCCGTCGCCGCCCAGCAGGACCTGGGGCCCGTTCACCGACAGCACCTTGCCGCGCGCGATATTGTTCGCGCCAAGGAAATCCGCCGCGTAGAAGCTGGTCGGGTTGGTATAGATATCATGCGGAGAGCCGTCCTGCACGATCCGCCCGTTTTCCAACAGCAGGATATGGTCGGCCGCGGCCAGCGCCTCGGTCTGGTCATGCGTCACCAGGATGGCGCAGATCTCCAGGTCCAGGATCAGCTTGCGGATCCAGTAGCGCGCTTCCTCGCGCAGCTTGGCGTCGAGGTTCGACAGCGGCTCGTCCAGCAGCAGCACGCGCGGCTCGTAGACCAGCGCCCGGCAGATGGCCACCCGCTGCTGCTGCCCGCCCGACAACTGGCTGGGATAGCGGTCGGCCAGATGGCCGAGGCCAAGGCGGTCCAGGATATGCTGGATGCGCCTGCCCATCTCGGCCGCGTTCACGCCGCGCAGCTTCAGCCCGTAGCCCACGTTTTCCTTGACGGTGCGGTGCGGCCACAGCGCATAGGACTGGAACACCAGCCCGATATTGCGCTGTTCGGGCGGCAGCTGGATGGCTTTCTCGCTGTTCAGCGCGATCTTGTCGCCGATCTTGATATAGCCGATCTCGGGCTGTTCGAGCCCCGCGATGCAGCGCAAGAGCGTAGTCTTGCCCGAGCCCGAGGCGCCCAGCAGCGCCACGATCGAGCCGCGTTCCCCTTTCAGCGAGGCGCCTTTCAGGATCTGAAGGCCGCCCAGCCATTTCTGGACATTTTCGACGATGAGTTCAGTCATGGATTTTCGCTCCCAGACGAAGGGCAAGGGTCAGACCGGCGGCGGTCATGATGATCGAGATGAAGGCCAGCGCGGCGATCGTGTCCATCGCCCCGGTCTGCAGCAGTGTGACCATGAGCGAGCCGATCACCTCGGTTCCCGCGCCCATCAGATAGACGCCGGTGGCGTATTCGCGCAGGAAGATGATCATGATCAGCGCCCATGCGCCGGCCAGGCCGGGACGCACGATGGGGATCACCACGTCGCGCCAGGTGCGGCCGATGGTGGCGCCGGTGGTGCGGGCGGATTCCTCAAGCTCGGGCGCGACCTGGATCAGCGTGCCCTGCAGCAGCCGCAGCCCATAGGACAGGCCGACGATCATATAGGCCACGAACAGCGCGATCAGCGTCGGGCGCAGCGGCGTCAGGAAGGGCACGAACAGGAACACCCAGAAGAAGGCCAGCCCGACCACCAGCCCCGGCAGCGCGCGCGGCAGCAGCACGATATAGTCCAGCACCGTGTTGCTGTGGCCGGTGTTGCGATGCCCGGCAAGGCCGATCAGCAGATAGAGGAACACCGCCGCGGCCCCGCCCACCACGCTGAGCAGCAGCGTGTTCACGATCCCCCGGCTGAGGCTGGGCACGCTGAGCATCCGGTCGAAATTGGCCAGCGTCAGGTGATCCCACAGGCTGATGCCCTGTCCCCAGGCGCTGACGAAGGCGCGCACGGTGATGCCGCCGATGGGCAGGACCACCGACACGAACAGCCACAGCCCGATGATGGACAGCGCGATGGTCTGGCCCTTCGTTCCCAGCTTCAACCGCGTGGTCCGCGCGCCCTTGCCGCCAAGCGCGGCATAGCGGCGGCTGTTGCGCAGCAGGCGGCGCTGGAAAAAGACCAGCGGCAGGGTGATCAGGATCAGCACCACCGCGACCACCGCCATCAGCTGATAGGTCGGCACGCCGAACAGCGTCGTCAGCTTGTAGATATAGGTGGTCAGGACCAGGATCCCGTTCGGATCGCCCAGCACCAGCGGGATGCCGAAGGTCTCGAAACCCAAGAGCAGGTTCAGCGCGGCGGCGAAGATCAGCGCCGGCAGCACCATCGGCAGGGTCACGTCGCGCGAGACCTGCCAGATGCTGGCGCCCGAGGTGCGCGCCGCCTCTTCCAGGTCCGAGGGCAGGTTGCGCATCGCGGCCGAGACATAGAGATAGACATGCGGCACATGGCTGAGACCGGCGATCAGGATGATGCCCGGCAGCGAATAGAGGTTCCACGGCACGAAGCCGAAGACGCTGCGCATCCACATCGACACGAAGCCCGACGGCCCGACCGAGACGGTATAGCCGAAGGCCAGCACGATGGAAGAGATGAACATCGGCACCAGCACCAGGATTTCCAGCGTCCGCTTGAAGCGGATGTCGGTCCGGGTCAGCAGGAAGGCCAAAAGCCCGCCAAGCGGGACCGCGATCGCGACCATGCCGACCGCGAAGACGGTCGTCGTCCACAGGGCCTTCCAGAACATCGGGTCGGTCAGCACATAGCTGTAGGCGCTGAAGCTCAGCGTGGCGCGGGGGCTGAAGAAGGGCCCGTCGAGAAAGCTTTGATAGATGATGAGGCCGACCGGCGCCATGACGGCGATGGCGAGCAGGCCGATGACGATGATGCGATACAGGCCCGCATCGCTGCGATGGCGGATCTTCGGCGGCGGGGCGGGGATTCCGGTCCCGGCACTTGCCCGCGCGGCAAGGATGGAATTGGCGGTCATGTCTGGTTACTCGTCCTGCAAGGGGGTGCCGCGCAAACGGCGACGGCACCCGGAGGATCATTTGCCGATGGCGGCGTTCCACTCGCGGAAGAACTCCACGCGCTTTTGCGGCGCCATGTAGGTCAGCAGGTCCTCGCTGACCGCGATGGGCTTCAGGCTGCCGCCCACGCGCTCGTTGAGCGAGTCGATGTTCAATCCGGTCGTCACGTCGCTGCGCACCGAGGGCAGCCCGCCCGCCGCCAGGGCCGACTGCCCCTCATGCGAAAGCATGAAATCGATCAGCAGCTTGCCGGCGTCGGGATGCGGGGCGCCCTTGGTCAGCAGCGCAAGACGCGAGAAGGCGGCGGTGTAATCCTCGCCGAAGGCGACGCCCAGGTTCGGGCTGTCCTGGACCCATTCCAGCGCGTAGGAGCCGATGATGTTGATCGACATGACATTCTCGCCCGACACGACGGTCTCGCGCATCGAACCGGAGCTGGAATAGGTGCGCACGCCGACGGCGCCCAAGGCCTTTGCCAGATCCCAGAAATTGTCGGTCTGCTCGACGTCGTTGGTGTGATGCAGGAAGCCGGTACCGCTTTTTTCCGGGTCGAAGGTGGCGACCTTGCCCCGCAGCTTGTCCCGGTTTTCGTTCAGGTAGGCGATCAGATCGGCCCGGGTCCGGGGGAATTCCTCCTCGGAGATCGCGCCGGTATTGTAGATGATCCCGATCGGCTCGACCGTGGTGGCATAGATCTGGTCCTGATAGACCGCCCATTCCGGCAGGTTGCCCGTTTCGGGGGACGCGTAGGTTTCCGCATAGCCGTCGGCGGCCAGCACCATCTGCAGGTCCATGGCGGAACTCCAGACGATATCCGCGCCCATCTGGTTCGCGGCGGCCTCGGAAATCGCGCGGTTATAGGCGCCATTGGTGCCCAGGTCGTTATATTCGACCTGGATGCCGTATTTCTGCGTGAAGGCGTCCAGCATGGCCTGGGCCTGGGCAATGTCGGTAGAGGTGTAGACCACCACCTTTCCCTGCGATTTCGCCGCCTCGACAAGTTGCGCATAGTCGTCGGGATAGCCTGCGGGAACGTCCTGGGCCCATCCCGCCCCGGCCGTCAGGGCCAGAGCGCAGCCGGTTATCGCGAATGCGCGTCTTGTGAGTTTCATCGTCATTCCTCCCTGAATTACGAGATATGGTGATGCCGCTGCCGCCGATGCGCGGCTCGCCTGCCGATCTTTCCGGGCCCCTTCTGGCCCGATATCATTCGCGGAGCCCTCCTCCGGGCCCCGCGAAGCCGGTGCTTTCTCAGGCCGCCGATGACGCCGCCGGCCTTGCGATCTCGGCCGCGACCAGCGCGCCGAAGGCGTCGGTATTGACCGAGCCGCCCAGATCGCGGGTGCGGTTTTCCGGCCTTTCCAGCACGGCATCCACCGCGCGGTCGATCTCGGCCCCGGCGGCGCACAGCGCCTCGTTGCCGTTGCGCTCGCCCAGCCAGCTCAGCATCATCGCCACCGACAGGATCAGCGAGCAGGGGTTGGCGATGTTCTGGTTCTCGATATCGGGTGCCGATCCGTGCTGTGCCTGCGCGCAGACCAGCCCGGTTTCCGCATTGGCGTTGATCGAGCCGGCCAGCCCGAGGCTGCCCGACAGTTCCGAGGCCAGATCCGAGATGATGTCGGAATAGAAATTGGTCGAGACGATGACGTCGTAGCGCGAGGGGTCGCGCACCAGATGCGCGGCCATGGCGTCGATGATGACATCGTTCAGCTCGACTTCGGGGAAGTCCTTGTGGACCTTGCGCACCCAGTCGAGGAAGAAGCCGTCGGTGATGATGAAGTTGTTGGCCTTGTGGACCGCCGTCACCTTCTTGCCCCGCCGCATGGCCAGCTTGAACGCTTCGCGGGCGATCCGCTCGCAGGCCTTCGAGGTCAGCTTGCGCACCGACAGCGCCACGTCCTCGGTCGGCATGAACTCACCAAGGCCCTTGAACATGTTGCGGTCGGGATAGAAGCCCTCGGTCGCCTCGCGCATGATGACCAGGTCCATCTTCTTGCCGGGCAGGAAGGGCCGGGTCCGCGCCGGGCGCACATTGGCGTAAAGGTCCAGCCTGACGCGGAACCCGCCCGAGACGTTCACCCCGCCTTGGTCGCGCGGCGGATAGTCCATATGCGATTGCGGGCCAAGGATGATCCCGTCATAGGTTTTGGCTTTTTCGATCACTTCATCGCGCAGCGTCGTGCCGTATTTCGCCAGGCTGGGGAACCCAACATCCTCGTAGTCGCTGGCGATACCCAGTCCGAAGCGCGCATTGGCCGCCTCGAGAACTTCCATTGTGGCCTTGGTAATTTCGGGCCCGATGCCGTCGCACGGCAGGACGAGGAAACGCATTCATCTTCTCCCTTCTGCCGCGCTGCGAATCGAGGCGGCCTGCGGTCAGATTGGCTTTGTTGCAAAATAAAGGCAATCATAATTTTGGATTTGTGCGTCAAGAAAATCATCTGTAGGATAGGGCCATGAACAGCAGCAGGCGGAAAGCGATGCGAGACGAACCGGAAAGCAGCCGTTCCCCAGCTCCGACGCCGCTGGTGATCAGCCTGGCCGGCCGCATCCGGGACGACATCCTGGGCAAGGAGCTGCCGGTGGGGACGAAGCTCGTTACCCAAGGGCTGGCCGATCAGTTCGGGGTCTCACGCTCTCCGGTGCGCGAAGCCCTGGCGCTGCTTTGCGAGCAGAAGATCATCGAGCAGATTCCCAATCGCGGCTTTTTCACCTGTGCAGCGCCGCAGGAGGTGTTGAAATCCAGCGATCCGCTTCCACGAGAGGCGAACCGGGCCTATTACAGGCTGGCCGACGACTGGATCGACGACCGGATCGAGGCCGATGTCACCGAGCAGATGCTGCGCGACCGCTATGGCCTGACCCGCACGCAGGTGACCGATATCCTGATGCGCGCCTCGCGCGAGGGCTGGGCCGAGCGCAAGCAGGGCTATGGCTGGCGCCTGTTGCCGGTTGCCAAGACGCCGGAGTCCTTCGAGCAGATCTATCGTTTCCGGATGATCATCGAGCCTGCGGGGATGCTGGAGCCCAGCTTCCGGCTCGACCGCCAGATCCTGTCCGAACAGCGCCGCATCCAGGAGCGGATGCTGGAAACCGACATCGCCAATCTTCCCGCCGAGCGGCTGCTGGAGAACGGCTCGCTGTTCCATGAGGAATTGCTGCGCATGTCCGGAAATCCTTTCCTGCACACCTCGCTGGTGCGCATCAACCGGATGCGGCGCCTGCTGGAATATCGCGCCAATGTCGATCGCGACAGGTTCCGCATCCAGTGCTCGGATCATCTGCGGATTCTCGACGCGCTGGACCAGAACGAGGTGCTGGAGGCGTCCTATCTGATGCGAAAGCATCTCAGCGGCGCGCTGGAAAGAAAATCTCCGCTGCGTTGGACGCCCACCGGGGGCGGTTCACCAGAGGAAGCTTCCGATACGGCATAGCCGGAAAGCAGAAGCTGGGCCGTTTTGTCCGGATTGGAGAGCTTTCCCGCTTGCGCATGCCGGCGTGGCGAACGCGATGCCGCCGAAAAGGTCGGACCGGGCTTCGTCCCCAATGCGTTCCATCATGCGGACATAGCCCGCCCCGCCCATCGAGCGGGTGGTGCCGCTGTCGGCAGCAGGTGCTGGAACTGCGCGCCGGTGGATCGCGATCCCCGATCCGAACGATGGAGGAGCGCATCGGCCTTCCCCCACCGCCAGCGGCAAAGATGCGCCTTGCCCCGGCTTCCTCAACAACGCCTCCTTGACCGAGGCAGGGAAGCGCGCCGACCTCGGGTCCGGGCTCGTGTCCTGCCTCAGGCGACGGCCTGCGCGCCGGTGATCTCGACCAGAGAGCCGCACATGAAGGCGGCCTCGTCCGAGGCGAGGAAGGCGACCAGCGCCGCCACTTCCTCGGGCTTGCCGATGCGGCCGAAGGGCACCAGCCTGTCCAGGTCGGCGATGGTGCGGCCCGCGCGCCTGACCCCCGCCTCCAGCATCGGCGTGTGGATCTCGCCCGGGCAGACGGCGTTCACGCGGATCTTCTGGGGCGCATAGTCGCGGGCGAGGTTCTGGGTAAAGCTCGCCACCGCCGCCTTGGTCACGTTATAGGCGATGTGGTTCGGCGCCGGATGAAGCCCCCATTGCGAGGCGGTGTTGACGATAGCGCCGCCGCCCGCCGCGATCATGTGCGGCAGCGCCGCCTGGCACAGGTGGAACATCGCATCCACATTGATGGCGAAGGACAGCCGCCAGTCCTCGGGCGTCAGCGCCAGCAGGTTGCCGCGCCGGTTGATGCCGGCATTGTTGCACAGCACGTCGATGGCGCCTTCGGTGGCGATGACGTTCTCGACGATCGCCCGGCAGCCTTCGGGCTGCGCGATGTCGCCGGCCAGCGCGCGGGCCTTGCCGCCCTGCGCCACGATCCCGGCCACGGTCGCCTCGGCGCCTTCGGCGTTCACGTCGGTGACGACGACCTGCGCGCCCTCGGCGGCGAAGCGGGCGCTGATCGCCGCGCCGATGCCGCCCGCGGCGCCGGTGACGATGACGGTCTTGTTCTGGAAACGCATGGTGTTACCTCAGGTAGCTGCCGCCGTTCACATCCAGCACCGCACCGTTCAGCGACGCTTGCGAAGGACGGAAGGCGAAGGCGGCGATTTCGCCGATCTCCTCGGGCGCGGCCATGCGGGCGATGGGGATGCCGGCCAGCGCCGCCGCCTCGCCATGCCGGGCGATATAGGCCTCGGCCATTTCGGTGCGCACCCAGCCCGGCGCCAGCGCGACCGAGGTCACGCCTTCGTGGCCATGGCTTTGCGCGATGGATTTGGTCAGGTTGATCAGCGCGGCCTTGGAGGCGCCATAGGCCATGGCGTTCGAGGCATAGCCGCGCTGTCCGGCGCGGCTGGCCATGTTGACGATGCGCCCGCCGCCATTTTGCCGGAAATGCAGGATCGCCAGCTTCGACAGGTCCACGGCCGACAGGAAATTCACCCGCATCTCGCGCGCCCAGACCCGCTGCCATTCGTTCATCGGCGCGTCCACCGCGACCTCGGAACGGATGCCGGCATTGTTGACCAGCCCGCTCAGCCGCCCCGCCGCCGCCACGGCCCGGTCCCACAGCGCCTGCGGGGCCGCGGGGTCGGACAGGTCGGCCGAAAGGCACCAGCCCCGGCCGTCCAGCGCGGCCAGCAGCGCCTCGGCCGCGTCGCGGTTGCGGCCGTAATGGATGACGACCCGCGCCCCCTCGGCCACCAGCGCGTGGCAGATCGCCCGGCCGATGGCGCCGGTCGCGCCGGTGACGAGGATGGATTGCCCGGACAGCGTCACAGCTCGCCCACCTGCGGACCCCAGGTGTCCGACATGGCAAAGCCCTGCGCAAACGGATCCTGCGGATCCAGGCGCAACTGCTGGCGGCCGAAGATATAGCCCTGTCCGGTGATGCGCGGCAGGACGGCGGGGCGGTTGCCGACTGTGGTCTCGCCCAGGATCTCGGCGGTGAAGGTGCCGCCGATGATGCTGTGCGACAGCCGCTTGTCGCCGGTCTTCGCCAGCCCGCGCGCATGCAGCACCGCCAGGTTGGCCGACGATCCGGTGCCGCAGGGCGAACGGTCGACCCGGCCCGGCTTCAGCGTGGTGCAGGTCACGACCGAGCCGTCCGGCTGGTAGTCGCGGAACATCACATAGGCGATCTCGTTCAGGCTGGCGATCTCGGGGTGCTGGACCGCGACCTGCTCGGCCAGCAGCGCCTTGATCTCGGTCCCGGCCTCGGCCAGGGCGCGGGCCGCCTCGGGGACGATGCGCAGGCCGACCTGGTCCACGTCGATCTGGGCGTAGAAGACGCCGCCAAAGGCGATGTCGGCCTGGATCGTGCCCCATTCCGGGGTCGAGACCGGAACGTCGAGCTGCTGGACGAAGGCCGGCACGTTGTCGAGGCTGACCGAGAGGCAGCGGCCGTCCCTGCATTGCGCACGCGCCACGATCAGCCCGGCGGCCGTGTCCAGCCGCACCACGGTTTCCGGCTCGACCATCTTGACCCGGCCGGTTTCCAGCAGCGCCGTCACCACGCAGATGCAGTTCGAGCCGGACATGGGATGGGCGCGATCCGGCTGCAGCACGATGAAGCCCGCATCGGCATCGGGCCGGGTCGGTTCCAGCAGCAGGTTGGTGGTATGAACCACCTGCGCCCGCGGCTCGCGCGTCAGGAACAGGCGCAGCGAGGGATCCACCTGGTTGAGGTGGTTCATCTTGTCGAGGATGGTGGCGCCCGGAATCTCGGGCGCGCCGCCGACCAGCACGTTGCCGCTTTCGCCCTGGCAATGCACCAGCAGGATGTCGAGGGATTTCTCGAAGGTCATTTCAGATACCATCCCCAGGGCTCTTCGCTGACGAAGCTGGTGATCTGCTTGGTTTCCAGGTAGTTATCCAGACCCCAGCGGCCCAGTTCGCGCCCGATGCCGGATTGCTTGTAGCCGCCCCAGGGCGCCTCGGTGAAGGTGGGCTGGCTGCAGTTGATCCAGACGATGCCGGCGCGGAAGGCGCGGGCCACCCGCTCGCAGCGCGCCTCGTCGGCGGACATCACCGCCGCGGCCAGGCCGAAGCGCGAATCGTTGGCCAGCCGGATCGCCTCGTCCTCGGTGTCGAAGGGACGGATGCAGACCACGGGGCCGAAGATCTCCTCGACCCAGGCGTCGCTGTCCAGCGCCATGTCGGTCAGCACGGTCGGCGCCACCCAGAAGCCCTTGTCGAAGCCGTCGTAGCGGCCGCCGCAGGCGACGGTCGCGCCCTGTTCGACGGCGCGATCGATATGGCGCAGCACGTCTTCATATTGGCTTTTGTTGACCAGCGGGCCAAGCAGGGTGCCCTCGTCCAGCCCGTTGCCGATGCGGATCTTTCCGGCTTCCTCGACCAGCCGCTCCAGCAGGCGCGGGTAAAGCGGCGCCTCGACCAGCACGCGCGAGGTGGCCGAGCAGACCTGTCCCTGGTTCCAGAAGATGCCGAACATGATCCATTCGACCGCCTTCTCGATATCGCTGTCGGCGAAGACCACGAAGGGCGACTTGCCGCCCAGTTCCAGGCTGATGCGCTTCACGTCCTTGGCGCCCGTGGCCATGATCCGCGACCCGACCGGACCCGAGCCGGTGAAGGCCACCTTGTCGACCTGCGGATGCTCGACCAGCGCCTGGCCGACGACCGAGCCCTTGCCCGACAGGATGTTCAGCACCCCCTTGGGCAGGCCCGCCGCCTCGGCGATGGCGCCCAGTTCCAGCGCGGTCAGCGAGGTGGTCTCGGCCGGTTTCAGGATCATGGTGCAGCCTGCCGCCAGCGCCGGGGCGACCTTCCACGAGGCCATCAGCAGCGGATAGTTCCAGGGCACGATGGCGACCGCGACGCCCAGCGGCTCGCGCACCGCCTTCGAGGCGAAGCGGTCGTCGGCCAGCTTCACCTCCTCGACCTCGCCGTCCAGCTCCTCGGCCAGATCGGCGTAGAAGTCGAAGCAGCCGGCCGCGTCGCTCAGATCCCATTCGGATTCGGGCAGCGGCTTGCCGTTGTCGCGGGTCTCGATCTGCGCCAGTTCCGGCAGCCGGTCGCGGATGCCCTGGGCGATGGCGCGCAGGTATTTGGCGCGCTCGGCACCGGTCATGCGCGGCCAGGGACCGTTGTCGAAAGCCTCGCGCGCGGCGGCGACGGCGATTTCGGCATCGGGGGCGGTGGCGGCGGGGATGTGGTGGAATACTTCCTCGGTCGCCGGGTCGATGACCGGCAGCGTCCCGCCCTCGACCGGGGCCACCCATTCGCCATTGATATAGAGTTTGGTCTGCATCTTGTTCCTCACATATGCCGGGTCAGACCGCCATCGACCCGAAGGCTCTGGCCGGTGATGTAGCTTGAATCGTCGGTCAGCAGGAAAGCGGCGGCCTTGGCCTGTTCCTCGACCTTGCCGATGCGTTTCAGCGCCGTCAGGTCGCCGAATTTCTCAACGTCCAGGCTGTCGGTGAAGCCCGGAAGCAGGCAGTTCATGCGGATGTTTTCCGGCCCGTAGCGGTCGGCGTAAAGCTTGGTAAAGGACGACACCCCGGCGCGATAGACGCAGGAGGCCGGGAACCACAGCGAGGGTTCGAAGGCCGCATAGGTGGTGATGTTGACGATGGACCCGCCGCCCTGCGCCTGCATGATCGGCGTCACCAGCCGCGCCATGCGGACGACCGATTTCACGATCATGTCGTTCGCCAGATCCCAGTTTTCATCCGTGATCTCAAGCAGATCACCTTTCGGCGGGTGGCCGGTATGGTTCAGCACCGCGTCGATGCGGCCATAGCTGGACATCGCCAGATCGACGATGCCCTTCAGGTCCTCGGCGCTTTGCGCGACCCCGCGCCGGGCCACGCCGCCCAGTTCCGCCGCCAGCGCCTCGCAGCTTTCCGAGGGCGACATCAGCGCCAGGCGGTAGCCGCGTCCATGCATCTCGCGCGCGACGGCGGCACCCATGCCGCGGCCGCCGCCGGTGATCAGACAAACCTTCTGGGTCATGGGATCTCCTTTCTCAGAAACGGTCGATGCGATAGGGGCGCATGTCGATGGGCGGGGGCGCCCCGGTGATCAGGTCGCCCATCAGCCTGGCATTGGTCGCGGCATAGGTCACGCCCAGATGGCCGTGGCCGGTGGCGTAGAACACGCCCGGGACCTTGCCCGAGGCCGACATGACCGGCACGGTATCGGGGAAGGCCGGCCGGTGACCCATCCATTCGGTGAAATCCTCGCAACGCAGGTTCGGCAGCGCCTCGCGCGCGCGCTTCACGGTGATCTTGCTGCGCCGATAGTCGGGCGGCGCGTCCAGCCCCGCCATCTCGACCGTGCCGCCGACGCGGATGCCGCCCGCGGTGGGCGTGACCATGAAGGCGCGGGCGGGCCAGATGATCGAATGCCGCATCGAGATGCCGGGCGCCATGATCTGGGTGTGATAGCCGCGCTCGGTTTCCAGCGGCATCGGCTCGCCCAGCAGTTTCGAGAGCCGCGCGCTATGGGCGCCGGCGCAGATCACCACCTCATCGGCAGGAATGGTGCGGCCGTCCGTCAGCCGCACGGCGGTGATGCGGTCGCTGCGGTCGAAGCCGGCGACCTCGCCGCGCTCGATGCGGCCGCCAAGCGCGGCGAAGCGGTCGGCAAGGGCGACGACCAGCCGATAGGGGTCGCGCAGGCTGCGGTTCTGCGGGAACAGGACGGCGATGCCGATGCTGTCCGACAGTTCCGGCTCCAATTCGCGGGCCTCGGCGCCGGTCAGCCGCCGGTGCGGAAAGCCGAAGCGTTCGAGGATCTCGATATGCTCGCGGTCGGCGCGGAATTCGGCCTCGTCGCTGTAAAGCGACAGGCAGCCTTCCTCGGTCAGCTCGCCCTCAAGGCCCGTTTCGCGCAGCAGCGGCAGCAGGTCGTCGTAGACGCGCGCGCACAGCGCCGCGCCCTGCGCCTCCAGCTGGCGCAGCTTCGAGGGGCGCGAGGCGGCGATGAAGCGCATGAACCAGGGGATCAGTTTCGGCATGTAAGCGGGGCTGACGCGCACCGGGCCTTCGGGATCCAGCATCCAGCCGGGGATCTGTTTCCAGACCGAGGGGCGCGAGGCGGGCATGAATTCCGTCACCGCGATCGAGGCCATGTTGCCATAGGAGGCGCCGCGCCCGACCTCGCCCTTGTCCAGCAGGATGACCTGCCGGCCGCGCTTTTGCAGCTCATAGGCAAGGCTTGTCCCGATGATGCCCGCGCCGACGATGACCGTGGCCATGCTTGTCCTCCTCCCGTTGATCGTGGGCCGGGCGGGGTCCGCCGCCCGGCCGGGTTGGCTTACCAGTTCAGGATCGGCTCCATGGCGGCGCGGAAATCGGCCTTTTCCTCATCCGTCAGCGGCCCGAGGGGCGCCCGGCATTCGCCGACCGGCATGCCCTGGATCTCGCAGCCGTATTTCAGCTTCTGCACGAACTTGCCCGATTCCAGGATGTTCATCGCGGTATAAAGCGTCGCCATCTGCGCGCGCGCCTTGTCGAGGTCGCCCGAGCGATAGGTGCGGTCCAGGTCGCAGACCGCCTTGGCCATGCAGTTCGCCGGCCCGCAGATCCAGGCGTCGGCGCCCCAGAACATGAAGTCCAGCGCGATGTCGTCCGAGCCCGAGACCAGCTGGATGCGGTCCTTGTAGCGGGTGGCGATGCCGATGGCGCGCTGCAGCGAGCCCGAGCTTTCCTTGATGCCGATGATGCGCGGATCGTCGGCCAGAGCGTCCAGCACCTCCCAGCCCAGCTCGATCCCGTCCTTGTCGGGATAGCTGTAAAGCACGATGGGCATGTCGGTGGCTTCCAGCACCGTCTGGAAATGCTTGATCAGCTCGGCCTGCGTCGGCTTGGTGTAGAAGGGCGTCGCCAGCAGCACGGCATCATAGCCCATTTCCTTGGCGCGCAGCGTGTTGGCGATGACGCCGGCGGTCGAGGGCGCGTTGGTGCCGGCGATCAGGATCTCGCCCGGCTTGGCGAAGTCCTTGACGAATTTCAGCACGCTGTCGCGTTCCTCGTCGGACATGAAGTTGTATTCGCCCGAGGAGCCGCAGGGCACCCAGCCCGAGACGCCGGCTGCGCGCAGGTTGGTCAGCAGCTTCTCGAAAGCGGCGAAGTCGATCTTGCCGGCCGCGTCGAAGGGCGTGACAAGGGCGGGCATGACACCTTGCAGTTTCATGGTGTTTCCTTTCTTTTCAGATGATTATGCAGAGAATTTGCGCAGCAGCTTCTGCTCGACGACGGTGACGGCCCGCGTGAGGGGGAAGGCGATGACGAAGTAGATGCCGGCAACCACGGTCAGCACCTCGACCGGGCGGGCCGTGTTGTTCGAGATGTTCTGGCCGATGAACATCAGGTCGGCCATGCCCACGGCCGAGACCAGCGCGCTTTCCTTGAACAGCGACACGGCGTTCGACAGCAGCGTCGGCACGGCGCGCAGCACCGCCTGCGGCAGGATCACGTTCATGATCTGCGCCGCACGCGGCAGGCCAAGCGCCACGCAGGCATCCATCTGCTCGCGGCCCACCGAACGCAGCGAGGCGCGGAAGGTCTCGGAGGTGATCGCGCCCATATAGAGCGTCAGGGCGATGGTGGCCGAGACGAAGTTCGAGAACTCGACCCCCAGGATCAGCGGCAGGCAGAAGAAGATCCAGAACAGCTGGATCAGCACCGGCGTGCCCCGGAACAGTTCGACATAAAGGCCCAGCAGGCCGCGGACGAAGGCATTGCCGCTGCTGCGCAGCAAGCCGATGACGAAGCCCAGCGAGGTGCCCAGGACGATGCACAGCAAGGTCAGCTTGATCGTGGTCCACAGCCCGATGGCCAGCGCATCGGTAAAGCGCAGCAGGATCGAGAAATCCAGTGTCATACCCATGATCGGTCCCCCTTACGAATGGCTCTGCCGGCGCTCCAGCCAGTTCACGAACTGGCCGACCGGGTAGGAGATGGCGAGATAGATCAGGGCGACGACCGTGAAGGTCTCGATCGGGCGATAGGTGGCCGTGGCCAGCGTCTTGCCCTGATACATCAGGTCGGCGACGCCGACGATGGCGACCAGCGCGCTTTGCTGGAAGATGCCGATGCCGTTGGTCAAGAGCACCGGCACCGAATTGCGCAGGGCCTGCGGCAGCACGATGTTCAGGATCCGCTGCGTCGGCGACAGACCCAGCGCGATGCCGGCGTCCAGATGCTCGCGCGGCACCGCCTGGATCGAGGCGCGATAGGCTTCGGCGTTGAAGGCGGTCAGGTTCAGGCCCAGGGCGATGATGCCCATGAAGACCGGGCCCCAGAACACATTGAAGATCATCGGCACGCAATAGAAGAACCAGACGATCTGGACGATGGCCGGGGTGCAGCGGAAGAATTCCACGAACAGCATCGACGGCCAGCGCAGGAGGGCAAGCTTGCTGGTGGTCAGCAGGGCCAGCGCGAAACCGGCGATGACGCCGATGACATTGGCGGCCAGCGTCAGCTGCAGCGTCACCCAAAGCCCGTCCATGAGCGGGCCCATGTTCCGGGTGACCGCTCCCAAGTCGAGTGTGTAATCCATGACGCGCCTCAGGCCTTGATATGGAAGACGCGGTTGATGAATTCGCGGGTGCGTTCCTCCTTGGGATCGCCCAGCACCTGCTCGGGCGGGCCGTCCTCGACCACCACGCCGCCGGCGCAGAAGATCACCCGGCTGGCGACGTTGCGGGCAAACCACATGTCATGGGTCACCATCATCATCGGCATGCCCTGTTCGGCCAGCTGCAGGATCACCGCCTCGACTTCCACCACCAGTTCCGGGTCGAGCGCCGAGGTCACCTCGTCGAAGAGCATCAGCCGCGGGTCCAGCATCAGCGCGCGGGCGATGGCGACGCGCTGCTTCTGGCCGCCCGACAGCTGGCTGGGATAGGCGTCGGCCTTGGCGCCCAGGCCGAAACGCTCCAGGATCTTCTGTCCGCGCTCGCGGGCCGAGGCGCGGCTTTCGCCGTTCACCTTGCGCGGGGCGAGGATCAGGTTTTCCATGATGCTCAGATGCGGGAACAGGGTGTAATGCTGGAAGACCATGCCGATTTGCTTGCGCACCTCGGTGTCGATGACGGTCTTGCCGCCCTTGGTCGAGATATAGGGCTTGCCGCCGAAGCGGATCTCGCCGCCCTGGATCTGTTCCAGCCCCATGACCACGCGCAAGAGCGTCGACTTGCCGCCGCCCGAGGGGCCGATGACCACGACGCGCTCGCCCGGCATCATCTCGATGTTGAGGCCCTTGAGAACCTGGATGTTCGGACCATAGCTCTTGTGAAGGTCGTGGATCTCGACCAGCGCAGACCCGTCCTGCATATCCGCCATAAGCCTCTCTCCCGAATATGGCTGTTCCGCGAACCGCCGCCTCCCGCGGCGGTTCGGTGTTTGCATGTCTTGTAAGGTTGGTCTCAGTTCCCGCTTGCGGCCAGAACCTCGTCGGCCGCCTTGGTGATCAGCGCATCGACGGCGCCGGTGGCGACCTTTTCCTCAAGGAAGATGTCCACGACGGCCACGTCCGAGGCGCGCAGGCTCAGCGGCAGGCCGAAGGACACGCCCTGCTTGGCCAGCGCCGGTTCGGGGTTCAGGGCGACCGCCCAGTCCGGGTTCGCCTGGGTGAACAGCAGGTTGGTGTCCGAGGCGTCGACGATGATGTCGGCGCGGCGCGACTGCACGGCCAGGCGCGTCTCGTCGGCCGAGGGCAGGCGCAGGATGGTCGCGTTCTTGACCGCCGCCGAGATCGCCTTGTCCTGGGCGGTCCCGGACATGACCGCCATGGTGACGCCGGCCACGTCGACATCCGCGACCGAAACCGGGTTCGCCGGGATCTTGGGGTTGTCCTTGTTGTAGACGAGCGAGATCTGGTATTCCATCGCCGGGATCGAGAACTGCACCGCCATGGCGCGCACCGGCGTGCGGTTCAGCGCCAGCGACATGTCCCACTTCCCGGCCTGAAGCCCGGCCACGATATTGTCCCAGGTGGTGTCGACGAATTCCGGCTGCACCTCCAGCACGGCGGCGAATTCGCGGCAGAGATCGGCGTAGAAGCCGGAATACTCGCCCGTTGCCGGATCGCGCATCACATAGGGCGGGGCGACGGCGGCGCCGCAGCGCAGCTTGCCGGCACTTTGAACCTTCTGCCAGTAGCCACCGGCCTCCTGGGCAGAGGCAACGCCTGCCGAGAGCGCGACGGCCAAGGCCATGATTGACGCCGGTTTCGAGATTTTCCTCATCAGCATGTCCAGTCTCCTCCTGATCGTTGGACGGCTAATCTGTCGTCTTTGCGGCATTCCACTTGTCAACAACGTGCCGACATAAAAACAGCATGCCGACACAATGACGGCACGTCAATAAAAACTTTGTGTCGACAACACTGGCGCCGTTGCCCTATCATCGGGTGCATAAAACACCGGCAGGAGAACGCGTTTGGCCGACGAAGCTGAGATCAGGCATGCCAAGGGGACGGGCTGGCGCTTTGTCTATCAGACCTTGCACGACGAGATTCTGTCCCTGGCCCTGGAGCCGGGGGCACTTCTGGACGAGACGACATTGGCCGAGCGATTCGGCATGTCGCGCTCACCCATCCGCGAGGCGCTGATCCGCCTGTCGGGCGACGACCTGGTGGTGACGCTGTCGAACCGCTCGACCATCGTGGCGCCGATCGACGTGCTGAGCTTTCCGAAATATGTCGAGGCGCTGGACCTGGCGCAGCGCATGAACACACGCCTGGCCGCCGAATTGCGCAGCGAGGCCGACCTGAAGGCCATTGCCGCGCGGCAGAAAGAGTTCGAGGCGGCGGTCAAGAGCGGCAATCACCTGCTGATGTCCGAGGCGAACAAGCAGTTCCACATGGCCATTGCCACCGCCGGGCGAAATCCCTACCTGGCCGCCTTCTACGAGCGGCTGCTGAATCAGGGCCGCCGCATGCTGCACCTGCATTTCGACTATATCGAGCGCAGCAACGATAGCTATCTGCTGACGGACGAGCATACCGAGATGCTGGAGGCGATCCGGGCGCGGGATGTCGAGCGGGCCGATGCGCTGGCCCATGCCCATACCCGGCAGTTCCGCGACAACTTCATCGAGTTCATGAAGGAAAACTATTCGCAGAACTTCTCCTTCGTCGGGAAGTAGGCACCCGATCTCCCGCGATGAGCCTGACTGACCCGGCATTCTGATGCCGGGTTTTTCCGTTCTGTTCCTGCGAGGGCGAATTTCCATGTTGCCGCCATAGAATCGTTGACGGTGCCGACATTCAGGCGTCATATTGTTGGCGACACGTAGTCGGCAGCTGACCCACTTTTTCGCATCGCCGCCGGTCGGGGCCAAGCCGTGCAGGGCGGGAGACATCGCGCGGCAAGGCGATCCATGCGGCCCAGCTGCGGATCGCGTCAGAAACCTGTCCTGAAAGGAGACGAGATGCGCTGGAAGCGGACCCTGAACGTCGTCGACAGCCATTGCGAGGGCGAGATCGGCCGGGTGATCACCGGAGGGGTCGGGCAGGTTCCCGGCCAGACCATGTTCGACAAGAAGCTCTGGCTTGAAAGCAACCTGGACGAGATCCGCAAGCTGGTGCTGTTCGAGCCGCGCGGTGCGGTCTGGCACAATGCCAACATCATCCTGCCGTCCAACCACCCGGAAGCGGCGATGGGCTACGTCATCCTCGAGACGACGGAATATCCGGCCATGTCCGGCTCGAACACGATCTGCGTGGCGACCGTCCTGCTGGAAACCGGCATTCTGCCGATGGTCGAGCCGGTGACCGAACTGGTGCTCGAGGCGCCCGCCGGGCTGATCCGGGTCCGCTGCGAATGCCGGGACGGCAAGGTGCTGAGCGTCCGCTTGGTCAACCAGCCCGCCTTCTGCTATCACCGGGACGCCATGGTCGAAGTCGCCGGCCTAGGCTCGGTCCGCATGGACGTCGCCTATGGCGGCATGACCTATGCCATGGTCGAGGCGGCCGACCTGGGCTTTGCCATCGAACCGCACGAGGCCCGCGACCTTTGCGACCTGGGCCAGCGCCTGAAGGCGGCGGCGGTCGAGCAATTGCCGGTCGCCTATCCCGGCAACCCCGACATGCCGGGCATCACCAATACCGAGTTCATGGGGCCGCTTCGCCGCGAAAACGGCCGGCTGGTGGCGCGCAATACGGTCGTCGTCTCGCCCGGACGCTGCGACCGCTCGCCCTGCGGCACCGGCTCTTCGGCGCACCTGGCGCTGATGCATGCCCGCGGCGAGATCAAGCCGGGAGAGACCTTCATCCACGAATCGATCACCGGCAGCCGCTTCACCTGCCAGATCGACGGGCTGACCCGGCTTGCGCAATACGATGCGGTGATCCCCGCCATCGCCGGGCAGGCCTGGATCACCGGCCTTTACCAGATGGGGCTCGACCCGACCGATCCCTATCCCCAGGGCTTCACGCTTGCCGACACCTGGTTCGACGGTTGACCGAGAGATGACATGATGACCTTTGCCCTTGACCCGAATGCCTCGCATATCCCGTTCGACCTGCTGGTCCTGCGCCTGCGAAGCCTGCTGGAGGAGGCGGGTGCCTCGGAAGAGGTGGCGGCGATCCTTGCCCGGAACTGCGCGGCGTGCGAGCGCGACGGCACCTTCAGCCATGGCGTGTTTCGCATCCCCGGCTATCTTGCGACCTTGCGCAGCGGCTGGGTGGACGGCCATGCGCAGCCGCAGATCGCTCGTGTCGGCGCATCCTATCTGCGCATCGACGCCATGAACGGCTTCGCCCAGCCGGCGCTGGAAGCTGCGCGCGAGGACATCCGGGCCATGATCGGGGAAAGCGCCGCTGCCATTGTCGCGCTGCGCAATTCGCATCATTTCAGCGCGCTCTGGCCCGATGTCGAGCCCTGGGCCGATGCCGGGCTGGTTGCGCTGACCATGGTGACCGGAGGGCCGGCCGTCATGCCGAGGGGCGTCGCCCGGCCGGTCTTCGGCACCAATCCGATTGCCTTCGCCACGCCGGTCGAGGGCGGCCTGCCCGTCGCGATGGATTTCGCCACCTCGTCCATGTCGCAGGGCGACCTGCGCATCGCGCGGGACGAAGGGCGGCGCGTTCCCCTTGGCACCGGGATCGGTCGGCAGGGAAGGGATACGGAAGACCCCGCGGAAATCCTGGACGAGGGCGGCATCCTGCCGTTCGGGGGCCACAAGGGCGCCCTGTTGTCCCTGATGGTCGAACTGCTCGCCTCGGCCCTGACCGGCGGGCCCTTCTCGCATGAGGTGGATATGTCCTCGGCGCCGGGGGCCGAGATTCCGCGCACCGGGCAGTTGCTGATCGTGCTGGATCCGCAACGCGGCGGCAACGATCAGTTCGGCCGGCGCGTCGCCGGGCTGGTGCAGATGCTGCGCGACGCGGGAATGGCGCGCTTGCCCGGCGACCACCGCTACCGGCGGCGTTCCGAGGCGGCCAAGCAGGGAATCCCCGTGACCCCGGCGATCCGGGAATTGTTCGCCTGACGGCATCGAGACCGGCGGGCATGTATCGTCCGGGTCAGTAGCCGAAGAATTTCAGCATCAGTTCAAGCTGGCTGTCCAGCATCGGCGCGCCGTAACGGATCTGGCAGCCCTTCGCCTGCGCGGCGCGCAGCAGCGGGGTTTCGCGCGGCTTCATGATGATGTCGGCGACAAGGATGTCGGGGCGCAATCGGGACAGGTCGACCGGTGCCGGATCGGTTTCCGGCTGCAGCCCGCAGGGCGAGGCGTTGACCAGCAGGTCGATCCCCTCCAGATCGTTCGACCCCGCGGTGGCACGCAGCTGCGGATAGCTTGCGGCGATCCTCTCGGCCAGCGATTGCGCGCGGGCCACGTCGGGATCATGCACCCGCAACGAGGCCACGCCGCTGCGGGCAAGGCCGAAGGCAATGGCGCGCCCGGCGCCGCCGGCGCCCAGAAGCAGCGCCTCGCGTCCTCTGGCATCGGCACCGCCCTGCAGCAGCCCCTGCAGGAAGCCGCGGCCATCGAAATTCTCGGCCACCATGGTGCCGTCCTCTTCCCGGCGGATGGTATTCGCGGCGCCAAGCTCCATCGCTTCATCGCCGACGCGATCCGCCAGTTCGGCCGCCTGTTCCTTCAGCGGCACGCTGACCACCATGCCGCCCAGGTTGCGCATCCGCTTCATCGCCTGCCAGGCGGCGGCGAAGTCTGCCGGCGCGTAATGGACCGGCACCATTACTGCGTCGATGCCCCGCACCCTGAATAACGGGTTCAGCACCTCGGGCGTGCGGACGTGGTGGATCGGATCCGCGAGCATGAAGAAGATCCGGGTTTTGCCGGTGATCATTCGTCCGTCCCTTTGTCTGCGAGTTCATCCTGCCAGCCGCCGGCCCTGCAATCCGGTTCCGCGGCTGGTTTGCGCATGCCTTGATCGGCGGCGGCGCGCGCCTCTTGCCCGCGCCGCCGCGTTTGGTCAGATCGCAGCCAGTGCGTTGCGGGTTTCGGTCAGCAGCCGGTCCACGTCGCTTTCCGAAAAGACCAGCGGCGGCCGGATCTTCAGGGTATTGGCGTGATGGCCGGTCGCCGAGATCAGCACCCGCCGCTGCCGCAGGCCGTCGACCACGGCCAGGGCCGTCGCCGAATCCGGTTCCTTGCTGTCGTGGTCCCTGACGAATTCCACCCCGATATAGAGGCCCGCGCCGCGCACATCGCCGATGCGCCCGTCTTCCTTGGCAATCTGGCGGAAACCGTCCTGGATCATCGCGCCGATCCGGGCGGCGTTTTCCTGCAACCCGTCGTCGCGGATCACGTCGAAGGTCGCCTGCGCCGCCGCGATGGCCACGGTATTGCCGCCGAAAGTGTTGAAATAGCGCATTTCATTGCCGAAACGCTCGACCACCTCGCCGCGCACCGCGACCGCCGCGACCGGAAAGCCGTTGCCCATCGGCTTGCCCATGGTGACGATGTCCGGCACCTGGCCGTGGCGCTGGAACCCCCAGAGCCGGTCGCCCGAACGGCCGAAGCCCGCCTGCACCTCGTCGGCGATGACCACGCCGCCGGCGGCATGGACGACCTCGGTAATCTGCTGGAGGATGTCGGTCGGATGGGCATAGATGCCATCCGAGGAGAACAGCGAATCCGCGATGAAGGCGGCGATGCCTTCGCCGCGACGTTCCAACTCGTCGATCTCGTGCCGGACCTGCCGGGCCAGTCGGGCGCCGATCTCGGACGGGTCCATGCGATAGGAGTCGGGTGTGGATATGCGGCGCACCCATTGCCCCAGCGGGCTTTTCCTGCCCAGCGAAGGCGACAGGCCCGCCGTCAGATGGGAATTGCCGGTATAGGCTTCCGAGGTGATGACGATGCCCTTGCGCCCGGTCTGGTGCATGGCGATGCGCAGCGCCAGGTCGTTCGCCTCGGAGCCGGTGCAGGTGAACATGATATGTTCGATCGGTTCGCCGAAGCTCGGCACGATCTGTTCGGCGAATTCGAGGATTTCGTCCTGCACATAACGGGTATGGGTGCAGAGCGTCTGCATCTGCCGATGCACCGCCTCGACCACGCGCGGGTTGCAATGGCCGACCGAGACGACGTTGTTATAGGCGTCCAGATATTCGTTGCCGTCGCGGTCCCACATCCTGGTGCCCAGGGCGCGGCTGATCTGCACCGGATCGGCATACATCAGGCGATAGGCGGGACCCAGCAGGCGACGGCGCCGGCGGATCAGATCCTGCATCGCCGGATCCAGGTTGCCCATGTTGTCCGGGTCGAAGCCGTTCACCATGCCGATATTGATCCGAGGCTTGTCCTGCGCATTCATATCCGTGCTTCCTCTGTCGTGCGGGCCGCCCTGTTTGCGGCGCCTGGGGCGAATGTCCGGCTGATTTCGTCCAGCGGCAGGCTGAGAAACTGGTGCAGCTGCTTCCAGCCCTGATGGGTGTTTCGCATGATATAGGGCTCATTATCCGGGAATTGCCCGGCCCGCCATGTCGTGATCAGCGCGCGGGCGATGACCCGGGCCATGATCAGATGCGGCAGGACTTCCAGCTCGTCCGGGGTCAGGTCGGCCACCGAGAGATAGCCGGCCAGCAAGTCGCGGCCATGATCGAACATCGCCGGCCCGCCCGCGGGATCGAGTTGATTGAGCAGCGCGGTCGAAAGATCGATCACGATATAGGTGCGCAGCGCATCGCCGAAATCGATCACCCCGGTGACGAAAGCCGGATCGTTTCGGTCGATGACGATGTTGGAGCGGCTGAAATCGTTGTGCAGCACCTGACGGCGGCAGGCTTTCAGCCTGCCCTCGATCTGGCGAAAGCGCGCCATCCCTTCGGCCAGCATGGCGCGATGTTCGGGATCGGTCACCCCGTCCAGCAGGAAGGCGAGCTTCGGCAGGTGCTGGACGTCCCAGGCGATTTCTCGGCTGTCATGCGGATGCGAGAAATCCGCCATGGCAAGCCGCAACCGTGCAAGGGTGGCGCCGACCCTGGCCCGTTCCTCGGCGGTCGAGGCGACCCGGTCCAGCGGCGTGCCCTCCAGATAGGTCAGCATCCGCACCATGCGCGGCTGGCCGTGGCTGTCGGTGATGGTGAAGAAGCCCTTGCCGTCGCGGTTGCGCATCACGCGCGGCACCGGCAGACCGGGATCGACGCGCGCCAGATGATCCAGCAGATCGGTCTGCAGCGACAGTTCGGCAGGATCCTCGTCGGGGTTGGAGACCTTGACGATGAAGCGATCCCCCTTGGGCGTGGCCAGCCGGAAGGTGTCGTCCTTTTCGGTGTCCAGGCGCCGCAGGGTGCCGGTCACGCCATAATGCGCCTCCAGCACCGCCAGCGCCTCCTCGACGGGGATCGACCTGAACGGCGTGGCAAGGCCGCCTGCCGACAGAAGGTTGGTTGAGGACATGGAATGCCTTTCGGATCGGCTTGGAAAAAGGGGGCGGGCGCCCCCGAAGTTCAGGCGTTTGGCTGGCGTTGCGAGCTGTGCCAGGGCAGGGCGATCCGTTCCATCACGTCGACGGCATAGAACAGGATCGTGCCCATCACCCCCAAGAGCACCAGCGAGACGAAGACCCGCGTCGTGTCGAACTGGCCCTGCGCGGTCAGGACCAGGAATCCCAGGCCGCGGCCGCCGGCGACGAACTCTCCGACGATGGCGCCGACCAGCGCGAAGGAGATGCCGACCTTCATGCCGGAAAACAGCGAGGGCAGGGCGTTCGGCACCCGGATCTTGTAGATGATGTCGAATTTCGAGGCCCGCGTCGCCTTGGCGAGGTTCAGCATGTCCGGGTCGACCGAGCGCAGGCCCAGCACCGTGTTGATGACGATGGGAAAGATCGCCAGCATCACCGCCACCGCCAGTTGCGACGACATGCCGGTGCCCAGCCAGATCACGAACAGCGGCGCCAGCGCCACCTTGGGAACCGAGTTGATGGCGATGAGCAGCGTGTAGACCGTGCGTTCAAGGAACTTCGACTGCACGATGCCCACCGCCATGACCACGCCCAGCACCACGGAAATGGCGAAGGCCAGGCCGGTGGTCATCAGCGTGTAAAGCATGTTGCGGATGAACACCCACGGGCTTTGCATGAAGGCCGCCCAGATCGCCGAGGGGGCGGGCAGGATGATCGCCGGCGGATGGAACAGCCGCACGGCCAGTTCCCACAGCAGGATGGTTCCCAGAAGCACCAGGACGATGTCCAGCGAGCGGTTGTCCCGCATGATTTTCGCGATGAGGCTGTTCTTCATTCCTTGAGCACTCCCAATTCGGCGAAATGGTGGCGGATACGCTGGGCATAGACGCCGAAGGCATCGGATTCGCGCACCGACAGCGGGCGCGGCCGGGGCAGGTCCACGTCGAACACATCGACGATGCGGCCGGGCGTGCGCGACATCATCACCACGCGGTCGGCCAGGAAGACCGCCTCGGAAATCGAATGGGTGATGAAGATCACCGTCTTGTTCGTTTCTTGCCACATCCGGGCCAGCTCGACGTTCAGGTCGTCGCGGGTCATCGCGTCCAGCGCGCCGAAAGGCTCGTCCATCAGCAGAAGGTCGGGATCGCAAAGCAGCGCCCGGCAGATCGAGGCGCGCTGCCGCATGCCGCCCGACAGCTCCCAGGGATGGCGCTTTTCATAGCCCTTCAGCCCGAAGCGTTCCAGCAGCTGCAGGGCGCGTTCGCGGTATTGCTCGCGCGGATGGCCCAGGAACTCGGCCTGCAACAGCACGTTGTCGAGGATGGTGCGCCAGTCCAGCAGGACGTCGCGCTGGAACACCACACCCATGCGATCCGGCGGGCCGGACAGCGGCTTGCCGGACACGGTGATGCCGCCCGAGGTGATGTTTTCCAGCCCGGCCAGGCATTTCAGCAACGTGCTCTTGCCGCAGCCGCTGGGCCCGACGATGCTGAGGAACTCGCCCGGGCGCACGTCCAGGTTGATGTCGCTGAGCGCGACGACGGGCCCGTGCTGCGACGGGTAGGTCTTGCCCGCGCCCCTGATGCGCAGATAGGTGTCGGGGGTGGTGTCGGCCATCATGTTCATGCTCACCGCCTCATTCCGGGATCAGGTCGTTGGTGAAATAATCGGCGACCTGCCAGCCGGGATTGACCACGCCGGCGCGTTCCATGCCCTTCAGCGCGGCTTCCCAATCCTCGTCCGCCTGCCAGCCGATCGGCTTGCCTTCGGTCGCCGGCGTGTCGAAATATTCCACGGTCAGGCGGATCTGCTCGCGCAGGACGTCCGGGTTCAGCATGGCATCGGGGCGCTGGGCCAGCATCGCCTCGACGCCCAGGTCGGGATTCCTGGCGATTTCCGCCCAGGCGCGCTGCTGGACCTCGACCAGTTTCTTCAGCGCATCCGCGCGGTTCTCGATCGTGTCGTCCGAGGCGACAAGGCCGTAGCTGGGGAAATATAGATCGGCGGAATCCGAGGTCAGGCACTTGGACGGCCGCTGCGCCTCGGCCAGGGGCAGGGCCGAGGCGACGGTGGACATCATCGCGTCCGCGCGCCCCGAGGTATAGGTGCCCCACAGCGCCGAGGCATCGACGAATTCGATGGTGGTGTTGTTGCGGTCCAGACCGCCCGCGGCGAGGAAGGTGTCGATATAGGGCGTCCATGGGCTGGCGGCGAAGACGACCACCTTCTTGCCCTTGAGATCCGCGATCTGCTCGATGGGCGCGTCCTTGTCGACCAGCACGCAAAGATCGGTGCGGCGGTCCCAGCCGGCGATGCCCTTGACCTTGGCGCCGCCCTGACGCGCCGCGGGGATCAGGCCCAGCTGGATCTGGCCGACATCGGCCTGCCCGGCATTGACCAGCTGCAAGGTATTGCCCGAGCCGCGCCCGTCCTGCACGTCCACGTCCAGCCCGGCCTCGTCGAACCAGCCCTGTTGCTGCGCAAGGTGCATGGCGGCGTGACTGCCCCAGGGCGAGAAGTCCAGCCGCACGGTCAGCTTGTCCTGCGCCAGGGCAGGCCCGGCAAGGATCAGCAGCGCGGCGACGGCGGCTGACGGCGAAATCTGCATCTTTCTCATTCGTCCTCTCCTGTTGTGCGGCCTGCGGCGAATCGCCGGCGGCTGTTCTTGTTTCCAAGGTATTAATAGCACCACTAGTCCAATTATAATCAAGTTCCTTTGGTGTATCCGGAGAAAATCAACTTCAACATATTGAAAGATAAGGAATAAAAAATCGCTTGTCGGTTCGGAAATCTGCATGTTACTAAACTAACCAACTAGTCCAATAATGGTGAGAATCATGACGGCTTCAGCGACCAGAACTGCGCGAATCGGCGTCGATATCGGCGGCACCTTCACCGATCTCGTGATGATCGAAGGCGACGGGCGGCTTTATCACGCCAAGGTGCCCTCGACCCCCGCCGCGCCCGAGGAGGCGGTGATCGCCGGTATCTCTGACCTGGTGCGGGATTCGGGCATCTCGGTCGCCGATGTGCGCGAGATCGTGCACGGCACCACCGTCGGCTCGAACACCCTGCTGCAAAAGGTCGGCGCCCATGCCGGGCTGATCACCACGGCGGGATTCCGCGACGTGCTGGAGATCGGCCGGCTGCGCACGCCGAACATGTTTGACCTGCAATGGGACAAGCCCGTTCCGCTGATCCCGCGCCGCTACCGGCTTGAGGCGCAGGAACGCATCGCCGCCGACGGCACCGTCATCACGCCCCTGGACGAGGCGAGCGTCGTCGCTGCCGCCGCCGCGCTGGTCGAGGCCGGGGTGGAATCCATCGCCATCTGCTTCCTGAACAGCTATCGCAATCCGGTCCACGAACAGCGCGCCGAGGAACTGATCCGCGCGCGGTTCCCGAAGGTCCAGGTCACCACCTCGGTCTCGGTCCTGCCCGAGGCCAAGGAATACGAACGCACCAGCACCACGGTGGTGAACGCCTATGTCGGCCCGGTTCTGGCCGCCTATCTGGAGCGCCTGCAGACCGGCATCAAAAGGCTGGGCGTGAACGCGCCGCTGCTGGTCAGCAACTCGAACGGCGCGCTGGCCTCGGCCGAGACCGCCTGCGAGAAGCCGGTGTTCTTCATCTCCTCGGGACGGGCCGCCGGCGCCGTCGGCGGCGCGCGTCTGGGCGAGGCGCTGGCCCAGGAAAACCTGGTCATCTTCGACATGGGTGGCACCACCGCCTCGGCCACGCTGGTCAATGGCGGCGAACTGAGCCGGGTCAGCGAATACGAATTCCGCGCCGGGATCTCGACGCCCTCGCGCTTCATCAAGGCCGGCGGCTACATGATGAGCGTGCCGACCGTCGACGTGGCCGAGGTGGGCAGCGGCGCCGGCTCGATCGCCGCGCTGGACAGCGCCGGGCTGATCCGGGTGGGCCCGGTTTCGGCCGGGGCCGATCCGGGGCCGGTCTGCTACGGGCTTGGCGGCGACCAGCCGACGGTGACCGATGCGAACCTCGTGCTGGGCTATCTGCCCGAAGAACTGGCCGGCGGGGCGCGGCATCTGGACAAAGCCGCCTCGGCGGCCGCCATCGCGGCGCGGCTGGGCGATGCGCTGGGGCTTGAGGCCGAGGATGCCGCCTATGGCATCCGCGAGGTGGTGAACGCCAACATGGCCCGCGCCATCCGTGCCGTGACCGTCGAGCGGGGGGTGGACCCGCGCGACTTCACGCTGGTCGCCATCGGCGGCTCGGGCCCCGTGCATGCCGCCGCCATCGCCTCGCTCCTGTCGATGGACAAGCTGCTGATCCCGGCCACCCCCGGCGTCTTCACCGCCATGGGTATGCTTTCGGGCGATATCGAGCGCTATTTCACCGCCCCCATCGGCCGCGTGATCGAGGATGTCGATCTGGCGCGCCTTGCCGAGGCGACCGAGGATCTGCGCCGGCAGGCCATCGCCAACCTGCGCGAGGAAGGCATCCCGGAGGAGGCGATGGAACTGCTGCCCGAGGCGAACATGCGCTTCCGCGGCCAGGAAATGTCGCTGGCGATTCCCTTCGCCGAGCCTTTCGATCCGGCCCGCGTGCGCGAGGATTTCCTGGAGACCTATCGCTCGATCTACAGCTATGTGTCGTCCGATGCGGTCGAGGTGGTCGGCATCCGCATGACCGGCCGCGGGTTGCGGCAGGGGCGGCTGGACTTCCGCAAGCTCTCGGCGCCGGATCACGAAGAGGCGGGGCCTGTCTCGCAGCGCAAGGTCTATTTCGGCAAGGATGCCGGCTGGATCGAGACCCCGGTCTATGACCGCACCCGCTCGCCGCGCAGGCTGACCGGCCCGGTCGTCCTGGAATCGAACGACTCGACCGTGGTCGTGCCGCCGGATGCCACCGTCGAGCGCGACGACTTCCTGAACCTTCACATCCGTCTTTCGTAAGGAGCGCAGCCATGGCCGAGATTTCCGCCAATGACCCGATCACCTTCGCCGTGCTGAAAAGCGCCGTCGAATCCATCGTGGACGACATGGCCTATACGGTGATGCGGACGGCGCGTTCGCCCATCGTCCGCGACGTGCTGGATTATTCGACCACCATGTGCGACGCCAAGGGCCGCATCCTGGCGCAGGCCAAGACCGTGGCGCTGCATCTGGGGGCCGTTCCCGACGCGATGGAGGCGCTGCTGGCGCGGTTCCAGGGCGACCTGCATCCCGGCGACGTCATCATCTTCAACGATCCCTATGATGGCGGCATGCACCTGCCCGACATCTTCATGTTCAAGCCGATCTTCCACGGCGACGAACATCTCGGCTTTTCGGTGGTGATCTGCCATCACTGCGACGTGGGTGGCCGCGTGCCCGGCTCGAATGCCAGCGACTCGACCGAGATCTTCCAGGAGGGGCTGCGCCTGCCGCCGCTGAAGCTTTATGATCGCGGGGTCCGCAACGACATCGTGTTCCAGATCATCGAGCGCAACGTGCGCCTGCCCGACCTGGTCATCGGTGATCTTGAGGCCCAGCTGGCGACCTGCGCGCTTGGCGAGCGCGAGTTGCTGCGCATCGTCGACAAATACGGTGCGCCGACCTTCAACCGGTTCCTTGCCGATTTCCTCGATTACGGCGAGCGCCTGACCCGCAACGAGATCGCCAAATGGCCCGATGGAAGCTACGAGTTCACCGATTACATCGACGGCGACGGTTTCGATCCGGCGCCGATCCCGATCAAGGTGACGATCACCGTCAAGGGCGACCATCTGGAGGTGGATTTCACCGGCAGTTCGCCGCAGGTCAAGGGCGCGATCAACTCGACCCTGTCCTTCGTGAAGTCCGCGACCTATCTGGCGATCCGCTGCACGCTGGACAGCGAGGTGCCGAACAATTCCGGCATGTATCGCGCCATCGACATCGCGGCCCCCAAGGGCTGCTTCCTGAACCCGCATTTCCCGGCGCCGGTGGCGGCGCGCGCCCTGACCGGCTATCGCGTGGTCGATACCGTGCTGGGCGCGCTGGCCAAGATCGTGCCGACGCGCGTCGCCGCGGCGGGCGAGGGCGGCAACTCGGTGGTCTGCCTGGGCGGCTATGACAAGGATACTCGCCAGCCCTTCGTCATGGTGGACATGATCAACGGCGCCCTGGGCGCGCGTGCCACCAAGGACGGCATCGACGCGATCACCAACCCCTCGCAGAACATGTCGAACATGCCGGTCGAGCTGATGGAATCGACCTATCCGATCCGCATCGAGGAATATTCGCTGCGCACCGATTCCTGCGGGGCGGGCAGGCAGCGGGGCGGGCTGGGCGTGGTGCGCCAGTATCGCCTGCTGGCCGAGGATGCGGTGCTGCAGCTGCGCGCCGACCGCTACGAGCATCGGCCCTATGGGCTGTTCGGCGGCAATCCGGCAGCACCCTCGCGCAACCTGCTGAGCCTGAACGGCGGCGCGTTCGAACTGCTGGACAGCAAGGTCACGCGCAATGTCGCAAAAGGCGACGTGATCCGTCACGAGCAGGCCGGCGGTGGCGGTTATGGCGACCCGCTGCAACGCCCGCTGGAACAGGTGCTGGAGGACGCGCTGGACGGCAAGATCACCCCGGCCTTCGCCCGCGAGCATTACCGCGTCGTGATCGAGGACGGCCGCATCGACGAGAAGGCCACGGCCGAACTGCGCAACCTGCAACCGGAGATGGTCTGATGCCTGATCTGCGCCGCTTTGCGATCAACCAGATCACCACGCGCGACTGGACCCTCGAGCAGGCGGTGAACGGCTATGCCCGGCAGGGCGTCGCCGGAATCGGCGTCTGGATGGAATATCTGGACGCCGCCGGGATCGGTCAGGGCGCCCGTCTGATCCGCGATGCGGGGCTGTTCGTGCCCTGCCTCTGCACCAGCGCCTGGGTCAATATCGCGGACAAGGGCGGCTTTGCCGCCGCCCTTGACGAAAACCGCCGCCGTCTGGATGCCGCCGCCGAGATCGGTGCGCCTTGCCTGGTGATCGTGCCGGGCGGGCTGGCGACGGGCGAGAAGGATCTGGCGGCGGCGCGGTCGCGGGTGATCGGGGCGCTGGAAGAGCTGTTGCCCCATGCCCGCAAGGTGGGGGTCAAGCTTGGCCTTGAGCCCCTGCATCCGATGTATGCCGCCGATCGCAGCTGCCTCAACAGCTTCGCGCATTGCCTGGATCTTTGCCGCAGCCTGGGCGAGGGCACGGGCATCGTCGCCGATACCTATCATTGCTGGTGGGACGCCGGCTTCATGCCAGGGCTGCGCGATGCGGGGCCGGAAAATATCCTGACCTTCCATCTCTGCGACTGGCTTGTGCCGACCCGCGATGTATACCATGACAGGGGCATGATCGGCGACGGCGTGGTCGACTTCGCGGCTTACAAGGCGCTTCTCGACGAGATCGGCTATGACGGCCCCTTCGAGATCGAGCTGTTCTCGAAGTTCGACTGGTGGCTGCGCGACGGCAACGAAACGGTCGCCGTTTCGGTCGAGCGTTGCGCGCCCTTCGTGGCGGAAAGGCAGAGGGAGCCGTGCTGAACGGCCCTTCGATGGAAGTGGTGGGAGGGCAGATGGCGGAGAAACCCGCTATCCGGGATGCGATCCGGACGCAGGAAAAGATCCTGGCGGCAGCGCAGGCGGAATTCGCGCGCCGCGGCTATGACGGGGCCCGCGTGGATGCCATCGTGGCCCGGGCCAAGGTCAGCAAGAACCTGCTCTACCACTATTTCCGCGGCAAGGAGGATCTGTATATCCGCATCCTCGAACGCACCTACGAGACGCTCCGCCGCCGGCAGAGCGACGTCCCGGTCAACGGGCTCGATCCGCTGAACGCGATGATCCGGCTTTGCGAGAACACCTTCCGGGTCTTCGTCGAAGAACCCGACGTGATCGTGATGCTGAACACCGAGAACCTGTATCGCGCCCGGCATATCGCCAAGTCCACGATCATCCGCAGCATGTATGACCGGCTGTCGGAAAACCTGCGCGAGATCCTGCGCCAGGGCGAAGAGCAGGGCGTATTCCGCAAGGGCGTCGATCCGGTCGAGCTGTATATCTCGATCTCGGGCCTGGGCTATTTCTACCTGTCGAACCGGCACACGCTGTCGATGCTGTTCAACCGGAAACTGAGCGCCCCCGAGAATATCGAGCACCGCCAGGCGCATCTGGTCGACATGGTGATCAGCTATCTGACGCGCAAGCCCGAGCCCGGAGACTGGACGCCGGAACTGGCGCGCTGAACCCGGCGCGCCGGCAAGGATCATCCGACCGCGAGGATTGGCATGGCTGACCGGAATGCCGGCCGCTTCATCGGCACCGCCATCGGGCCGATGCTTTGGGGCACGACCTATGTCGTCTTTGTCCAGACGTTACCGACGGATCACCCCGTCCTGATCTCTGCCCTGCGGGCGCTGCCGGCCGGGCTCTTGATGCTGCTTCTGGTCCGGCGCCTGCCGCCGCTTCGCATCCTGTTTCCCGTCACCGTCCTGGCGCTGACCAATATCGGCTTGTTCTTTGCGCTGCTGCTGATCAGCGCCGCGCGGTTGCCGGGCGGGATCACCGCGACTCTGGCCGCCTGCCAGCCGCTGCTGGTCGCGCTGCTGGCTTGGCCGCTGCTGGGACGGCGGCCAAGGATGGGCCAGATCGGATTGGCGGTGCTGGGCATGGCCGGCGTCGGGCTGATGGTGCTGAACGGCGGCCTCGCCTTCGACCCGGCCGGCGTGCTGGCCGGGATCGGCGCGGCATTGTCCATGGCGCTCGGCATCGTGCTGATGGAGCGCTGGCGCGATCTTGCGCCGCCGGTGCAGATGACCACGTGGCAGCTGCTGATCGGCGGAATCCTGATCCTGCCCTTTGCCTTGGCAGTCGAGGACCTGCCCGTGCAGTGGGACATGCGGAACACCTTGGGCCTGGGCTATCTGGTGCTGTTCGCAACCGCCCTGGGCTATTGGCTTTGGGTGGGCGGGGTGCAGAGGCTGGGCAGCCGGGTTTCCGTGCTGGCCTTTCTCAGCCCCGTCGTGGCGCTGGCCCTTGGCATCGGCGTCATGGAAGAGACGCTGGATGCGCAGCAGGTGCTGGGCGTGGCGATGGTCTTCCTGTCCATCGGCCTTTCGGTAGGGAAAAATGCCTGTCCCCCTTAGGCATGTGCGTCGCAGTGCCAGCGTTAATCCGACATCGCAAAGGCCGCGGATGTTTCAGCAGGATGATGGAGTCGCAGCAATCGCTGCCCTGCGTGAGGCGCTTTCAGCGACGAAACGCTGCCGTGTCAGGGCAAGGAAATGCTCGTGCAGAAGGGAGAGATCGAAATCCCGCCGCCGGATAATCCCGATGTTTCGTTGAAAGTCGAAACCTTGAATCCGGAAACGCCCGATGCCGTCGAAACCGTGGCTGCCTGCGGTAAATTCGGGCACGACACTCAGCATGGATTGAACCGCGCCGGGTTTTCCGGAGGCTGATTGACGTTAGTTACGCAGCCATGGCT
>WKJB01000012.1_pt1 | contig 87810 bp, 83 predicted proteins | sample 5403331 | NCBI WGS metagenome assembly WKJB01 (sample SAMN13198853, study PRJNA488119) | plastic metagenome | isolation source: water-polyurethane dispersion (WPUD) containing a polyether... | place: Mexico: Mexico City | collected 2016 | reverse complement strand
ACGGGGAGGCCGGCGTACCGGCCTCCCCGCGCCGTGTTACTGAAAGGAGGGATTAGTGGGGGGTCGCGGGCGACTCGACCTTGATCTCACCGGCGATGATCGCCTTGATGAGCTCGTCGACCTCGGCCTGCAGGCCCTCGGGGACCTTGGCCTCCCAGTCGTGGAACGAAGCGATGCCCGTACCGCCGTTATCGAGCGTGCCGACGTAGGGCTCGTTCGAGAACTTGCCCTCGACGGCCGCCTTGATGGTGTCGAAGACACCGGCGTCGACGCCCTTGAGCACCGAGGTGAGGAGCAGGTCCTTCACGTTCGGGTCGGTCTCGTACACGTCGGCGTCCGCACCGATGAGGGCGATGTCGCCGCCCTTCTCACGGATGGCCTCGGCCGCGCTCTGGTAGATCGGGCCGCCGACCGGGAAGATCACGTCCGCACCCTGGTCGAGCAGGTTCTGGGCCGCGGTCTTGGCCTCGACACCAGGGGCGAAGCCGCCGGTGAAGGCACCGGTCTGCGACGCCTTGTCCCAACCGATGGCCTTGACGTTGGCGCCCTTGACCTCGTTGTAGTAGGCGACGCCGTCGACGAAGCCGTCCATGAAGATGGTGACCGGGTTGATCTGGATGCCACCGAAGGTGCCGACGACGCCGGTCTTCGAGGTGGCGGCCGAGGCGTAGCCCGCGAGGAAGGCGGCCTCGGCGGTGTTGAAGAGGATCGGCTTGCCGTTCTCGGTGTCGTTGACACCGTCGAAGTCGCCGTCGAGCGAGTCGTCGACGATCGCGAAGTAGATGTCGGGGTTCTCCTGAGCCGCGGTGATCGTGGCGGCCGACAGCAGGAAGCCGACGGTGATGATCATGTTGCAGCCCTGGCCCACGAGGCTCTCGATGTTGGGCGCGAAGTCGTCCTCGGAGGCCGACTCGACCGTCTTGATCTCGATGCCAAGCTCGTCGCGGGCCTTCTCCAGGCCGCGCAGGCCGAGCTCGTTGAACGAGTGGTCGTCGAAACCACCCGAGTCCGACACCATGCAGGCGAGGAAGTCGGTAGCGGTGCTGCCGTCGTCGGTGCCGTTGTCCTCCGGCGCGGCGGCGCACCCGGTCAGCACCAGGGCGCTCGCGCCCAGGGCGGCGAGGCCGGAGAGAACGGCCTTGCGGGTCGTGATAGTCACTGTGTCCTCCAAGAAGTCGCCGGGCAGGATGGCCGGCGGATTGCGATACACGTTACCTTCTGTGACGCACGCCGAAACCTGAGCACCGGCGCTCGCAACAGAACAGTTACACACCCCGAGCGCTTCGGAAACACCTCCGAAATGTTCATGCTCAGATGAGCACACGATGCCTGCGCACCCGCGCACTGCCGCGCAAGCCGCGGCCCCCAGGTGCAGATCCGGATCCGGCACGCGCCGCGGATTACCGCGGCGCCAGACAAGCTCAGAGCACGTCGTCGCGACCGGAGAGCTTGAGCGCGTCGACGACCGTCTTGACCCGCTGCGCGTTCGCCGTCGTCGTCACCAGGAGCGCGTCCGGAGTGTCCACGACGACGATGTCGTGCACGCCGATGAGCGAGATGATGCGGTCGGACTGGCTCACGACGATGCCGCTCGACGCGTCGGCGAGGACGCGCGCGTTCTCCCCGAGGATCGACAGGTCGCTCGCACGCCCGGCCGACTTGAGCTTCGCGACCGACGCGAAGTCGCCCACGTCGTCCCAGTCGAACCGCCCCGGGATGACGGCGAGGCGCCCCTCGGCCGCCGCGGGCTCCGCCACCGCGTAGTCGATCGCGATCCGGCGCAGCACGGGCCACAGCCGATCGACCGCGGGGCCGCGCGTCGACGGGTCGTCCCACGCCGCGGCGAGCTCCTCGAGCTGCGCGAGCAGCTGCGCGTCGAACTCGCCGATCTGCTCGAGGAGCCGGTCGGCGCGCGAGATGAACATGCCCGCGTTCCACAGGTGCCGGCCGCCCGCGAGGTAGCGCGCCGCGGTCTCGGCGTCCGGCTTCTCGACGAAGCTGCGCACGAGCAGGGCGTCGGGCGCCCCCTCGATGGATGCCGCATCCGCGCACTCGATGTAGCCGAAGCCGATCGCGGGCTCGGTGGGCTGGATGCCGATCGTCGTGATGTAACCGGCGTCGGCGGCGGCGACCGCCTGCTCGACCGCGGCGCGGAAGGCGGCCTCGTCCTGGATGACGTGGTCGGCCGCGAAGGAGCCCACGATGACGTCGGGCTCGCGGCGGCGCAGGATGGCGGCGGCGAGGCCGATCGCGACGGTCGAGTCGCGCGGTGCCGCCTCGAGCACGATGTTGGCGTCCACGAGCTCGGGGATCTGCTCCTCGACGGCGGCGCGGTGGGCGCGGCCCGTGACGATCATGACGCGCTCGGGACCGGCGAGCGGCGCGAGGCGCTCCCACGTGCCGCGCACGAGCGTGCGCCCCGACCCCGTGAGGTCGTGGAGGAACTTGGGGGCGTCGGCGCGCGACAGGGGCCACAGGCGGGACCCGACGCCGCCCGCGGGGATGACGCCGTAGAACCGCTCGAGGGGTGTCGACATGCCACCCACCTTAGGGACAGGCGCCTCCGGCGGCATCTGGTGCCGCATCCGGGTTTATCTCGACATCGAGACAAGTTAGGTCACCCTCAATCGCGGCCCCGCGAGGGCGGGCATAGACTGGAGGCCGTTCCGACGACGAGCGACTCGCGAGGGAGAACTGCCGTGACGAGCCAGGCCGCACCACCTGAGAGCCCAGCGGCTTCCATTCCCGAACCGAAGAAGCGCAAGCTTCCGGCCGGCACCCTCTACCGGGGTCGCGAGGGGATGTGGTCCTGGGTCCTCCACCGCATCACGGGAACGGCGATCTTCTTCTTCCTCCTGGTGCACATCCTCGACACCGCGCTCATCCGCATCAGCCCCGAGGCGTACGACGCCGTCATCGGCACCTACAAGACGCCGATCATGGGCGTGGGTGAGGTCGCTCTCGTCGCAGCGGTCGGACTTCACGCTCTCAACGGCCTCCGGATCATCTTCATCGACATGTTCTCGTGGGGCCCGCGCGCGCAGAAGGTCATGTTCTGGGTCGCGATCGGCCTGTGGATCGTGCTGCTGCTCGGTTTCGTGCCGCGGCACCTGATGGTCGTCTTCGGGGGTCACTGATGAGCACAGACATCGCCGCGCCGCGCAGCCCGTACACGCGCGAGCCGAAGCGCAACGGCGTCAACCTCGAGAAGTGGGGCTGGGTCTACATGCGCGTCTCGGGCGTCCTGCTCGTCGTGCTGATCTTCGGCCACCTCTTCTACAACCTGATCTTCCCGGGCAAGGTCTCGATCCTCGACTGGGCGTTCGTGGCCGGCAAGCTCGCGGACCCGTTCTGGGTCGTGTGGGACACGCTCCTGCTGTGGCTCGCCCTCATCCACGGTGCGAACGGCATGCGCACGCTCGCCAACGACTACGCCCACGGCCGCTTCCGCAGCGTCCTCCTGTGGGCGCTCGGCGCGACCACCGTCGTGCTCATCGTCCTCGGCACGCTCGTGCTGACGACCTTCGACCCCTGCCTCGGCGAGACCAACAACGCCGAGCTGATCGCGAGCTGCGCGGCCCAGTAGCCCCGCGTCCAGTAGTGAGAGAGAACGTGAGCGAGTACCTGGAGTTCGAAGACGGAGACGTCATCGACGGCGTGCACTACCACCGGCACGACGTCGTCATCGTCGGAGCGGGCGGCGCCGGCATGCGCGCCGCGATCGAGGCGGCCCCCAAGGCCAACACCGCGGTCATCACCAAGCTCTACCCCACCCGCTCGCACACGGGTGCGGCGCAGGGCGGCATGGCCGCGGCGCTCGCGAACGTCGAAGAGGACTCGTGGGAGTGGCACACCTTCGACACCGTCAAGGGCGGCGACTACCTCGTCGACCAGGACGCGGCCGAGATCCTCGCGAAGGAGGCCATCGACGCGGTCCTCGACCTCGAGAACATGGGCCTGCCGTTCAACCGCACGCCCGAGGGCAAGATCGACCAGCGCCGCTTCGGCGGCCACACGCGCGACCACGGCAAGGCGCCCGTCCGCCGCGCCTGCTACGCGGCCGACCGCACGGGCCACATGATCCTGCAGACGCTGTTCCAGAACTGCGTCAAGCTCGGCGTCAACTTCTTCAACGAGTTCTACGCGCTCGACCTCGTCATGACCGAGGTCGACGGCGAGAAGAAGCCCTCGGGCGTCGTCGCCTACGAGCTCGCGACCGGTCAGCTGCACGTCTTCCAGGCGAAGTCGATCGTCTTCGCCACGGGCGGCTTCGGCAAGATCTACAAGACCACCTCGAACGCCCACACCCTCACGGGTGACGGCGTCGGCATCATCTGGCGCAAGGGCCTGCCGCTCGAGGACATGGAGTTCTTCCAGTTCCACCCGACCGGCCTCGCGGGCCTCGGCATCCTCCTCACCGAGGGTGCGCGCGGTGAGGGCGCCATCCTGCGCAACGCCTCCGGCGAGCGCTTCATGGAGCGCTACGCCCCCACCATCAAGGACCTCGCCCCGCGCGACATCGTGAGCCGCTGCATGGTGCAGGAGGTCGCGGAGGGACGCGGCGCCGGCCCGCACAAGGACTACGTGCTGCTCGACTGCACCCACCTGGGCGCCGAGGTGCTCGAGACGAAGCTCCCCGACATCACGGAGTTCGCCCGCACCTACCTCGGCGTCGACCCGGTGTACGAGCCCGTGCCCGTCATGCCGACCGCCCACTACGCGATGGGCGGCATCCCGACCAACGTCAAGGCCGAGGTGCTGCGCGACAACGAGAACGTCGTGCCGGGCCTCTACGCCGCGGGCGAGTGTGCGTGCGTCTCGGTGCACGGCTCGAACCGCCTCGGCACCAACTCGCTCCTCGACATCAACGTCTTCGGCAAGCGCGCCGGCAACAACGCCGTCGAGTACGCCGCCACGGTCGACTTCACGCCCCTCCCCGCGGATGCCGCGGCCGGCGTGCGCGAGATGGTCGAGAGCCTCCGCAACTCGCAGGGCACCGAGCGCATCGCCGCCCTCCGCAAGGAGCTGCAGGAGGAGATGGACCGCAACGCCCAGGTGTTCCGCACCGAGGAGTCGCTCGAGAAGGTCACCCAGACCATCCACGAGCTGCGCGAGCGCTACAAGAACGTGTCCATCCAGGACAAGGGCCACCGCTTCAACACCGACCTGCTCGAGGCGATCGAGCTCGGCTTCCTGCTCGACCTCGCGGAGGTCGTCGTGTACTCGGCGAAGAACCGCAAGGAGAGCCGCGGCGGCCACATGCGCGACGACTACCCGAAGCGCGACGACGAGAACTACATGAAGCACACGATGGCGTACCTTACGGGCGACCCCCACTCGGCCAACGCCGAGGACCACATCACGCTCGACTGGAAGCCCGTCGTGATCACCAACTACCAGCCGATGGAGAGGAAGTACTGATGGCCGGCGCAGCCACCCTCGAGGCGGTCGACAACACGCCCACGGCCGAGGCGCCCATCCAGGCCTTCACGGTCACCCTCATCATCCGCCGCTACGACCCGGAGAAGGACGCCGAGCCGTACTGGCAGGACTTCGACGTCGAGCTCTTCGCGACCGACCGCGTGCTCGACGCGCTCCACAAGATCAAGTGGGAGCAGGACGGCTCGCTGACCTTCCGCCGCTCGTGCGCGCACGGCATCTGCGGCTCCGACGCGATGCGCATCAACGGCCGCAACCGGCTCGCGTGCAAGACGCTCATCAAGGACCTCGACATCTCGAAGCCGATCTACGTCGAGGCGATCAAGGGTCTTCCGCTCGAGAAGGACCTCATCGTCGACATGGAGCCGTTCTTCCAGTCGTACCGCGAGATCCAGCCGTTCCTCATCGCGAGCGACAAGCCCGAGAAGGAGCGCATCCAGTCGGTCGCGCAGCGCGAGCGCTTCGACGACACGACCAAGTGCATCCTGTGCGCCGCGTGCACCTCGAGCTGCCCGGTGTTCTGGACGGACGGCCAGTACTTCGGCCCGGCCGCGATCGTCAACGCGCACCGCTTCATCTTCGACTCGCGCGACGAGGCGGCGAACGTGCGCCTCGACATCCTCAACGACAAGGAGGGCGTGTGGCGCTGTCGCACGACCTTCAACTGCTCGGAGGCGTGCCCGCGCGGCATCGAGGTCACGAAGGCGATCGCCGAGGTCAAGGCGGCCGTGCTGCGCGGCAAGCCCGACATCCCGAAGGCGTAGTCAAGCCCCACCGATCGCTCCCCCGCGCCGATAGCGTGGGGTGATGGCACACGAGTCCGACGCGCCCGCGGAGGTCGAGGAGGCGGGGAAGCGCCCGCCCGCGTTCGTCGCGTGGGTGCAGCGCGTCGTCGCGTGGGTCATGGCCCTCAAGCCGGTGCGCGTCTTCCAGGACTACGCCGCCCACCGCGGTCCGCTGCTCGCGGCGGGACTGTCGAACCAGGCGATCTTCGCCGTGTTCGCGGCCATCTGGGTGGCGTTCTCGGTGTTCGGCCTCGTCGTCGCGGCGCAGCCCGCGTTGCAGGCAGCGCTGCTCGGACTGCTCGCGGATGCCGTGCCCGGCCTCATCGACACGGGCGACGGCGGCGCGATCGACCCCGACGACCTCGTCGACACGACGGTGCTGGGGTGGACGGGCGCCATCGCGCTCGGCGGCCTGCTCTTCACGGCGCTCGGCTGGCTCGCGTCCGCCCGCGACGCCGTGCGCCTGCTCGGCGACCTGCCCGCACCGCCCACCAACTTCCTCCTGCTCAAGCTCAAGGACCTCGGGCTCGCGATCGGTTTCGGGGTGCTCCTGCTCATCTCGGCGGGCCTCTCGGTGCTGTCGTCGCAGGCGCTCGAGGGCCTGCTCGACCTCGTCGGCATCCGGGACGACGCCGTCGCCGCGATCTCGACGCGCGTGCTCTCGATCGCGCTCATGTTCGTGATCGACGCGGTCGTGCTGGGCGCGTTCTACCGCGTGCTCGCGGGCGTGCACATCCCGTTCCGGTTCCTCGTGCAGGGGGCGTTGCTCGGCGCGCTCGCGCTCGGGGTGCTCAAGGTGCTCGGCACGACGCTGCTCGGCGGCGCCACCAACAACCCCCTGCTCGCCGGCTTCGCGGTCATCATCGGTCTGCTCATCTGGTTCACGCTCGTGTGCCAGGTGATCCTCGTGGCGGCCTGCTGGGTCTTCGTGTCGATGACGGACGCGGGGGTTCCGCTCGACACGCGGCTCGCCGCCGAGCGTGCGGCCGAGGCGGAGCGCGAGCGGGAGCGGCTGCGCGAAGAGCTGAGGGCGGAGCTCGCCGCCGAGCGCAGGCCCTTCTGGAAGCGGCTTTTCGGTCGCACCTGACGGTCAGGGGCGCTCGTTAGAGTTGAGGGCGTGTCCCGCCCCCTCCGCATCGCGACAGTCAACGTCAACGGCGTGCGCGCCGCCTTCCGGAAGGGCATGGGCGACTGGCTCGCCCCGCGCGGCATCGACATCCTCGCCCTTCAGGAGGTTCGCGCCGAGACCGACGACCTCACGGCGCTCCTCGGCGACGAATGGGACGTGCTCCACGACCCCGCCACCGCGAAGGGCCGGGCGGGCGTCGCGATCGCGAGCCGCCGCAAGGCCGAGATCCACCGCGTGACCTTCGGCCCCGACGACTTCGACTCGGCCGGCCGCTGGCTCGAGGCGGACTACGACGTCGACGGCACGATCATCACGGTCGTCTCCTGCTACGTGAACTCGGGCGAGGCCGACACCCCCAAGCAGGTCGAGAAGTACAAGTTCCTCGACGCGATGGCCGAGCGCCTGCCGAAGCTCGCCGAGCACAACCCGCTCGCGCTCGTCGTCGGCGACCTCAACGTCGGCCACCGCACCCTCGACATCAAGAACTGGAAGGGCAACGTGAAGCGCGCCGGCTTCCTGCCCGAGGAGCGCGCCTACTTCGACCGCTTCGTCGGCGCCGAGGGCGAGGAGGGCTACAACGACGGTGCCGGCTTCGGCTGGGTCGACGTCGGCCGCCGCTTCGCGGGCGAGGTGCCCGGGCCGTACACGTGGTGGTCGCAGCGCGGCAAGGCGTTCGACACCGACACCGGTTGGCGCATCGACTACCACCTCGCCACGAAGGCCCTCGCCGAGAAGGCCGTCTCCTACACCGTCGACCGCGCTCCCGCCTACGACCAGCGATGGTCCGACCACGCCCCCGTCGTCGTCGACTATGCGATCTGAAAGATCGCAGGTTGAGTTGCCTGCGCAGCAGGCGTGTCGACACCCAGCTCTGAATACTCCGCTGGTTGAGTAGCAGCCGCCGGCTGCGTGTCGAAACCAGCCCACGAAGGACTCCGAAATGACCAAGCCCCGCCTCTTCTCGGGCATGCAGCCCTCCGCCGACTCGCTCCACGCGGGCAACTACATCGGCGCCCTCCTGCAGTGGAAGCAGCTGCAGCAGAACTACGACGCGGTCTTCTGCGTCGTCGACCTTCACGCGATCACCGTGCCGCAGGATCCGGCCACGCTCCGTGAGAAGACCCGCCGCACCGCGGCCCAGTACATCGCGGCCGGCATCGACCCCTCGGCCTCGACCCTCTACGTGCAGTCGCACGTGCCCGCGCACGCGCAGCTCGCGTGGGTGCTCAACACCATCACGGGCATGGGCGAGGCGAGCCGCATGACCCAGTTCAAGGACAAGACCGCGAAGCAGGGCGTCGAGTCGGCATCCGTCGGCCTCTTCACCTACCCGATCCTGCAGGCGGCCGACATCCTGCTCTACGACGCGCAGATCGTGCCCGTCGGCGAGGACCAGCGCCAGCACATCGAGCTCACGCGCGACCTCGCGCAGCGCTTCAACAGCCGCTTCGGCGACACCTTCGTGATCCCCGAGGCGTCGATCCTCAAGGAGACCGCGAAGGTCTACGACCTGCAGAACCCGGGCTCGAAGATGTCGAAATCGGGCGAGACCGAGAACGGCATCCTGTGGCTGCTCGACGAGCCCAACCGGCTCGTCAAGAAGATCAAGTCGGCCGTGACCGACAACGACGCCTCGATCCACTACGACCCCGAGGCCAAGCCGGGCGTCTCGAACCTGCTCACCTTGCTGTCGGTGCTGAGCGGCACCTCGATCGAGGGCCTCGAGCACGACTTCGCGGGCCGCGGCTACGGCGACCTCAAGGGCGCCGTCGCGGATGCCGTGGTCGCCGAGTTCGGCCCCGTGCGCGAGCGGGCGCTCGAGCTGCTCGCCGACCCCGCCGAACTCGACCGCGTGCTCGCCGCGAACGCCGACCGGGCGAACGAGATCGCCGAGGCGACACTCGCCCGCGTGTACGACGCCGTCGGCTTCCTGCGCCGCGGGTGAGGACCCCGATGGAGCCCGTGACGCTCGTCGGCGACGGGGTCGTGCTCACGACCCTGCGAGACGCCGACATCGACCTCATCGTCGAGTACTGCAGCGACCCGATCTTCGAGCGGTTCCTGACCACCCCGTGGCCGTACGAGCGCAGCCACGCCGAGTTCTTCGTGCGCGACTACGCCGCCGGCGGCTGGGAGCGCGGTGACGAGGCGACGTGGGCGATCCGCGGCGAGGCGGACGGCGAGCTGTGGGGCGCGATCGGCGTGCGCGTCCCGAGCGGCTCGGTGGGCTACTGGCTCGGCGCCCCCCACCGGGGGCGCGGCATCACGCGCGCCGCGTTCGAGCTCGTGGCCGACTTCGCGTTCTCGCCCGAGGGGCTCGGCCTCGAGCGGCTCACCTGGGAGTGCGCGATCGGCAACATCGCCTCGGCGGCCCTCGCGCGGTCCGTCGGCTTCCGCTACGACGGCGAAGCGCTCGGCGAGGTCGCGAACCGCGACGGCGACCGCGAGCCCGCCTGGACGGGCAGCATGACCGCGGCCGACCGCGGCACCCGTAGCGTCTGGCCGATGCTGCCGTGACGCGCCGCGGCATCCGGGCGGTGCTCTTCGACCTCGACGACACCCTGTTCGCGCACCGCGAGTCGGTCGAGGCGGGCATCCACTCCTACCGCGCCGCGCTCGGCGGACCGCTCGCGCAGGCGGAGCCGGCGGCCGAGTTCGCACGCTGGAACGCCCTCGAGGAGGAGCACTACCACCGCTACCTCGCGGGCGAGGTGGACTTCCGCGAGCAGCGCCGGGCGCGGGCACGCGGCTTCGTCGCCCCCTACGGCATCGAGCTCGACGACGAGGCCGCCGAGGCGTGGTTCGAGACCTACCTCGGGTACTACGAGACGAGCTGGCGCCTGCACGACGACGTCGCCGAGTGCATCGCGGCCATCGCGCCGCGCGCGCTCGGCATCATCACGAACGGCGAGCTCGCGTTCCAGAGCTCCAAGGTGCTCGGCACGGGGCTCGAGCGGCTCATCCCGGTAGAGAACATCATCGCGAGCGGTGTCGTGGGCGTCGCGAAGCCGGATGCGCGTATCTTCGAGGTCGCGGCCGCGCACCTCGGGGTGCCGCCCGAGGAGTGCTGCTACGTCGGCGACCGCCTCCACACGGATGCGATCGGCGCGGCCCGCGCGGGGATGCTCGGCGTGCTCATCGACCGTCGCGGTGTCGCGACGCGCGAGCAGCTCGCCGAGGCCGAGGCGGAGGGCGTGCCCGTCATCCGTACCCTCGCCGAGCTGCCGGCGCTGCTCGGCTGACGGCGCCATCGCGGCTCGGCACCCGAGACGCTCTGTGACGGGCGGGAATACCCGCGCGAGGGGCGCGTTGTAGACTCCGAAAGAAGCACGTGCTCCGGGGGCGGTGGAATTCCGCACCGGCGGTGATAGTCCGCGAACCTCGACCCGAACGGGCCGAGGCCGATCCGGTGGAACTCCGGAACCGACGGTCAGAGTCCGGATGAGAGGAAGCACGCGCCGCCGCATGCGTGCAGCCACGGGTGCGCGGCGTCGCCGACTCTCGTCGTGCATCCCGGACCGGAAACCGGAAGGGATGCGATGGCCGCCACCGCCTACGACGCCGCGATGCGCCGTGCCCTCGACCTCGCCGCGCGCGGCCCGGTCACCGGCGGCAACCCCCAGGTCGGCTGCGTGCTGCTCGACGCCTCGGGCGCGATCGTCGCCGAGGGCTGGCACCACGGCGCCGGCACCGCGCACGCCGAGGTCGACGCCCTCTCGCGCGTCGCGGACGCCCGCGGTCTGACCGCCGTCGTCACCCTCGAGCCCTGCAACCACACGGGGCGCACGGGTCCCTGCAGCGAGGCGCTCATCGCGGCCGGCGTCGCGCGCGTCGTCTACGCCGTCTCGGACCCCGGCCACGAGTCGTCCGGCGGGGCCGGGCGCCTCCGCGCGGCGGGTGTCGACGTCGTCCCGGGCGTGCTCGCCGACGAGGTGTCCGCGTTCCTGCACGTGTGGCTCACGGCCGTCTCCCGCGACCGCCCGTGGGTGACGGTCAAGTGGGCGTCGAGCCTCGACGGCCGCGCCGCCGCATCCGACGGCACGAGCCGGTGGATCACGGGCACCGCCGCCCGCCAGCGCGTGCACGAGCAGCGCGCCGCGTCCGACGCGATCCTCGTCGGCACCGGCACCGTGCTCGCCGACGACCCCGCCCTCACGGCGCGCGGCGACGGCGGCGAGCTGCTCGCCCACCAGCCGCTGCCCGTCGTAGTGGGCGCGCGCCCCGTGCCCGCGGACGCCGCCCTCCGCCGCCACCCCGCGGGCCTCGTCGAGACGGGCACGCGCGACCTCGGACGCGTGCTCGCCGAGCTGCACGCGCGCGGCGTCCGTCGCGTGTACGTCGAGGGCGGGCCGACGCTCGCCTCCGCCGTCATCGCGGGCGGCTACGCCGACGAGTACGCCGTTTACCTGGCCCCCGCCCTCCTGGGCGGCGACCGGCTCGCCGTGGGCGACCTCGGCATCCGCACGATCTCCGAGGCCCGCCGCCTCACCATCACGAGCGTCGAGCAGCTCGGCGAGGACCTGCTCGTGATGGCACGACCCGAGAGAAGGAGCTGACCATGTTCACCGGCATCATCGAGGAGATCGGCGAGGTGCTCGCGTGGGAGCCCGTCGGCGACGCCGCGCGCATCACCGTGCGCGCCCCGCTCGCCGTCTCCGACGCGAAGCACGGCGACTCCATCTCGGTCTCGGGTGTCTGCCTCACTGTCGTCGACCAGGGCGACGACTGGTTCACGGCCGACGTCATGGGCGTCTCGATCCAGGTCACGACGATCGGCGAGCGCCGCCCGGGCGATCGCGTCAACATCGAGCGCGCCGCCGCCGTCGGCGATCGGCTCGGCGGGCACATCGTGCAGGGCCACGTCGACGGCACCGCGACGGTGCTCTCGACGGAGGACGGATCGGGCTGGCGCGTCGTGCGCTTCACGCTCGCCCCGGAGCTCGCCCCGCTCGTGACCCGCAAGGGCTCGATCGCGGTCGACGGCACCTCGCTCACCGTGAGCGCCGTCTCGGACGCGTCTGAGCCCGAGCAGTGGTTCGAGGTGTCGCTCATCCCCGAGACCCTCCAGGCGACGACCCACGGCGCGCTCACCCCGGGCGACCGTGTCAACATCGAGACGGACATCCTCGCCCGTCACGTGGAGCGGATGCTCCAGATGGGAGTCACCCGATGAGCCTCAGCGACATCCCCGCGGCGCTCCAGGCGCTGCGGGAGGGTCGGCCCGTGATCGTGGCCGACGACGAGGGGCGCGAGAACGAGGGCGACATCGTGCTCGCCGCGGAGAGCGCGAGCCAGGAGTGGATCGCGTGGGCGGTCAAGCACTCCTCGGGCTTCATCTGCGCGCCCATGACGAACGAGATCGCCGACCGTCTCGACCTGCCGCCCATGGTGGCCCGCAACGAGGACCCGCGCGGCACCGCCTACACCGTCTCGGTCGACGCCGCGAACCGCCTCTCGACGGGCATCTCGGCCTCGGACCGCGCCCACACGCTGCGCGTGCTCGCCGACCCCGGGTCGACCCCCGCGAGCCTCCACCGCCCCGGCCACGTCATGCCGCTGCGCGCCGTCGACGGCGGCGTGCGCGAGCGCGACGGCCACACGGAGGCGGCTGTCGACCTCATGAAGCTTGCGGGCCTCACACCCGTCGCCGGTATCGTCGAGATCGTCGACGAGGACGGCGAGATGATGCGCCTGCCGAACCTCATCCGCCTCGGCGAGCGCGAGAACGTGCCCGTCATCACGATCGAGGCGCTCATCCGCTTCATGGAGGAGCGCCGCTGCGAGGCCGACCCGAGGGCCGAGGTGACGGTGCCGGAGTGGCAGCGCGTGAGTTTCGAGGTCGAGACCAACGTGCCGACCTCGCACGGGACCTTCCGCGTGCGCGCCTACCGCGACCGCTCGACGGGCGCCGACCACGTGGCGTGGATCGCGGGCGAGCCCCGCGACGGCGCGCTCGTGCGCGTGCACTCGGAGTGCCTCACGGGCGAGGTGTTCGGCTCGCTCAAGTGCGAGTGCGGCCCGCAGCTGCAGACCGCGCTCGACACCATCCAGGAGGAGGGGGGCGTCGTCGTCTACCTGCGCGGGCAGGAGGGGCGCGGCATCGGTCTCATCAACAAGCTGCGCGCCTACCGCCTGCAGGAGCAGGGCTTCGACACGCTCGACGCGAACCTCGCCCTGGGTCTGCCCGCCGACGCACGCGACTACGGCGCGGCGGTCGGCATCCTCAAGGACCTCGGCATCCGCAGCGTGCGCCTGCTGAGCAACAACCCCGAGAAGGCCCGGCAGCTCGCCGAGCGCGGGGTCGAGGTCGAGGCGCTCGTGCCGCTCGTGGTGGGTGTGGGCGAGTTCAACGAGGGCTACCTCGACGTGAAGCGCGATCGGATGGGGCACGCGCTCCCCAGCCACCAGGAGCTGGTGGCCGACCTGACGAAGGGACTGGCGGAATGAGCGGCGAGGGCCGACCCACCCTGCTCGACATCGACGGGAAGGGCCTCCGCATCGCGGTGGTCGCCGGGACGTGGCACGAGCGCATCATGGAGGGGCTGCTGACGGGCGCCCTCACGACGCTCGAGCAGTCGGGCGCCGAGGTCGAGGTGCTGCGCGTGCCCGGCAGCTTCGAGCTGCCCGTCGTCGCGAAGGCGGCGCTCGAGGCGGGCGCCGACGGCGTCGTGGCCCTCGGGGTCATCATCCGGGGAGGCACCCCGCACTTCGAGTTCGTCTCGAACGCGGCGACCGACGGCCTCACGCGCGTCGCGCTCGACACGGGCAAGCCCGTCGGCTTCGGCGTGCTGACGCTCGACGACGAGCAGCAGGGCATCGACCGCGCGGGCTTCCCGGGGTCGAAGGAGGACAAGGGCCGGGAGGCGGCGGAGGCCGTGCTCGCGACCGTCCGCGTCCTCGCACGCGTGCGCCGCGGCTGAGCCCGCCACCGTCCTCGGGCACCTCCGACGCGGGCGCGGACAGACCGGGCCGTCCACGGGTGGGAGAATCGTCTCCATGAGCAGCGCCCCGGCATCCGCGTCCGCCCCCGCCAACCCGCGTTCGCGCGTCGTCGTGGCGAGCCTCATCGGGACGACGATCGAGTTCTACGACTTCTACGTCTACGCGACCGCCGCGGTGCTCGTGTTCCCGCACCTGTTCTTCCCGACGGGCGACGAGACGGTGGCGCTGCTGTCGTCGTTCGCCGTGTTCGGCGCCGCGATGGTGGCGCGCCCGCTCGGCGCGGTCTTCTTCGGCCACCTCGGCGACAAGCGCGGCCGCAAGGTGACGCTCGTGGGCGCCCTGCTCACGATGGGTATCGCGACCTTCCTCATCGGGGTGCTGCCGACGTACGCCCTCGTGGGCTGGCTCGCCCCGCTGCTGCTCGTGGTCCTGCGCCTCGCGCAGGGGTTCGCGCTCGGCGGCGAGTGGTCGGGCGCCGCGCTCGTGGCGACCGAGAACGCCCCCGCGGGCAAGCGCGCGTGGTACGGCACCTTCCCCCAGCTCGGCGCGCCCATCGGCTTCATCATCGCCAACGGGTTGTTCCTCATCATCGCGGCCCTCCTGCCCTCGTCCGACCCGTCGCTGCCCTCCGAGGAGTTCCTGACGTGGGGCTGGCGCATCCCGTTCCTGTTCTCGGCGATCATGGTGGCCGTCGGCCTCTGGGTGCGTCTGCGCCTCGTCGAGTCGGCCGCGTTCACGAAGGCCTCGACGGCGGGCAAGCTCGAGAAGGTGCCGCTCGCGACCGTGTTCCGCACGCACTGGCGCGAGCTCATCCTCGGCACGTTCTACATGCTCGCGACGTACGTGCTCTTCTACCTCATGACCACGTTCTCGCTGAGCTACGGGCGCGCCGCGACGGATGCCGACGTGCCGGGCCTCGGCTACGACTACACGACGTTCGTGCTGCTCATGATCTTCGGCGTCGTGTTCTTCGGCGTCTTCACGCTCGTGTCGGGTCCGCTCGCCGACCGCTTCGGCCGCCGCCCCACGCTCATCGTCATCACGGCCGCCATCATCGTCTTCGGCCTCGTCTGGGTGCCGCTGCTGTCGGCCGGCTTCGTGGGCGTCGTACTCTGGCTCGTGCTCGGCTTCACCCTCATGGGCTTCACCTTCGGCCCCATGGGCGCGCTGCTGCCGGAGCTCTTCCCGACGGCCCTGCGCTACACAGGCTCGGGCATCTCGTACAACGTGTCGTCGATCCTCGGCGCCGCCGTCGCCCCGTTCATCGCCGTGTGGCTGTGGTCGGTGGGCGAGGGCAGCCCCGTGTGGGTCGGTGTCTACCTCGCGGTCATGGCGACGCTGACGCTCGTCTCGCTGCTCCTCGGCCGCGAGACGAAGGACGTCGAGCTGGACGACGTGGAGGTGCTCCCGGAGTCGCTGCCCTGACGGGCGTCTCGACAGACGCGTTTCGCGGGTGGTCGCCCGGTCGTGAGGAGCGATCCGTCGCCGTCGGGCAGGTAGCCGACAGGGTCCGTGGTGTCCGTTCTCCGGGCACCGGATGCGCCCGCTGACAGGAGCTCCACCACCCCATCAGGGTGTCGGATCTGCGCGGAGGCCGGCGCGGGCTCGTGTCTCATCGATATGACATCAAGAGCCAGGGATCACCTCCATCGGGCGTCGAGGTCGAAACATACCGACCGCTCGGTATGTTGGCCCATGAACGCCCCCTTCGCACAACTGCCGCCGCGAGCCCACACCCCTCGCTACCGAGGTGTCACTTTCCGTCGCCCGCGCGGCCCCGCGGGCGACAGGAGTCGACACCTCGACGTCAACCACAGTTGACGGGCTCGGATGCATCAACTACGGTTGACGGCATGGACGCCGGGCAGCTGCACACGCTCGCGGGCGACGCCGGATCGCAGGATCCGCTCGTGGCCCTGCGAGCCGTCGCGCAGATGCGGCGTGAGCTCGACCGGCACGAGGCGGCGGCCGTGCGACGCGCCCGCAACGCGGGGGCATCGTGGCAGCTCATCGCCCTGTGCCTCGGGGTCACCAAGCAGGCCGTCCACAAGAAGTACGGGCGCGCGTGACGCGCCGCCGCATCCCCCCGAGGACATCACCATGACGAGCACCAGCGCGCCCGCGCGCCGCAGCCCCTTCCGCCGCACCCCCGACACGGGTCCGCGAGCGTCGTTCCGGGAGCTCCTCCCCTACCTCGCCGAGCACACGGGCATGCTCGCGGTCGCGATCGTGCTGAGCCTCATCACGGCCGCCCTGTCGCTCGCGCAGCCGGCGCTCGTGAGCCAGGTCATCACGGTCGTGCAGGACGGCGGCGCGGTCGGCGTGCTCGCGTGGCTGCTCGTCGCGCTCGTCATCGCGAACGGGCTCGTGAGCGCCGTGCAGCACTATCTGCTGCAGCGCGCCGGAACGAGCGTCGTGCTCTCCTCGCGGCGCGCCCTCGTCCGGCGGATGCTGCGCCTACCCATCAGCGAGTTCGACACGCGCCGCACGGGCGACCTCGTCTCGCGCGTCGGCAGCGACACGACGCTCCTCTACGCCGTGCTCACCCAGGGCCTCGTCGACGCGCTCGGCGGTGCCGTGGTGTTCGTCGGCGCGATCATCGGCATGGCGATCATCGACCCCGTGCTCCTCGGCGCGACCGTGCTCGTCATCGCCGTCGCGATCGGCGTCGTCGGCGGGCTCTCGGGCCGCATCCGCGTCGCGAGCCGCGAGCAGCAGGAGAAGGTCGGCGAGGTCGCGGCGGGTGTGCAGCGCGCGATCTCCTCCATCCGCACGGTGCGCGCCGCGAACGCCACCGACCGCGAGACCGCCGCGATCGAGCGCGACGCGCGGGAGGCGTGGGGCGCGGGCATCCGCGTCGCGAAGGTGTCGGCGCTCGTCGTGCCGGTCGCGTCGATCGCGATGAACGTGTCGTTCCTCGTCGTGCTCGGCCTCGGCGGCTACCGCGTCGCGTCGGGCGCCATCACGATCGCGAGCCTCGTCGCGTTCATCCTCTTCCTGTTCCTCATGATCATGCCGCTCGGGCAGGCCTTCGGCGCCGTCACGTCCGTCAACCAGGCGCTCGGGGCGCTCGGCCGCATCCAGGAGATCATGCGCATCCCCTCCGAGGACGAGGGCGACGACCCCGCGCAGGCCGCGCCCGACGTCGCGACGGACGACGCCATCCGCTTCGAGGACGTGCGGTTCTCCTACCCCGAGCAGGCGCACGCGACCGAGCAGGAGAAGGTCGTCGCCTCCGAGCTCGGCGAGGACGCCGTCGCCCCGCACGACCGCGAGGTGCTGCACGGCGTGACCTTCTCGGTGCCCCGCGGCGCGCGCGTCGCCCTCGTGGGGCCCTCCGGCGCGGGCAAGTCGACGATCCTCGCCCTCATCGAGCGCTTCTACGACGCGACCGCCGGCGTCGTGCGCGTCGACGGGACGGATGTGCGGGCGCTCCCCCGCGAGGAGCTGCGCGCGCGCATCGGCTACGTCGAGCAGGACGCCCCGGTGCTTGCGGGCAGCATCCGCGACAACCTCACGCTCGGCACCCCCGACGCGACCGACGAGCAGTGCGTCGAGGTGCTGCGCACCGTCAACCTCGGCGAGGTGCTCGACCGCGACCCCGCGGGGCTCGACGCGGCGGTCGGCGAGGAGGGCGTCATGCTCTCCGGCGGCGAGCGGCAGCGGCTCGCGATCGCGCGGGCTCTGCTCGCCGCCCCGCCCATCCTGCTGCTCGACGAGGCGACGGCGTCGCTCGACGGCGCCAACGAGCAGCTCCTGCGCGAGGCGATCGACGCGGTCGCGGCCGAGCGCACGCTGCTCGTGATCGCGCATCGCCTCTCGACGGTGGTGGACTCGGATGCGATCGTCGTGCTCGATCACGGTCGCGTCGTCGGCGTGGGCACCCACTCCGAGCTCGTGGCGTCGACGCCGCTCTACCGCGACCTGGCGAAGCACCAGCTGCTGGTGTAGCCGCCCGCGCGGCCGCCGTCCGCCGCCGCCGCGGCCGCGGCCGGGAGCAACCGCCCCGTCGGCGGGAGCAACCGCAGCAGCGGATGCGCGGCGAACGGCCCCTCAATCGCGAGGAAGCGGGCGGCAAACGAGACATGCGGCGGGAGAAACGACTCCCGCCGCATGCACGGATCGCCGCCCGCTCACGCGGTTGCTCCCGCCGCACGAGACGACGAGGGCGTCAGGACATCGGCGTCAGCGTGTACTTCGTCTCGAGGTACTCGTGGATGCCCTCGAGGCCGCCCTCGCGACCGAGGCCCGACTGCTTGACGCCGCCGAACGGGGCCGCCGCGTTCGACACGACGCCCACGTTGAGGCCCATCATGCCCGTCTCGAGCTGGTCGATCATGCGCTGCCCGCGCGCGAGATCCCGCGTGAACACGTACGACACGAGGCCGTACTCGGTGTCGTTCGCGCGCCGCACGGCATCCGCTTCGTCGGTGAACGTCGAGATCGCAAGCACGGGTCCGAAGATCTCCTCGCGCAGGATCTCGGATCCCGGCGCGACGCCCGCCACGACGGTCGGCTGGTAGAAGGTGCCGGGACCGTCGAGGGCCTGGCCGCCGGTCGTGACCGTCGCGCCCTTGGCCACCGCGTCCTCGACGAGCTCCGCCGCCTTCGCGACGGCCTTGTCGTCGATGAGGGGTCCGATCGTGACGCCCTCCTCGGTGCCCCGGCCGACTTTGAGCGCGGCGACGCGCTCGGTGAGCCGGCGCGTGAAGTCCTCCGCGACGTCCTCGTGCACGAGGAAGCGGTTGGCCGCCGTGCAAGCCTCGCCGGTGTTGCGGAACTTCGCGAGCATCGCGGCGTCGACGGCCTTGTCGAGGTCGGCGTCCTCGAAGACGATGAACGGCGCGTTCCCGCCGAGCTCCATGGAGGTGCGCAGCACGCCCTGGGCCGCCTGCTCGAGCAGCTTGCGGCCCACGGGCGTCGACCCGGTGAAGGAGAGCTTGCGCAGGCGCGGGTCGCGGATGATGGGCTCCGACACGGCGTTCGACGTCGAGGTCGTGATGACGTTGACGACGCCTGCCGGCACGCCCACCTCCTCGAGGAGCTTCGCGAAGTAGAGCGTCGTGAGCGGCGTGAGGGTCGCGGGTTTGACGACGACCGTGCAGCCGGCGGCGAGCGCGGGCGCGATCTTGCGGGTCGCCATCGCGAGCGGGAAGTTCCACGGCGTGATGAAGAAGCACGGGCCGACCGGACGCTGGGTCACGATCATGCGCCCGGTGCCCTCGGGGTTGGCGCCGTAGCGGCCCGTGATGCGAGGCGCCTCCTCGGAGAACCAGCGCAGGAACTCGCCGCCGTAGGACACCTCGCCGCGGGCCTCCGCGAGCGGCTTGCCCATCTCGATCGTCATGAGCAGCGCGAACTCGTCGGCGCGCTCCATGAGCAGCTCCCATGCCGCTCGCAGCAGCTCCCCGCGCGTGCGCGCCGGGGTGGCCGCCCACGCGGCGGCCGCGGCGACGGCCGCGTCGAGGGCGCGGATGCCGTCTTCGGGCGTCGCGTCGGCGATCCGGGCGAGCGTCTCGCCCGTCGCCGGGTCGTTCACCTCGATCGTGCGCGATCCCGCGCCGTCGACCCACTTTCCGTCGATGTACAGCTGCGTGGGCACCTTCGCCAGCAGCTCTGCCTCAGAGATCATGCCCCTATCCTCTCGCGCCCGCAGGGGCCCCGCGTCCACCCGGCTGCCGGAGGTCAGCGAGGGAGCTGCTCGGCTCGAGCGAGCCTCGACGGCCACCACACCTTGCGGCCGATGTCGAAGGCCGCGGCAGGCACGAGCAGCGAGCGCACGATGATCGTGTCGACGAGCACGCCGAACGCCACGATGAACGCGATCTGCGCGAGGAACAGGATCGGGATCACACCGAGCGCCGCGAACGTCGCCGCGAGCACGACGCCCGCGGAGGTGATGACGCCGCCCGTCACGACGAGCCCCCGGATGATGCCCGGGCGTGTGCCGATCGCGAGGCTCTCCTCGCGCACGCGCGTCATGAGGAAGATGTTGTAGTCCACCCCGAGCGCCACGAGGAACACGAACGCGTACAGCGGCACCGCGGGGTCGGCCCCCGGGAAGCCGAAGAACTCGTTGAAGACGAGCGCCGAGACGCCGAGCGCCGACAGGAACGACACGATGACGGTCCCGATGAGCAGCAGCGGCGCCACGATCGAGCGCAGCAGCAGCATGAGGATCAGGAAGATCACGCCGAGGATGATCGGGATGATCAGGTTGCGGTCGTGGATCGACGTGTCGTTGGTGTCGACCGCGGTCGCCGTGACACCGCCCACGATCGCGTCGGGGTCGACGTCGCGCACGGCCTCACGCAGCTCGCGCACGGTCTCCTGAGCGGCCTCCGAGTCGGCGGCGTCGACGAGCGTCGCCTGCAGCATGACCTGCCCGCCGACGACGGTCGGCTCGAGCTCGACGAGGGTCGGGAACGGGAAGGGCTCGGCGTCCGTGCCGACCGGCATCGTGCCGTTGGGCGAGTTGTCGGAGATCGCGACGACCGACTCGACGCCGTCGAATGCGAGCGCGGCATCCGCGAGCGCCGTGAGCTCGTCCTCGGCGCCGACGATGACGGCCGGGCTGCCGGACCCGCCCGGGAAGTGCTCGCCGAGGAGCTCCTGGCCGTCGCGAGCCTGCGACTCGCTCAGGATGATGTCGGACTGCGCGACGCCGTCGGCCTTGAGCTGCGTGACGCCGAGCGCCGCGACGAGCAGCACGAGCGTCGACGCGATCCACACGATGCGCGGGCGCTTCGACACGAGGCGGCCGACCGACGACCACAGGCGCGACTCGGACTCCGTCGTGCCGACCTTCGGACGGAACGGCCAGAACGCGGCGCGGCTCGTCGCGAAGAGGAACGCGGGCAGGAGCGTGAGCGCGCCGAGCATCGCGAACACGATGCCGAGCGAGCCGACCGGCCCGAGGGCCCTGTTCGAGTTGAGGTCGCTGAACAGGAGGCACAGCAGACCCGCGATGACGGTGCCGCCCGAGGCGAGGATCGGCTCGATCGACCCCTTGATGGCGGCCTTCGTGGCGTCCCAGCGGTCGGCGTGCTCACGCAGCGCCTCGCGGAAGCGCGAGACGTAGAGGAGCGAGTAGTCGGTGGCCGCGCCGATCACGAGGATGAACAGGATGCCCTGTACCTGCCCGTTGATCTGCACGACGCCCGCCTTCACGAGCCACCACACGACGAGGATGGCCGCGGCGAGCGCGAACACCGAGGTGCTCAGCACGAGCACGGGCAGCAGCGGCGAGCGGTAGACGAGCAGCAGGATGATGAAGACCGCGCCGAGCGCGACGGCGAGCAGGAGGCCGTCGATGCCCGCGAATGCGGCGCCGAGGTCGGTGGAGAAGCCGGCCGGCCCGGTGACGGCCGCGGTCAGCCCGTCGGGCCCGTCGGCGATCAGCTGGCGCACCTCGCCGACCGACTCCTTGAGCTCGCCCTCGATGTCGATCGGCACGAAGATCTCGACCGCCTCGCCGTCCTCGGACGGGATGGCGGGGCTGATCTCGCCCACGGCGGGCACGTCGGCGAGCTCCTCGAGCACCTCGGCGATGAACTCCTGGTCGGCCTCCTCGAGGCCGCCGTCGCGCTGGAAGACGATGATCGCGGGGATCTCGTCGGCGCCGAGGAACTCGCCCTGCAGCTCGGACACGCGCGTGGCGTCGGCGCTCGAGGGCAGGTAGTCCGACTGGTCGTTCGACGAGACCTCGCCGATCTTGCCGAAGTAGGGTCCGCCGACGCCCGCGGCGGCGAGCCAGCCGAGGATGAGCAGCGACGGGAGCACGACGCGCAGGGTGCGCGCGAGACCCGAGCGTCGGGGACGCTCGGGGGAGACGGATGCGGTGGTGGTGGTGTCGGTGGCGGCGCGGCGGCTCATCGGGCCGACCGCACAGTCCCGCCGGCGGCCTCGACCTCGGCGAGCGCCTTGGCGCCCGTCACGGTGTCGACCGCGGCGACGAGGTCGCTCAGCACGGTGACGGTGCGACCGGCGGCGAGCGCGTCGAGCGCCGACGCGCGCACGCAGTGGTCGGTCGCGATGCCGACAACCTCGACCTCGGTGACGCCGAGCTCGTCGAGCGCCTCGGGGAAGGTCCTGCCCTCGTCGGTCGTGCCCTCGAAGATCGAGTAGGCGGGCACGCCCTGGCCCTTCCGCACGTGCACGTCGACGAGCGAGGTGTCGAGGGCGGGGTGGTACTCGGCGCCCGGCGTGCCGGCGACGCAGTGCGCCGGCCAGGTGTCGACGTAGTCGGGCTCCGCCTCCGTGGCGAAGTGGCCGCCGTTGTCGTCGTCGCCGTTGTGCCAGTCGCGCGACGCGATGACGACGTCGTAGCGGTCGGGGTTCGCGGCGAGGTGCTCGGTGATCCGCTCGGCGACGGCGGCACCGCCCTCGACGCCGAGGGCGCCGCCCTCGGTGAAGTCGTTCTGCACGTCGATGATGAGCAATGCCCTCGTCATGGGTGTTCCTGTCAGTTGCCGGTGAGGTTGTCGCCGCAGCGCAGCACGGCGGTCGTGAGGGTGTCGAGCGCGGCGCGCGCGTCGGCACCCGCGAACCCGTCGCCGCCCGCGGTGAAGGAGAAGGCGAGGGGCGTGCCGTCGGCGGCGGTGAGATAGCCGGACAGTACGGTCGCGTTGGGGAGGTTGCCGCTCGCGCCCGTCACGTTGTTGCGGGCCGCGGCGTTGTCTCCCGAGAAGCGGTCGCCGAGCGCGCCCGACTTGCCCGCCACCGGGAGGGCGCCGCGGACGACGTCGAGCCCGCCGACGCCGTCGCGCACGGCGCGCATGAAGACGGCGAGGGCCTGCGGGGGCATCGCGTTCTCGGCGGAGATGCCGGAGCCGTCGCGGATGGTGATGCCGGCGCTCGGCACCTCCCACGTGAGGAGGGCGCCGGGGATCGCCTGCTGGAGCGAGGCCGCGGTGCCGCCCATGCCGGCCTCGCGCGAGACGATGCGGGCGAGCATCTCGGCGAGCGTGTTGTCGCCCGTCACGAGCATCTGGGTGATCCAGGCGCGGATCGGCTGCGACTTCACCTCGGCGAGCACGCTGCTGCCGACGGCCGAGCCGGAGACGGTCGACACCTCGGCGTCGAGCACCTCGCCGTCCGGGTCGGCCGCGCGGAGGGCGTCGAGGAACGCGGCCCCCGCGCGCGCGACCGGGTCCTCGGAGCGCGGGCTCGTGGCCGCGCGGGGGTCGGAGCGGTCGCCGTCCACCTGCAGCGCGGTCACGGCGGAGACGGTGCCGCGCGAGAGCTCGCCGCGGTCCCAGCCGGAGGCCCAGCCGTCGGCGGGGTTCCAGTAGGTGGCGTCGAGGACGACGCGCGTGATCGGGGTGTCGGGGTACTTGGCGCGGTAGCTCGCGATCGTCGCCTCGGCGAGGGTCTGGAGCTTGGGGGCGCCGGGGTAGAAGCTCTCTTGACCGACCGGCAGCGCCGACAGGGTCGCGTCGCCGCGGCCGACGAGCACGATGGTCCCCGGGCTCGAGCCCTCGTAGACGCTCGTCGTCACCTGGAAGTCGGGCCCGAGGCGCGAGACCGCGGCGGCGGCGGTGAGCACCTTCACGATGGCTCCGCTCGCGGCGGGCGCGGTCCCCGAGCGGTCGAGCAGCACCTCGCCCGTGTCGGCGCGGATGACCGAGCCGACGACGTTGATGAGCCGCGCGTCCGCGAGCTGCGGCGCGACCGAGCACGTGCGGAGGCGGATGGCGGCCGCGAGCTCGGCTGGGAGCGGGCGCTCGGGCGGCTCCTCGGCGTCCGGGGTCGTCACGGCGACGGGCTCGTCGCGACCCGCCCACGCGGCGCCCGCGAAGACGGCGCCCGTGCCGAGCAGCGCGAAGGCGACGGCGCCCGCGCCGACGGCCCAGGCGACGGGGTGCTTGCGCAGGAGGGCGCCGATGCCGCCCGTGGCGCGGGCCGCGGCGCCGTCGGCGGGATCCGTCTCCTCGGCGGCGGGAGCGGCGGCGGGAGCGGCGGCGGGAGCAGCCGCGGCACCGTCGGCCGGGGCCGCGAGCGGGTCGGCGAGCGGGATCGTGACGCCGTCCGCGTCCTGCACGGCGGGCAGCGCCTCGCTGGGCGCGACGAAGCCCGCGGCGGTCGGCGGTGTGACGGAGGGCAGCGCCTCGGTCGGCAGGGCCCAGCTCGGCTGGGCCGGAGACGGATCGCCGGTCGTCGCGGACGCGTCCGCGCCCGGCCCTGCGGGAGCGGATGCGGGAGCGGATGCGGGAGGCTGCTGCGCGGGGCCGGCGGACGCCCCGGGGGCGCCCTTGGCGCGCGCGGCCTCGCGGGCAGCGCGGCGCGAGATCGGCTGCTCGTCGGTCACCTCGCCATGATACCGACGGGGTCCTGGCGGGCCCCTGTCGGCGACCGCCCCTTGCGCGGTGCGTACGCGTGCGCTACCGGTCGCTCACGGCGCCGCCGGCCTCACTCGCGCAGGCCTCACTCGCCCGGGTAGCGCAGCCCGATCTGACGGCGCACCTCGTCGAGCGTGCCCATGATCGCGACGCTCTCCTCGGGCGGCAGGATCTCGCCGGCAGTGACGCCCGCGGCGACGAGCCGCTCGACCTCCTCGGCCTGGAACTGCATGCCGCGCCCCGGCACCGCGTTCTCGTACCGCTCGATGACCGCATCCGCCGGGTCGAGCACGGTGAAGCTCGTGGCGTTGTACCAGACGGGGTCGATCTCGATGCGCCCCTCGGTGCCGATGACGACGGCGGTGGAGGGCCCGCGGGCGTCGAGCTGCGTGTGCAGCACGGCCTGCTCGCCACCCGGGAAGCCGAGGATGATCGCGGTCTGGCGGTCGACACCCGTGGGCGTGGGCGAGGAGATCGCGTGCACGGTCGACGGGGCGCCGAACACGTCCCACGCGAACGATACGGGGTAGATGCCGAGGTCGAGCAGCGCACCGCCGCCGAGGGCCGGGTTCTGCAGACGGTGCTCGGGGTCGAGCGGCAGCTTCTGGTCGTGGTCGGCGATGAGGGCGCGCACCTCGCCGAGCGCGCCCGACGCGATGATCTCGCGCACGCGCACCATGTGCGGGAGCCAGCGGGTCCACATCGCCTCGAGCACGACGACGCCCTTCGCGGCGGCCGCGTCGACGACGCGACGCGCCTCCTCGGCGTTGAGCGTGAACGGCTTCTCGACGAGCACGTGCTTGCCGTGCTCGATCGCGAGCAGCGCGTTCTCGGCGTGGTACGGGTGCGGCGTCGCGACGTAGACGACGTCGACCTCGGGGTCGGCGGCGAGCGCCTCGTAGCTCGCGTGCGCCCGCGGCAGGCCGAACTCCGCGGCGAAGGCGTCGGCGCCCTCCTGCGAGCGCGAGCCGACGGCGCTCACCGTGAAACCGGTGAGCTGCAGGTCGGAGGTGAACATTCGGGCGATGAGCCCGGTTCCGAGGATGCCCCACCGCAGTCGTTCGCTCATGGCACCAGCGTAGGGCCGCGGGCCGCGCATCCGCCTCCCTGCCGGGCCTCGCGGGCCCCCGGATGCGCGGTCCGCGGGGTCCGTCAGCAGCCGCCCCAGCGTGCGGCCGCGCGCGTGAACCCGTAGCCGTCGTTGGGAAGGCCGCCGTGCACCATCGCGAAGCAGATGACGACGCCGCTCATCGAGCCCGTGTACGTCGGGCGGTAAAGCGACGGAAGAAGGAGGAATCGGAGCCGCCTGAGGGAATCGAACCCTCGACCTATTCATTACGAGTGAATCGCTCTGCCGACTGAGCTAAGGCGGCGTGCGCTGCGTGCAGCGGCACAGCCTCCGAGCATAGCCGATGTTTCGGGGTGCTCCGAACGTATGAGCGGCGCTCGGCTCAGCACAGGGGGTCGGACGCCGGCAGGACGCCGTCGACGAGGAACGCGTCCGCCACACGCGTGATGCACTCGCTCTCGCCGTAGGCCGTGTGCCCCTCGCCGCGGCGGGTCACGAGGTGCCCGCGCTCGAGCTGGGAGGCGAGCGCCTCCGCCCACACGTAGGGGGTCGCGGGGTCGTTCGTCGTCCCGATCACGAGGATGTCCGGCGAACCCGGCGCCGTGATCGCGACGCGGTCGACGGTCGACGGGAACGGCCACTGCGGGCACTGCGTGCCGCCGTACGCCATCCACGGGCCGAAAACGGGCGCCTCGGCGGCGAGCTGCTCGGCCTGCGCGCGCATGAGGTCCGGGTCGGGGTCGCTCGGGTAGTCGAGGCAGTTGATCGCGATGAACGACTCCGTGCCGTTGCTGGAGTACCGGCCGTCGGCCTCGCGGTCGTTGTAGACGTCGGCGAGGAAGAAGGCGGTGTCGGCGTCGCCGTCGAGGGTCTCGCGGAACAGCTGGTCGAGGTAGGTCCAGTTGCCGCGGTTGTAGAGCGGCAGGATGATCGCGCTGAACATGGTGCCGGCGCCGAGGCGTCGCCCGTCGTCGCCGACGAGGGGTCTCGCGTCGAGCTGCCGGAGCAGCGAGGCGATGCGGGTGCGCGCCGCGGCGACCGTGCCGCCGAACGGGCACTCGTCGCGGTCGAGGCAGTCCTCGAGGTACGCGGTGAGGGCGTCCTCGAAGCCGCGCGCCTGCGTGAGGGTCACGTCGAACTCGCTCGCTGAGGGGTCGATGGCCCCGTCGAGCACGAGGCGGCCGGCGCGCTCCGGGTAGAGCTCCGCGTAACGCGCTCCGAGGTAGGTGCCGTACGAGTAGCCGAGGTAGTTGAGCTTCTCGTCGCCCAGCACGGCACGCAGCAGGTCGAGGTCGCGGGCCGCGCTCACGGTGTCGACGTGCGCGAGCAGCGGGCCGGTGTGCTCGAGGCACCCCTCGCCGAAGGCGCGGTTGCGTTCCTCGGCTGCGGCGACCCACGCATCCGTGCCGCGCTCGCCCGGCACGATGCCGTAGATGTACTCGTCGAGCTCGGCGTCGTCGGCGGTGCACCGCACGGGCGTCGACTCGCCGACGCCGCGCGGGTCGAACCCGACGACGTCGAACTCCCGCTGCAGGGTCTCGCTCGTCGCGAAGTCGATGGAGTCGCGGATGAACGCTACGCCCGACCCGCCGGGCCCGCCCGGGTTGACGAGCAGCGAACCGCGGGGGGCGCCGCTCGTCGCGTGCTGACGGATGAGGGCGAGCTCGATCGTGTCGGCCGCCGGGTCGTCCCAGTCGAGCGGGGCGGTCACGGTCGCGCACTGCAGGCCGTCCCCGCATCCGGTCCACCGCACGATCTGGTGGTAGTACGGCGCGAGCTCGGCGGCGACCTCCTCGCCCGTGGGCGTCGAGGTGGCGGGCGGACGCGACGGCATGAACCACGAGACGCAGCCCGTGAGCAGCACGGTCGCGGCGACGGCTGCGGCGAGAGCCCGCATCCCCCGCCGCGCGACGCGACGCGTCACCGGGTGCCCGCCGGGGCGCGGCGGATGGCCGAGACGAGCATCGCCTCGAGCGCGAGCGCGGGAGCGACGTTCCCCTCGATGCGCGTGCGCGCCTCGCCGATCGCGTCGAGCGTCGCGAGCGTCTCGGCCGGTGTCGAGCGCTCGGCGGCCTGCGCGAGCTCCGGGTAGATGGCGAGGTTGACGGGCTCGAGCTCGACCCCGAGCTGCAGCAGCAGCACGTCGCGATAGAGCGAGAGCAGGTCGACGAGGATGCGGTCGATGCCGTCGCGGAGGCTGCGGGTGGCGCGGCGCTTCTGGTCCTCCTCGAGGGCCTTGAGCTGGGCGCGCAGGGCGGGGGGCACCGTGCCGCCCGGCTCGACGCCGAGCGAGCGGAGCGCCTGCTCGCGCTCCTCGGCGTCGCGCTCCTCGGTGATCGCCTTGGCGTCCTGTCCGGCGATGTCGAGCAGCTCTGCCGCGGCGAGCACGGCGCCGGAGACGCTGCGGATGCCGAGGGCGAGCTCCATGGTGCGCTTGCGCCGCTCACGGGCTTTCTCGTCGGTCGCGAGGCGGTGGGCCATCCCGATGTGGGCCTGCGCCTCCCGGGCGGCCCGCAGCGCGTCGGGCCGGCTCACGCCGTCGCGGCGCTCGATGAGCTCGGCGACGTCGTCGACGCTCGGCACGCGCAGCCGCACCGAGCGCACGCGCGAGCGGATGGTCGGCAGCAGGTCGGCCTCGCTCGGCGCGCACAGGATCCAGATGGTGCGCTCGGGCGGCTCCTCGAGCGCCTTGAGCAGCACGTTGGAGGTGCGCTCCGCCATCCGGTCGGCGTCCTCGATGATCATGACGCGGTACCGGCCGACCGACGGCGAGTACTGGCTCGCGGTGACGAGCTTGCGCACGTCCTCGATCTTGATGATGACGGCCTCGGTGCTGAGCACGGCCAGGTCGGGGTGCGTGCGGGCGGCTACCTGCGCGGCGGTCGCCTCGAGGTCGCCCGGCACGTCGGGCCGGGCGAGCAGCTCGGTCGCGAACGCGTAGGCGAGCGTGGAGCGGCCGGATCCGGGCGGTCCCGTGATGAGCCACGAGTGCGCGAGCGATTCGCCTGCCGCCGCGGCGCGCACGGTCGCGATGGCCTCCGCCTGCCCGGTCAGCTCGTCCCAGATGCTGCTCATCGTTGCCAGGCTACGCGAGCAGCTCCGACACCCGGTCGCGGATGCGGGCCGCGAGCGTGTCGACGGACTCGGTCGCGTCGAGCACGAGGAAGCGCCCGGGCTCCGCGGACGCCAGGCCCAGGTAGGCCTCGCGCACGCGGTGATGGAACTCGGCCGCCTCCGCCTCGAGGCGGTCGTAGCGCGTGCGGGAGTCGTCGAGGCGCGCGCGGCCGGTCTCGATGTCGAGGTCGAGCAGCACGGTCAGGTCGGGAAGCAGACCCTCGGTCGCCCAGAGCGATACGTTCCGCACCTCGGCGGGGTCGAGCACGCGCCCAGCGCCCTGGTAGGCGACCGACGAGTCGAGGTAGCGGTCCTGGATCACGATGTGGCCGCTCTCGAGAGCGGGTCGCACGACGGTCGCGATGTTGTGCGCGCGGTCGGCCGCGTAGAGCAGCGCCTCGGCGCGCGGGGCGATGTAGCCGCGGCGGTGCAGGATGATCTCCCGCAGCTCGGCGCCGAGCTCGGTGCCGCCGGGCTCGCGCGCGTGCACGACGGTGCGGCCCTGCTCGGCGAGCCACTCGGTGAGCAGGGCGACCTGCGTCGACTTGCCCGAACCGTCACCGCCCTCGAAGGTGAGGAACAGCCCGCGAGCCGCCATCAGCGCTTCTTCGCCGCGGCCGGCTTCTTCGCGCGCGCGGTGGTCTTCTTCGGCTTCGCCGGGCCCTTCGCGCGCTTGTCCGCGAGCAGCTGCACGGCGCGGTCGAAGTCGACACCCTCGACGGTCTCGCCGCGCGGGATGGTCGCGTTCGTCTCGCCGTCGGTCACGTACGGGCCGAAGCGGCCGTCGCGGATGCGGATCGGCTTGCCGCTCGTCGGGTCGGCGTCGAACTCCTTGAGGGCGCTCGACGGGCGACGCGCGCCGTACTTCGGCTGGGCGAAGATCTCGAGCGCGGCGGGCAGCTCGATCGTGAAGATCTGCTCCTCGCTCTCGAGCGAGCGCGAGTCGGTGCCCTTCTTGAGGTACGGGCCGTAGCGTCCGTTCTGGGCGGTGATGGGCTCGCCCGACTCCGGGTCCTCGCCCACGACGCGCGGCAGGTCGAGCAGCTTGAGCGCCGTCTCGAGGTCGATCGTGGCGACGTCCATCGACTTGAAGAGGGATGCCGTACGCGGCTTGGGCGCCGCAGCCTTCTTCTTCGCGGTCTTCTTCTTGGGCTTCTCCTCGACGACCTCTCCCGTGGCCGGGTCGACGGCGACGCCCTCGACCTCGGCGGCGGCCTCGGCCTCCGGCTCCGGCTCGAGCTCGGTGACGTAGGGGCCGTAGCGGCCGTCCTTGACGACGATCGTCTTGCCGTTGGCGGGGTTCTCGCCGAGCACGCGGTCCGTCACGACGGGGGCCTCGATGAGCTCGCGGGCCTTGGCGGGCGTCAGCTCGTCGGGGGCGACCTCCTCGGGCACGTTGACGCGGCGCGGGGTCTCGGAGCCGTCCTCGACCTCGAGGTAGGGGCCGTAGCGGCCGACGCGCAGCGTGATGCCGTCGTCGATGCGGATCGAGTTGACGGCGCGCGCGTCGATGTCGCCGAGGTTGTCGACGATCTCGCGCAGGCCCGGGTGGTCGCCGCCTCCGAAGTAGAACTGGTTGAGCCAGTCGACGCGGTCGGCCTCGCCGCTGGCGATCTTGTCGAGGTCGTCCTCCATCTCGGCCGTGAAGTCGTACTCCACGAGCTCACTGAAGTGGTCCTCGAGCAGGCGCACGACGCTGAACGCGATCCAGTTCGGCACGAGCGCCTGACCGCGCGGGGTCACGTAACCGCGGTCGATGATGGTCGAGATGATCGACGCGTAGGTCGAGGGGCGGCCGATGCCGAGCTCCTCGAGCGCCTTGACGAGGCTCGCCTCGGTGTAGCGCGGCGGCGGGGTGGTGTCGTGGCCCTTGGCCTCGAGCTCGGCCACCGTGAGCGCCTGGCCCTCCTCGAGCGGCGGCAGCTTGGCGCTCGCCTCCTCGCCCGCGTTGCGCGACTCGTCACGGCCCTCCTCGTAGGCGGCCTGGTAGCCGCGGAAGGTGATGACGGTGCCGGATGCCGTGAACTCGGCGCGGGCGCCCTCTCCGCCGTCGGCGGCGATCGTGACGGTCGCCGTGGAGCCCTTGGCGTCCGCCATCTGGCTCGCGACGGTGCGCTTCCAGATGAGGTCGTAGAGCTTGAACTCGTCGCCGCGGAGCTGCGAGGCGAGCTCGGCCGGCGTGCGGAAGACGTCGCCCGAGGGACGGATGGCCTCGTGCGCCTCCTGCGCGTTCTTGGACTTCGAGGCGTAGACGCGCGGCTTCTCGGGGATCGAATCGGCGCCGTAGAGCTTGACGGCCTGCGCACGCGCCGCCTCGATCGCCTGCTGCGAGAGCGTGGTCGAGTCGGTGCGCATGTAGGTGATGTAGCCGTTCTCGTAGAGCGACTGCGCAAGGCTCATGGTCGTGCGCGCCGAGAAGCGCAGCTTGCGCGAGGCCTCCTGCTGGAGCGTCGAGGTCGTGAAGGGCGCGGCGGGGCGACGCGAGTAGGGCTTCGTCTCGAGCTTCGCGACGGTGAACGTCGCGTCGGGTCCGCGGAGGGCGTCGACGAGGGTGTCGGCGGCGCGCTCGTCGAGCGCGACGACGTCCGCCTTGAGCTTCCCCGCGTCGTCGAAGTCGCCGCCCTGGGCGATGCGCTTGCCCTCGAGGCGCGCGAGCCGCGCGGTGAAGGTGGTGTCGGTGTCGGCGGGCGCGAGCTCCGCCGTGAGGTTCCAGTAGTTCGCCGAGACGAAGGCGAGGCGCTCGCGCTCGCGGTCGACGACGAGGCGCGTCGCGGCCGACTGCACGCGGCCCGCCGAGAGGCCGGGGCCGACCTTCCGCCACAGCACCGGGGAGACCTCGAAACCGTAGAGGCGGTCGAGGATGCGGCGGGTCTCCTGCGCGTCGACGAGCGCGGTGTCGATCTCGCGCGTGTTCTGCTCGGCGCGCTGGATCGCCTCCTTGGTGATCTCGTGGAACACCATGCGCTTGACCGGCACCTTGGGCTTGAGCACCTCGAGCAGGTGCCACGCGATGGCCTCTCCCTCGCGGTCTTCATCCGTCGCGAGGTAGAGCTCCTCGGCGTCCTTGAGGGCGCGCTTGAGCTCGGTGACGGTCTTCTTCTTGCTGTCGGAGACGACGTAGTACGGCTCGAAGCCGTTCTCGACGTCGACGGAGAACTTGCCGAGGCTGCCCTTCTTGAGCTCCGGCGGCAGGTCCTTCGTGTCGATGAGGTCGCGGATGTGCCCGACGGAGGCCTGCACCTCGTATCCGTCGCCGAGGTACTGCGCGATCGTGCGCGCCTTCGCCGGCGACTCGACGATCACGAGCTTCTTCGTGGGCACTCCGTGTTTCCTTCCGTTGATCCGAGGCACACCATACACACACAGGCAGTGCGTCACCTCGCGACCGGTGGGGACTTTGGTCCCGGATGCGGCGCGCCCCTACGGGGTGGGTCCCGCCCGGGAGTGGGCGCGGACCGGCACGCCGGCGAGTCGCGTGGACACCGCGACGACCGCCTCCGCCCCCTCGAGCCGACAGCTCTCGAGGCTCACCCGATGCGCCGCGGCGACCTCCGCCGCGAGCGCGCACGGGTCGCCGGCCACGGCGCCCAGGAGGGTGTCGGCCGCCGCGAGCGCTGCCGCGTCGGCGGCGGCGACGACCCTCTGCCGCGCGGTGAGCGCACCCCCGAGACCGACGACCGCGAGGGCGCACGCGATGGTCGCGGCGACGATGGCGAGGGCGGCGACGCCGCCCGCGCCCGCGTCGTCGCCGACCGTGCGCCGTCGGCGGCCGTCCCCGGGAGACGCGCCGCCTGGCCCAGGCGCGCGCATCATCGGCCTCCGTCGAGCGCGCAGCTGCTCGCGGCGAGCGCCAGCCCGGCGACCGACGCGGGGCCCCGCGCAGCGGCCTCCAGCCGGACGCACACGAGGCCGTCGGGGCGGGAGACCGACACCGAGGCTCCCGGCACGGCTCGGGCGGCCCGCGCGGAGATCGCGCCGGGCGACTCTCCCCTGCCGTAGCCGCGTGCCGCATCCGCCGCCGCGTCCTGCAGGCGCAGCTGTTGCGAGCCGACCCCGATCGCGCCGACGCAGACCGCGAGCACGAGCGCGACCGCGGGAAGGGCGACCGCGAACTCGGCGGCGGCCGAGCCCTCGTCGTCAGCCGCCGAACGCGAGCGCATTCCGCACGAGGTCGGTGAGGATCTGCTGCACCTCCGACGAGCGCATGATGACGACGAGCAGGCCGGCGAAGCCGACGGCCGCCATGATCGTGATCGCGTACTCGGCCGTGGCAGCGCCGTCGTCGCGGCGCATCCGGGTGGTGATCCGCTGCATCCGGGATCGCATGGGTACTCCTTTACTGGTGGTGGGTGGCGCGCCCGGATCCATGTCAGTGCATGCGCGCCGCGACGGGCGGGCCTCGGTTCGCTTCCGTGGATCCGGCGGACCTCGCCGCCCTGTGGGCGAGCTGTCTCACGCGAGGCGCCCCGCTCAGAACGCGGCGAGAGCTCCCCGCAGGATGCCGATCATGAGCGGCACGACTCCGAGCAGCACGAAGGCGGGCAGGAAGCACAGCCCGAGCGGCGCGAGCAGACGCGAGCCGAGGAGGGCTGCGCGGCGCAGCACGTCGGCGAGTGCGAGCCGTCGGGCGCGCGACGCCTCGGCCCGCAGGAGCGCGCCCGCAGGCACCCCGGCGCGCGCGGCGAAGTCGAGCGTCACCCGCGCGTCGGCGACGGACAGCGTCAGGCCGCACCGCGCGGCCGCCTGCTCGACCCGCCGCTGCGCCGCCGCCGGCGCGGCGCCTCCCGCCATCGCGAGCGCGAGCAGCTCGTGACCCAGCCCGGCGAGCGGATCGACGACCCGTGCGGCGGCGACGAGCCGACGGGTCCAGCGGATGCCGGCCGCGAGCGCGGCGACACCGAGCACCGTCGCGACCGCCCCCGGGACGGTGCCGACGACGGCCCCGACCGGATCGGCGCCGATGAGGAGGGCGAGCAGCACTCCCGCGAGAGGGAGCAGACCCACGATGCGCGCGGTCGCGAGCGGCCCGGAGAGGGCGAGGTCGATCTGCCGGTCGGCGTCGGCGAGTGCCCGCAGCGTGTCGGCGGCACGCTCCAGCACGGAGGCGAGGGGTGCTCCCGTCTCGGTCGCCACCGCCCAGCACGCCGCGAGGTGGCGCCAGCCCCGCCGCGCGGCATCCGGCTCGGTCGCGCATCCGGCGATGATGGCCTCGGGCACCTCGAGCGGGCTCGCCGCCTCCGCCGCCCGGGCGAGCGGCCCGTCCTCGGCGAGGAGGCGCACGGCCGCGAGAGGCTCGATCCCGGCGGACAGCAGCACCGCGAGCCGGTGCACGGCGTCGGCGACCGCGTCGAGCGCGACCCCGGGCTCGGAGCTCTCGCGCCGTCCGGCGTGCAGGGCGGCCCGTACGAGCGACCTCATCCGGGCTCCGCGACGAGACGCCCCCGCGTGCCGAGGCGTAGCCGCCCGAGCTCCGCGAGCGCGCGTGTGCCGTCCGGCGCCCGGACGACGTGCAGCACCGCGTCGATCGCGCTCACCACCTGCCGGGCGAGGGCTGCGTCCGACCAGCCCGCGAGCGCGCCGAGCGCCTCGAGCCGGGCCGGGACGTCGGCGAGGGAGTTGGCGTGCAGGGTGCCGGCTCCCCCGTCGTGACCGGTGTTGAGGGCGGTGAGCAGCTCGCGCAGCTCGGCGCCGCGGCACTCGCCCACCACGAGGCGGTCGGGCCGCATCCGCAGCGCTTCCCGCACGAGCCGGTCGAGCCCCACCGCTCCCGCGCCCTCGAGGTTGGGCTGCCGCGCCTCGAGGCGGACCACGTGGGGGTGGTCGACCCGGAGCTCCGCGACGTCCTCGACGAGCACGATGCGCTCGTGGGGCTCGGCGACGCCCAGCAGCGCGCCGAGGAGCGTCGTCTTGCCGGCGCCCGCGGCACCGGTCACGAGGAGATTCGCCCGGCGGGATACGAGGTCGTCGACCCGCTCGCGCGACACTCGCGCGAACGCCCCGGCGCGCTCGAGCGCGTCGAGGTCGAGCCGCGTCGTGGGCGGCAGCCGGATCGAGAGCACCGCGGCGGTCGGCGACACGGGCGGCAGGACCCCGTGGACCCGGATGCCGCCCCCGATGCGCACGTCGACCGCCGGAGCGGCCTCGTCGAGGTGCCGCCCGCCCGCGGCGACGAGCCGCACGGCGAGCTCGCGCGCCTCGCCCGGCGGGACGCGGACGCCCGGCACCGGCCGCGCACCCGCACCGCGGTCGACCCACACCGACCCGTCGGGGTTGAGGAAGACATCCGTCACGGCGGGGTCGACGACGAACCTCGAGAGCGGACCGAACGCCGCCTCGTCGGGGATCGCACGCGCACCGGACTCCACCGCTCGAGCGTGCCGCGACCCCCGGCCGCGCGGCCGGGTCGCCTGGAGGATCCGAGAGTTCCGGCGCGTACGGCGGCCTGTGGACGAGCGGAGCCCGAGCCGAGCGGACCCGCCCGCTCGCCTAGTCCGACCCCGCCTCGAGCCGTGCGCGCTCGTCGGCGAGCATCACCAAGCTCTTCACCGGGGGCGATCGTGCTGCGCCTCGTCGAGGCCGGCAGGCTCGCCCTCGACACCCGGGTCGACACCCTGCTGCCGGCCGAGGAGCTCGCCGGTCTCTTCCGCGACGACGCGGCCGCCCCCACCGTGCTCGACCTCCTGCAGCACCGCTCGGGCGCCGCCGACTACTTCGAGGGCCGGCGCGGCGCGAGCGTGATGAAGGCGGTGCTCGCGCATCCGGAGCTCCCCTGGACCCCGGCCGAGCTGCTCGACTTCACCCGGGAGCGCCTGCGTCCCGTGGGCCGCCCCGGCGAGCGCTTCCACTACTCCGACACGGGCTTCGTGCTGCTCGGCCGCATCATCGAGGAGCTCGACGGGCGCGCCTACCACGAGGCGGTGCACGCGCACATCATCGACCCCCTCGAACTCACGCGCAGCTTCCTCCCCCGCCGAGACCGCCCCCGCCGCCGGCAGCTCCGCCCTGGCGCCCGTGTGGATCGGCCGCCACGAGCTGAGCACCGCCCCGGGGCTCAGCTGCGCCTGGGCGGGCGGCGGGATCGCGTCGACGACGGGCGACCTGATCACCTTCAGTGAGGCGCTGCACGGCGGTCGCCTCGTGAGCGCCGAGCACCTCGCGCTCATGGCGGCGCCGCAGGGGCACTACCGCGGTGGCATCCACTACGGCACCGCGATGATGGAGCTCCGCTTCGAGGAGTTCTCCCGCCTCCTGCGCGGCCGCTCGCGCCCGCTCGGGCGACCGTGCCCGCGTGCGGACGAGGTAGGCGACCCCGAGCGGCACGTTGAGCAGCACCGATGTCACGACGCCCGGCGCGTACCCGCCGGAGAGCACCGCCACCGGGATGTGCGGCACGAACGCGTTGACGACCATCACGGCGGCGAGGATGCGCAGGCCGTCTCGGGCCCACCGCGCGGGGCGGCCGCGGGTGCCGGCGACGACGAGCACGAGCCCGAGCGCGGTGACGGCCGTGACGGCGACGAGGAACGGGGTCAGCAGGGAGGCCGCGCCGACGTGGTCGAGGAACGCACCCATCGTGAGCGCCTCCTCCGCGTTGTGCGCGGCGAACGCCGCGAACAGCGCCCACGCGAGCAGGCGGTGGGCGGAAGCGGTCACGGATCGACGCTAGCGCGGCCGGGTCCGGCGGCGGTGTCGGGAGGGTCCGGTTAAACGGAGGGGCGGCGCCGAGTTGGGGGGAGTTCGGCGCCGCCACAGCAGTGCATCGACTGGGGGGAATCGGGTGCACTGCGACATCCGAGAGATTACGCTCGGTGCCCCAGAGTCTACTGCATGGCCGCCTCGCCGCAACGGGAAATTACACGAGCCCTCACTTCTCATCCGCTCGTCCCCACCGTCGCCACCGCTGACCGACGAGGCGCGGACGGCGCGTACGACAGGGTCGCCGCACGTGGCTAGGATCGGAGCGTTCCACCGGAGGATTCCGCGCGACTTCAGGCACGGTCGCGAATCGACACAAGGATGATGATGTCCCAGAACTCGATCGACAGCCTGCTCACCGAGACCCGCCGCTTCGCGCCGAGTCCCGACTTCGCCGCGACGCGCGTCGCCGGCCCTGAGCTCTACGAACGCGCCGCCGCCGACCGGCTCGCCTACTGGGCCGGCCGCGCGCGTGAACTGCACTGGCACACGCCCTTCGAGACGGTGCTCGACTGGTCGAACCCGCCGTTCGCGAAGTGGTTCGCCGACGGCAAGCTCAACGTCGCCTACAACTGCCTCGACCGTCACGTGATCGCCGGCCGCGGCGACCGCGTCGCCATCCACTGGGAGGGCGAGCCGGGCGACACCCGCACCATCACCTACGCCGAGCTCACGGCGCAGGTGAAGCGCGCCGCGAACGCCTTCGCCGCCCTCGGCGTCGGCCAGGGCGACCGCGTGGCCATCTACCTGCCGATGATCCCGGAGGCCGTCGTCGCGATGCTCGCGGTCGCGCGCCTCGGCGCCATCCACTCGGTCGTCTTCGGCGGCTTCAGCGCGGAGTCGCTGCGCGCCCGCATCGAGGACGCCGAGGCGAAGCTCGTCATCACCGCCGACGGGGGTTACCGCAAGGGCAAGGTCTTCCCGCTCAAGCCGACCGTCGACACCGCGCTCGAGGGCGAGACGACCGTCGAGCACGTCGTCGTCGTGAAGCGCGGCGAGAACGAGGTGGCCTGGACCGAGGGCCGCGACCTCTGGTGGGACGACGCGATGGCGGACGCCGACCTCGACCACGAGGCGCAGGCGTTCGACGCCGAGAACCCGCTCTTCATCCTCTACACCTCGGGCACGACCGGGAAGCCGAAGGGCATCCTGCACACGAGCGGCGGCTACCTCACGCAGGCGGCCGCGACCCACCACGACGTCTTCGACCTGCACCCCGAGTCGGACGTCTTCTGGTGCACGGCCGACATCGGCTGGGTCACGGGACACAGCTACGTCGTCTACGGCCCGCTCGCGAACGGCGCGACGCAGCTCATGTACGAGGGCACGCCCGACACCCCGCACCCGGGCCGCTGGTGGGAGCTCATCCAGAAGTACGGCGTGACGATCCTCTACACGGCGCCCACCGCGATCCGCTCCTTCATGAAGACCGGTCGTCAGGTGCCGCAGCAGTACGACCTGTCGAGCCTGCGGCTGCTCGGCTCGGTCGGCGAGCCCATCAACCCGGAAGCGTGGATCTGGTACCGCGACGTGATCGGCGGCGGCGACACGCCCATCGTCGACACGTGGTGGCAGACCGAGACCGGCGCGATCATGATCTCCGCGCTCCCCGGCGTCACGACGCTCAAGCCGGGCAGCGCGCAGGTGCCGCAGCCGGGCATCACGATCGACATCCTCGCCGACGACGGCACGCGCGTGGACCCGCCGAACGGCGGCCTCCTGACGGTGCGCGAGCCCTGGCCGTCGATGCTGCGCGGCATCTGGGGCGACCCCGAGCGCTTCGTCGACACCTACTGGGACAAGTTCCGCGACATGGGCTGGCGCTACTTCGCCGGCGACGGCGCGCACGTCGACGAGGACGGCGACATCTGGCTGCTCGGGCGCATCGACGACGTCATGAACGTCTCGGGACACCGCCTGTCGACGACGGAGATCGAGTCGGCGCTCGTCGGCAACCCGGTCGTCGCGGAGGCCGCGGTCGTGGGCGCCTCGGACGAGACCACCGGCCAGGCGGTGGTCGCGTTCGTCATCATCAAGCAGTCGCACCGCGACGAGCACACCGACGAGGAGTTCGTGCAGCTGCTCAAGGCTCACGTGGCCCAGGCGATCGGCGCGATCGCCCGCCCGCGCGACATCTTCCTCGTGACGGAGCTGCCGAAGACCCGCTCGGGCAAGATCATGCGGCGCCTGCTTCGGGATGCCGCCGAGGGCCGCCAGATCGGCGACACCACGACGCTCGCCGACACGATGGTCATGCAGACGATCAGCGACAAGATGCGCGCACGCGCGGAAGCGAAGGCGTAACGCGGGGGCTGGTTTCGACACGCGCGCTCCGCGCGCTACTCAACCAGCGGGGATCGCGCCGATCTGACACAAGCGAAGAAGGGGGCGGCGTCCCCTCCCGAGACATTCCTGTCTCATGGATCGGGAGGGGATGCCGCCCCCTTCGAAGCGCCGGGGCAGTACTCAGGCGAACTCGAGGATCAGCTCCACCTCGACGGGCGCGTCGAGCGGGAGCACCGCGACGCCCACCGCCGAGCGGGCGTGCTTGCCGGCCTCGCCGAAGATCTCGCCGAGCAGCTCGGATGCGCCGTTGACGACGCCGGGCTGGCTCGTGAAGTCGGGAGCGGATGCGACGAAGCCGACGACCTTGACGACCTTCGTCACGCGGTCGAGCGACCCGATGACGCTCTCGGCCGCGGCGAGCGCGTTGAGGGCGCACACGCGGGCGAACTCCTTCGCCTCCTCCGCTCCGACCTCCGCGCCGACCTTGCCGGTCGCGGGCAGGACGCCGCCGATCATGGGCAGCTGGCCCGCCGTGTAGACGAGGTTGCCGCTGATCTGCGCCGGCACGTAGGCGGCGACGGGCGGCACGACGGGCGGGAGGGCGAGACCCAGCTCCGCGAGACGGTCTGCGACGCTCATCAGGCGTCACCTCCTTCGACGGGACGCTTCATGTAGGCGACGAGGCCGCCCTCCGGTCCGGTCACGATCTGCACGAGCTCCCATCCCTGGGAACCCCAGTTGTTGAGGATGGCGGTCGTGTTGTGGATGAGCAAGGGTGTGGTCACGTATTCCCAGGTGGGCACTTTTCGGGCTTCCGTTCAGGTATCGGGAAGGACTTCTCCCGTACCCTGAACCCTATGCCCGCTCAAGGATCCTCGGCTAGGAGTCTGCTCGGCGCCGGCGCCGGCCTGCTCGGCTTCAGCGCGATCGCAGGCCTTCTGGTGACCGTCATGGTGGCTCCGGCCATCGCCGTCACCGGCATGACCGCGAACAACTCCATCTCCGTCTTCCAGGAGATGCCGGACTACATCACGATCGACAAGCAGCACGAGCGCAACACGATCGCCGTGCGCGACGTCGAGGGCAACATCGTCCCCGTGGCCACCTGGTTCGACCAGAACCGCGAGGAGGTCACCCTCGACCAGATCGACGACGACCTCCGCTGGGCCGCGATCGACGGCGAGGACCGCCGCTTCTACGAGCACGGCGGAGTCGACATGCCGTCGCTCATCCGCGCCGCGATCGGACAGGCCACGGGCACGAGCGCCTCGGGCGCCTCGACGCTCACGATGCAGCTCGTGCGCAACATCCTCGTGCTCCGCGCCGTCAACAACCTCGAGTACTCGGAGGAGGAGCGCAAGGAGGCCATCGAGGCCGCGACCTACCCCGACCTCAACCGCAAGCTGCGCGAGATGAAGCTCGCGATCGGCATGGAGAAGAAGTACTCCAAGGACGAGATCCTCGCCGCCTACCTCAACATCGTCGGCATGGGCTCGAACACCTACGGCGTCGAGGCCGGCGCGCAGCGCTTCTTCGGCACGTCCGCGAAGGATGTCACGCCCGCCCAGGCGGCGAGCCTCATCGCGATCGTGCAGAACCCGGTCAAGAACACCCTCATCTACCCCGAGAACTACGAGCGCAACGAGAAGCGCCGCAACGTCATCCTCGGCTGGATGTACACGCAGGGCCACCTCGACAAGGCGCAGTACGAGGAGGCGCTCGCGACCCCGGTCGATGAGACCACGGTCAGCTCGAACCCGCCGAAGTCCGGCTGCGCCGTCGCGGCCGTCGAGTACCGCCTCCCCTGCGACTACGCGCTCAAGAGCGTGCTCAACGGCGAGGTGTCGTCGCTCGGCAGCACCCGCGACGAGCAGCTCGAGCGCTGGCGCCAGGGCGGCCTCACGCTCGTGCTCTCGATCAACCCCGACACCCAGGCGACGGCCGTCTCGCTCGCGCAGCAGTACGCGCCCGCCGAGGAGTCGCGCTTCAAGCTCGGCGCCGCGGTCGCGAGCGTCCAGCTCGGCACGGGTCGCATCATCACCATGGCCCAGAACAAGGTGTTCGACGACACCGGCATGGGCGACCCGCTCACGACCACCGCCGTCAACCTCACGGCCGACGCCACCCACGGCGCCTCGAAGGGCTTCCAGCCCGGTTCGACCTACAAGCCGTACGTGCTCCTCGCCTTCCTCAACGCGGGCCACGGCCTCAACGAGACCTTCAACGCGAGCGTCCGGCAGGTGCCGATGGCCAAGTTCCAGGACACCTGCGGCGGCCCGCACGGCGGATCCGACTTCAAGTTCCGCAACGACGCCGGCGAGTCCGGTCTCTACAACGTGACACGCGGTACCGCGGGCTCGGTCAACTCCGTCTTCGTGCAGATGGCGATGGAGGTCGACCAGTGCGACATCGCGAAGCTCGCGGCCTCGATCGGCGTGCACCGCGCCGACGGCAAGGCCGACGGCTCGGATCTCGCGACGCTGCCCTCCTGCTCGATCGGTGGCTGCGAGAACAACATCGCCCCGCTGACGCAGGCGGCCGCGTACGCCGCGATCGCCAACCACGGCGTCTACTGCAAGCCGATCATCGTCGACGACATCATCGACTCGAGCGGCGAGTCGATCGGCGGCCAGGCGCCAGAGTGCGGCCAGTCGCTCGTGACTCCGGCCGTCGCCGACACCGCCACCCACGCGATGCAGTCCGTGATGTCGGGTACCGCCGCCGCATCGAACCCGCGTGACGGCACGCCCTACATGGGCAAGACGGGTACCACCGACGAGGCCCGCCACACGTGGATGGTCGGCTCCTCGCCGCAGGTCTCGACCGCCGTGTGGGTCGGCAACATCGAGGGCAAGCAGAACCTGCGTCGTATCAACGTGGGCGGCATCCAGGCGGCCGTGCTGCGTCACCGCATCTTCAAGCCCTACGTGCTGAAGCTCGACACCTACTTCCCGGGTGGCGCGTTCGCCGCTCCCGACCCCGCCCTCCTCAAGGGCGTGCAGGTGAACGTGCCCGACGTGCTCGGCCTCACCCCCGAGCAGGCGAAGTCGGCCATCGAGCTCGCGAACCTCTCCTTCGAGGACGGCGGCGAGATGGACTCCGACCTCCCGGTCGGCACGGTCGTCGCGACCGACCCGCCCGCGGGCTCGCAGGTGCCGAAGGGGACGGCCGTGAAGGTCTTCCGCAGCAACGGGCAGGCCGCGCCGGTGCCGGACGTCGTCACACCGAACCAGAACTACAACGACGCCAAGAGCGCGCTCGAGGAGGAGGGCTTCATGAACGTGACGCCGGGCTGCGTGGAGGCCCAACCCGGTGATCCGCCGGGCACCCTCGACAAGGTGGTGGCCCAGGACCCCGCGGCGGGATCCGTCGTGAACAAGGGCATCCAGGTGACGCTCACGGTCAGGAAGAACAGCTGCCCATGACGTCGGCGGGACGCGCGGTCGCCGGCGCGCTCGGCGCGACGGCCGCCGCGGGTCTCGCGGCGTTCGCGTGGGGCGCGGCCGTCGAACGCAACCGCTTCACGGTGCGCCACGAGACGCTGCCCGTGCTCGAGCCGGACGCCCGGCCGATCACGATCCTCCACCTGAGCGACCTGCACATGGCGCCCTGGCAGCGCGCGAAGCAGGAGTTCGTGCGCTCGCTCGCCGTCTACGAGCCCGACCTCGTGATCGACACGGGCGACATGCTGGGCCACGAGGACGGGATCTCGGGCGTGCGGCGCGCGCTCGAGGTGTTCGAGGGGGCCGCGGGCCTGTTCGTGCACGGCTCGAACGACTACTTCGGACCGGTTCTGAAGAACCCGTTCGGCTACTTCTTCGAGAGCTCGTCCCGTAAGGGCAAGCGCGCCCCGGAGCTCGACACCGCCGCGCTCGACGCGTTCCTCACCGAGGAGCTCGGCTGGTTCGACCTCAACAACGCGGTGCGGGCCGTCGAGCTCAAGGGGACCCGCATCGAGCTCATCGGCACGGGCGACGCGCACATCGGCTGGGATCGCCTCGGCGAGCTCCCCGGCATGGTCGAGCGGATGCGCGAGGAGGTCGAGTGGTCGACCCCCCAGGCGCGGCAGGTGCTCACCCTCGCGGCGACCCACGCTCCCTACCGTCGCGTGCTCGACGCCTTCGCGAGCCACGGCGCCGACCTCGTCTTCGCGGGGCACACCCACGGCGGCCAGGTGCGCATCCCGGGCCGTCCCGCCCTCGTCACCAACTGCGACATCCCGCCGGAGCAGGCGCAGGGTCTCTCGGTCTGGCGGGCGGGCGCGCGCAGCTCGTTCCTCGAGGTGTCGGCGGGGCTCGGCACGTCGATCTACGCGCCCGTGCGGTTCGCGTGCCCGCCGGAGGCCGTCGTGATCACCCTCACCCCCGTGAAGGTGGACTGACCTCCGCGCGAAATCGGCTATCCTTGACAGGTTGCCGCATGCAGCACCGGGGTATGGCGCAGCTTGGTAGCGCGCGTCGTTCGGGACGACGAGGCCGCAGGTTCAAATCCTGTTACCCCGACCAACACGAAAGGGCCGCCTTCGGGCGGCCCTTTCGCACGTCAGGTGAAGTCGGGATCCGGCTCCGCCCCGTAGCTGAACTCGAGCTTCGGACGCCACCCGCGGTTGAGCACGCCGCCCGACTCCTCGAGGTAGCAGGCGCCGCACAGCGACTCGTAGGTGACGGCGACCCCGTCGATCGCGACCTGGTCGCCGTCGAACACGAAGCGGTCGCCGACCTTGCGGCCGTTGAACACGGCCTTGCGGCCGCACCGGCAGATCGTCTTGAGCTCCTCGAGCGAGTGCGCGATCTCGAGCAGGCGGCGGCTTCCGGGGAAGGCGACCGTCTGGAAGTCGGTGCGGATGCCGTACGCGAGCACGGGGATGTTCTGCTCGATCGCGATGCGCAGCAGGTCGTCGACCTGCTGCTCGCTGAGGAACTGCGCCTCGTCGAACAGGAGGCAGCTGATGTCGCGGCCGCGCGACTCGAAGGCGCGGGCGCGCTCGCGCTGGAAGCGGTCGAGCAGGTCCTCGGCGGGCGCGATCGTGAAGTCGACGGGCCGCACGACGCCGAGGCGGGAGACGATCGCGTCGTCGCCCTTGGAGTCGATGGCGGGCTTCGCGAGCAGCACCTCGTGGCCGCGTTCCTCGTAGTTGTAGGCCGCCTGCAGGAGCGCCGTGCTCTTGCCGGAGTTCATCGCCCCGTAACGGAAGTACAGCTTCGCCACTACTCGAGGTATCCGTCCTCCGCCGCACGGCGGATCAGCTCTGCCTTCTTGCTGGCCGGCCGACCCGCCTTCGCGTACTTCTCGCGGACGCGACGCAGGTAGGTCTTGGCGGTCTCGTACTGCACGTTCATGCGCTCGGCGACGGCGGCGGTGCTGTGGCCGGAGACGTAGAGCTTGAACGCCTCCTCCTCGCCGGGGCTGAGCTTGGGCTTGAGGTGCTGGAGGGGGGCGGATGCGGTGGCGCGCTCGACCTCCTGGTCCTCCGGCGGCTCCATGCCCATGACGCGGCGCGCGGCCGCCATGACGTTCGCCATCGGGAGCGACTTCGAGAGGAACTCGCTCGCCCCGGCGGCGAAGGCGCGGTCGCGCGCCTCGCGGGTGTCGAGGCTCGAGAGCACGATGACCTTGGCGCCCGCGGCGCGGCACGTGCGCACGCGCGCCTCGATCGAGATGGGCTCTTTGAGCTGGAAGTCGATGAAGACGAGATCGGTCGGGAAAGCCGGGCTCTGCACGAGCTCAAGCCAGTTGGCGGCGCCGAGGACGACGTCGAAATCGGGTGCGTGGCGTTCGATCCACGTACTCAGGGTGTCGAGCAGCACCTCGTGGTCGTCGAGGATCGCGAGCCGCACCACGGCACCCCCGGCCTCTCCGCGCGCGGGGGCAGCACTGAGCGTCGGGTTCATGGCGTCGAGCCTACCTCCGTCGGTGTCCCGGGGAACGGGGGGATCCGTCCCGAAATGTGTCCCGATTCCGTCAGAAGAGCGTGGGCTGCAGCGCGGCCGCGGCCGCCGGGCTCAGCTCGGATGCAAGCGCTCCCATCCCCGCGCTGCCGCGCGGGCGTGTCGCGGGGATGCCGGTGGACGGGTCGAGGCGCGGCCGGTCGAGCCCGTGGCGGCGGATGAGGGGGCGGATGCGGGCCGCGAGCTGCCGGCGGTACTCCTTGGGCGCGTAGGCCCCCGCGCCGTACAGCGCACGGTAGCGGGGCACGAGCTCGGGATGCGTGCGCGCGAGCCACGCGGCGAACCACTCCTTCGCGCCGGGGCGCAGGTGCAGGGCGCTGTAGGCGACGCTCGTGGCCCCGGCCTCCGCGATCCGCTCGAGCGCGCGGTCGAGGTGCTCGCGCGAGTCGGTGAGGTAGGGCAGCACGGGCATGAGGAACACGGCGCACGGCAGCCCGGCCTCGCGCACCGCCTTCACCGTCGCGAGACGGGCGGCTGTGGTGGGGGCGCCCGTCTCGATCGAGTGCTGCAGCTCGTCGTCGTAGATGGCGATCGACATCGCCGTCTCGACCGGCACGCGCTCGGCCGCCGCCTGCAGGAGCGGGATGTCGCGACGCAGCAGCGTGCCCTTGGTGAGAATGCTGAAGGGCGTGTCTGCGGCGGCGAGGGCGGCGATGATCCCGGGCATGAGGCGGTAGCGCCCCTCCGCCCGCTGATACGGGTCGGTGTTGGTGCCGAGCGCGACGTTGGGCCGCTGCCAGCTCGGCCGCGCGAGCTCCTTCTCGAGCACCTCGACGACGTTCACCTTGACGACGATCTGGGTGTCGAAGTCGCGGCCGGCGTCGAGGTCGAGGTAGGTGTGCGTCCGCCGGGCGAAGCAGAACACGCACTGGTGGCTGCAGCCCCGGTAGGGGTTGATGGTCCAGCCGAACGGGAGGGACTTCGCGGCGCCCGGCACGTGGTTGAGGGCCGACTTGGCGAGCACCTCGTGGAAGGTGAGCCCGGCGAACTCGGGGGTCTGCACCGAGCGCACGAGGTTGCTGAGCCGCGCGAGGCCGGGCAGGGCGTCGTCGCGCTCGACGCCCAGCTCCTGCCCGCTCCACCTCACCGGAACATTCGAACATGCATTCGAACGCCCGTCAAGCGGATGCCGCCTCCCCTGCCTCACGTCGCGGCGAGGGCGAGCTCCGGCCCGTCCCACCGCCTCCGCAGCCAGCGGTCGTGGCTCGCGACGACGACGGCGCCCGGGTAGCCGCCGAGGGCGTCCTCGAGCTCCGACGCGAGGGCGAGCGAGAGGTGGTTGGTCGGCTCGTCGAGCAGGAACACGTGCGGCGGCCGCGCCACGATGAGCGCGAGCGCCGTGCGCCGCTGCTGCCCGATCGACAGACGTCCGACAGGGCGGTCGAGGTCGCGCTCGGGGAGCAGGCCGAGGGCCCCGAGCGGCAGCTCCTGGGCCCGCCGCTCCCCCACCGCGCGCTCGTACAGCTCACGCGGGGTGCGCGCGGCATCCGCCCACCGCACGTCCTGGTCGAGCACGGCGAGCCGCAGACCCTTCCGTCGGCGGACTCGGCCCGCGTCCGGGGCGATGCGGCCCGCGAGCACGCCGAGCAGCGTCGACTTCCCCGCGCCGTTCGGTCCCGTGACGAGCAGGCGCGCATCCGGGGCGAGCCGGAGGTCGCCGACCGTCAGCCGTCCGGCGACGCGGGCGCCCTCCACCGTGACGAGCGGCTCGTCGCCCTCGAGCGGGTGGGAGCCCGAGGGGATGCCGGCGAAGCTCAGAAGCGGCGGCGGCTCGCCCACCCGCGACGCGCGCAGCTCGTCGAGCCGCACCTCGGCGTTCCGGATGCGGCGCGCGACCTGACGCTGGTGGGTGCCCGCCTTGAAGTCGTAGCTCATCTTGTCGTTGTCGCGCGGGCCACGGCCCGGCGCGAGCTCGTGCGCGGTCACGGCGACCGCGCGCTCGAGGCGCCCCTCCTCCCGGGCCTCCTCGGCGAAGCGCGCCTCCCAGCGGGCACGCTCGGCGGCCTTCGCTGCCAGGTAGTCGCTGTAGCCGCCGCCGTAGCGCGTGACGCCGTGGGACGCCGCGGGGTCGATGTCGACGAGCCCCGTGGCGACCTCGTCGAGGAACGCGCGGTCGTGGCTCGCGAAGAGCACCGGCCCGCGCCAGGCGCGCAGCCGCTCCGCGAGGAAGGCCACGGCCGCGTCGTCGAGGTGGTTGGTGGGCTCGTCGAGCAGGAGCGCCTCCGGCCGGGCGAGCAGGAGCGCCGCGAGCGCGACGCGGCTGCGCTGACCGCCTGAGACCTCGCCCACCCGGCGGTCGAGGCTCAGGTGGCCGATGCCGAGCCCGTCGAGCAGCTCGTCACGCCAGGCGTCGAGCGTCCACAGCTCGGCCGCGTCCGCCGCCTCGAGCAGCTCGGCGTAGCGGTCCGCGGCCGCGGGGTCGCCGGAGGCGAGCGCCTCGCCCGCGGCGAGCAGCTCCGCCTCGAGCGCGCGGATCGCGCCCAGCTCGGCCTCGAGGATCGCCGCGAGCGGGGCATCCGGGTCGGCGCGCACCTCCTGGCGGAGCAGGGCGGTCGCGGCGGGACGCTCGACGCGGCCGGTATCCGGTTCGAGCTCGCCCGCGAGCACCGCGAGGAGCGTGGACTTGCCGGCGCCGTTCTCGCCGAGCAGCCCGATGCGCTGACCGGGGCCGACCGTGAGGGACAGGTCGGCGAACACGCGCCGGTCGCCGAAGGAGACGCCGACGCCGTCGACACGCAGCACGGAGGAAGGGGTGAAGGGGGATCGCAAAGAAGCTCGTCCGATCGCTCGACCCTCGCGCTGCGAGGGGAGGCGAACCCCGCCGGGCGGATGCCGCGGGCGCGGGGATGGTCGGAGCTACAGCTTCACGAGGAGCGAGGTTACGTGCCCTCGCGCACCCTGTCAACCGTCGCGTCGGGGCGACGCGCGGCACTCCGCAGGACGGCTCAGACGGCCAGGCCGAGGACCTTGGCGGTGTCCTTGAGCTCCTTCGCCGCCTTCTTGGGCGAGTCCGAGAGCAGCGTGCCGTAGGAGGGGATCATCTCCGTCAGACGCGGCTCCCAGCCCGTGATGCGGTCGGGGAAGCACTTCTTCAGCACGTCGAGCATGATCGGCACGGCCGTCGAGGCGCCCGGCGAGGCGCCCAGCAGGCCCGCGATCGTGCCGTTGGCGCCGGAGACGACCTCCGTGCCGAACTGGATGACCGCCTTGCCGTCGGGCCCCTTCTTCATGATCTGCACGCGCTGGCCGGCGGTGATGAGGTACCAGTCCTTCATCTCGGCCTTGGGCGCGAACTGCTGCAGCGCGGCGTGGCGCTTCTTGCGCGTGGCCAGCAGCTCGGTCACGAGGTACCAGACGAGGTCCAGGTTCTTGAGACCGGCACCGATCATCGTGCCGAGGTTGTGCCAGCGGATGGAGGCGAACAGGTCGAACCACGAGCCGTTCTTGAGGAACTTGGGCGTCCATCCGGCGTACGGGCCGAACAGGAGGCTCGCCTGGCCGTCGACGACGCGCGTGTCGAGGTGCGGGACGGACATCGGCGGGGCGCCGACCGACGCCTTGCCGTAGACCTTGCCCTGGTGCTTGGCGACGATCTCGGGGTTGTCGGTGCGCAGGAACTCGCCGCTGATGGGGAAGCCGCCGTAGCCGCGGATCTCCTTGATGCCCGACTTCTGCAGGAGGTGCAGCGCGGCGCCGCCGGCGCCGACGAAGACGAAGCGCGCGGTGAGCTCGAACGGGGTGCCGCCGACCTCGTAGCGGCCGCTCACACGCCAGGTGCCGTCTTTCAGACGCTTGAGGCCCGTGACGCGGCGGCTCGTGCGCAGCTCCGCGCCGTTCGCGACGAGGCCGTCGATGAGGTTCTCGGTGAGCGCGCCGAAGTCGACGTCGGAGCCGCCCACGATGCGCGTGGCCGCGATCGGCTCGCTCTTCTTGCGGCCCGGGATGAGCAGCGGGGCCCACTCGCGGATGACGCGGGCGTCCTCGGTGTACTCGAGGCCGGGGAAGAGCGGGTGGTCCTTGAGCGCCTCGTAGCGCTTGCGCAGGTACTCGACGTTCTTCTCGCCCCACACGAAGCTCAGGTGCGGCACCGGGTTGATGAACCGGGTCGGCTCGGGGAGCATCCCCTTCGAGACCAGGTACGACCAGTACTGGCGCGAGACCTGGAACTGCTCGTTGACCTTGACCGCCTGCGTGATCTCGATCTGCCCGTTCTTCTCGGGCGTGTAGTTGAGCTCGCACAGCGCCGAGTGCCCCGTGCCCGCGTTGTTCCACGGGTTGGAGCTCTCCTGCGCGACCTCCGGCAGGGCTTCGAGGATGGTGATCGACCACTCGGGCTCGAGCTGCTGGATCAGCGAGCCGAGCGTGGCGCTCATCACCCCGCCGCCGATGAGGACGACGTCGACGGGTTCAGACACGCCTTACATCCTACGTGCGCCGCCCGCCGCCTCCGACCTGCCGAAAGTCCTACGGGAGCTGCGCGACGCCTCCCCCGATGAGGCCGACCCCTGCCGCGGCGAGTCCGAGGGTGAGCGACGCCGCGCCGATCCACAGCAGCGCCATGGCGCGCCCGGGGCGCTGGGGGTCCTTCCCGAGCACCGAGAGGAAGAACCCCGCGGGCATGAGCAGCGCGGCGACGGGGATGCCGAAGCGGCCCACGAGGTCGACGGCGAGCGGCAGCTCGACGGTGTCGAGGAGCGGGATGACGGCGATGCTCAGCACGAGCAGCACCGCCGCGTGCGCGTGGCCGGCGCGGAAGAAGCTCGTTTGCAAGGCGTTGGCGGGGACCGCGCCGCGGTGCACGCGCGTGAGGAACCATCCGCCCGTCTCGACCGTGATGAGGCTCAGCAGGAGCGCGCCCAGGAGGACCGTGGTCCATGGTTGGATTGTCATGGTATCCAATATTAGATATCACCACTATCCAACACAAGGGGTGATCGCGTGCTGATCTCCGAGCTGTCCGCCCGCACCGGCGCGAGCGTGCCGACGCTCAAGTTCTACCTGCGCGAGGGGCTGCTGCACCCGGGCGAGAGCCTCTCCCAGACGCGGTCCGCGTACGACGAGACGCACGTGCGTCGCGTGGGCGTCATCCGGGCCCTCACCGAGACCGTCGGGCTCAGCGTGCAGCAGACGCGCGGCGTGCTCGAGGTCGTCGACTCCCCCGGCCCCGACCTCTACACCGCCTACGGTCGCGCCCTCGGCCACCTGCCGCCCGCGGTGCCCGAGAGCGACGACTACCCGCGCGCCCGGGCCGTCATCGAACGGCTCGGCTGGGCCTACGAGCCGAAGCACGTCGCCACCCGGCAGCTCGAGCAGGCGCTCGCGGCCGCGGAGGCCGTCGGGGTGCCGCTCGACGACGAACGGCTCGCGGTCTACGGCCCGCACGTCCACGCGATCGCCGAGCACGACCTCGCGCGGGTCCCCCGAGAACCGGATGCGGCGATCTCCTACGCCGTGCTCGGCACCGCCGCGCACGAGCCCGTGCTCGCCGCGCTGCGGCGGCTCGCGCACCAGGACATCGCGGCGCGCACGACGACCGGTTGAGCGGCGCGCGACGCGACGCCGCTCGACCAGCGGTCGAGGCCGCAGGACGTCAGGCGGTCGCCGCCGTGAGCCGCGCCGCGGCGAGCTCGGCGAGCTGCACCGCGTTGAGCGCCGCACCCTTGCGCAGGTTGTCGTTCGAGATGAAGAGCGCGAGGCCCTTGCCGTCCGGCACCGACTGGTCCTGACGGATGCGGCCCACGAAGCTCGGGTCGGCGCCGGCCGCCTCGAGCGGGTTCGGCACGTCGGAGAGCTGCACGCCGGGGGCGTCGGCGAGGAGCTCGCGCGCACGCTGCGGGGTGATGGGCTCGCGGAAGGTCGCGTTGATGGAGAGCGAGTGGCCGGTGAACACCGGGACGCGCACGCAGGTTCCCGACACGAGCAGCTCGGGCAGCTCGAGGATCTTGCGCGACTCGTTGCGCAGCTTCTTCTCCTCGTCGGTCTCGTCGAGGCCGTCGTCGACGATCGAGCCGGCGAGCGGAACGACGTTGAAGGCGATGTTGCGCGGGAACTTGACGGGCTCCGGCAGCTCGACGGCACCGCCGTCGTGCACGAGACCCATCGCATCCTGGCCCACCGCGGCGGTGGCCTGGGCGAGCAGCTCCTCGCCGCCCGCGAGACCCGCACCCGACACCGCCTGGTAGGTCGACACGACGAGACGCTCGAGGCCGGCCTCGGCGTCGAGCACCTTCAGCACGGGCATGGCGGCCATCGTGGTGCAGTTGGGGTTCGCGACGATGCCCTTCACGGCCTCGTCGAGCGCGTGCGGGTTGACCTCGGAGACGACGAGCGGCACCTCGGGGTCCATGCGCCAGGCGCTCGAGTTGTCGATGACGAGCACGCCGGCCGCGGCGAAGCGCGGGGCCTGCACCTTCGACATGGTGGCGCCGGCCGAGAAGATCGCGACGTCGAGGCCCGTGGGGTCGGCCGTGGCGGCATCCTCCACCACGATGTCCTCGCCCTTGAAGGGAAGGGTCGTGCCCGCGCTGCGCGCGGACGCGAAGAAGCGGATCTCGGCGATCGGGAAGTCGCGCTCCACGAGGAGGCGGCGCACGACCGCGCCGACCTGACCGGTGGCGCCCACGACGCCGAGACGGATGCCCTGTTCGTTGCTCACCGGGTCATCGTACCGGCGGCCGTATCCCGTTACCGGCGGACGAGCGCCAGCGACCCACGAGATCCCGCCACACGCATCCGTCCGCCCCCGTCCGGGGACGAGAGGGCGCGATCGCGCCTCACGAGGAGGGGACGCCGACCCCCCGGGGGCACTAATCTGACCTCAAACCACCCAAAGGAGTGATTCGTGGGCTTCATCAAGGCATTCAGCGGCGCGATCGGCGGAATGTTCGCCGACCAGTGGCTCGACTTCTACACGATCCCGAACGTGCAGCCCACGGCGGCGCTGTTCCCGGCGGTCAAGAAGGAGACGAACGCGGGCCGCGGCTCCAACACCAAGGGGTCCGAGCACATCATCAGCAACGGCTCCAAGATCGTCGTCCCCGAGGGCTACGGCCTCATCACGATGCAGGACGGCGAGATCACCGGTCTCGTGGCCGAGCCCGGTGGCTACACCTGGCAGTCCGACGACGTCAACAGCCAGTCGATCTTCGCGGGCGACGGCTTCCTCAGCCCGCTCATCCTGCAGACCTGGGAGCGCTTCAAGCGCGGCGGCATGCCCGGTTCGCAGCAGGCCGCGTTCTACGTGAGCCTCAAGGAGCTCCCGAACAACCGCTTCGGCACCCAGAGCGAGATCTACTGGGACGACGCCTGGCTCGGCACGCAGGTCGGCGCGCTCACGCGTGGTTCGTACACTCTGCGCATCGTCGACCCGATCCTGTTCGTCAAGAACTTCGTGCCCGCGACGTACCTCACGGGTGCCCAGGTCTTCGACTTCACCGACATGAACAACGACGCGGCGACGCAGCTGTTCAACGAGGTGGTCTCGGCGCTCGCGCCCGCGTTCTCGAAGTACACGAACGACCCGAGCCGCACGCGCATCACGCAGATCCAGTCCGACTCGCTCGGCTTCGCGAAGAGCCTCGCGGAGGCCGTCGAGGAGGGCTACTCCTGGAAGGCCAACCGCGGTCTCGAGATCGTGTCGACCGCGATCATCTCGATCGAGTACGACGCCGACACGACCGAGCTGCTTTCGAAGGTCAAGCGCGCCGACGCCCTCTCGGGCGCCCGCGGCAACTCGAACCTGCAGGCCTCGGTCGCGCAGGGCATCGAGTCGGCGGGAGCCGAGGGCGGCGGAGCCGGCATCCTCGGCGTCGGCATGGCCGCCGGCACGCTCGGCGGTCTCGCCGGCCTCCAGCAGCCCGTCGCGCCCGCGGCCCCCGCGGCCGGCGCCGCGCCCGCTGCGGACGACCCGATGGCGAAGCTCACGCAGGCCAAGCAGATGCTCGACGCGGGACTCATCACGCAGGAGGACTACGACGCCGTCAAGGCGAAGGTCCTCGGCAGCTGAGCTCCCCCACCAGGCGATGAGCGACTCCTCCACCACGCCTCAGCCGCCTGTGCCGCCGGTCGACCCGGCGGCGCAGGCCGCTGCGCCCGCGCCGGCCGCCGCATCCGCACCCGCGGGTCCGGCGACGCCGGCTGTGCCGCCCGAGCTCGCGGAGGCCCTCGCGGCCGACGAGGGCCCCGTCGACACGTCGAACGCGAAGGGCGACGGCCTCACGAAGTGTCCGCGCTGCGGGTCGACCGAGATCGGGCCCGTGCCCGGCACCGACCACCTGCGCTGCACCTTCTGCCGCTACGAGTGGGTGGCGGAGAACTTCATGCAGGCGGTCGGGTTCGACTCGCCCATCGAGCAGCTCGAGGGCACGGTCCTCACGACGGGCGCGGGCGACATCGACGCCGACGCGTCGAACATCATCACGCTCAAGTGCCAGGGCTGCGGCGCCGAGGTCGTCATCAACACCGAGAGCCGGCTGCAGGCGCGCTGCCACTGGTGCCGCCAGGTGCTCTCGCAGCAGACGCAGATCCCCAACGGCGCGGTGCCGGATGCCGTGCTGCCGTTCCGCGTCACGCACGAGCAGGCCGTGGAGGCGGTGCGCGCGTTCGCCGGCAAGCGGCGGATGTTCGCGCACAAGCGCTTCAAGCAGCAGTTCACGCCCGAGAACGTCGTGGGTGTGTACATGCCGTACCTGCTCGTCGACGGCAACGCGCACGCCGACATCGCGGGCCACGGCGAGATCAAGACCCGCCAGTACACGCGCGGCTCGGACAACAACAAGCAGACGTACTACGACGCCGACGTCTACCGCGTGACGCGCAGCTTCGACTTCACCGTCGACGACCTCACCCTCGAGTCGTCGTCGTCGCGCGCGAACCAGGACACCCGGCGCAACACCAACAACGTCATCAACACGATCCTGCCGTTCGACACGAAGAACGCCGTCACGTACGACGCCAACTACATGGGCAGCTACACGTCCGAGAAGCGCGACCTCAACATCGACGCCGTCATGCCGGTCGCGCGGCACCAGATGCTCAGCATCGCCCGCCAGAAGGCGACCGACTCGACGCGGTACGACCGCGGCGTGCGGTGGGAGAGCGAGGCGCTCGAGCTCAAGGGCACCCGTTGGGTGTCGGTGCTGCTGCCCGTGTGGCTGTACTCGTACTACGAGAAGAAGTCCGACGGCAGCGAGTTCCTCCACTACATCGCCGTCAACGGGCGCACGGGCGAGACCATGGGCAGCGTGCCCGTGAGCGTGCCCAAGCTGCTCCTCGTCGCGATGACCGTCGGCACCGCGCTCGAGGGTCTCGCGGTGTGGATCGTGTGGAATTTCTAGGGGTACGGATGCTCGAACTCACCATCGCCCTCATCACGCTCGACAGCGAATCGCCGCTCTGGCTGCTCGCCGTCGGCCCCGTCGGCGCGACCTCGTTCTACTGGGCCGTGTGGATGGCGTACCGCAACACCGACAAGAGCCACGCGTTCGAGCACGAGACCGAGGTCGTCGTCTCCAACATGACGGGCGAGGACGTCAAGGTCGGCGAGAACAACGGCACCCAGAAGCGCTGGATCCAGGGGCGCAACGACGACAAGCCGCGCGAGCGGCTGTGATGAGTCTTCGCCTTTAGCGCCCACCGGCGCCGAGACGGCGCCGGGAACCGGGTGCGCGAAGGCCAGAAATGGCCTTCGCCTTTAGCGCCCACCGGCGCCGAGACGGCGCCGGGAACCGGGTGCGCGAAGGCCAGAAATGGCCTTCGCCTTTAGCGCCCGGTTCCTGCATAGACCACGGCCTCGGTGTCACCGTCGAGGCCGAACGCGGTGTGCACGACGCGCATCGCGTCGGGCAGGGTGTCGGCGCGCGTGACGACCGAGATGCGGATCTCGGAGGTGGAGATCATCTCGATGTTGATGCCCGCATCCGAGAGCGCGCGGAACAGCTGGGCCGAGACGCCCGAGCTCGTGCGCATGCCCGCGCCGACGACCGCGAGCTTGCCGATCTGGTCGTCGTACTGGAGCGACTGGAAGCCCGTGGCCTCCTGCTCGGCGCGGAGGGCGGTGAGCACCTTCTCGCCCTCGGCCTTCGGGAGGGTGAACGAGATGTCGGTGAGACCTGTGGCGGCGGCCGACACGTTCTGCACGATCATGTCGATGTTGGCGCCCGTCTTGGCGACGATCGTGAAGATCTCGGCGGCCTTGCCCGGCACGTCGGGCACGCCGACGACGGTGATCTTGGCCTCGCTGAGGTCGCCGGCGACACCCGTGATGATGGGTTCTTCCACGGTTTCTCCCTCCACCTGGTTCACGACCCAGGTGCCTTCGTTGTTGTTGAACGACGAGCGCACGTGCAGCGTCACGCCGTGCCGGCGGGCGTACTCGACCGCTCGGATGTACAGGACCTTCGCGCCCGCGGCGGCGAGCTCGAGCATCTCCTCGCTCGTGACGCGGTCGAGCTTGTGCGCGCGCGGGACGACCCGGGGGTCGGCCGTGAAGACGCCATCGACGTCGGTGTAGATCTCGCAGACGTCCGCGCCGAGTGCGGCGGCGAGGGCGACGGCGGTCGTGTCGGAGCCGCCGCGGCCGAGCGTCGTGATGTCGCGGCTGTCGCGGTTGAACCCCTGGAAGCCGGCGACGATCGCGATCGCGCCCTCGTCGAGCGCTTCGCGCACGCGGGTCGGGGTGACGTCGACGATGCGGGCGGCGCCGTGCTGCGCGTCCGTGATCATGCCCGCCTGGCTGCCCGTGTAGGAGCGCGCCTCGTAGCCCATGTCGCGGATCGCCATCGCGAGCAGCGCCATCGAGATGCGCTCGCCCGTCGTGAGCAGCATGTCCATCTCACGCGGGTCGGGGATGGGCGAGACCTTGTGGGCGAGGTCGATGAGCTCGTCGGTCGTGTCGCCCATCGCGGAGACGGCCACGACGACCTCGTTGCCGGCCTTGCGGGTCTCGACGATGCGCTTCGCGACCCGCTTGATGCTCTCGGCGTCGGCGACGCTCGAACCGCCGAACTTCTGGACGATGAGGGACACGGGAAGAGACTCCTGGGGTGGGGAACGAAGGAAATCCTATCCAGCCCCGGATGCCCCTCCGCGCACGGGGGTCGGCATCCGCGGCGGCGGGTGGTCAGTCGACGACGCGGCGCCCCTCGAAGGCGCGGCCGAGGGTGACCTCGTCGGCGTACTCGAGGTCGCCGCCGACCGGGAGACCGGACGCGAGACGCGAGACGGTGAGCCCCGGCTGCACGAGCAGGCGTGTGAGGTAGGTGGCGGTGGCCTCGCCCTCGAGGTTCGGGTCGGTCGCGATGATGACCTCGGTGACCTCCGCCGACGCGAGCCGCTTGAGCAGCTGCGGGATGCGGAGGTCGTCGGGCCCGATGCCGTCGATGGGGCTGATGGCCCCGCCGAGCACGTGGTAGAGCCCGCGGAACTCGCGCGTGCGCTCGATCGCGACGACGTCCTTCGCCTCCTCGACGACGCAGATCACCGAGGAGTTGCGGCGCGGGTCGCGGCAGATGGCGCAGGTGTCCTGCTCGGAGACGTTGCCGCACACCTGGCAGAACTTGACCTTCTCCCGCACGACCGTGAGGATCTCCGCCAGCCGCGTGGTGTCGAAGCTCTCAGTCTGCAGGATGTGGAACGCGATGCGCTGGGCCGACTTCGGGCCGATGCCCGGCAGGCGGCCGAGCTCGTCGATGAGGTCCTGGACGATCCCCTCGTACACGGGCTACGCCTCCCCGTCGGGGGCGCCGGGCACGGGGGCCGACGCCGGGGCCGGATCCTCCACGAGCCGCACGGGGCGGTCGCGGGGGTTGAGCTGCACCTCTTCGATGAAGCTCGCCTTGAGCACCTCGCGCACGACGGCCTCGCCGTAGCGGCCCGGGCGGTTGGGGTTGCTCGAGACGCGCTGCGCGGGCTTCTGCGCGGGCGCCGCGGGCTTCCCGGCTGCCTGCGGGGCTGCCTGCGACGGCGCCGGGCGCTGCGCCGGGGCGGAGCGCTCGGCGGGGTCCGGGTAGGGCGGCTCGTCGTCCGGTGGCGGAGGCTCCTCGTCGGCCGGCGGCGGCGCATCGTCGTCGCTCGGGGCGGAGGCCGGGGTCGAGCCCGGGATCGGGGTGACGTTCCAGCCGGTCGCGACGGGCGCGGGCTCCGGGCGGGAGGCCGCGGGACGCTGCTCGGCCGGGCGGGGCGCGGCGGCGCCCGACGCGGGGCCGGATGCGGCGGGCCCGGCGGCGCCGCCCTCGACCCGCGCGATGAACTTCACGCGCACACCGAGCACCTTGACGATCGCCTGGCGCAGGTGCTCGCTGACGCTCTCGCCGGCCCCCTGCGACTGACGGAAGCTCTGCACGTCGTTATCGCTCGGGAAGGTGAGCGTGAGCACCTCGTTGGCGCCGTCGTAGGCGCGCGGGGTGGAGGTGTAGACGACCATCCACGAGCCGCGCTTGATGCCCTGCACGACCTCGAGGATCTCGGGCCACGCGTCGCGGATCTGCTGGAGCGTGACGGGCGCGGACGGGTCGCGCGGGGCCCGCGGAGGCATCGTGGCCGCGGGGGCCGGGACCTCCGCCGGGCTGGCGGCCTCGGGACGCGTGGCGGCGTCGGCGGCCCGCTCCTCGGCAGCCGGGGGCGCGGCGGGCGCGTCCGCGACCCGCGTGGCCGCGGATGCGGCGGCCGCGACCGACAGGTCGGGGGCCTCGTCGTCCGCAGCCGGCGGCGGCGCGGACGCTGCGGCGGGGCGCGCGGCGGGGGCCGCGGCCGCGGGTGCCGGGGCGGCATCCGAACCCTCGATGCCGATGCGGCGCTCGAGGCGCTCGACGCGCGCGAGCGTGCCGCGCTCGGTGTCGTCGGAGGAGGGCACGAGCAGGCGCGCGGCCATGAGCTCGAGGTGGAGGCGCGGCGAGGTGGCGCCCGTCATCTCGCTGAGCGAGGCGTTGACGACGTCGGCGGCGCGCGACAGTTCGACGGGGCCGTACGTGGCGGCCTGCAGCTGCATCCGCTCGATCTCGTCGGCGGGCACGCCCCGCAGCACGGCGGCGGCCTGGTCGCGCGTGGCGGCGACGACGATGAGGTCGCGGAGGCGCTCGAGCAGGTCCTCCACGAAACGGCGCGGGTCCTGCCCGGTCTGGATGACGCGGTCGACGCCCGCGAAGACGCCCTGCGCGTCGCGCGCGGCGAGGGCGTCGACGATCTCGTCGAGGAGGGCGCCGTGCGTGTAGCCGAGCAGCGCGACCGCGCGCTCGTAGCGCACGAGATTGCCCTCGGAGCCGGCGATGAGCTGGTCGAGCAGCGACAGGGTGTCGCGCACCGATCCGCCGCCCGCACGGACGACGAGCGGCAGCACGCCGCCCTCGACCTCGATGCGCTCCTCGCCGCACAGGTGCTGCAGGTAGTCGAGCATCTGCGCCGGCGGGACGAGCCGGAACGGGTAGTGGTGGGTGCGGGAGCGGATGGTGCCGATGACTTTCTCGGGCTCGGTCGTCGCGAAGATGAACTTCACGTGCTCCGGAGGCTCCTCGACGAGCTTGAGCAGGGCGTTGAAGCCCTGCGGCGTGACCATGTGGGCCTCGTCGAGGATGAAGATCTTGTAGCGGTCGCGCGCGGGGGCGAAGGCGGCGCGGTCGCGCAGGTCGCGGGCGTCGTCGACGCCGTTGTGGCTCGCGGCGTCGATCTCGATGACGTCGAGCGATCCGCCGCCGTCGCGCGCGAGCTCGATGCAGCTCGCGCATCTCCCGCACGGGGCGTCGGTGGGCCCCTCGGCGCAGTTGAGGCAGCGTGCGAGGATGCGCGCGCTCGTGGTCTTGCCGCAGCCGCGCGGGCCGGAGAAGAGGTAGGCGTGTCCGACGCGGTCGGTGCGGAGGGCCGTGCGGAGCGGATCGGTCACCTGCGTCTGCCCGATCAGCTCGGCGAACGTCTCCGGGCGGTAGCGACGATAGAGGGCGGTGACCACGCGTCCAGAGTAGTCGGGACGACCGACCTGGCCGGGCCCGCACTTTATACCGGTAGACTCGTCGACGGCTCCCCGCGTGGCGCCATCCAGGCCAACTCCCCCAGGGCGGAAACGCAGCAAGGGTAACCGGGCTCTGGCGGGTGCGCGGGGGGTCCCAGGAGGATTCGCCTAGTGGCCTATGGCGCACGCTTGGAAAGCGTGTTGGGTGAAAGCCCTCGGGGGTTCGAATCCCCCATCCTCCGCCGAATCTAAATGGCCTTTGACCAGGCTTTTTCTTCTCGCCACCAGGGGCTCAGAGTGCCCCATGTGCTGAGACGACGGGCTCGCGATCCCAGCCAGGGAACGGCGGCCACCCGTCCGGGTACTGCTCGATCGCGTCTATCGCCTCGCGGACCACAGCGAACAGCGCGTGACCCAGGCCGGGCTCAGCCTGTTCGAGCCGTTCGGCGGCCGCGAACAGTCCCGCGCCCGCCTCGGGGTGCTCGGCGTGCGGCGCGGTCACTCCGCCGGTGCCGGGTACTTCGCGGCGAACCGGGCGTAGGTCTGCTCGAACGTCCCCAGCTCGACCCGACCGTTCAGCACATCATCGAGCCGACCGCCGAGCTCGTCCCGCCAGGCGGCATCGACCTCGCCCTGCTCGACGGGATCGAGGCCACCGTCCAGACTGAGCAGGCCGGCGTGGATCACCGCAGCGCGATCGTGCTCGGACAGCGCGAGCAGCGCCCGCTCGACCTCCGCCGCCTTCGATGCCATGTATCGAGTGTACGGCGGCAGGCCGACATGCGACGGGGACACGACACTACAGACTCGGCCCGAAGTCGCGCTCCGACCCCGTCCTGCCGTGCTCGCTCGACGGCCGGGACGGGCCGAGCTGCGCGGCGCGCGCTTCGCGTGCGGCCTGGGCGCGCTCGGCTGTCTGCCGCTCAGCCTCGGCTCGGGCGGCGAGTTCGCGGACGAGCTGCGCGGCCTCGGTGACGGGCAGCGCCTCGATCTGCGCGAGGTCGTGCCTGGCCTGCTCCGCGCGGGCACGCCGTCCGGTCGCGCAGGTGGCGGCGGTGCTCGGGGTGGCGGAGCCGAGCAGCTGCCGGCGCAGGGCGGTGGACTCGCGCAGGTGCCGCTCGGCGAGGCGGCTCTGCTCGCGGTGGGCCTGCTCCGCCTCCAGTCGCGTCTCGGTCACGCGCTGGTCGGTGTGGGCCTGCCTTCTGGCGACCGTCTCGGCCCACGGTTCCACGCCGCCCGCGCCGGTCGGCAGGCTGCCCCAGCGCCGCCGCACCGCGTCCTCCGTGGCGTGGTGCTCGCCCGTCGCCTGGGTCGCCGCACGGTCGGCGGCGCGCTTCCTGAGCCGCCCCGCTGCGCTGCGGGCGGCGGTCGCCTCCCACATCAGTCCCCGCGTCTCGATGTGGGCGGTGCCGTCGGCGGTGGCCTGCTCGATCAGTGGGGCCGCGACTTCGGCACGGACCGCGGCGGCGCGGGCATCCGCGGCGGTGACCGCCTGGTGCTGCTCGTCAGACTCGGCCCGGTGCGCGTCGCGCTGCCGGTCGTACGCGGCCACGATCCGCTCCCACTTCTCGGCCTGCTGCTCGGCGTCCTCGATCCGCCGGGCGAGCCGGGCGCGATCCGCGTTCACGAGGCGCACCGGCCCGTCGGACGCGAGCCCAGCGACGGCTTCGCGTGCCGCCTGGGTCGCGGCGATCAGGCCGCGGTCGGCGCGGTCGCGCTCGAGCGCGGCGGTGAACTGCTCCCGCGCGTCCTCCAGATCCGCGGCGACGACGTGGTGGTTGTGCGTTTCCCCTGCAGGCTAGATTCGGTTCGCGCGATACGCTAGGGGCAGGTATCGGACCCGCCCCGCCGACCGCTACGCAGGGAGGTAGGAGTTGCTGAGTCGGATCTCATACATCTCGCTCGGCGTGGGCGCCGCGATCTTCCTCATCACGTATCTCGTGTTCTGGCTGCCGTTCTTCGTGGCAGGCGCAGCAGGGCAGCTCTTCCTCTACCCGCTCCTGATTATCATCCTTCCGATGATCGGCATTGCCTGCGTGCTCAGTATCGTATTCGCGGGTCTCGCCCTCTCCGACCGAAGGCGCACCCTGTCCAGCAGCCGCGCCGCACGGCCGCTCATCACGACTATCGTCCTCGCCGCGGTTCTCTTTCTGGGAGCAGGTCCGATTATCTGGTTTGGGAGCATCCTGGCTGGATTGTGGGGCGGAGATATGTCGATAGTGCCAGAGCATCTCAGGGTCGGTTGACTGGATGATTCTCCGAGGGTCCGCAACATGGACGCCGGTCAGGATTCGCGCTCGCGGCAGACCCGATTCATGTGCTTACTCATGTGCTACCGACCGTGCGGGTGCATGAACCCCGATGGAGTTATCCACAGGTCGCCCCGCCGACTCGCCCGTGTTTACGGGCTCTGCGTTTTTCAGGTGGGGGTGGTGGGGTCGAGACCGCCGGCGACGAGGAGCATCCGAAGCCGGTAGTTGTCGTAGTTGGTGAACCCTCGCGCGACGCGACGGGCGAGTTCGATGAGCCCGTTCACCGCTTCGGTGCCGCCGTTGGATGATCGGTCGGTTGTCCAGTACGCGAGGAGCGTGTCACGCCACCGGCTCAGCGTCGTCCCGAGCCGGGCGATCTCCGGGATCGGGCACGAAGGGAACGACGCGAGTACCTGCAGCGCGATCTTCTTTCCCTCGGCCAGGTCGGGATGTTCTTAGGCGTCGCGGAGCTGCTGGGCGGTGTGTCAGGCGACTTCGACCTCGACGTGCTCCTGCCGCTGCGTGAACGCGGCTTCCAGGCGGGCCTTCTGCCGGTCGGTGAGTCGTTCCCTGCCGGCGCGGAGGATGTTCCGGATCCCGTAAGCGGGTCGCCCTTGCGGCCGCGGTGATCGAGGATGTCCTGCTGGACGCGGCGGCGGACTTCGTCGACCGCGGCGGTTCCGAGCTTGACGACGTGGAACGCATCGAGCACCGCGACGGCGTCGTCGAGTTCGTCGTCGAGAGCCTTCTAGCCGGCGAACGGGTCCAGCGCGGCGATCTTCACCCCGGCGCGGAACGCATCGTCTCGTTCCTTGATCCAGTCGGCGTACGCCCCCGAAGACCGGCCCGGCACCAGATCCAGCAGGCGCGCCCGCACGCGACCAGAGGAATCACGGGTGAGATCGACCATCCCGGTCAGTTCCTTCGGGCCACGCCCGCCGTCGGCGACGGGCTTGGTGGAGGCGTGGTGCCAGAGGTGCTCGTCCACGCCGAGTACCTCGACGCCATCGAACCGGGACGGATCCTGCTCGCGCCGCCGCAACTCGGCCTCCACGTGCGTCCAGACGGTGCGCCAGGCGACCCGCAGCTGCCGGGCGATGCCACGCACCGACGCGTTCTCGCGCCGCATCTGCACCACCGCCCACGCCACCGCGCGAACCGTCAGCGTCGCGTTCGCAGCCGCGATACCCGGAGCCTGCTCCGTGAACAAGCGCACCTGGCCCCCCCTGGCGGCACCGCCATCGGCGCTTGCGCCACCGGACCCGCACCGGCCCGCCGCCAATCGGCGCGTCCGTCAGGACGAGCACCTTGCGGCCCGCCGACTCCGCGAGCACCCCGCACCCAGGGCAACCAACCAGGGCTGGCGGCGACTCGACATCGGCCACGAGCACCCCGTCGCCGCAGCGTTCGACACCAGCGACCCGGAGCCCGTCGAACCCGACCAACAGGTCACAGCGATCACAATAGTCAGCTGCAGAACAAGAACGCGCATCGACGCAGCGCGTAGCATCGGGCACGGGTCGAGGTCTCCGAATGGACAGATTGCTTGGTCGCTACCGATCCTCCGGACCTCGACCCGCCTCACCCCACCACGTCACGCACCTCACGCTCACCTACCCCACCCAAACTGCGCAGAGCCTGTTTACGGGCCAGGACGCGCTATCGTGATCCGGCGGGGACGGGGGTACGGAACAGTTCGAATCCCCCATCCTCCGCCATCGAAGGGGTCCGCTCAGCGGGCCCCTTCTCGCGTCTGCGCACTCTGAGGATGAGCACGATCGGGCCGGACCGGGCCATCCGGGGCCAGCACCGATGCCGACCCGACGTTCGCGACGGCCGAAGAGGAGATGGACCTCGGTGTGAAGCTCGGCGACCTCGCCACGGTCGCGGAGTGGACCTCGGTCACCTCCGCTTGACCTTGCCCGACGCCGCGCCCGTCGTCACAAGCAGGCGCTCGCCGTCGTCGGCGATCCACACGGGCGTCGGTACGGCCTCGCCGTCGCGGCGGTATGTGGTCAGGAGCACGAACATCGAGCGCGCGAGCTCGGCGAGGTCGGGATGCGTGGGCACCATTCCAGGATGGCGGATGCGGCGGCTACCCGAGCCCACCGAAGCGCTCGACGAACTCGCGCAGCTTCCGCAGCACGGTCGCCCTCTTCTCCGCGTGCCCGGCTGCGGCGCCGAACCGCGAGGTCGGCGGCAGGATGCGGGTGAGCGCGGTCCCGGCGCCCGAAACCTCGCCGGACCTCAGCGCCGCCTCCGCGAACTCGCGCGCCTCTTCGGGCTTGAGGTTCTCCTCGGCGATGAGCCGGTCGAGCTCCTCGGCGCGACGGGCGGCGACGAACGCCATCCACTGCGCGTCGACGGCCGCGGAGGCGTTGACCGAGTCGACGAAGGTCTCGATGAGGTCGCGCTTGTTGCGCAGTGTGGGGCTGGCGTCGACGGCGCGCATGATGCTGGCGCGGATCTCGGTGTCCTCCCCGTCGCCGTGGGCGTCGCGGTAGCGCTGCACGAGCATGAGGATGTAGTCGACGTTGATCTCGACCTGCTTGATGAGCTCGATCTCGAAGGTCACGTCGCCGAGGATCGACTCCTTGTCCGCGTCGGCTACCTTGCGCCGCTCGGCCCACAGGTCGAGGTACTCGCTCTGGTAGTCGGCCAGCTGCCGCTCGGTGAGGATCTCGTTGCCCGCGAAGTCGTCGAACGACTGCAGGATGTTCTGCAGCCGCAGGATGCTGCCGAACAGGGCGATGAAGTCGCGCTGCGCCTGCTCCCCCAGGATGAGCTCGCCGGGCGGGAACTCGCTCAGCAGCCGATGCACGGCGTCCGCGTACTCGTCGTAGTACTCGGCGTAGGGCTTGAGCAGCACGACGCCGCCCGCCTCCTTGTTGCCGAACAGCGAGATCGCGTCGTTGGTGGCGTCCTCGAGGTCACGGAAGCAGACGATGTTGCCGTAGGTCTTGACCGAGTTCAGGATGCGGTTGGTGCGCGAGTAGGCCTGGATGAGCCCGTGGGCGCGCAGGTTCTTGTCGACCCACAGGGTGTTGAGCGTGGTGGCGTCGAAGCCGGTGAGGAACATGTTGACGACGATCGCGATGTCGACCTCGCGGTTCTTGAGCCGCAGCGAGAGGTCTTTGTAGTAGTTCTCGAAGTTGTCGCCGTTGGTGTCGAAGCTCGTGCCGAACATCTCGTTGTAGTCCTGGATGGCGTCCTCCAGGAACGAGCGCGCGTCGCCGCTCAGATGGTCGGTGTCGAACGCCTCCTCGTCGAGCGTGTCGCCGACGGCCTCGTTGGCGGCGTAGCTGTAGATGAGCGCGACCTTGAGGCGCTCGTGCTCGGGCAGGTGCTTCTGCTGGATCGCGAACTGGTTGTAGTAGCGCTGCGCCGCCTTGATGGACGCGGTGGCCAGGATCGAGTTGAAGCCCCGCACCCGCTTGCCGTCCAGGCTGTAGTGGCTCGCCCGCTTCGTCTTCTGGTCGAAGTGCTCGCGGATGTACTCCACGATCTGGCGCAGGCGCTCGGGGGCGAGCAGCGCCTCCTCGGTGTCGATGCCGTGCACCTCGGCGTCTTTCACGGCATCCGGCAGCTTGATCGTGTTGACGTAGTCGATGCGGAACGGCAGCACGTTCTTGTCGGTGATCGCGTCGACGATCGTGTAGGTGTGCAGCTTCTCGCCGAAGGCCTGCTCGGTGGTGCGCAGCTGCACGTTGCCGGAGCTCGACGCGTTGGCCGAGAAGATCGGCGTGCCGGTGAACCCGAAGAGGTTGTAGCGGCGGAACGCCTTCGTGATCGCGGTGTGCATCTCGCCGAACTGCGAGCGGTGGCACTCGTCGAAGATGAGCACGACGTGGCCGTCGTAGATCGCGTGCCCCTTGTTGGCGTTGATGAAGTTCGTGAGCTTCTGAATGGTGGTGATGACGATGCGGGCCGACGGGTCCTCGAGCTGCTTCTTGAGCACGGCGGTCGACTTGTTCGAGTTGGCGGCGCCCTTCTCGAAGCGGTCGTACTCGCGCATCGTCTGGTAGTCGAGGTCTTTGCGGTCGACCACGAACAGCACCTTGTCGACGCTCGGCAGGCGGCTCGCGAGCTGCGCGGTCTTGAAGCTCGTGAGCGTCTTGCCGCTGCCGGTGGTGTGCCACACGTAGCCGCCCGCGGCGAGGGTGCCGAGCTGCTTCATGTTGGTCGAGGTCTCGATGCGCCGCAGGATCCGCTCGGTGGCGACGATCTGGTACGGCCGCATCACGAGCAGCAGCTCCTGCTCGGTGAACACGCAGTAGGTGGTCAGGATCGCCAGCAGGGTGTGCTTGGCGAAGAAGGTGCGCGTGAAACCGACGAGGTCGCGGATGGGGCGGTTGCCAGCATCCGCCCACCAGCTCGTGAACTCGAAACTGTTCGAGGTCTGCTTGGCGCGCTTGGCCGCGCTGCCGGCCTCGGCGAGGTGCTGGCGCCGGGTGGTGTTACTGTAGTACTTCGTGTGCGTGCCGTTGCTGATCACGAACAGCTGCACGTACTCGAAGAGGCCCGTGCCCGACCAAAAGCTCGTGCGCTGGTAGCGGTCGATCTGGTTGAACGCCTCGCGGATGTCGACCCCGCGGCGCTTCAGCTCGACGTGCACGAGCGGCAGGCCGTTGACGAGCACGGTGACGTCGTATCGTGTCGCGTGCGTGCCGACCGCCTCGTACTGGTTGAGCACCTGCAGGCGGTTGTTGTGGATGTGCTGCTTGTCGATGAGCCGCACGTTCTTGGTGGTGCCGTCGTCGCGCACGAACGCCTGCACGTAGTCGTCCTGGATGCGGCGCGTCTTCTCGACGATGCCGTCGTTCTCGCCCGCAAGTCGCTCCTTGTAGAAGCGGCTCCACTCCCCGTCGCTGAACCGGATGCCGTTGAGCGCCTCAAGCTGCGCCCGCAGGTTCGCGATGAGGTCGGCCTCGCTCGTGATGTGCAGCCGTTCGTAGGCCTGCTCCTCGAGCATCGCGATGAACCGCGCCTCGAGCTGCGCCTCCGACTCATACCCGGTCTCGGAGTCGGGCGTCGGGGTGAACTCGGCGACGACCGTGCTCTCGGCGCTCAGCGCGATGGGCTCGATGCGGGTGGTGGTCACGCGGGCAGCTCCTTGAACGTCAGCAGCTTGTCGCGGTAGTACTCGTACTGCTTACGGCGGGCCGCCAGCTCGGCAGGGAGACCGACGCTCAGGTCGTTCACGAGAGCATCGAAGCGATCGAGTAGGGTGACAACGCGCTCTTGCACGTCACGCGGCGGAAGCGGGATCTCCACCGACCGCACGATATCCGCGTTCAGGTTCTGGACGGTTCCCGCGCCTGCGCGGCGATTGAACTCATCCTGCACTGGAGCCGAACGAAGCAGGTAATAGAGGTAGTCCGCAACGTAGGAGTCCTCGAAATCACTGATCGCAAGCCAGCCGTCGTGGATATACCCCTCGATCTTTGATATGTAGGGGCGCCCGAAGCTCATTGAGTTGGAGAGTACGAAGTCACCAGGCATCACGCGCCGCGATTTGGCAGCGCCAGCGAGGGTGACGCGCTGGCCGGTTCGCGTGATGTACTTGCCATCCGCCGGGACATCGCCGATCTTGATCCACGGAGCGCCGAACGGGTCATCGGTCAGAAACTGCTGAATCGGACGTGGAGAAGCGCCACGAACGATCGTCGCGACGTCTCCGAACTTCACACGAGGAATATCCTGATCCACCGCGAGCAGTTCGCCTGCGTAATAGTCGTACTGCGCGCGGCGTGCTTCCAGCTCCGCTTCCAGCTCCGCTTCCAGCTGAGTGAACTGATCCAATACTCGCACGATCTCCCGCTGCACCTCGAGAGGCGGGACGGGGATTCGGTAGGCCCGAACGCGATTGTCGGGGATCGAGGGATAGTTTCCCGCGACCTGGTTCGCCTCAACGTACTGCCGGAAGGCACCCGTGCCGAGGAGGTGTGCTAAGAAGTTCGTGAGCACCACGGAAGTATCTGGTCGAAGCACACAGTATCCCGTGCTTGCGATCTGTCCCTCGTACTCAAGCGGTATAACTGCCCATCGCATTTGCGCGGGACGCGTGGTGGCGAAGATCACATCCCCCGTGTGGACGATTTGTTGCGCACGACTGGGAGCATTGTCCGCAGTGATGGATGCCGTTTCACCAATTCGATGCGAGACGCGGTCTACGGAACTTAAATCAATGTACTGAAACTCGGCATCACCCGCCATTGCCCATTTGATGTTCGAACTCCTTGCCGTGATTTCGCCAACAGCCTTGAACTCGACGCCGTCCGGCGCGAGTTCCGCGATCAGCTCGTCAATGCGGCTCATGCTGCGCCCTCCGAGATCATGCGGATGAGCAAGGAGATCATGAGGTCTTTCTCCTTGGGGTCGCTCATGGCGACCATGAGGGTGATCGCGGCGAGAGCGTTGTTCGTGATCCGCGGCGAACCGCCAGCACTCGCGAGCAGTCCGTTGCGTGCGAGGAACGTGACGAACAACGCGGCTGCGCTGCGCTTGTTGCCGTCGGAGAGCGGGTGGTCCTTGATCACGAGATAGAGCAGGTTCGCGGCCTTCTCTTCGACGGTCGGATAGAGATCGTGTCCGCCGAAGCCCTGGTAGATCGCACCGATCACGCCGTCAAGCGCCTCTCCGCGCTCCTTGCCGAACAGCCCATCGTCGGGGAACTCGGTGGCGACTGCTGCGATGACCGACCGGGCCTCGTCGAGGGTCAGCGTCCATCCCGGAGTTGCGCCGGGCGTGGTGTCGATGCGCCCCTCGTCGTAGTCGCGCAGCAGGGCGAGACCGGGCAGGTAACCTGCCAGCACGTCGGCGACTCCGGCAACCAGTTCGTCACTGGAGCGGGCGAGAATCTGCACGAGAGAGCCGAGCTGCTCGAGCCGTTGCTCGTTGATCGCGTACCCCTTGACGAGGTAGTCGCGCAGGCGCTCGGTGGCCCAGATGCGGAACTGCGTGGCGACCTTGCTCTTGACCCGGTAGCCGACGGAGATGATGAGGTCGAGGTTGTAGAAGGGGATCTCCCGGGTGACCTGGCGGGAGCCCTCGGTGCGAACCTGTCGGGATTTCCGACAGGTTGCCGTCTCGTCGAGTTCACCCTCCTCGTAGATGTGCTGGATGTGCTCGACGATGTTCGTGCGCGACGTCTGGAACAGCTCAGCGATCTGCTGCTGGCTCAGCCACACCGTCTCGGCATCGAGGCGTACCTCTATCGCAGGTGCGCCATCATCGCGCTGGTAGAGGATTACCTCTCCGGAAGGCTCGTCCGTCATACGGCCCCTCCTTCGAGCTCGGCGACGATCTGGTCGATGGAGGTGCGCAGCTCCGCCTGCCGGGCGACGATGCGTGCGATCTCAGCGTTGAGCGCTTGGATGTCGATGACCTCGCGGGTGTCCTCCTGCTCGACGTAGGAGGACACCGCGATGTTGTAGTCGTTTGCGGCGATGTCCTCGTTCGGCACGAGCTTGGCGACGTGGTCGACGTCCTCGCGCGCGGTGAAGCGCTCGAGGATGTGATCCTGGTTCGCCGGCAGAAGCTTGCTCTTGTTGCCGACCCTGGCGAACTCGGCGGACGCGTCGATGAAGAGCACCGCGTTGTCGGTTTTGGACTTCTTCAGCACGATGATGCAGGTCGCGATAGTCGTCCCGAAGAAGAGGTCGGGCGGCAGCTGGATCACCGCGTCCACGTAGTTGTTGTCGACGAGGTACTTGCGGATCTTCTGCTCCGCGCCGCCCCGATAGAGCACACCGGGGAACTCGACGATCGCGGCCGTGCCGTTCACCGCGAGCCACGACAGGATGTGCATCGTGAAGGCGAGGTCGGCCTTCGACTTCGGTGCGAGCACCCCTGCGGGCGCGAACCGCGGGTCGTTGATGAGCACCGGGTTCGCGTCGCCCTCCCACTTGATCGAGTAGGGCGGGTTGGAGACGATCGCCTCGAACGGCTCGTCGTCCCAGTGCTGCGGGTCGATGAGGGTGTCGCCGTGCGCGAGATCGAACTTCTCGTAGTTCACGCCGTGCAGGAACATGTTGATGCGCGCGAGATTGTAGGTGGTCAGGTTGATCTCCTGGCCGTAGAACCCGCCCACGTTCTCGACGCCGAGCACCTTCGCGAACTTGAGCAGCAGGGAACCGGAACCCGCGGCCGGGTCGTAGACGCGGTCGACCTTCGTCTTGCCCATCACGGTGATGCGGGCCAGCAGCTCCGACACCTCCTGCGGCGTGTAGTACTCGCCGCCCGACTTGCCGGCGCTCGACGCGTACATCTGCATGAGGTACTCGTAGGCGTCGCCGAACAGGTCGATCGAGTTGTCGCCGATCGCACCGAGCGGGAGATCGCCCACCGCATCCAGCAGCTTCACGAGCCGCTCGTTGCGCTTCGCGACGGTCGGGCCGAGCTTGTTGCTGTTGACCTCGAAGTCGTCGAAGAGACCCTTGACGTCGTCCTCGCTCGGGGTGCCGATCGCGGAGCCCTCGATGTGGCGGAACACCCGCTCGAGCGTCTCGTTGAGGTTCTCGTCGTGGCGGGCACGGGCGCGCACGTTCGCGAACAGCTCGCTCGGCAGGATGTAGTAGCCCTTCTCGGCCACCGTCACCTCGCGGCCGAACTCGGCCTCCTCGTCGCTGAGCTTCGCGTAATCGAAGTGGGCGGCACCCGCCGCACGCTCCTGCGCGTTGAGGTAGTCGGTCAGATCCTCGGAGATGAACCGGTAGAACAGGGTGCCGAGCACGTAGCTCTTGAAGTCCCACCCGTCGACCGCGCCGCGAAGGTCGTTCGCGATCCGCCAGATGGTCTTGTGCAGCTCTGCACGCTCAGATTCCCGACTCAATGTTCCATGCCTCCTGCGGCTAGCGCCACGAATCCAGGGCGCCCAGCGCGCCCAAGTCCGAGAGTATCCGCGGCGCCGCCGACACCCGACCCCCAGGCCGAGGGGCCGCCGCAGGGTCGCCCGTGTGCCCTATCGTGACCACATCGCATCCGCGAAGGCAGAGCCGCCCCCTCAGTACCCCGACGTCGCCCGCACCCGGGCGAGCAGCTCGGGCGCCGTGCGGTCGAAGGCGCGAGGTCGACGCCATCGACGGCGAGCTTGGCGCCGTCTAGCCTTGGTGCCGTGGCGGTGGAGTCGGACGAGGTGCACGGCATCCGCGTGCGGGTGCGGCCCAAGACCTCGCTGCTGAGCAACGCGCTCGCGTCGATCATCCTCGGCACGACCCCCGTGTTCGGCGTCGCCTACTGGTTCGCCTCGTCGCGCGGCGGCCTCGACGTCACGCTCCTCGCCCACGTCGCCGTCATCTCGGTCGGCCTCCTGCTGCTCTGGCGGCAGCTGAGCGTGTTCTGCGCCGTGACCGACGACGAGCTCATCGGCAACGGCATCTTCACGCCGCTCGTGCGCGTGAAGCTCTCCGACATCCGCCGCGTCCTGCTCGTGCCGACCTACGCCGGCGCGGCGCCCGACCCCGTCGTGCAGCTGCTCGTCGTCGACGAGCATGGTCGGCGCGTGTTCCGGATGCGCGGCAACTTCTGGCGCGACGAGGACCTGCGCGCGCTCGCAGCGGCGCTCCCCGTGCCGACGGAGGAGGCGCCGGAGGCGATGTCGACGCGCGACTTCTTCCGCACCTACCCGAGCGCGGCGTACTGGTTCGAGCACCGCCGGCGGGTGCAGGTGGCGGTCGCGGCGCTCGCGATGCTCGCGGCGTTCGGGATCGCGGTGTGGATCATGCGCCTGCTCGACCTGCCCGTGCGCTTCCTGTAGCGAGCGCAGGCCTCCGGCGCTAACGGCGCGGCGGGATCCAGCGACCCAGCGCCGGGCCGTCGGGGGTCGACGACGGGAGCTCGACGAAGCCGACGGCCTCGTAGAAGGCGCGCGCGGGACGGTTCGCGGGGTCCATCGTGAGGTGCACGCCCGGCACCCCCGCGCCCTGGAGCGCGGGAATGAGCATGTTCTCGATGAGCGCGCGCCCGTAGCCGCGGCCCTGGAAGCCGGGCAGCAGGTCGATGTGGAGGTGCGCCGGGTACTCGTCGAGCTCGGGGATCTCGAGCACCTCCGGATGCCGCCCGCGGTGCACGAGCTCCTCCTCGGCCGAGAACGGCTCGTTCGGCTCGGGGTAGCGGTCGGCGAACCACGGCGTCCACTTCTCGCGCCACCAGCGCACGAAGCGCCGCGTGCTGGGCACCGCCACGAGGTAGCCGACGGGCCCCTCACCCTCGTCGACGACCCACGCCCAGTCGGGCGAGGCCGTCACGTACGGCTCGAGGAAGAGGTCGGGCAGCAGGTCGTCGCTCGACCAGCGGCCCGTCGCATCCGAGCCCGCCGCCCCCGTGCGCACGCAGATCTCCCGCAGTCGCGAGAGGTCGCCCGAGCGGTAGGGACGGAGCCCGGTGTTCATCCGGTCAGCGGCCCGTGCGGTCGTCGAGCCCCCAGGCCTGGCCGTAGCCGCCCTCGGACTCGGGCTTGGCCATGAGCTCGAGGAACGGCGTCGCGGGGAACGCCTCCGGGCCGAGCACCCCGACACCCGACCAGACGCCCGTCGCGAGGAGCTCGAGTGCGATGACCGGGTTGAGTGCCGTCTGCCACACGACGCACTGGCTCTCGTACTCGGCCATCGTCCACTCGTTGTCGCTCACATGGTAGAGGTACACCTCGCGGTGCGAGCCGTCGGTGCCCGTGCCGGTGACCCACACGCCCGCGCACGTCTTGCCCGTCATCCGGGGGCCGATCGTGGCGGGGTCGGGCAGGGCGGCCGCGACGACGTCGCGCGGGGCGACCTCGACGGGGCCGTTCGCGCTGCGCACGCGGAGGGGCTCGGTGCGGTCGAGGCCGAGCAGGTTGAGCGTCTTGAGCACGCCGATGAACTCGTCGCCGAGGCCGTACTTGAACGTCACGCGCTTGGCGTCGAGCCAGCGCGGCATGAGGAGCACCTCCTCGTGCTCGACGTTGACGCACTCGACCGGGCCGATGCCCTCGGGGAACTCGAACACCTCGGGCTCCGAGAACGGCGGGGTCGTGTACCACCCGCGGTCCTTCTCCCACACGACGGGCGGGTTGAGGCACTCCTCGATGGTCGTCCAGATGCTGAACGAGGGGGCGAAGATCTCGTTGCCGGCGTCGTCGCGCACGACGAGGTTGGCGCCGTCGCGCGTGCCGAGCTCGTCGATCTCGCTGAACAGCTCGTCGGCGGCGTAGCGCGCGAACACGTCGGACAGGCCGGGCTCGACGCCCATGCCGACGAGGGCGAGGCGGCCCGCCTTCTCCCAGTCGGGAGCCTGCGCGAACTGGTCGTCGCCGAGCTTGACGCCCGTCTCGGTGTAGGGGTTCTCGGGGTGGGGCTCCGAGAGGCTCATCGCCATGTCGAGGTAGTCGGCGCCCGCCGCGAGCGCGCCCGCGAAGATCGTCGGCACGAACTTCGGCTCGACCGCGTTCATCACGTGGGTGGCGCCGTGCTCGCGCGCGACGGCGGCGACGGCGTCGGGGTCGGATGCGTCGATCCCGGCGGCGACGAAGCGGTCGCCCTGGGGGCCGTGCTTGGCCTCGATCCACGCGATCGTGCGCTCCGCGCGGGCGATGTCGTAGTCGCTCACGATCATGGTCTCGAAGAAGTCGCGTCGGGCGGCGATCTTGGCGATGGCGTCGCCGACACCGCCCGCCCCCACCAGCAGGATTCTCATGAGCCGAGGCTATCGGGGCGGGGCGGCACCCTGCATCCCGACCGAGCGGTAGCATGGCGCACGGCGACGGTCAACCGCCTCGGACGATCGCCGGCATCCGGTCATCCTGAGACCGTGAGCCCGCGCCGCGGACCCCGTCTTCGACGACGACCTGCAGCTCTCGCTCTTCGCGCTCTACGCGATCGCCTACGGCTCGCTCGACCAGCTCGGCGAGGAGCTCGAGTGGGACACCGACCTCATCGCCGCGCGCGTCGAGCTCGAGCGCGCGTTCGAGGCCTCCGTGCGCGAGCGCACGCCCGTGCCGGATGCGCCGCTCCCCCAGCGCGAGGCGGTCGCCGAGACGCTCTTCGCCCTCACCGCGCCGACTCCCGGCCCGAGCCTCTCGCGCTACATCGCGCGCACGGCGGACCGCGAGCAGGCGCTCGAGTTCCTCATGCAGCGCAGCATCTACACGCTCCGCGAGGCCGACGCGCACTCGTGGGCGATCCCCCGCCTCACGGGCCGCGCGAAGGCCGCGCTCATGGAGATCCAGGCGGACGAGTACGGCGGCGGCGATTTCGACCGGATGCACCAGGATCTGTTCGCACGCACCCTCCTGCACGCGGGCCTCGACGCCGGCTACGGAGCCTACGTCGACCGGGTGCCGGCGATCACCCTCGCCTCGTTCAACCTCATGACGATGTTCGGCCTGAACCGGCGCCTGCGCGGCGCGGCCGTCGGCCACCTGGCGGCCTTCGAGATGACGTCGTCGATCCCGTGCCGCGCGATCGCGGAGGGGCTGCGCCGCGTTGGCTTCGACGACGTCGTGGCCGACTACTACGACGAGCACGTCGAGGCGGATGCCGTGCACGAGCAGATCGCGGGTCGCGATCTCGCCGGCTCGCTCGCCGAGGACGAGCCGGAGCTGCTCGGCGACATCCTGTTCGGCGCGGCCGCGTGCCTCACGGTCGACGGCTGGGCGGGCGACCACATCCTGCAGGCGTGGGAGGCCAGCCGGTCCTCGCTCCGCGGGGCCGTAGGGGTGCGGTCGTGAGCGGCGAGCGCCCGGCTCGCATCACGGCGTGCCCCGACGGGCCCCTGCTCGTGAGGGGAGACGTCGGCATCGTCGACGCCGACGGGAACGAGGTGCCGCGCCACCGGGCGACGGTGGCCCTGTGCCGCTGCGGGGTCTCGACCATCAAGCCGTTCTGCGACGGAACGCACAAGATGGTCGGCTTCCGCACGACCGAGCCCGAGGACCGGGCACGGTGAGACCCCTGCCGCACTGACCGCCGCCGGTCGCCGACGCGGGTAGGCTCGGCGCAACCCGTCGGCGTCGACGGCGCCCGATCCCGGGAGCGCCACGGCGCCCCGCAGCGATCGGAGCACCATGCGCAGGAAGCGCGCCCTCATCACGACCGGCGTCATCGTCGCCGCGCTCGCCCTCCTCGTCGGCAGCCTTTACTGGGCCGGCCGCTCCCTCTTCTACGAGCCCACCGCGCGCGGCGTCGACTCCGTGGTCGGCGAGCTCGGCGGCACGCGCGTGCTCGGGGTGTTCGCGCACCCGGACGACGAACAGACCGTCAACGGCCTGTTCTGGCGCGCGAAGGACCGCGACGGCGCGTACACGGCGATGATCACGGCGACGCGCGGCGAGGCGGGCCACCAGTCGCCCACCGTGGGCCGCCAGGAGGACCTCGGCGACATCCGCAAGGCCGAGGCGCTCAAGAACAGCTTCAACCTCGGCGTCGACCGTCACGTGGTGTGGGACTACCCCGACGGCGGCGTGCCCGAGTCGGACGCCGACGAGATCGTCGCGCGCATCGTCGAGGAGCTGCTGCTCGTGAAGCCGGACGTCGTGGTCGCCTTCTGGCCGGAGTCCGGCGCGACCGGCCACGCGGACCACATGAAGATGGGCGAGCTCTCGGAGCGCGCGATCGCCGAGGTCGCGGCGGGCGGCGGCTCGTACCGCGGTCCCGACCACATCGTCTACACGATCAGCCCGTCGAAGGCGCTCGAGGCGTTCGGTGGCGAGGTCGGCGCGCGCGTCGTCGCGAACCAGCCGAAGCCCGAGTACGCGATGGCGGCCGAGGTCGGCAAGAAGCACGAGGGCTGGACGATCCACGCCTCGCAGTCGAACTTCATGCAGGAGTCGTACATCCTGCCGACGTGGCTCATCTACCTCCTCTGGGATGAGGAGTTCTACCACGTGCGCGACCTCCGGGAAGACCCGCTGCGCTAGCTGTGATGTCCGGGGCGGGCTTGGCCGCGGCCTCCGGGTACCGCTCGCGGTGGATACGCGGCAGCAGCAGGCACCACACGAGGAACGCGACGCCCGCACCGAGCAGCGCGCCGCCGAGCGTGTCGGTGATCCAGTGGGCGCCGAGATAGGTGCGTGTGAACGACATCGCCACGAGGTAGAGCATCCCGAGCACCCACACCCACGCGCGCCGCAGCAGAAGGCCGAGGCTCACGGCGATGACCGCGGCGTTGGTCGCGTGGCCGGACGGGAACGACCCGTTGTCGAGGGGCAGCAGGATCTCGTCGGGGCGGCTGCGTGCGAACGCCGCCTTGAGCAGCTGGCAGATGCCGGCGGCGACGGCGGAGGCGAGCACGAAGTCGAGGGCGGCCCACGGCCTCCGCGCGAAGACGAAGGCGACGCCGACGCCGATCGGGACGACGAGGATCGCGAACCACCCGCCGCCGAGGAAGTCGAAGACCCGGCTCACGGTCTCGCCGAGCGGGCCGCGCCAGCCGAGCACCTCCGACATCCACTCCTCGTCGAGGTCGACCCGGTCGCGCAGCACGACCACGAGGCCGAGGCCGACGGTCAGGACGAGGAGCCCGATCCCGGCGAAGACGAACGGGCGCCGGGGGACGCGCGGGGGGTGCTCCATCCGCCCACGCTAACCGACCGGGTTCAGCCTTCCAGGGGTGGCACGCTGCGCGGGCGCACGACGGTCCACAGCACGAGGATCGCGATCGCGATGGCGACGATCATGACGCCTGCCATCGGCACGGCGTTCGTGATCGTGAAGAGGCCCACGATGGGCGACACGAGGCCGGCGACGCCGAAGTTCGCGGCGCCGAGCACGGATGCCGCGGTACCGGCCTCGTGCCCGTGGCGCACGAGGGCGAGGGCGGAGATGGCCGGGAAGTTGAAGCCGCAGCCGGCGATGAAGAACCACAGCGGGATCGCGATGCCCCAGAACCCGGCGCCGGAGAGGTCGAGCAGGATGATCGCGACGGCGGCGGCGACCTGCAGGATCGTCGCGCCCGCGATGATCCACTGCGGCCCGATGCGCTTCTGGAGGCGGCTCGACACCTGGACGCCGATGATGACGCCGATCGAGTTCATGCCGAAGAGCAGCCCGTACTCCTGCGCGCTGAGCGCGTAGACGTCCTGGAAGAGGAACGGCGAGCTCGAGAGGTAGGCGAAGAGGGCGGAGAAGTTGGCTCCCGCGATGATGACGGCGCCGACGTAGACACGGTCGCGGAAGATCGCGCCGTAGCGCTGGGCGACGGTCGAGTGACCGCGCACCCGGCGCGCCTCCACGGGGAGCGTCTCCTTGAGGAAGATCGCGTTGGCGACGAGCACGAGGAGGCCCACGACCGAGAGGAACCCGAACAGCCCGCGCCAGTCGGTGACGAGCAGGAGCTGCGACCCGATGACGGGCGCGACCACGGGCGCAAGGCCGGAGACGAGTGCGAGGCGGCTCAGCATCCGCACGAGCGGGTAGCCGCCGAACAGGTCGCGCACCATCGCCTGCGCGACGACGCCGCCCGCGGCCGCGCCGACGCCCTGGAAGACGCGCGCGATACCGAGCCACAGCAGGTCGGGGGCGAGCGCGGCGGCGAAGCACGCGACGATGTGGACGGCGGTGGCGACGAGGAGCGGACGTCGACGGCCGATCTGGTCGGACAGCGGGCCGACGAAGAGCTGGCCGAGTGCGAAGCCCACCATCGTCGCCGTGAGCGTGAGCTGCACGAGCGCGGTCGGCGCGGCGAGCTCGTGCTCGAGCGTCGGCATCGCCGGCAGGTAGAGGTCGATCGTGAACGGCCCGAGCGCGGTGAGCGCGCCGAGCACGAGAACGTAGGTGAGCCGTTCGGCGCGGGACAGCGCGTCGCCCGGATGCACGGCAGCAGCCAACTGGGGTCCTCGGGTGTGTGCGGGCGGCGGGAATGAGAAACGGAGAGGGGGTCACCTCTCCGTGCTCGCCGATTCTATGTGATGCATCACCTTTTGCGAGACCCCCCCACCGTCACGCAGCGCACGACGCGGACGACGGCGGCGCGCTCGTCACGGACGTGATGCGGCGCGTCGTCGCGGGCGGCCTCCTCCTCACCGCGACGACGCGCGCAGCAGGGAGTCAGGCGAGCTCGACGGCCGTCCAGGAGACGGGCGGCAGCACGATCGTGAGCGTCCCGTCGGCGACGGCCGCGGACGCGCTCGGCGAGAGGCCGACGCGATCCGGGTGCTCGAGGGTGTTGGCTGCCTCAAGGTCGTCGTCGGCGAGCGTCTCCGCCGCGACGACCCGGGCGGCACCGAGCGCGGCGACGTCGTCGCGCACCTCGACGGCATCCGTCTGCGACCGGTTCACAAGGAAGACGGCGGAGGAGCCGGCCTCGCCGTCACTCGTCGCGACCGCGTCGACGAGCGGCACGGATCCGAACCGGGCCGTCTCGTAGCGGGGCACGTCGAGCTCGAGGCGCACCGCCTCGCCGCGCGCGAGGCGCGACGTCGTGGCGAACGGGAAGAACGTCGTCTGCCGCCAGGCGGGGCCGCCCGGCTCGGTCATGATCGGCGCGATGACGTTGACGAGCTGTGCGAGCGATGCGCTCGTGACGCGGTCGGCGTGCTTGAGCAGGGAGATCATGAGGCTCCCGAAGACGACCGCGTCGAGCACCGAGTAGCGGTCCTCGAGGATGCGCGGGGCGATCGGCCAGTTGCCGATACCGGTGGCCTTGTCCTCGTCGTGGTACCGGTCGATGTACCAGATGTTCCACTCGTCGAACGAGATGCGGATGCGCTTGTCCGACCCGCGCGCAGCGCCCACCTCGTCGGCGGCGGCGGCGACCTCCTCGATGAAGAGGTCCATGTCGACACCGGATGCGAGATAGCTCGCGCGGTCGCCCTCGCGCTCCGAGTAGTAGGCGTGGCACGAGATGTAGTCCACGTCGTCGTAGGTGTGGTCGAGCACCGTTCGCTCCCACGAGCCGAAGGTCGGCATGTCGCGCGCCGAGGAACCGCACACGACGAGCTCGAGGTCGGGGCTGACGCATGGCCTTCGCCGTCATCCCGGCGAGCTTGCCGTAGTCCTCCGCGGAGCGGTGGCCGAGCTGCCACGGCCCGTCCATCTCGTTGCCGAGGCACCACATCCGCACGTCGAACGGCAGGTCGCGCCCGTTGCTGCGGCGCAGCTCGCTCGTCGTCGTCCCCCCGGGGATGTTCGTGTACTCGAGCAGGTCGAGGGCCTCGGTCACGCCGCGGGTCCCGAGGTTGACCGCGAGCATGAGCTCCGAGCCCACCTTTTCGAGCCAGCCGGCGAACTCGTGCAGCCCCACCTCGTTCGTCTCGGTGGAGTGCCACGCGAGGTCGAGGCGACGGGGGCGCCGCTCACGCGGCCCCACCGAGTCCTCCCAGCGGAAGCCCGAGACGAAGTTGCCGCCCGGGTAGCGGATGGTCGTGACACCGAGCTCCTTCACGAGCTCGATGACGTCCTGTCGGAAGCCGTCGGCATCCGCGCTCGGGTGACCGGGCTCGTAGATGCCGTCGTAGACATGCCGCCCGAGGTGCTCGACGAAGCCGCCGAAGAGTCGGCGGTCGATGGCTCCGATCGGGTCGGATGCGACGGTGACGTGGGCGGTGAGCACGGGAAACGCCCTCCGCGTCAGCGCTCGGCGAGCGGCGACGCGGGCAGCCGTCGGGTCGCGATGAGCTCGCGCAGCCAGAGCGCCGAGTCCTTGAGGATGCGCTCCTGCGTGTCGTAGTCGACGCGCACGATGCCGAAGCGCTTCGAGTAGCCGTAGCCCCACTCGAAGTTGTCGAGCAGCGACCACACCTGGTAGCCGCGCAGGTCGACGCCCTGCTGCATGGCGCGGTGCGCCGCCGCGAAGTGGCGCACGAGGTAGTCGACGCGCTCGTCGTCGTGCACGCGCTTGCCGGCATCCGTCACCGTCACGACGTCGTCGAACGCCGCGCCGTTCTCGGTGATGAGCAGCGGCTGCTGGGGGAACTGCTCCTTGAGCGAGAGCAGCAGCTCCTCGAGGCCGTCGGGCGCGATGTTCCAGCCCATCGCCGTGTACGGCCCCGCCTGCGGCAGGAACTCGACGTCGCGCGAGCCGGGCCACGGCGAGCCGCCCATGTCCTTGTGGCCGTCGTTGGTGGAGCGGGGGCTCACGCCGTCCCACATCCGCACCGTGACGGTCGAGTAGTAGTTGACGCCGAGCACGTCGATCGGTTGGTTGATCTCCGCCAGGTCACCGGCGCGCACGAACGACCAGTCGGTGACGCCCGCCGTGTCCTCGAGCAGGTCGGCGGGGTACTCGCCGCGCAGGATCGGATGCGTGAAGGCGCGGTTCGCGAGCGCGTCGATGCGGCGCTTCGCCTCGGGCGAGGTGTCGTCGTCGCCGCGGATCACGTGGAAGTTGAGCGTGATCGACACGTCGGGGTCGTTGCTCGCCTCGCGCCGCAGCTCCTGCACGGCGAGGCCGTGCGCGAGGTTGAGGTGGTGCACGGCCGCGAGCGCCGCCGCGCCGTCGGTGCGTCCGGGCGCGTGGGCGCCCGAGCCGTAGCCGAGGTAGGCCGAGCACCACGGCTCGTTGAGCGTCGTCCAGGTGTGCACGCGGTCGCCGAGCGCCTCGGCGGTGCGCGCCGCGTACTCGGCGAAGCGGTACGCGGTGTCGCGCGCGGGCCAGCCGCCCGCGTCCTCGAGCTCCTGCGGGAGGTCCCAGTGGTAGAGCGTCGCGATGGGGCGGATGCCGCGCTCGAGCAGGCCGTCGACGAGGCGCGAGTAGAACGCGACGCCCGCGGGGTTGATCGCGCCCTTGCCGCCCGGCTGGATGCGCGGCCACGCGATCGAGAAGCGGTACGACTGCAGGCCGAGCTCGGCCATGAGGTCGAGGTCGGACTCCCAGCGGTGGTAGTGGTCGTCGGCGACGTCGCCGGTGTCGCCGTTCCACACCTTGCCGGGCGTGTGGCTGAAGGTGTCCCAGATCGACGGCCCGCGGCCGTCCTCCCGGGCGGCGCCCTCGATCTGGTACGAGGCGGTGGCGGAGCCGATGACGAACTCCGGGGGGAACTCGAGTCCGTGGTCGCGGTAGTCGGATGCGGGGGGCATCCTCCTATTGAACCCCAGGGGCCTCCGCATAGGAGGCCGGGTCGCTGAGAACGTCGGAGAACGCGAGCTCGGCGGCCCCGATGAGCAGGCGGTCGCGGCCGAGCGCGGCCGGACGGATGCGCGTCCCCTCCCACGCGACGGGGAGCGTGCGCGCCGCGACGGCCGCCTCGAGCGCGGGGGCGTCCCACGCGAGGAGCGTCGCGAGGAACCCGCCGAGCACGACGAGCTCGGGCCCGAGCACGTTGATGGCGTTGCCGAGCGCGCCGCCGAGCACGATCTGCTGGCGCGCGAGCTCGGCGTGGAGGCGCTTGTCGGTGGACGAGAGCACGGCCGCCTCGAGCTCGGGCTCGTCGAGGTTGCCGCCGCCGAGGATCTCGAGGAGGCGGGCGCGGCTCACCTCCTCCTCGAGCGTGCCGCCGACGGTCGCGCGGTGGGCGGGGTCGTCGAGGCGCGGACGGTTGTGGCCGAACTCGCCCGCATAGCCGTGCGCTCCACGGTAGGGCTGACCGTTGACGATGACGCCGCCGCCGATGCCGCTCGCGCCGCCGTTGAGGTACACGAGCTGGTCGACGCCGCGGCCGACGCCGAAGAGCCGCTCCGCGAGGGCGCCGAGGGTGGCGTCGTTGTCGGCGACGGTCGGCAGCCCGACGACCGACTCGACGAGGCGCGCGAAGGCGCTCTCGCGCCAGCCCAGGTGCGGGGCCCAGCGCACGACGCCGTCACTCGCGCGCACGAGACCGGGGATCGCGAGACCGACGCCGACGAGGCGGCGGTCCTTCGCGGGGCCGGCGCGCAGCCCGTCGACGATCTCGCCGATGACGGCCGCGGCCTCCTCGGGGCTCGCGATGTGGTCGAGCTCCCGCCGGATGCGGTGGTCGAGCCGCCCGCCGAGCCCGACGAGCGCGACCGTCACGGCGTCGATCTCGGGGTTGACGGCGATGATGGCGGGCCGGGGGTCGGGGAGCACGCGGCGCGACGGTCGGCCGACGCGGTTGGTGGCGCCCGGGTCGCCCTCGACGACGAGGCCGAGCTCGACGAGCTCGGCGACGAGCGCTCCGATGGTCGAGCGGTTGAGTCCCGTGAGCGCCGTGAGGTCGGCGCGCGAGGGCTCTCCCCCGCGGTGCACGAGCTCGAGCACCGTCGAAAGGTTTCGACGCCGGACCGAGTCGACGGTGTCCCCGAGTGCTGCCACGAGGCACACCTTAGCGCCTGCCTCGGGGATACGGATGCCCCGGGTATCAGGGACGAGGGACCCTCGCTTGGGGGGTCAACCGTTATTTTGTTGTTATTGACGGCAATTACGCGGGCTGCGTATGATCGCGGCATCCCAACCACTTTCGACGTAGATGTCGAAACTTTCGAGAGGTGTTCGAAGATGAACAGAGCCCGAATCACTCGGGTGGGAGCGGTCGCCACCGCGACGGCCCTGACCATCGGCGGACTCACCGCCTGTTCCACGAGCGGGAACGACGGAGGCCGGCGCAGGTCGCGGCGACGGCCGCGGAGCGGGCTCAGCCGAGCGGCGCGGTGCTCTCGCGCACGACGAGGTTCGTCGCCAGATCCATGCGCGGGACCGACTCGAGCGGCGCCTCCCCCATCCGGATGACGAGCCGCGTGGCCTCCTCCGCCATCCGCCGCAGCGGCTGCCGCACGGTCGTGAGACGCGGGCTCACCCACTTCGCGAGCGGGATGTCGTCGTAGCCGACGAGCGACAGATCCTCCGGCACGCGCAGGTCGAGCTCGCGCACCACCTCGAGCACGCCGAGCGCCTGGAGGTCGGAGCCCGCGAAGATCGCGGTCGGCCGCTCCGACCCGGTGAGGAGCGAGAGGCCATGCTCGTACCCGCCCGAGGTGTGGAAGTCGCCGAAGCGGATCCACTCGGGGTCGATCGCGAGCCCCGCGGAGTTCATCGCCGAGCGGTAGCCGTCGATGCGCGCGTGCGAGCACATCATGTCGTCGGGGCCGGTGATCGCCGCGATCCGCGTGTGGCCGAGCTCGATGAGGTGACGCGTCGCCATGAGACCACCGGACCAGTTCGCCGAGCCGACCGACGGCACCTCGGGCGACGGGTCGCCGGCGGGGTCGATGATGACGAACGGGATCGCGCGGGCGCGCAGCGCCTCGCGGTACTCGGCGGGCAGGTCGGAGAACACGAGCACCACGCCGGCGGGGCGGCGGCGCAGCACGCCCTCCACCCAGTCGGCCGCGGGGGCGTGACGGCTGCCGCTCTCGGTGAGCACGACGCTCAGGCCGTGGGCGGTCGCGACGTCCTCGACGCCGCGGATGATCTCCATCGACCACGCGGCCTCGAGCTCGTGGAAGACGAGCTCGATGAGCCCTGTGCTCGAGAGGTTCGACTTGCGGCGCAGGTAGCCGTGCTCGGCGAGGAGCGCCTCGACGCGCGAGCGGGTCGCGGCGGAGACGTCGGGGCGACCGTTGAGCACCTTGGAGATGGTCGACAGCGACACGCCCGCCTCCTCGGCGACCTGGGCGAGCGTCACGCGCGCGGATGCGGTGGAGCGGGGCATCGGCGTCCTTTCGACCGGATCAGTGTACGCGGAGGATTTCGGCGTTTTCGCGAAACTGTCGGACTTCCATCCGTCGCTTTCCATGGTATATGTTTGCTCTCGCAACATTTACTCGACGAGGAGATCGCGATGACCGCGCCCACACCCACCCGCGACGACAAGTTCAGCTTCGGACTCTGGACCGTCGGCTACAACGGCGCCGACCCGTTCGGCGGCCCCACGCGCGCGGCCCTCGACGTCGTGCACGTCGTCGAGAAGCTGGCCGAGCTCGGCGCGTACGGCCTCACCTTCCACGACGACGACCTGTTCGCCTTCGGATCGACGGATGCCGAGCGCCAGAAGCAGATCGACCGCCTCAAGGGCGCGCTCGAGGCGACCGGCCTCATCGTCCCGATGGCCACCACCAACCTCTTCTCGGCGCCCGTCTTCAAGGACGGCGGTGTCACGAGCAACGACCGCCAGGTGCGTCGCTACGCGCTCCGCAAGGTCATCCGCCAGCTCGACCTCGCCGCCGAGCTCGGCGCCAAGACGCTCGTCTTCTGGGGCGGCCGCGAGGGCGCCGAGTACGACGCCGCGAAGGACATCCGCCAGGCGCTCGCCCGCTACAAGGAGGCCATGGACCTCCTCGCCCAGTACGTCCTCGACAAGGGCTACGACATCCGCTTCGCGATCGAGCCGAAGCCGAACGAGCCCCGCGGCGACATCCTGCTGCCGACCGTCGGTCACGCGCTCGCCTTCATCAACGAGCTCGAGCACCCCGAGCTCGTCGGCCTCAACCCCGAGGTCGGCCACGAGCAGATGGCGGGCCTCAACTTCCAGGCCGGCATCGCGCAGGCGCTCTGGCACGGCAAGCTCTTCCACATCGACCTCAACGGTCAGCGCGGCATCAAGTACGACCAGGACCTCGTGTTCGGCCACGGCGATCTGCACAACGCGTTCGCCCTCGTCGACCTGCTCGAGAACGGCGGCCCGAACGGCGGCCCGGCCTACGACGGCCCCCGCCACTTCGACTACAAGCCGTCGCGCACCGAGGACGAGACGGGCGTATGGGAGTCGGCCGCCGCGAACATGCGCACCTACCTCCTCCTCAAGGAGCGCGCCGCGGCCTTCCGCGCCGACCCCGAGGTGCAGGAGGCCCTCGAGGCCGCCAAGGTCACCGAGCTCGCCCAGCCGACGCTCGCCGAGGGCGAGACCGTCGCCGACCTCGTCGCCGACCGCTCGACGTGGGAGGACTTCGACGCGAACGCCTACTTCGACGGCAACGGCTTCGGCTTCGTGCGTCTGCAGCAGCTCGCCACCGAGCACCTGCTCGGCGCCCGCTGATCGTCCGGGTGGTGAGGTGTCACTTCGTGTCGCCTCACCACCCGTTCCGGCGACTGGAAGTGACACCTCGATGAGAAGGGATGGGCGATGACGCTCGTCGCGGGGGTCGACTCGTCGACCCAGAGCTGCAAGGTCGTGATCCGGGATGCGGAGACCGGCGCCGTCGTGCGCACGGGCCGCGCCTCGCACCCCGACGGCACGGAGGTCCCGCCCGCCGCGTGGTGGGACGCGCTCCGCGCCGCGATCGCGGACGCCGGCGGCCTCGACGACGTCGCCGCGATCTCGATCGGCGGCCAGCAGCACGGCATGGTCGTGCTCGACGCCCAGGGCCGCGTCATCCGCGACGCCCTGCTCTGGAACGACACCCGCTCGGCGCAGGCCGCGCGGGACCTCATCGTCGAGTTCGGCGCGGGCGAGCTCGCGCGCCGCACGGGCAGCGTGCCCGTCGCCTCCTTCACGGCCACGAAGCTGCGCTGGCTGCGCGACGCCGAGCCCGAGAACGCGGCGCGCGTCGCGGCCGTCGCGCTCCCCCACGACTGGCTGAGCTGGCGTCTGCGGGGCTACGGACCCGCCGGCGAGAGCCCCCTCGGCCCCGACCTCGACGCCCTCGCCACCGACCGCTCCGACGCCTCCGGCACGAGCTACTGGAGCCCCGCGACGGGCGACTACGACCGCGAGCTGCTCGTCGCCTCCCTCGGCCACGACGCCGTGCTGCCCCGCATCGTCGGGCCCGGCGAGGCGATGGGGCGGACGGCGGCGCACGACGACATCCCGGCCGGCGTCCTCGTGGGCGCGGGCGCGGGCGACAACGCGGCGGCGGCCCTCGGCCTGGGCGCACGGGCCGGGGACGTCGTCGTCTCCATCGGGACGAGCGGCACCGTCTTCGCGGTGACGGATGCGCCCGTCGCCGACGAGACGGGCACCGTCGCGGGCTTCGCCGACGCGTCGGGCGTGTACCTGCCGCTCGTGGCGACGCTCAACGCGGCGCGTGTGCTCGACCGGATCGCGGCCCTGCTCGGCGTCGACCACACGGGCCTCTGCGAGCTCGCCCTCTCCGCGGAGCCCGGCTCGGGCGGCCTCGTGCTGCAGCCCTACTTCGAGGGCGAGCGCACTCCGAACCTGCCCGACGCGACGGCGACGCTCTTCGGCATGACGCTCGCCTCGACCACACGCGAGAACCTCGCGCGCGCGGCGATCGAGGGGATGCTGTGCGGCCTCGCCGACGGCCTCGACGCCGTGCGCCGCCTCGGCGTGACCGCCTCGCGCGTGCTCCTCGTGGGGGGCGCGGCGGCCAACCCCGCGGTCTCCCGCATCGCCGCCGAGGTCTTCGACGTGCCCGTCGAGGTGCCGCAGCCCGGCGAGTACGTCGCGCTCGGCGCGAGCGTGCAGGCGGCGTGGGTGCTCACCGGCAGCCGCCCGGAGTGGCGCCCCGACACCCTCGCGCGCCCCGACGCGGCCCCCGTGCCGCGCATCCGCGAGCAGTACGCGGCGCGCGCCGTGGTCGCGTAGCGGCGGCGTGACCGACGCGGTCCTGCTCACCGGGGGCGGCGGGTTCGACGACCCGTGGCATCCGTTCCGCGCGACCGCGGAGCGCGTCGTGGAGGTGCTCGCGGAGGCGGGCGTGCGCACGCGCGTCGTCGACACGGCCGCCGCGTTCGCCGCCGGCCTCGCGGAGGGTGCGGTCCTCGCCGTCGTGCAGGCCTCGAACGCCTACCGGCCGACGCGCGGCGACGGCGAGGTGCTCGAGGGGCTCACCGAACACCTCGCCGCGGGACGGCCCCTGCTCGGCGTGCACTCGGCCGCGTGTCTCTTCGTCGACCGCCCCGAGTGGGAGCGGATGCTGGGCGGGCGGTGGGTGCCCGACGAGAGCCACCACCCGGAGCTCGGCCCCGCGCGCGTGACGCTCGCACCGCATCCGATCACCGAGGGGCTCGCCGACATCGAGGTCGTCGACGAGCGCTACACGGCGCTGCGCGTCGCGCCCACGGTGGAGGTGCTCGCGTGGCACGAGGAGGAGGGGGTGCGGCATCCGCTCGCGTGGGCGCACCGTGCGGGTGCGGCGCGCGTCGTCTACGACGCCCTCGGCCATGACCTCCGCTCCTACGAGAGCCCCGGCCGGCGTGCCCTCCTCGCCGCCGAGGCGCGCTGGCTGCTCGAGGGCTGACCTCCGACCCGCCTCACCCGAGCAGTCGCGCCGCGTCCTCGACCGTCGCGACCGGCAGCGGTTCGAGCAGGAGCGTCGGGACCTCGCGGATGCCGTTGTCGGTCGTCGCCCCGCAGGTCACGGTGGGCGCCGCGCCCGAGACGACCTCGCTCACCATCGCCGCGACGGCACGGGCGAGCTCGCGGGGATCCTCGTAGACGGTCGCAGTCTGCTCGCCGTCGCGCACCGCGCGCACGCCGTCGAGGGTCGACCCCCCGCCCGTGAGCACGACCCGGGGCGCGGACGACCGCTTCTCCCGGTCCTCGGCGTCCTCGGCGCCGTCCACGTCGTCGGCGCCGTCCGCCGCCTCTCCCCCGGCGTCGGGGCGCGCGTCCTCGTTGGGCGGGGCGCTCGCGTCAGGGGGCGGGGGCGTCGGCGCGGGCGGGATCGCAGGGTCGGGCTCCTCGGGCGCCACCGGCGCCGCCGTCCACCGCGAGCCTGCCTCGACGATCCCGAGCCCCGCATCCGCGAGCACCTGGGCGACCGCGCGGCTCATGGCGTCGCTCGGCGACAGCACGCCCTGCAGCTCGACCCCGTCCTCGAGGAGGGCCGCGACGCGCTCCGCCGCCGTCGCCGGCGCGCCGCGCAGGATCGCGGCCTGCTCGAGCGAGGTGCGCTCCGACGGCACCGTCAGGCGGCCCGCGTCGAGGAGCGGCTGGAGCACCTCCAGGGCGCCGGCGAACGCCTCCTGCGCGCTCGGGTCGTCGCCCGATCCGGCCAACAGCTCGACCGCGAACGGGCCGGCATCCGGGTCATCGACCAGGCCGAGGGCGTCGACGAGCGCTCGCGCCTGCAGGCGCCCGGACTCGCGGTGATCGAAGGTCGCGAAGTAGTCGACGCGGTCGGAGTCGAGGATGAGCTCGTCGTACGCGATGACCGACACGCTCTCGCCCGAGTCCTCGCCGAGCACCGCGGCGATCGCGGTCGTGTCGACGGGCGCGATGACGACCGCCGCCGGCCGCGTCTCGAGCACGTCGCGCAGCTGCCCGAGCTGCTCGGGGATGTCGTCGCCCGCGAACCGCACCTCCACCGCGTAGCCGTCGGCGGCGAGCTCCTCGCGCAGCACCTCCGCGGAGGCGCCCCAGTCGTCGTCCGGGCCGCCGGGGAACAGCACGGCGACGGGCGGCCCGCTCGGCGCGGGGGTGCAGGCGGCGAGCCCCGCGCACGCGAGGCACCCGGCGATCCCCGCCGCGAGCATCCGCGCCCACACCACGCCCCGAGCCTACTTCGGGGCGCCGGGCCTCAGCCGAGCGTCGCGAACGCGCGCACCGGGAAGGTGCCGAAGCCCTCGACGGCCGGCGGCGCGGCGGTGAAGCGGGCGCCAGACGGGGGCAGCTCGCCGAGGTTCGTGAGGTGCTCGACGACGTGGATGCCGGCCGCGAGGAGCCCCGAGTGCGCGGGGCGCGGTCCGTGCAGCACGACCTCGTCGATGTTGAGGGAGTCGATGCCGACGAGCACGGCGCCCTGCTCGACGAGGTGCTCGGTGGCCTCCGCGGTGAGGAACGGGGCGTCGACGCCGTACTCCGGGGTGCCGAACAGGCGGTCCCACCCGGTGTGCAGCAGCACGGCCTTGCCGCGCACGTCGCGGTCCCGGAGCACGGATGCGGGGATGCCCCGCGTGCCGAGGTCGGTGAGGTGGAAGACCTCGGCCGGCAGGTCGACGAGCGTCGCGAGGTCGAGGCCAGCGAGATCCGGCCCCTCCGCGTAGCGGTGGTACGGGCTGTCGAGGTAGGTGCCCGTGTTGCCGATCATCGTGATGACGTCCATCGCGAACTCACTGGGTTCAATCGGTCGATGCAACACTCGGCTGTTGGGGCGATCCTAACTGC